>Ga0207711_10003306_pt1 | contig 14008 bp, 15 predicted proteins | sample KBSS34metaG_FD_184401 | JGI IMG/M metagenome (GOLD analysis project Ga0207711, IMG submission 184401) | Switchgrass rhizosphere microbial communities from Kellogg Biological Station, Michigan, USA - KBS S3-4 metaG (SPAdes) (version 2) | ecosystem: Host-associated > Plants > Roots > Rhizosphere...
GCGTGGTGGGTGGATCGATTGCTCGCGGCTGGGTTCCAGGTGTCGCCTGGGCCGAAGTCGCCGAGCCTGAAGCCATCGCGCGAGCTGGTGGTGGTGTTGACGCCATGATCCAGATCGAAGGCATCTGGTGGCCGGATGATGTTGGCGACAAGTGGAAGCACGCGTTGATGCACGTTAAATCCGTTGAGTGGGCCATCGCACGGTGCAAAAAGTTCAGGACGGCTGTGCAGGCGGGTGGCAATATTGGATTGTGGCCTAGACGGTTGGCCCAGTCGTTTATGGATGTCTTCACATTCGAGCCTGACGATGTGTCGCGGGCGTGCCTCGTGCGGAATGCTCCTGCTAATGTGGATATAGCGGCGAAGGCGCTCGGCGCGGAGCATGCCACGTGCAGCATCAAGCATAGAGGTCTGGGGAGCCACAACCTCATTGCGGGTGACGCGTGTGTAGTTGTGCCGCTGGACGATATGGCGTTGCAACGCGTGGACTTTATCCAACTCGACGTGGAAGGCTACGAATGGCACGCGCTGAAGGGCGCAGAGGCCACTATCGCTCGGTGCCGACCGATACTTCAACTGGAACTTAGGGACAGTCCACTCGTCAGGCATGGGAGCAGCGTGGCTGATGTGCGCGGCTGGCTGTCAGAGCGTGGCTACCGCCAAGTGTCAGCACAGCAAGGCTCAGATTTCGTGTTCGAGGCGAGATGAGGCAGATCACGGTCGTGTATCCGTTCTTTTGCAACCTGGGGATGTTGGCTGAGCATCAGGCCATATGGGCCTCGTGGCCTTTGGACGCACGCAAGTCGCTGCATGTCGTGGTAGTCGATGATGGCTCACCGAAAGGTGGCAGGCCAAGCGCCAAGGAACTGACCGTCGAAGGGATGGGTTCGCTTCGGCTCTATCGGATCTACGTCAATGTAAGGTGGAACTGGTTGGCGGCGCGCAACATCGGCGTGCATGTGGCCGAGACAGACTGGGTTCTGCTGACGGATATCGATCACGTCATCAAGTTGCGGACGTTGAGGCGCCTGACCCATGGCGATCTTGATTCTTCTGCGGTGTATCGACTATCTCGTGTCGATGCGCCGCACGTCTGGCCCTATGCCGACGAGGAACTGAAGCCCTACAAGATCCACCCAAACACATGGCTGATGACGCGTGAGATGTACGACAGGATAGGCGGCTACGACGAACGTCTATCAGGCTGCTACGGAACGGACGGTGAATTCCGCGACCGTGTCCATGCCAATGCGCGAGCCGTGATCACCTTGCCGGAAGTCATGATCCGCTATCCGCGCGAGATCATCCCGGATGCCTCCACTGTCGGACTGACGCGCAAGGGCGACCCTGACAACGACAACGAATTGATCAGGCGGCGGCAGGAGCGAGCTGGCATCCCAGGCTGGAAGCCGCTCAGGCTGACGTTCCCTTGGAAGCAGGTCGCCACGGTGAAGCGGGAGCCGGTGCTGTGCTAGCGTTGCTGCGGCTTCGTCAATGCCAATTCGACTGGCCAGCCGCGCGCAATACGATTGCGGAGCGCCTTTTCACTGATGCCGACCACCTCGCACCATGCAATGAGCGGCATGGATTTGCCATCGAAGGTGAGTATTCGGTTCAGAGAAAAGTTCCGTTTCTGTTCTGTCTCTGTAGCCCATCGGCAATTGTTCGGCTCGTAGTGGCCGTCATTATCACGTCTGTCTACGGAATGCTTAGGGGACGGTCGCGGACCCATGTCTGCGTAGAATGCCAAGAAGGAGTCGCGCCATCTGTCGCATACGGTTATGCCCCTTCCGGCGTATCTAGGGAAATTGCGGACTTGGCGACATCGCTTCTTAATGCCTCTCCAAATCTTGTATTCTGCAAGAGCGCCCATCGCACGGATGTGCGCTATGGAACGTCCAGTGTGCGGAGTGGTCTGATCCAACATGACTCCTACTTAAACTCGCATGTGTATTGTCTCACATCATTGCGTCAGAGGCTGGCATGACGCCGTTGTCATTCGTCTGTTGGAGATGGAAGCCTGTCACTAAACAGCGGTCGGAGTTCTCTCCTGATACAGTGCGCGTGCTGAGAGACATGGTGGCGCGGCACTACCGTGGACCGCACAGATTCATATGTGTCACAGACGCACCGCAGGAAATAGCAAAGGACATCGAGACCGTTCAGGATAGGGGCGACTTTAGCGCGCTGCCTGCTCCAGCGGGGGGGTTGAACCCGAGTTGCTATAGGCGGTTGAGGGCGTTCTCTCCTGAAATGTCAGAAGTATTCGGCGAACGGTTCGTGTCCATAGACTTGGACATGGTCCTCGTAGGCGACGTAACTCCGCTGTTTGATAGAGATGACGACTTTGTGATATACGGCGACACCAACCCGAAGACGTTCTACAATGGCTCATTGTTTATGATGAAGTCTGGCGCACGGTCTCAGGTGTGGAGTGATTTCGATCCGAATATATCGCCACGACGAGCCTACGCTGCTGGACATCATGGGTCCGATCAGGCATGGATCAGCTTCAGGCTTGGTCCGCACGAGAAAAAGTGGGGCAAGTCGGACGGAGTCTATAGTTTCAGGAACGAAGTCAAGTCGTTGGGTGCGTTGCCTGCAAATGCGCGGATGGTCTGCTTCCACGGTCTGATGAAGCCATGGAGCCCGGGTGTGAGTGATCGCTATCCGTGGGTTCGTCAGCACTACCGCTTGGAGGCTCCATGTTTGGCGTGATTGACACCCAGGACCGGCAGGTCACCGGGCCGACCATTGAGCCGATCGACCTTGAGGAAGTCAAGAAGATGCGGCGGTTTTCCAGCACCTCGCTGGACACGCTGTTCGATATGTGGATCGGGGCGGCGCGGCAGGACTTCGAGACACAGACAGGGCTGCAGTTGTTGACGGCCACCAGGGAGTACGCGCTGGATGCCGTGCCGTATGGCGACCGGATCGAGCTCCCACGGCCACCGCTGCGGAGCATCGTGAGCATTGTGTCCGATGACGGCAATGGCGCGGAGCAGACACTGGACGAGAGCAACTACTACATGTTGCCACGGCGGTCTGAGTCTGACGAGTTCGAGACGTTCCCGACTCCAGGCTACGTGGCGTTGGTGTCAGGGGCGTCGTGGCCAACCGTGGCCACGCAGCGGCAGTCGCTGCGGATTCGATATACCTGTGGGTTCGGGGATGCGCCTGGGGCGGTGCCTGAACTGATCGCCTATGCCTTGCACCTGTTTGTTGGGTCGGCGCACAAGTTCAACGAGCACATGCAGGATGGCAAGTCCATCCAAGAGCTTCCCTACGGCGTGCAGCACATCATGATGACGGCGAAGTGGAATGCGCGGCGGGTGCTGGTGCCACGCTACGCGGATTGGGCGGTGTCAGCATGGCAGGGCTGAGCGCTGGTGATCTGGACCGCTACATCACCATCCAGATCGCCACGCGATCACAGGATCCGGTGACGAATCAGGACGTGGTTGAATGGGCCACAGACGAGGCGGATGTGCCGGCGCAGTGGTTGCCAGGTGGCACACGGGAAGCCTGGAACGCGCAGCAGCGCATCGCCAGCTACGTGGACGGTGTGTATCGGATTCGGGATCGTGACCCAAGGCCCACGCCTGAAGACTCACGGATCATCGGCCATGACGGTAGAACCTACGATGTCAAGCCGTACATGGAAGATGTCGACTTTGGCCGGGATGAGGCGTTGCTGGTGCCGGTGGTGGCTCGAGGTGAGGAGCCGTGACGATTCGTGACCTGGTGACTGCGTTTGTGCTGGCCGATGGCACGGTGGCCTCGCTGATCGGGACGCGGTTGTACCCGGACGTGATCCCATCCAAGGCCACGTATCCAGCGGTGAAGATTCAGGTCATTGACGTGCAGCGGCCAGGAACGCTCAGGAGTCAGGCATCCTTGGCCACGGCTCGGATCCAGTTCGATGTGTACGCAGGGCCAACGGCTGGCGGCTCGAGGGGAAAGGCTGACGTGGTGGGCGCGGCCATCAGGCGCCGGCTGCTGGACGATGGGCTGTTCTGCACGTTGACGGACACCACAACTTCGCCGTCGACGGTAATCAAGGCGTGGATGAGCCATGCCGATGAGCGGGAAGGGCCATTCGAGGACATCGACGGCGGGCTGTCCGAGTGGTCAGCCGATTATTTCGTTCAGTACCAGACGAACGGTGGCGCCTACTAGGGCGCTGTCTGTTATCATGTAGCACGATTCTGCTAGTTGTTCTGCGAGGTAGACGCCTATGAAGTGAACCAATTCTTGAGTGCCGGATAGGGTTGCAACCCGAATCGTCCCCCCTTCAGGGCTTCCGGCACACATGAAGGACACGGAAGAAGGGCCGTGTGCGTTACCACATTCTAGGTAGCGGACACGGCCCTTTTTCCGTTTGTTCTTGCGCTCTCCACAGCACGACAAGCGGTAACGACAGCACGGGCACGGACACAAAAGGAGCAGCGGATCATGTCACAAGCCATTGCAGCGGCAGGAACCTACATCGAGACGGCGCTTGGCACATCGCCGGAAACCTTCGGCGGCGAGATCGCGGAAGTCGTCAGCATCGGCGGCCCGCAGCCCACGTCGGAAGAGATCGACGTGACCCACCTGCGGAGCCCTGCGCGGACCCGTGAGTACATCCAGACGTTCCTTCTGCCAGGTGAGATCCCGCTGGAGCTGAACTGGATCGCCAGCGATGCCACCCAGGACGAGGTCACTGGCCTAATCGCCGACTACAACTCCGGTGTGGTCAAGACCCGTCGCATCACCTACCCAGACGGCTCAACGGACACCTTCGACAGCTACGTCAAGCAGTACAGCCATCCGGCCGTCACGGGCGGCAAGTTGGGCCTCAGCGTCACGCTGCGCTTGACTGGCGCCATCACGTTCGTCTCGGCGTAGTACGGCGTTCGTCGTCTCCTGTCAGAAGCACGTAGCACGACCACGTACGTAGAAGCACGTAGCACGACCTTTTAGAGGAGTGATATGGCGATCAAGTATAAGGGGGAAGTGGAGTTCGCGGACTCCACTGGGCAGAAGTTTGTCTTGCGGCTCGGGATGAATCAGTTTGTGGCGGCCAGCAAAGACCTCGATGCCCTTGAAGGGCGAGCCTACCAACGCGCAATGTTCCATCTGGCGCTGATCAACGGCGCCGACTCCCAGAAAGACTTCACCGAAGAGGACGCGGGCGAGATCATCGACGATCTCGGGTTCGTGAGAGCCAACGAACTGATCGCCAAGACCAAATTCGGGCACAACGTGGACGAGGCCAGCAAGTCTGACGAGCGTCAGCGGCAGATGGCGCTGTCCATTGCGTCGGACACGCTGATCCAGAAGATTGCGATCGTGCGTGGCACTACGAAGGACGCGGCCACCGTCAAGGCACTAGACCGGCTCGAGGCGGAAGTCAAAGCGCTGGCAGAGAAGCCAGAGGGTAGCGCAAACCCTCCGATGGCGATGGCGTTGAGCGCCTGATTGTCGACGCGGCCGAGATTGGCATCAGGGGTGAGGAGTTCTGGGGGCTGTCCAACTACGAACTCAGCCTGCAGTTCCAGGGGGCGAATCAGCGGCTGGACACGTGGTATCGGCTGGGGCTGTTCATCGCATGGCAGACAGCGAATCTGACGAGGGCCAAGGAGTTGCCTGAGTTCTCAGACCTGCTGAAGAAGATGGAGAAGAAGCCAGCCAAGCCAAAGCAGGGCGAGACGAAGCGGCAGACCTGGCAGGAGCAGAAGGCCATCATGCAGGCGGCGCGCGGGTTGGTGAGCAAGGCGAAGCCTGTGCGGAATGTGAGGAAGGCATGAGCGTGACCGTCACCGGGTTGGCTGAGGCAAGAGCTGCGCTGGAAGCGCTGCCTGAAGAGATGACGGATGCGCTCAAGGAGCACGCGAAGGACACAGCGGAAAGCATTAAGGTCGATTATCAGCGACGACTCTTGGCTCAGACGAACGCACACAAGACTGCGGCGTCAGCCCGTGTTCTCGATGAGTCGGAAGAGAAGCAGTTCACGGTGAATGTGCCAGGGCATCCTGACGACCCGGCCAATCTTTCGTATTGGCTCGAGAATGGCACTCGGAACATGCGCGCGAAACCAGCGCTTCGTAATGCTGGTGACGCGCACAATCAACGCTATATCGCCGGAGCAACGGCCATCGCTGAACGCATCATGGAAAGGGCCATCGAATAGTGGCGATCAATTTCAGCGTCAGATGGGCGGACAACACTAAAGAGTTTGTCCGCAACATGAAGGAAGGCCTCGACCAGATCGAGGTCAACCGTGCTGCTGTTGAAAAACTTGCCAATTCTCTCGCCGGAAACAACGTCGTCAAGTCTGCGAATAATTGGGCGGCAGCGCTCAAGGAGGTCGGCGGGGAAGCCGGCGCGCTGGGTGGCGTGCTCAAGCTCTCCAACGCGGAAGTCGAGCGAGCGATCGGTGTATTTGATCGCGCCATCGCGAAAGCCAACGCGATGGGCAAGGCTGATCTGGCGCTGGTGCAGACCTACCGTGAGATGTCGGAGGCGCTGCATAAACAAAAGGATGAATATGATGCGCTAGACGTGTCTCAAAAGAAGGTCAGTGCATCAGGGCAATCGCTCTCAGGCGTCTTCGGCAATATCAATATCAAGCAGGCACTGTCTGATCCGCTCTCTGCAGCCACTCAGGGTATGCATGCCCTCGCCGGCAGCATGGGTGGGACCGCCGTTGTGGCGGCTGGCGCGGTGACCGGACTGGCGGCCATCGGTACGGCTATCTACGGACTCGCATCGAAGGCGGCGGCGGCCGGCGCGGCGCTCGACGACATGGCAGACAAGACCGGGTTGAGTGTGCCCGCGTTGTCGAAGTTGTCGAATGCGTCGAAGGTCATCGGCGCGGACATGAATCAGTTGACCGATGTCATCTTCAAGCTCGAGAGAGGCATCGGAGAAAACACAGACGCCTTCCAGGCCGGACTCAAGGCTATCGGGTTGTCGACGGCCGAACTGAAATCGGCCGGTCCTGACCGCTATCTGGAGTTGGTGTCGGCTGGTTTAGCAGGCCTAGAAGACCCGACTGCACGCGCGGTGGCTGGCAACGCGATCCTGGGGAAAGGATTCAAGGACGTTGCGGCGGCCCTACAGGATCTGGATGCGGGCTTTAAGTTGACGGCTGATATCCATCCGTGGACGAAAGACCAGGCCAAGGAGGCTGAGCAGTTCGAGCAACAGATGAAGTCGCTCGTCATTCATGCCGAGGCGTTTTCCGTCGCGGTCGGTCGCGATCTCATCGGCCCCATCAGTGCGTTCACGTCGCATCTGGGCACCATGGGATCGGTGCTCTCGACCGTCACTGGATTCGATAGTCTGATCGACCAACTCCATCTGGTCGGTGAAGCGTTCAATTGGGCGGCAGCGGCAGCGAATACCTTCCGTGATGCATCGAAGATGCTGCCCAGCGCGCCATCAGCGCCGAAGTTGGCTACGAATCCGTTCGTGGTGCCTACGATAGATGAGCATGTGGCGCTCGGGCACCTCGAGGCTGATTACAAAAAGATCGCTGAAGCACAAAAGAAAGCGGCAGAAGAGCAGAAGCGATATTCGGACGCCGTCGCAAGCTACAACTCGACAGATGGGCCTCAATACGAAGACATCCTGAACAAGATCGGGAATGACCTGTACGAAGGCATTGCCTTCGACAAGGCACGCGGTAAGTCCACATCGGACCTAGTGCTGATCTACAAGACGACCGCGACGGTCATCGATCAGATCACCAGGGCTGAGGAAGCCTACAAGAAGAAGCTCAGCGAAGTCACGGCGGCCGAAGAGAAGCACCGCAAGCTCGAGGAAGAGATCGCAGCGATCATCAAGGCGCAGACCATCGCGGTCAACAAGGACGTGATTGCGGGCCTGGATGCGCGGCTGAAGGCGCAGGATGCCTATGACCGAGAGGTGCACCGGCTGACCATGACGGAGGATGACTTCCAGCGGTCTGAGATCGCGCTGGAACTGCGCCGGGAAGAGGAGCGCAACAAAACACTGGTCGGCAACGCGAAGGCGACCTCTGACCTCATTATCGCCACGTTGAAGCTTCGGCTGGACGCCATCGGCACGCTCTGGAAGCAGAGCGACCATGAGATGTTCCCGAAGAAGATCAAGGACGAGGCGAAGAATAATATCGACGAACTCGGTTCTGCGGTGGAGCGGCTTGGGCGACAAATCGGCGGCGCCATGGGTGACTCCACGTTTGCGATTGGGTCGTTCATTCGGGAGTTTAAGAAGGCGGCGTCAGAAGCCGACAAAATCGCGGCGGCTACTGAAGGCGGATTAGCTGTGGCGGCGGCCTTGGTGCCAGCAGGATCGCGTGCCGCCAACTCGATCAAATATGCACAGGCTGGCGCGTCGATTGGGACGGCCATCGCTCCAGGCTACGGCACGTTGGTGGGGGCCGGCGTTGGGGCGGTAGTCGGCGCGCTCAAGGTGCCCGACGACGAGAAGGCCGCTCGGCAGCAACTGAACGACTTCAAGAAGCAACTGGCTGATCTGTTCGATACGACAGCCTCAGCCTCGCTCAAGGCGGCCGTTGGAACGGATGCCTGGGGCAAGATGGTTGAGCAGGTCAAGGCCGCCTACATCGCCACTGGGCGCACGGCAGAAGAGGCGCTGGCCGACATCAACACGGCGGCGGATCACACGCGGAACAACGTGGAGATGCTGCCGGATGGCCTCGCCAAGATCAACAAGATCCTGCAGCAGACACTGAACTTTGGTCCGCAGGCGATGGCCAGCGCGTCGGCGGTTGGGCTGATTGACAAGTCGTTCCTAGACCTACTGAACCACGCGAAGGAACTCAAGGGCGTCACGCAGTCGATGAAGGACTTCGTTGCGGCACAGACCGACGCGGCCGGTGCGGGCTTCGACCGAGCGTTGAAGGTTGGGAACGACGCCTACGCCAAGCGCAAGGATCTGCTCGAGCAGATTGCGGCACTCGGCACCAGCGATGCCGACAAGGCCAAACTGGCGGACCTGAACAAGCAACTGGAGACGCAGAACAAGCTAATTGACGCGGTGGGCATCCATTCGCAGCAGGCGGCTGATGCCGTGGCTGGTGGGTTGCTCGCGGTCATCAACAGCCAGATCATGGCGGGCAAGTCCTTCCATGACTCAGTGGTGGCCATCGGACCGAGTGTCGATGCGCTGAGCGAGCAGATGATCGCGGCTGGCTACAGCGGCAGTGCGGCCTTTGACTTCCTGCGGGCACAGGTCGCGCTGGTCAATGACGAGGTCGCTGGTCCTGCCCTTGACGCTGTGGAAGGCTATGCGGCCGGTCTGCGCGGGCTGAACAATGCCGGGTTGCTGAATCAGGATATGTTCGCGGGCCTGTCCTCGCAGATTGGCCAGACGCGCGATGCGCTGGTGGCACAGGGCAAGGATGGGGCGCAGGTCATGGCGGCTATGCGTGGGCCGCTGCAGACCTTGTGGGAACTCGAGCAGAAGTTCGGCTACACCACGGACGATGCCACGCAGGCGCTGATCGATCAGGCGGAAGCGGCTGGAGAAGTCGGCGAGAAGTTCAAGCCGATCGGTGAGCAGATGCTGGACGCCACCAACCGGATCGCTGATGCGGTGGAGGGTCTGGCCGAAGTATTCGGTGTGCTGCCCAAGGCGGCGAAGGACGCGGCGACTGGCATCAGCGATGAACTGAAGAAGATCAAGACGCCTACGATAACGATTCCAGTCGGATTCCTTGAGGGAGATACGCCGCCTCCCGATTTGTGGCCAGTTCCGAAAAAAGGACCGGGTTACGCGTCAGGCACGATTGGCCTCAAAGACTTCGGGTCTGGTCAGTGGGCGATGCTTCATGGCAAGGAAGAAGTCCGCACAGAAGCACAGGTCAGAGCGGCAGAAACCATTACCACCAACAACAACACATCGTCGACTGAGGCCTCCACCACGCTGGTGGTCGTCAATGCCCCGGCTGGTGCCACCCAAGCGCAGATTACCGATCTGGTGATCGCGGCCTTGCCAGAGAAGGTCAAGCGGAACACGCGCGGCCTGCGGAGCGATCTGCTGGCTTCGCTCGGGCAACCTGTGACGACCTGGACACGCTGACATGATGATTCACACCACCAAAGGTTCGCTGGATGAGGCCACGCTGGCACGTACGCTCGGATTCGAGGAGCGGCCGAGAGAGTTCGTGGTGTGGATTGAATACCGGCTCGGAGATGAACTGGTGCGGCGCGATGCCCACGTGATCATGAAGGATCCGGGAGTGGTGGCCACAGCGATTGCGGGTGAATTTGCATGAGCAACGTATCCGGCATGTGTTCATCGTTCAAGAGCGAGATTCTTAAGGGCATTCATGCTCTCGGCACGTCGGTGGTTCGGGCTGGTACGGGCGCCGACACGATCAAGGCGGCGCTGTATCTGGCATCAGCCTCTCGCGGCGCTGGCGACACCGTTTACAACTCCACTGGGGAGGTCGCCGGGTCAGGCTACACAGCAGGGGGTGTGGCGGTGACGAATGCCACCGCGCCAAGCACGTCAGGCACCACAGGCATCTGGACGCCATCGGCCTCGATTGTCTACACGTCGGTCACGTTGGCGGCCTTCGATGCTGTCTTGCTCTACAACTCCACGCAAGGGGACAAGGCGATCTCCGTGCATAACTTCGGGTCGCAGACGGTCACGGCTGGCACGTTTACCTTAACGATGCCTGTACATGACGCATCAAATGCCCTACTAAGGATTGCGTGAACTTACTGTAAGATATATGGATGGTAACTAGAATCCCATATAGCGGTTTTGGTGGTAAGAGGATTGGCCGGTACAGATGTGAATGCGGAAAGGAATTCACGACATTCGCCAATAATGTTAAGTCTGGGCACACGAAATCATGTGGGTGTCTTAGAAACGAAGCAACGAGACTGCGAAGCACGACGCATGGACATAAAGCTGGAGGCAAGCGCAGTCGCACCTACGTTGTGTGGATGAATATGAAGGCTCGCTGTGACAACCCAACGTCTCGTCTGTATCAACGCTACGGCGGGCGAGGGATTACGTACGACCGTGCGTGGAGTTCATTTGAAGCCTTCTTGCGTGACATGGGTGAAGTCCCACAAGGCCAGACAATCGAACGAAAGAACAACGACGAAGGTTATTCAAGAGAGAATTGTCGTTGGGCGACACGGAGTCAACAGGCTCAGAACAAAAGCAACGTCAAGCTCTACGAATGGAACGGTGAGCGGCGCTGTGTCGCGGACTGGGCGCGTGTTACAGGCATTCAACGCTTGACGTTAAGGCACAGGTTGAAGGCTGGGTGGCCTGTCTGGCGTGCTCTCACTGAGAAGCCGAAATATACAGCACCGATCCGGATCGGGTAAAGGAGAGCGAATGGTATCCCTGCTCAGAGCCGAACATCTGGCCGTCTGTCACACCTGCCGACTGCGGCATCCGTGCCAGACGTGGCAGGGCTATCTGGACTTCTGCGAGCGGCACCAGAACCATGCGGTGAGCTACCTGCAGCGGGACGCGCTCAGGGCACGCGGGGCAGATCGGTTGGCGGCGTGGGATCCACGCAAGATGGTTCGGTCGGCGTTCGGGGCTGCGGCCTCATGGGCGCTGCGGCAAGCGGTCGGTGAGGATGCGCTGGTCGCGCTCTACCGGCCCAACGCGGACATCAAGCAGGCCAATCAATCCCTGCAGACCATGACCGTGACCAACTTGCACTCGCTGGCGAGTTCAGCCACGGCGGGTTGGCAATCAGACGGCGTGGACTACAGCAGCAACCTGTACCTGGACGATATCTGGCAATTCCTGTTCGACACGGCCAACACTGCCACTGGCGCAAGTCGGGCATTCTTCTGCTTCGCGGCCCACTCGTTCGACGGGACCAACTACACCACGCCAGCCACTGGCACAGAGGGGACGATCACGCTGGTGGATGTCACGGCCAATGCGATCGCCATGGCTAGGCTCGGCAGCGTGCCGTACATCACCACGAACGAGAACCCACGCTCGGCCGGCATGTCGATGGCGGCCACGCTCAATGGCGTCCTGCCGGCGAAAGCGGCCGTAGCCGTCATCAACCACGCCAACGCGTCCCTCTCAGCATCCGGGTCCACGGTCAAGCATGGCGGCGTCTTCGCGACCGTGATCTGACGGAGCCGCATGGCCGTTGCGATCTTTCGGAGCCGCTGGAATCAGACGCCGCAGGGGCCACAGGATGTCAACTGGGGACACCCGCTGGCGCGGAATCTCGTGGCGGCGGTCGTCTTCGATCATTCCGGAGCAGCCTACGACCTCGTTAGGCACTGGCCGTTCACGCCTGTTGGCACACCGGCCGGGGCAGTCGCGAGTGGCATCGTCGGTGGCGCGTATCTCTCGACCAACGTCGGGGCGCTGAACACCGCGCCATGGAACGGCCCATCCTTCGACAGCGGCATCACCGTGTTCGCGCGCATGCTGCACACGGCCACGCCTCACACCGACGCGACACTATTCGGCGTGCTCTGGCAGAACGTGGCCAATCCTCCGTATGGCGTGGGCTACTTCCAGATGTCCAGCGGGGTGCTGATCTTCGTCACCAACAACGTGGCGTCACAGGTCAATCTCAGCACGGGCGCGGGCGTGAACCTGCTCGTGCCGCAGACCTACTCCGCGCATGCGTCTCCGCTGGGGCAGAGCTTTCTCACGAATGGCGTGCGGGTGCTCGACAACACGACGGCCACAGCGCCGAGTGCTGGATCGAATGCCTGCATCGGGATTGGCGACTTCTGGGCCGTGACGCGCAACCCGTCCACGATCATGGACGTGGGGTACGTCTTCAATGGGGCGAATCTTAAAGGGGCAGGGCTTGAGGAACTGCACGACAACCCATTCGCGCTGATCCAGCCTCGGAAGGCGAAGATCTACTCCTTTGGCTCGGTGTCAGCGACGGTGGCGCTCACTGGTGTGTCGGCCACAGGCGCGGTCGGTTCGTTCGGTAAAGCGTCTACTGTGGCGCTGACGGGCGTGTCGGCCACGGGCGCGGTGGGTTTGTTCAGCACGTTGTTGTCGCGTGCGCCTACGGGGCACATTACGTTCATCCACGCGGTGAGCGCGAATGCTGGCACCGGCTCCAGTTCGGTGGCGTCTCCATCGTTCACCAGCGGCACCGGCAACCTGCTGGTTGTCGCGGTGGCTGATGCGACACGTCTGATCACCGGCACGCCAGTGACCGACAATAAAGGCAATGTCTTCCAGCTGGCCTGGGTCAGAGGGACCACGCCTGGATCGACCAGCCCGAAAGCCCTGTACTACGCCACGAACATCGTAGGCGGGGCAGGACACATCGTCACGTTCACGCCACAAGGCGGGACGGATCCGTGTGCGATTGGCGTGGCCGAGTTCTCAGGGGTGGACTCCGACACACCGTTTAACCTGGTGTCCACGGCAGCGAGTTCAGCGGTGCCGCATGTCTCAGGCACGGTTACGACCACATCGCCCGCTGAACAACTCCTTATCGGGTCGGCGTCGGTGAAGGATCAGCAGGTGCTCCCGCCCGCGAGTGCGCCTGGGTTCTTTACCGATGTGGTCGCGCTGCATGCTGGTGGCGGAGAAGGGGTGCTGGCCTCGTATGCCATCGTGGACGAGACGGACCAGTACCGCTACGAATACACCTTCGAGAATGGCGGAACGGATCTGGACGCGTGCGGCATCGCGACGTTCAGAGGCACGGATATCGCCTTCGTGCAGTCCACGTACAAGCAGGCGGTGCTGTCCGGTAGCACGGTGGCCATCACCACCACTCCGGGGCACTTCATCGTCATCATCGCGGCCAAGAACTACGGCAGTTTCGCATCCCCGATCACGGACAGCTTCGGCAATACCTGGCAGGTGGGCTGGACGGTCGCGAGCGGACGTGCGGCCTGCTACTACGCCGAGAACATCGCGGGCGGGGCTGGGCACACCTTCACGGTCACAATCAGCGATGAGGGCAACCCGATCCTGAACAAGTGCACGATTGCCGTGCTGGAGTTCTCAGGCGTCAACACCTCGAGCGCGCT
>Ga0207711_10003309_pt1 | contig 13998 bp, 14 predicted proteins | sample KBSS34metaG_FD_184401 | JGI IMG/M metagenome (GOLD analysis project Ga0207711, IMG submission 184401) | Switchgrass rhizosphere microbial communities from Kellogg Biological Station, Michigan, USA - KBS S3-4 metaG (SPAdes) (version 2) | ecosystem: Host-associated > Plants > Roots > Rhizosphere...
GACCGCCACGGCGCTGGTTCTGATGATGACCCTGCCGGCCCTGGGCTTGTTCTATGGTGGCCTGGTCCAGGCCAAGAACATCCTGTCGGTGCTGGTGCAGTGTGCGGCGGTGGCCGCGCTTTGCTCAGTCCTGTGGTTCGCGCTGGGCTACTCGCTCGCCTATAGCGGTGACGGCGATTGGGTGGGCGACGGCGCGGCGTTTTTCCTGCGCGGCCTGACGCGCGATGCCGTCCATCCCGGCACCCACATCCCCGAAAGCGTCTATGTGATGTTCCAGATGACCTTTGCGGTCATTACCCCAGCCCTGATCATCGGCGCCTATGTCGAACGTATCCGCTTCGCCGCCGTGCTGGTGATTTCCACCCTGTGGCTGCTGATCGTCTATGCGCCGGTGGCGCATTGGGTATGGGGCGGCGGCTGGTTGGCCAAGATGGGGGTGATGGATTTTGCCGGCGGCATTGTCGTGCATGTCACGGCCGGCGTCTCCGCCTTGGTGATCGCCTGGATGATCCGGCCGCGCCATGAATTTCCCCACGGCATCCGCCCACCGCATGCGCCCTGGATGGTGATGGTCGGCGCTTCGATGCTCTGGGTAGGCTGGTTCGGCTTCAATGCCGGAAGCGCCGTTTCGTCCGGCGCCGATGCCGGCATGGCGATGCTGGCCACCCATCTGTCGGCCGCCAGCGCCACCCTGGCCTGGATGGCGATCGAATGGATCAAGTTCGGCAAGCCCAGCCTGGTCGGCGCCGTCACCGGCACGATCGCGGGGCTTGCCACAGTGACCCCCGCGGCCGGGGTCGCAGGCCCGCTTGGCGCCGTGCTACTGGGCGCGGCCGCCAGCTGCGTCTGTTATCTGGCGGTGTGGCTGGTCAAGCGCGTGGTGGGTGTGGACGACGCACTTGATGTCCTGGGCGTGCATGGTGTGGGCGGGGCGATGGGTACCATGCTGCTGCCTTTTGTGGCGCTGGTGGGTGCCGGCGGCGGTCATCTCAATCATACGGTGGCCGGCCAATTCAACGTCCAGCTTGTCGGCGTGGTGGCGGTCGCGGCCTTCTCGGCCATCGCCACTTTTGTCATCACCAAAATCGCCGACATGCTGGTGGGCCTGCGCGTGGACCAAGAGCATGAAACCCAAGGGCTGGATTTCGCCAGCCACGGCGAAACCGGCTATCACACAAATCGCTAGGCGCGGTTTTTCAAAAAGGAATTGGGTCATGAAACTTGTCGTCGCCATCATCCAGCCGCATCGCCTGGACAGCGTGCGGCTTGCGCTTACCGAAATCGGCATGACCGGCCTGACGGTGACGGAGGTGCGCGGTTACGGCCGTCAGAAGGGGCATACCGAAATCTATCGCGGCGCGGAGTACACCATCGCCTTCCTGCCCAAGCTCAAGATCGAAGTGGCGCTGCCGGACGAACGGGTGGACGACGCGATCGCCGCCATCAGCCGCGCCGCGCGAACCGGGCGGATCGGCGATGGCAAGATTTTTGTGCTCGATCTGGTGGCAGCGCGCCGCGTCCGAACCGGGGAGACAGGGGAAGACGCCCTCTGAGGTTGCTCTTTGCCGGTGCGTGTGGAATCCATGCGCCCGTGACCAAGCATAGAGTGACGGAGCCGCATAAGGCTGTGCTGGACTCGCTGGCTGCCAAAGGCCGGCTGCGCGCGCTTACCCAGACCCGCGGGCGCGACTTCACGTCCAATGATTACCTGGCGCTCGCGGAATCGGACGCCTTGCGCCAGGCGGCAAGCGATGCATTGGCGCGCGGCGTGCCGCTGGGGGCGGGCGGCTCGCGTCTGTTGCGCGGCAATCATCCCGAGCATGAGGCGCTGGAAGAAGAAGCGGCCAGTTTCTTCGGCAGCGAGACGGCGCTCTATTTTCCCACCGGCTTTGCCGCCAATGCGGCAATCGCGGCCACCTTGCCACGGCGCGAGGACCTGATCGTTTACGACTCCCTGATGCATGCCAGCTTCCGCGACGGGCTGGAGCCTTCCCGTATCCAGGCCATTGAGGCGCCGCACAATGATGTCGCTGCGATGGACGCCATCATCAAAGGCTGGCGCGCCGCGGGTGGCAAAGGGCGGGCATGGATCGCGGCCGAAACGCTTTATTCCATGGATGGCGACCGCGCCCCGCTGCCCGATCTGGTCGCGCTGGCGGCAAGGCATGACGCCATGCTGGTGCTGGATGAAGCGCATGCCACCGGCGTGCATGGCGAACAGGGCAGGGGGTTCGGCGCGGCCTTTGAAGGCGCGCCCAACATCATTTCGCTGCACACCTGCGGCAAGGGCTTGGGCGTTGCGGGCGCGCTGGTCTGCCTGCCAAAGCTCTATCGCGATTTCATGGTCAATCGCGGCCGCGCCTTCATCTATTCCACCGCGCCATCGCCTTTGATGGCGGCGGTGGTGCGCGCGGCGTTGAAGATTTCGGCGGGTGCGCAGCAGGAACGGACCCAGCTTCAGATGCTGGTGCGCCATGCCGAGCAGCGGATGCGGACCTTGGGGCTGCCGACTTCGGGCTCGCAAATACAGCCTGTCATCCTGGGCGAGGACCGGCGCGCCGTGGCCGTTGCGGAAGCCTTGCAGGCAAAGGGGCATGACATCCGCGCCATTCGTCCGCCCACCGTGCCGGAAGGCACCGCCCGGCTTCGGATCGCGCTCACCCTCCATGTGACGGCGCAAGACCTGGACGGATTGTTCGCCGACCTTCAGGCCGAAATGGCGCGCCTGTGAACCGCGCCTCTCGCTTTGTCGTTTCTGGCACCGGCACCGATATCGGCAAGACGGTATTCTGCGCGGGTCTCGCGGACCTGCTGGGCGCGCGCTACTGGAAGCCGGTGCAGGCCGGTGTTCCTGGCGACAGCGAAACGATCGCCGAACTGGCGGGCGTCGAAATTGTGCCGGAAGCCTATCGGCTCAAAATGCCCGCTTCGCCACATCAGGCAGCGGCGGACGAAGGGATCACGATCGATCCGGATTCGCTGGTTCCACCGGAAGGCCCTGTGGTGATCGAAGGCGCCGGCGGGTTGATGGTACCGCTGACCCCGCACACGCTTTTCATCGATGTGTTCGCGCGCTGGAAACTGCCGTTGATCCTGTGCGCCCGCACCCGGCTGGGCACCATCAACCACACCCTGCTGTCGATTGAAGCGCTCCGGTCGCGTAACATTCCCCTGCACGGCATCGCTTTCATCGGCGAGGCCAATGCGGAAAGTGAAACCATCATCATCGCGTTTGGCAAGGCCAGACGGCTGGGCCGGCTGCCGGTCATCGAACCGTTGACCGCCGCGGGTCTGAAGGCGGTGTTCGCCGCGAATTTCGCCGCCCAGGATTTCACATGACCTCGCCCGTCTGGCATCCTTTTACGCAACACGCGCTGGTGCCAGAAGCGACCCTGGTCACGCGCGGGGAGGGGGCTTGGCTCAACACCGAAAAGAGCAAGCTGCTCGACGCCATCTCCTCCTGGTGGGTGATCACCCACGGCCATCGCCATCCCAAAATCGTAGAAGCGATCAAGACGCAGGCCGACGGCCTGGACCAGGTGATCTTTGCCGGCTTCACCCATAAGCCGGCCGAGGACTTGGCGCGTGCGCTGGTCACCATCGCGCCACAGGGTCTTGCCCGCGTCTTCTATTCCGACAGCGGCAGCACGTCGGTGGAAGTGGCGCTGAAGATGGCGCTGGGCTTCTGGAAGAACAAGGGCGAGGACCGCACCCGCATCATCGCGCTGGAGCACGCCTATCATGGCGACACGGTGGGCACCATGTCGGCGGGCGCGCGCGGCGTCTACAATGCCGCCTATGCGCCGCTTCTATTTGATGTGGTGCGCCTGCCGTTTCCGGCTGCGGAGCGCGAACGCCAAACGCTGGACCAGCTCAAAGCCGCCGCCGCAAATGCCGCCGCCCTGATTGTCGAACCCCTGATCCTGGGCGCGGGTGGCATGCTGATCTATTCCGCTGATGTCCTGCGCGACATGGCCGCGATCTGCCGCCAAACCGGCACGTTGCTTATTCTCGATGAAGTGATGACCGGCTTCGGCCGCACCGGCACGCTGTTCGCCTGCGAGCAAGCGGGCATCGCGCCCGACATCCTCTGCCTGGCCAAGGGTCTTACCGGCGGCAGCCTGCCTTTGGCGGCGACTCTCTGCACGGAAGAGATTTTCGTCGCCCATTATTCCACCGATCGCAGTCGCACCTTCTTTCATTCCAGTTCCTTCACCGCCAACCCGATCGCCTGCGCCGCCGCGCGCGCCAATCTGGAAATCTGGCGGGGCGAACCTGTGCGGGAACGCATCACCGCATTGGCGGCACGGCAGGAAGAACGGCTGGCGCGCTTTCGCGGCGATGCGCGATTTGAAAATGTCCGCCGCCTGGGCACCATCACGGCCCTGGACTTGAAGGTGCCGGATGCCGGCTATCTGGCCAACGTGGCCCCGGAACTCATGAAGTTCTTCCAGGCCCGGAATATCCTGCTGCGCCCGCTGGGCAATACCATTTACGTCCTGCCGCCCTATTGCGTGACTGCGGCCGAGCTGGACCTGGTCTATGATGCCATCCTGGAAGCGGCCGGAAAATTTGCGTAACCGGCGCGCCTGTGGCGCGAATTGGCAGGCATGACCGGGAGATAATCATGCGTTTGAGGCCCTTTTACCTGGCGATCGCCGCGGCTGCTGCGGTGGCCGCCGTTCCCTTGCTGTCCGCCCATGTCTCGGCGACGGACCTGAATAAGCAGATTCCGGCCGCCCTGACGGACCCCGCCGGTGCGGCCAAGACCGAGGTCGCGGTCCTGGCGGGCGGCTGTTTCTGGGGCCAGCAGGGCGTGTTCGAACATGTCAAAGGCGTGACAAAGGTGGTGGCTGGCTATTCCGGCGGCGGCAAAGAGAGCGCCCATTACGACCGGGTCAGCGACGGCGACACCGGCCATGCCGAGGTGGTCCAGATCTCCTTCGACCCCCAGCAGGTCAGTTTCGGCCAGTTGCTGCGGATCTATTTCTCGGTGGCGCATGATCCCACCGAACTCAACCGCCAGGGGCCGGACGAGGGCACCCAGTATCGGTCCGAGATTTTTGCCGCGAGCCCCGAACAGGAAGCCACGGCGCGCGCCTATATCGCCCAGCTGGATGCGGCGCATATCTTTGCCGCACCCATCGCCACCAAGGTGGAGGCGCTGAAGGGCTTTTATCCGGCCGAGGACTATCACCAGGATTACCTGGTCCGGAACCCCCATGCGGCCTACATCCAGATCAATGACTTACCCAAAATCGCGGCCCTGAAACGGGTATGGCCGGATTTTTACAGGGAAAAACCGGTTCTGCTGGCTGAGAACTGATCAGCGTTTTGCTGGCTAAAATTCCCGTCATCCGGGCTGCGACCCGGCACCGCCGCGAAAAGGCGCAGGATGTTCCTTAGGGGGCGTTTCCTTTGCCGCGCTGATCTGGTAGGTCGTGCCCCGGTCTTTCGCTCCATACCGCCAACCGGCGGTTTTTGCGGGCAAAAGCGAAGAAATTAAAGCGAAACCGAACCATGAAAATTGAACGTCTGATTATAGGCGGCGCCGCGTTGCTGGTTGGCCTGCTGCTGGGCTGGATGGTCCGCGGGGTGACCACCTATAATATCCACCAGGCATCGATCGCCTCTTATGATGACTGGCGCGTGGCTTGCCCTGCCGCCGAGACCAAGGACACGCATTGCGAGCTCTCGACCGATGTGGTGGACAAGTCGCAAGGCACCCCCAATGCGGTCGCCCGCGCCACCATCACCACCGACAAGGACGGCAAGACGGTGCTGGGCTTCGTGCTGCCCTATGGCGTGGCGCTGGAAGCCGGCATGGGCCTGAAGATCGGCAAGGATCCGGTGAAGGTCTATCAGTACCGCACCTGCAACACGGTGGGCTGCATCGCGACGACGCCGTTTGACGATGCGCTTTCGGCGTCCTTGAAGAACGCCGACGATGCCTCGGTGATGTTCGCGGGCCTGGATGGCAAGCCGGTTTCCGTGCCGATGTCGTTCAAGGGCTACCAAAAGTCCCTGACCGCCTGGAAGGGCGCGGACGCGAAGCGCAATTCCTGGTTCTGGAGATTGTGGTCGTGATGTTGAAGCCTGTTCTGGCGGCCGCTTTCACGGGCCTCCTCCTGGCTTGCGGAACGGCATCGGCACAGCAGCCGGCGCAGCCGCCCGGCCGTCCCGACGTCAAAACCGTGGGCGATTGGGAAGTGCGCTGTTTCCCGGTGAACAACACCAACCCCTGCGACATTTTCCAGGAGATGGCCAACAAGGACAGCAGGCAGCGCATCCTGTCCATTTCTGTCGCTTATGTCCCCAGCGCGGATCGTCACTTGCTGCAGATCACGGTGCCGCTGGATGTCTCCTTGCAAAAGGGGATGACCATCCAGACCGACAGCTACACATCCCCGGTGCTGAAATATCGCATGTGCAGCCGCGAGGGCTGCTTTGTGCAGACCGCGCCCGACAATGCGATGATCCAAGCGCTGGCCAAGTCCGGACCTGCGGCGAAGCTCAATATCGTGGGGGACAACGGTAAATCCTACGGCCTGCAATTTTCGCTCAAGGGCTTTGCGGCCGCGCATGATGAAATGGCCGCCCAAGCCCGTGCCAAGGCCAAGCCGGTCGCCAAGACCGACGACGCCGCCAAGCCTTAAAGTGAGGTCCTGAGATGATGAAATCCGCCCTGATGGGCGCCGTCCTGGGCGCCCTGTTTGTTTCCGGAACCGCATTCGCGCAGCAGGCCGCGCCTGAAGCCGCCCGTCCCGACGTCAAGACGGTCGAAGACTGGTTCGTGCGCTGCTTCCCCATCCAAAGCCCCAGCCCCTGTGACATGTTCCAGGAACTCGACAACCGGGAAACGCGCCAGCGAATCCTCTCGCTCTCCATTGCTTTTGTCCCCAGCCTGAACCGCCATGCGCTGCAGGTCACGGTGCCGCTGGATATCGCGATTCAGAAGGGCGTGGTTCTGCAGACCGACAGCTACACCTCGCCGATGCTCAAATACCGCCGCTGCGACCGCAACGGCTGCTATGTCGAGATGGCGGTGGACAACGCCCTGGTGGAAGGGCTCGCCAAGTCTGGGGCCGCTGGCAAGGTCAATATCGTAGCCGACAACGGCAAGGCCTTTTCCCTGAATTTCTCGCTCAAGGGTTTTGCCGCCGCCCATGACGATATGGTGGCCCAGGCCCGCGCCAAGGCGAAGGCTGTCGAAAAGCAGCCGGCGGCCGACGCGCCTGCGGCGCCTGGCGCGACGCCGTAAAAGACGTGCGCTTTGTAAAAAGGCCGGCCGCGAGGCCGGCCTTTTTCGTTGCGTCTTGCTCAGACTTGCCTCCCCTTCGTGCGCGTTAGCGCACAGGAAGGGGAGGTGGCCGTAGCTGGCTCTTGAGCCAGCGAAGGCCGGTGGGGTCCAAGCCGGCTTAGGAACTAAGCCGGCTTAAACGTCATCGCCACGCCGTTCATGCAGTAGCGTAATCCCGTCGGCTTGGGCCCATCGTCGAACACATGGCCGAGATGGCCGCCGCAGCGACGGCAATGGACCTCAGTGCGGGCCATGAACAGCGAATGGTCTTGGGAGGTCTGCACCGCGTTGGCCAGGGGGCGGTAAAAGCTCGGCCAGCCGGTGCCGCTGTCGAACTTGGTTTCGGAAGAAAAAAGATCGAGTGCGCAGCCGGCACAGGCAAAGATGCCCTTGCGGTGTTCATTGTTCAGCGGCGAGGTGAAGGGCGCCTCGGTGCCCTGGCGGCGCAAGACGTCATAAGCAGCAGGCGATAGCAGCTTTTTCCACTCCGCATCGCTTTTGGCCACCTCATACCCCAAGGCGGGGCCCGCCCCCAGAAACGCGCTGCCCATCAGGCCTGCCAGAAAATGCCGCCGTCGCATCTGATTTCTCCGCATACGTTCATACGCCTTTCCAGTTCGCGCGGGCAGGCAAAAAGTTACCGGAAACTCCTCCCGCGCCAAGCCGTTGTGACTTCATAGGCAAATTAACCGGAGTATGATCATGGACAAGGACAGGATTGAAGGTTCCGCCAACCAGGCCAAGGGCGCCATCAAGCAGGCTGCGGGCAAGATGACTGGTGACGCCAAGCTGCAGGCGGAAGGTGCGGCCGACAAAGCCAAGGGCAAGGTGCAGAACGCGGTAGGCGGCGCCAAGGATGCCCTGCGGGACGCTTCCAAACATTGATGTAAGCTCAGGCCCGCCTCCCCTTTTGCGCGCAGCGCTAAAAAAGGGAGGGTGAGGTCGGCGGCCAAGCCGACCGAACGTAGCAGCGCTTGCGCTGCGAAGGCCGGAGGAGTTTATCTGTGAAGCGCCCGGCCCCTGTTGGGGGCCGGGCTTTTTCATGAGATTATCAGTCCCTGCTGGTTTTTGCTGTCGAAGGAATTTTCATGATCCGTTTCCTCTCCTGGCTGCGCGCCATCCTGCTGTCGGTGTTGAACGGACTGGCCAAGGTCGCGATGCTGGTGGTCCTGGTTTTGGCGGTGCTGCTGGTCATTTCCTTGGCGCGCGGCGACGGCCTGCCCGGCAACATGGTGCTGGCGCTGGACTTGCGCGAGCCGATCGATGACAGCGCCGCTGCTCCCGGCAGCATATTCACGCCCAGGCGGGTGACGGTGATGGACGTGGTGCTGGGGCTGGATGCGGCCGGCCGCGATGCCCGGGTCAAAGGCGTGGTGATGCGGCTGGGCAATGGCGCGCTTTCCACCGCCGAAGCCCAGGAAATCGGCGCCGCCATCCAGCGCTTCCAGGCCAAGGGCAAGTTCGTTTTCGCCCAAGCGAGCGCTTTCTTCAGCGCCGGCCTGGGCGATTATCTTGCCGCCAGCGCCGCCAGCGAAATCTGGATGCAGCCCAAAAGCCCCTTCTCGCCGTCGGGCGCAGGCGGGGGCGAACTGTTCCTGCGCGGCACCTTCGACAAGATCCATGCCGAACCCCAGATCGCCAAGCGCGCCGAATACAAAAGCGCAGCCGACATGTTCATGGAAAAGGAGATGTCGCCCGCCGACCGCGAGCAGCTCACGGCGCTGATGCATTCGGTCTACGACACCGCCGTCACCCAGATGGCCTCCAACCGTCATGTTCCACGTGCCGATGTCATCGCGGCGCTGGAGGCAAGCCCACAATTCGCCGAAGAGGCGCGCACGCGGCGCCTGGTGGACCGTATCGGTTATGACGATGAGGCGCGCGCCGCCGCCAATGCGCGGGCCGGCGCGAACGTGAAATCGGTCAAGTTCACCGACTATGTGAAGGACGCCATGCCCAAACTGGGCGCCGCCAATATCGCCATCGTGGAAGCGGCCGGCGAAATCCGCGATGGCACCGCCAAGAACTCCTTGCTGAATGCCTCATCGGGGATCGCCAGTGACGATCTGTCAGCGGCCATCGATCAAGCGACGCGCGACAAGAACATCAAGGCCATCGTGCTGCGGGTGGATTCGCCCGGCGGCTCCGTCACCGCGTCCGACCAGATTCTGCATGCTGTGAAAAAGGCGCAAGTTGCCGGCAAGCCCGTGGTGGTCAGCATGGGCGCCGTTGCGGCTTCGGGTGGCTATTACATCGCCGCCAGCGCCAACAAGATCGTGGCGCAGCCTGGCACCATCACCGGCTCGATTGGCGTTCTGACCGGCAAGGTCAGCATCGGCAAGACGCTGGAGCTTGTGGGCGCCAAGGCCGAGACGGTGGGCGTGGGCAAGAACACCCTGATGGACTCTCCGTTTGTGCCCTTTAGCGCCGACCAATGGGCCAACCTCAACCATCAGGCCGATGTGATCTATGACGATTTCACCCAGAAGGTCGCGACGGGCCGCAAGCTCCCCCTGGAAAAGGTGCGCGACGCCGCCAAGGGGCGGGTCTGGTCCGGCGCCGACGCGCAAGCGCATGGTCTGGTGGACACGCTGGGCGGCTTCTGGAGCGCGGCTCAGACCGCAGCCACCCTGGCGTCTGTCCCGGCCGATGGCATGACCTTTGGCGTCTATCCCCGCCCCACCGGCCTTTTGGGCCGGCTGGGGGCGCTTTCGAGCGGGATGGAGGCCAGCCTGGGGGTGCTCGGACGGATCGAATCGCTGCTCAATCTGCCAGCCTTGCAGGCGGTTTTGGGCCAGGTGGCGAGCCTTCCGGATGGCAGTGCGGGCAGCGCAATTCAGCTAAAGGCAACACATCTGCCACGGCCGTGACACAGGAATCACAGGTTCCGCAAGGAAACTGCTTGTTCGCCGAAAAGCTTGAACTATAATTTCCAGGTGCGGGGGCACGAAGCTGGCTTGGGGGCACCATAACTGCGATTATGGTGCGCTGCGGTTTCGGGGCAGTCCGAAAACGATAAGACGGTTGGAGTTCCACCATTTCCCAGTCCCCAAAAGGCTCTTCTCAATCCGTTGAGGGCAAGCCCGTCGAAGCATTGAGCTTCGAAAGCGCGCTCAAGGAGTTGGAAGCGATCGTCTCCCGGCTGGAGCAGGGCGAAGTGGATCTCGAGGATTCCATCGCTTTGTACGAACGCGGACAGGCGCTCAAAATTCATTGCGAAAAAAAACTGAAATCGGCGGAAACACGGCTGGAAAAGATCGTGCTGGGCGCGGGTGGCGCAGAGATCGGCGAGAAGCTGGAGACGGCTTGAGCTTGCTTTGCTGTCTTAAAAAAGAGATTTATCAGTCATGAACATCCCCAATACCAAGACCCCACTGCTGGACCAGGTCGACCTGCCGGAAGACCTGCGCCGCCTCGAAAAGCACCAACTGCGCCAATTCGCGGATGAGCTGCGCACCGACCTGATCGATATCGTCTCGGTCACCGGCGGGCATTTCGGCGCCGGTCTTGGCGTGGTCGAGCTGACCACCGCGCTTCATTATGTGTTCAACACGCCCAAGGACCGGATCATCTGGGATGTCGGCCATCAGGCCTATCCCCACAAAATCATCACCGGCCGCCGCAGCCGCATGCGCACCCTGCGCCAGGGCGGAGGCCTGTCCGGCTTCACCAAGCGCAGCGAGAGCGAATACGATCCCTTCGGCGCGGCCCATTCCTCGACCTCGATTTCCGCCGGCCTGGGCATGGCGGTGGCGCGCGACCTCAAGGGCGGCGACAACAATGTGATCGCGGTGATCGGTGACGGTTCGATGAGCGCGGGCATGGCCTATGAGGCCATGAACAATGCCGGGGCGCACAAGAACCGGCTGATCGTCATCCTCAACGACAACGACATGTCCATCGCCCCGCCGGTCGGCGCGATGAGCGCCTATCTCGCTCGGCTGGTGTCCTCGCGGCCCTATACCGGCATCCGCAATGTCGCCAAGCGGCTGGCGCGCAAGATCCTGCCGCGCGCGCTGTTCAAGGTGGCGCAGCGCACCGAGGAATATGCCCGCGGCATGGCGATGGGCGGCACCCTGTTCGAAGAGATGGGCTTTTTCTATCTTGGCCCCATCGACGGCCACAATCTGGATCACCTGATCCCGGTCCTGGAGAATGTGCGCGACACCATGCGCGGTCCGGTGCTGGTGCATGTGGTGACCAAGAAGGGGCATGGCTATGCCCCGGCCGAGGCCGCCGCCGACAAGTATCACGCCGTCACCAAGTTCACGGTCCTGACGGGCGAACAGTCCAAGTCGACGCCCAAGGCCCCGGCCTATCAGAAGGTGTTCGGCGAAAGCCTGATCGCGGAAGCCAAGAAGGATGAGCGCATTGTCGCCATCACCGCCGCGATGCCGTCGGGCACCGGCATCGATCTGTTCGAGAAGGCCTTCCCCAATCGCACCTTTGACGTCGGCATCGCCGAGCAGCATGGCGTGACCTTTGCGGCGGGCCTGGCCACCGAAGGCATGAAGCCCTTCTGCGCCATCTATTCCACCTTCCTGCAGCGCGCCTATGACCAGGTGGTGCATGACGTGGCGATCCAGTCGCTGCCCGTGCGCTTCGCCATGGACCGCGCCGGCCTGGTGGGCGCGGATGGCGCCACCCATGCCGGGTCTTTCGACATCGCGTATCTCGCGGCCCTGCCCAACTTTGTCATCATGGCGCCGTCGGACGAGGCGGAGCTGACGCATATGGTGGCGACGGCGGCGGTGATCGATGACCGTCCCAGCGCCTTGCGCTATCCGCGCGGCGAGGGCACGGGCGTCGCCCGTCCGGCCGAAGGCATTCCGTTGGAGATCGGCAAGGGGCGTATCGTCAAAGAGGGCTCCGGGATCGCGATTTTGAGCTTCGGCACCCGCATGACCCAGGTCCTGCTGGCGGCCGAACGCATGGCCGGTTATGGCCTGAACCCCACTATCGCCGATGCGCGGTTCGCCAAGCCGCTGGATACCGACCTGATCCGCCGTCTGGCGCGCGAGCATGAAGTGCTGATCACGATTGAAGAAGGCGCGGCCGGCGGCTTTGGCGCCCATGTGATGCACTTCCTGGCGCACGACGGATTGCTGGATCGCGGCCTCAAGATCCGCCCCATGACCCTGCCGGACGTCTTCCAGGATCACGACACGCCGGAAAAGATGTATGCCCAGGCGGGGCTGGATGCGGATGGTATTGTGCGGACTGCGCTGCAGGCGTTGGGGCGGGGCTCGGAAGCTACTCACTTAGCGGCTGGAAAGCTCGCCTAGCGCGGTCTTTTTGCGTCCTGAGTTCGTCGCGCGTGCTCACGTACTATTCGTACGCTCCGCGCGACGCTCCTGCTCAGTCCGCAAAAATCCTCGCTAGTGAAATTTCTCTAACTCACCTTGGCCATGCCTGACCTCGCTATACAGTTGTCTTGTCATTCCCGCGAAAGCGTGAATCCAATTTTCCGGCAGACTATGTTAGGCCTTTAGCGGGGCTTCTGGCGAACATGCTGTGGTTATCGCCCGTTACAAACGTTGGCTGATTTGGGCGCGATTGGTGTTTTTCGCGACTCTGTTTGTTGGTTTGCTCTGGCTAGCGATATGGGCTTGGCATCACCCCAATCATCCGCCGCCCTATTTTGCCGAGAGAAGCCAACTTGCCACAGCGTGCATCATAGCGCCCTTCGCGCTGATGCAAGTCATTGCTGTTTTCCGGCAGGTTGTGTGGCACGGTGCGAGGCTGGTTTGGATTGAGAATGGCCAATTGATCTATCGATACCTCGGCAGAAGCATCACGGCGCCTTGCTCCGATATCGTTCGCGTCTCGACATGGGTGGACGGTTTTTTCAATCAGTATGATACGATTACATTGCATCTGCGCGATGGCTCCGAAAAGGTTATTCGCAGCGACCAGTTCTCGGAAGATGCCGACCTTATCGCCCAACGGTTGCGCGAAGTGCTGGGTCTCAAAAGCGATCCGGCCATGATGTCTACGTGACCACTTCTGCGCTTTGCCCCCACTTCGGTTCCTGTGGCGGTTGTTCGCTGCAAGATCTGCCGCCGGACGTCTATCGCGCGAAAAAGCGTGACGCCGTCATTGCCGCGCTGAAACGCGTAGGCGTGGAAGCCGTGGTGAAAGAGCCGATCATTGTGCCGCCGCGCTCACGCCGCCGCGCCGTGTTCAAGATCAAGAGCCTCCCGCAGGGCCTGCATATTGGCTTTCATGCCGCCAAAAGCCACACCGTCATCGACATGCATCACTGCGATGTGCTGACGCCGGGCCTGTTCGCCTTGGTGGGCGGTCTGCGCGAAAGGCTAGAGCCCTTGTTCGGGGTCGGCGAGACAGCCGAGCTGCATGTCACGCAAACCGATACCGGCTTTGACTGTGCCTTCCGCTGGCGCGCGGCGTTGACGCCCACGTTGACAGCGGCGCTGTCTTCGGCGCTCTCCGGCCTTGGCATCGCGCGCCTGACCATGGGCCGCGAGACGGTGTTTGAAACGGCCGCGCCGATGGTTGTCTTGGGCGGGGTCAAAGTCATTCTGCCGCCCAACCCCTTCCTGCAATCCACCGCGGAAGGCGAGACGGCGCTGCAGGCCCATGTCATCAAGACGGTCGGGAAAGCAAAGACCGTGGCCGACCTGTTCGCCGGCGTCGGCACCTTTGCCCTGCCGCTGGCCCGCAAGGTAAAAGTCCAT
>Ga0207711_10003310_pt1 | contig 13992 bp, 12 predicted proteins | sample KBSS34metaG_FD_184401 | JGI IMG/M metagenome (GOLD analysis project Ga0207711, IMG submission 184401) | Switchgrass rhizosphere microbial communities from Kellogg Biological Station, Michigan, USA - KBS S3-4 metaG (SPAdes) (version 2) | ecosystem: Host-associated > Plants > Roots > Rhizosphere...
GGCGAGAATGAACAGCAGGACGTTCCTGGGCCGGTGTGGTCTCGTCCGCACCGCCCGTTCGGCCTCCCCGTGGCCAAGCGCGGGTGGGAACGTCGTGGCCGACCTGGGGATCCGCGGCCCGCGGGCCCCGCCGGCGTCGTCGCTGAGCTCCATACCGTAGAGCCAGCCCGCCCGGGCCAGGCGCCCGCCGACAATCACCGCGTCGCCTGCCCGGTACATCCCGCGGGCGGCCACCGTGGCCGCGACCATGCCCTCGACCGGGCGGACCTCGTGCCGCTCCCGCCACAGCGACGCGACACCACCCACCGCGCTGACCGGCACCGCACTGACAGCCACCAGCGTGACGGCTACGGCACCCACCGCCGCCAGCATCCCCACCGAACCCACGGCCCCGGCGCCGCAGGCTGTCCCCGCCCGCCGGTGGCGCAGCGCCGCCCTGGCCAGACCGACCAGCTCGCCGGCACCGGTCGCCGCGACGACGGCCAGCAGCGGGACGAGGAACATGTTCGTCCTGCACCCGCCGAACGGCCAGTATCGCGCCCCGCTCGCGACCAGGATGACCACCTCCGCCCCACCGACGGCGGCCAGCAGGGCGACGCCGTCCCGCCGCCGGGCAAGTGCGCGCATCCCGGCGAGTACGGCTACCGCGGTCGCCGTTCCGACAACCGTGGTCAGCGTTCGATGCCCCTCGAGCAGGGAATGCACGAGGTTCGGGTCGTAGCGGTCGATTCCGGGTGGCGTACCGCCGAGAATCGCCCGGGTCTGGTCCGCGGTGAACCGGAGCCCCCCGGCGACGCCGCGCCCCGCCAGGAACTGGTCGTCCCAGAAGTGACTGGCCCGCTGGCTGGACTGGTGCGCGACGAACATCGCGGCATGCGCGCCCGCGAGCACCAGCGCGGGCATGGCCCGCCCAGCAGCCCGCAGGACAGCCGCCACCCGCCGCCGGCTCTGTGCACCCCCAGCCGCACCCCCACCCGCAGCCGCCTGGGCCAGGTCCAGTGCTGCCAGTGGCACGAGCAGGAAGATGGCGGGCAACGAGACCAGCGACAGCACCCCGGCGGCGGTGCGGTTGCCGAGGGCACGGGCGGGCGATGCCGAGCCCGGCGTCATCCACAGGGCGAGGACGGCCAGCGAGACGACAGCCTCCAGCGCGTACGGCTTGAGCTGCGTCCCCGAGTCGATCACGGTGCCGCTCAGCGCGACGCCGACGGCCGCGCCCACCGCCGCCGTGATCCCGGTGAAGCGGCGCGCGAACAGGTACGTCCCGCCGGCCAGCACCGGCAGCCACACACTCGCCGTCACCAGCCGCAGTGCCCACGCGTGCCACCCGAGCACGTCGCCGGTGGCCCGGATCAGCGCGGTCGAGCCCAGCGAGGACGGTGTGTTCGCCGACCGCAGCTCCGGCCAGAACGTCCGCCACGGCTCCCCCGCGAAGTGCGGACGCCACAGCTCGTCGTACCAGAGCGGCCGGCCGATCCGGTCGTGCAGCGCGACCTCCACGCCGACGACCGCGGCGGCGAGGAGCAGCGCGACCAGTGTGTCGCGCCGCGTGTTGTCCACAGGTTGTCCACAGGCCCCTGCTTTCGCCGTCTTCCTGTGGACAACCGTCCCGATGGCGTCGATAGGACTAGTTCTGCTTGTAGTGGGCCAGGAATCGGTCGATGCGCCCGATCGCGTCGGTCAGGTCCTCCACTGAGGGGAGGGTGACAATCCGGACGTGGTCGGGATGCGGCCAGTTGAAGCCCGTGCCCTGCACGAGGAGGATCTTCTCCGCGGCCAGCAGGTCGAAGACGAACCGTTCGTCATCCTCGATCGGGTAGACCTCCGGGTCGAGCCGCGGGAACGCGTACAGCGCGCCGCGTGGCGGGACGCAGCTGACCCCGGGGATGTCGCTCAGCAGCTTGACGACGGTGTCCCGCTGTTCACGCAGCCGGCCGCCGGGCAGCACGAGGTCGCCGGCGCCTCCGTCCTCGTCGAGCGCGGCGAGCGTCGCGAACTGCCCCGGCACGTTCGCGCACAGCCGCATGTTCGCGAGGATGTTCAGCCCCTCGATATAGGACGACGCCCGCGCGCGCGGCCCCGACAGCACCATCCAGCCCGCGCGGAACCCGGCCAGGCGGTACGCCTTCGACAGCCCGTTGAAGGTCATGCAGATCAGATCTGGCGCCAACGACGCGGTGGCCACGTGCTCGGCGTCGTCATAGAGGATCCGGTCGTAGATCTCGTCGGACAACAGCATCAGGTTGTGGCGCCGGGCGACGTCGACCACGTCCTGCAGCACCCGCCGGTCGTAGACGGCTCCGGTCGGGTTGTTGGGGTTGATCACGACGATTGCCCTGGTGCGCCCGCTGACCTTGCTGGCGATGTCCGCCATGTCCGGCGCCCAGCCGGCCTCCTCGTCGCAGCGGTAGTGCACCGGCCGGCCGCCGCACAGACTCACCACCGCCGTCCACAGCGGGTAGTCGGGCGCGGGCAGCAGCACCTCGTCCCCGTTGTTGAGCAGCGCCTGCAACGACATCATGATCATTTCGGAGACGCCGTTGCCGAGATAGACGCTTTCCGGCGTGATACCGGTGATGCCCTTGCCGGTGTGGTAGCGCACCACCGCCTCGCGGGCGGCGAGCAGTCCCTTGGAGTCGCTGTACCCCTGTGCGTCCGCGAGGTTTGCCGCGACAGCCTCAAGTACCTCCGGCGGTGCGGAGAAGCCGAACGGCGCCGGGTTGCCGATGTTCAGCTTGAGGATGCGCGCCCCGGCGGTCTCCAGCCGGGTCGCCTCGTCGAGGACAGGCCCGCGGACGTCGTAGCAGACGTCGGCGAGCTTGTCGGACTGGGTGAACTCCATCTACCCAGAGTAGGTGGGGCGTCCAGCGCTTTTCTGCCGGGCCGACGGCCGGACGCGCGCTTCACCCGGGGAGAGTGACCGAACCGCCAGGGAGACCACGAAGAACGCCGCGACCGTGAGAACGATCGCCCCGCCGGCCGCGATGTTCCACTGGTCACTGACAGCCAGACCGATGACCCCGGAGGCGACGCCGATGCCGATCGCCACCGCTGTCATCGGAGCCGTGCGCTCACACCACAGCCGCGCCGTCGCCGCCGGGCCGGCGATCAACGCGACCGCCATGATCGTGCCGACCGCCGGCAGGGACGTCACGACCGTCGCCTCGATCACCAGAAGCAGGGCGAGATCGAGGCGACGCGTCGGATAGCCGGCCGCGGCGAGACCATCCGGGTCGAAGGCGCCCAGCAGCAGCTCCTTGCGCAGCGCGACCAGCACCCCGAGCACGATCAGCGCCGTCACGGCGCTCACCACGATGTCCCCAGGCTGGACGGTGAGGACGGACCCGACCAGGAAAGCGGTGAGATCCCGGCTGAACCCGTCCTGTGTCGACTGCAGCGCCATCCCCAACGCGAACCCACCCGAGAGCACGACGGCGATGACGCTACTGGCCTCCCGCCCGCGCTCCCGCCCCCGCGGCCCGGTCAGCCCTGCCACCACTGCGACGACGAGCACCCCGAACAGCCCCGCGCCGAGGACCAGCCCCAGCCCCAACAGCGACGCGATCACCACCCCCGGAAAGGTCGCATGCGTCAGCGCCGTGGTGAGGAAGCTCAGCCGCCGCAGCACCACCTGTACCCCGACCGCCCCGCAGAGCACTCCGACGATCACGACCTCGATCAGCGCCCGCCGCACATAGCCATCGCCCAGCGACGTGAACAGCGTCATCGCTGCGCCTCCGCCGTCGGCTGGGTCGCCCTGCGCACGGCCTGCCCGAGCAGCACCAGTGCGTAGCCCGCCACCAGCACGAGCACGATCGTCGCCCCGGCCGCGAGGCGGACATCATGCCCGACCGACGCCTCGTAACTGACGCACAGCCCCAGCCAGGAGCCGAGAATCCCGATGCCCATCGCCACCGCGACGATCAGCCCGAGCCGGTCGGAGAGCAGACGCGCGGTCGCCGCCGGAACAACGAGCATGGCGATGACGAGAACGGTCCCGACCGCCTGGACCGCGGCCACGACCACCAGCGCGATCATCATGTTGCCGAGCAGATCGAGCAGGGTCACGCGATAGCCCACCGACCGCGCCCACTGCCTGTCAAAGGCATGCAGCAGCAGCTCCTTACCCAGTCCCAGCAGCGTGAGACCGGCCAGTGCCGCCACAACGGCGGTCACGACGATGTCCGTCACATTGATCGTCAGTACATGACCGAACAGGAACGCCGTGAGATCCGCCGTGTAGGAGCGCTGCCGGGACACCAGCACCACGCCGACCGCGAAGAAGGCCGTGAGCAGCACCGCGAGCGTGGCGTCCTCGTTGACCCTGCGGGTGGCGGCGCCGGTGGTGAACAGCGCGGCCGCGACCACGGCACAGACGAGCGCCCCCGGCACGATCCCCGCGCGCCCGGACACCAGGAACCCGACGACCACCCCGGGGAAGACCGTGTGGGTGATCGCATCCGTCAGAAACGCCAGCCTCCGGAGCAGGATGTACACCCCGACGGCCCCGCACAGTGCACCCAGGATCCCCGCCTCGACGAGTGCCCGGGCCATGTACGGCCGATCGAACGGCGCCACCAGAAAATCGATCATGATCGGGCAAGTATCAGGCCACGGTCACCGAGCTCCAGCGCGGCGCCGCCATAGGCGGCGCGCAGGAACTCCGGTGTCAGGACGTCACCAGGAGGCCCGAAACCGAACTGGCGGCGGTTGAGCAGGCAGACCCCGTCGCAGGTCAGCTGCGCGAGGCCGAGGTCATGGGTGGACACCAGCACCGCGGCACCCCCCGCGACGAGCGCACGGATCGCGTCCAACAGCGCCTCCTGGGACACCGCGTCGACCCCGTTGAACGGCTCGTCGAGCACAAGCGCTGCGGGCTGCATCGCGATGGCCCGTGCCAGCAGGACGCGCTGCCGCTGCCCGCCTGACAGGCGGCCGAAGCGGTCCGCCGCCCTGTGCTCGAGACCGACCGCCGCGAGGGCCGCCTCGGCAGCTGCCCTGTCTGATCGGCCGGGACGCCGCAGCCAACCGATCCGCCGATAACGACCCATGAGAACGACCTGCGCCACGGAAATCGGGAAGTCAGGATCGAGCGCGTCCGCCTGGGGCACATAGGCCACCTCGCGGCGTGCCTCCGCGGGGCGCCGACCCAGGACGGTGATCGACCCCGACGCCACGGGAACCAGACCGAGTACCGCCTTGATGAGGGTCGACTTGCCCGCGCCGTTCGGCCCTACCAGCGCGACGATCTCCCCCCCGCGCACTGTTCCGTGAACCTGCTCCAGGACCGGACTGCCGCCATAGGAGATGCTCGCGTGATCAAAGATGATCGAGGCGTCGTCAGGGGGCGGCATGCCTCTAATTGAAAACGATTGTCGATGCCGCTGTCAATCCGGCCGGTAGCGGTCGACTCCAGTGCACTGCGGTGCACAGTGCCACGCGCCGTCGGTCACTCCAGATCGCGCGCGGACTGCTGGAGGAGGTGCCGCAGTTCGTGGCCAAGCGAGCGCGGTTCCGTCAGCGGCTGGGCGAAGGAGACGCGGATCTGCACCGCACCATTCAGATCGATCCGCCAGAGATGCATGCCATTCCGATCCAGGCTGCTCACCTGGGCACCGGCCACCTTGTTCGCAGCCTCCGGTGGCAGTTCGAGGCACGCCAACTGCCGCATCTGGTCGGCGTGCCGCACGTTCAGATGCTCGATCAGCTCGGGCGCGTAGGCGCTGATCAGATCGGGCTCGGCCAGAGCGTACGTGGTCAGATCGATGCGGCGACCGACGCTGGCGCTGGACCACCGGCGGGAGCCGCGGCCCGCCTCCGAGCGGGGTAGGCAGAGAACCACATCGTCGACCGAGACGGCCAGCACCGACAGGTCATCGGTGACGCCCTCGATCGTGCCAACCGTACGACCGACATCGGCAAGCCGCCGCACGATCTGGTCCGTCGTGCCCGGGACGACACGTAGCGGTCCGGCGAGGATGAGCCGCTCTCCGAAGTGCCCTGGTATGTCGACCCAGCTTCGCCGTCCATTGCGTGCTGCCTGGGCGATGCGGCTGTCCGTGCCGGCCACCAGCACCGGCTCTCCGCCGTCATCCACGACACCGACCCAGCCCCGTGCGCGCTGGCCGGGCAACGTCAGCCGCGCCGTCCGGCCGCTGGCCAGCACGGTGCGGGCACGTTGCGCCATCGCGATCATGTGTTCCTCATGGCTGGGTGACCTCACCACGACCTCCTTGACCATCAAGTAAGGCTTACTTAAGTACCTCGGAAGGTGGAGGTCAAGGGATAGACGAGAGTCAGGGCGGTGGACCTACCTCGACCGTGGTCCTCGTGTCCGCACGGTTCCCACTCTGGGCCCACCGGGGTCTTGCCGGCCGCGCGGGGATTCTAGGCTGTCGTAGTCGATGGATGTCTCGCCCTCGAGGAGGAGGTGCTGGTGATCTTCAAGTTGGTCGGAGATGGTCGCCCGTACCCCGAGCACGGCCTTGGCCAGCGGGACTGGGCAGCCATACCGCCCCGCCAGGTACGGCTCGATCAGCTCGTCACGACGAAGCGCGTGCTGGCACTCGACGTGCTGCTCGATGAGGACTCGACCTTCTACGGCGACCTCTTCCCCCACGTGATCGAGTGGGGAGGTGCTCTTTACCTGGAGGACGGACTTCACCGCGCGGTCCGCGCCGCGCTGCAGCAGCGCACCTCGATACACGCTCGGGTCTACGTCCTGGCTGGACCAGCTCTTAGTGACTCTTCTCAGTCTTCCCTTGCACGGTAGGTGACGTACACGTCCTTGCCGACCCTGCTGAAGAGGTACCGCGGGCAGGCGGATCCTGGCCGGTATGCGGTGATCGGCCGAAAGACAGGCGAGCGCATCACCTGCTCGAGACGGCCGCCGGCCGATCTTCTGGCCTGGCTCCCTGTCACATCAGGGGTGTCTGCGCGCTCGTACCATCCTCCGCAGTAGCGGATGTCGTGAGGTCGTGAGGTCCATGCTGGGGTGTGGAAGAACCACAGGAGATAAACCGTCCGCATCACCAGGACGAGCGTGACGAGGATCAGCAGGGATCGGATGATGTTCCCAGTCCGTCCTGGCGCGAGGATGGGGCTCACAAGAACGGGAGCCTACGGGCATCCCGAGGTCCAGCTGGCATCAACCCTCGTGTTCCTTCGGGGTGTGGTGTGCCCCGCTGCCATCAGGCTGCCTGCGACGTCGAAGGTCCGTACCCGGACTGCGGAGCCGTGAACCGCTCGAAGGCACGCAAGGGATCACGCGTCGTCGCCATCGCTGGCGCATCGCGGAGCACGGTCCCGTCCTGCCAGAACACGAGCAGCTCTCCGTCTGGACCGCGCCTCAGGACCAGGGACCTGTCGTGGATGAGCCGATGATGCATCGAACAGATCAGGATGAGGTTGGCCGGATCGGTCGCGCCATCATCGGCCTCCCACTCGAGCATATGATGAATCTGTAGCCATTTATGGTGGCGGCATCCCGGATACTGGCAGACTCCACCGTCTCTTGCATATATAGCTCTGCGCAGTTTGGTCGTCGGCCGCCGCCGACTGCGCCCGAGAGCGAGCGGATTTCCTCCCGCGTCGGTCAGAATAGTTTGCAGGATACTGTCGCAGGACAGCTGCCTAGCTATGCTCGGAGGAAGTATCGCGCCGCCCTCCAGTTCGCACACCCGACGGGTCGTTTTTTCTTTCGACTCCTGCTCGGAGCGTGCCCGCCTGGCGGAATCAGATGCGCCTGTCAGAGTGTGGATGTCTACGTGAACATTGACCATATAGGGGATCGGATCTGCCAGCGCAGGGAGGCCTTGGGCCAAGAATGTTGCGGCCATCGCGGTAGCGGCTTCAGCTCTTCTGCGTGCGGACTTCCGTTTTGGATTGTCTCCTTGCGGACGAATCTGAGCTGAATTGTCGGAATCGGTGGAGGCGCGGCCGGCCTTCTCCTCCTCGATGCCTGACTCGGCCAACTCTAGCGCCTTGCACATCACCGCCCCCCGGGTTGCGTCCAGAACTAGGTTCAGGGAAAAGGTTCCGTCATCGTTCCAGCGCCATGAGCAGTGCGAAGGATCTTCGTTGCCTACTTCTCCGCCTCCGTTTCCTCCGTCCTTGTCCTTTTCCGCGTCGATCTTCAACTGGAGCGTGACAAGGCGTTCGAGCCTGCGTGCCGAGTATCGCAAAGCCTCTGAGACCCACCTTCTTTCGGTTTCGGCTGTGGCTATTCGGGTGACGGCTCGGACCTTTGAATACGAGATGGCTCCATTGCCAAACACCTCTCGCAGGTGCGGCAGTGCCTGGAGCGCGCGGGCCACACGCAGATACTCGTAGCTGGCGCGCAGCCCGATACCGCAACGCCAGGACAGCCAGTGGGCGCAGGATGGCATACCTGCCTTGGCCCACCCCTTCCGCTGATCGAAAATCGTGATCACACTGAGCCAGTGGCTCGTTGCGGCGGAGATCCGACTCGCCCAGCTACAGACCTCCGCCTCGAGTTCGGGAAGTGGGAGTGCCTCGAGTTGATTGTCGAACACAAGTTCGATTGTGAGTATCGCGGGCGCCGCTGTCAATGCCCTGTGCGCGTTGCGGCCAGATTTTCTTCCGCACGTCGGCTAGCTTGAGGTTGTGGTTACACGGAAATCCAATTTTCGCGAGCGGGTCGCATGTGAGGCTCACGTCGCTGCGTATCGCGGTGCACTCACGCGGGGCCTGACCCGGGTCGCCTCCCTCGTTAGGTGGCGTCGGACACCGCTCGACCCGAACCTCTATCTGTCTGCCGCTTGACGTGTCCGCGCCAGGAGGAGAGAATCGATCGTGTGTTCGATGTCGGTTCTACTCGGGGAGGGAGGCTAGCTTCGCAGATAAGCGAGAACTGCAAGGACGCGACGATGATCGGTAGTACTCGGTTCCAGGCGGAGTTTGGAGAAGACGTTGGAGATATGTTTCTCCACTGCGCCGCTGCTGACGACCAGGTGAGCGGCTATAGCCGTGTTGGATCGACCCTCGGCCATCAGTGTGAGGACTTCGCGCTCGCGAGGAGTAAGGGTAATCATGGGATCGTCCCGCCGATTGCGGACGAGTAGCTGTGCGACTACTTCCGGGTCCATCACTGTTCCGCCGGAGGCTACGCGTCGGACTGCATCGATGAACTCACGGACATCCGCGACGCGATCTTTAAGAAGGTATCCGACGGCCCCGGCCCCGTCTGCGAGCAACTCTGCCGCATATTGTTTTTCGACATATTGACTGAGGACGAGTACGGGTGATCCGGCAACCTCGGAGCGTGCGCGAATAGCAGCGCGCAGCCCTTCGTCCCGGTGGGAAGGAGGCATGCGAACGTCTACTACGGAGACGTCAGGTCTATGGGCCATGACGGCATCCACAAGGCTCGGGCCGTCTCCGACAGTGGCTACGACCTCGCAACCCGCGTCGGTGAGAAGGCGCCGCAACCCTTCGCGGAGCAGTACCGAGTCCTCGGCGATGACAATCCGCACAGTGCATCAGCCCTTCTTCGGATCTGGCATGGACATCGGTTGGGGGTGACGCTACTCGGGGAGGAGCATCGGCGGCCGACACATGCGACCTCCGCTCAGGGCGTGATCCCTGAGCGGAGGCGACTGGCAAATTGGCGACTCGTAGGGTTGTGGCAGTCGGTTGGCTAGGCGTGGCAAGCTTGGTCCTCGTGGGCAGCGGGTGGTCAGTGAACGGGGGCACGGCTCGCTTCGGGCGAGCTGTCACCTTCGCTGCGTCGTCTGTCTGCCTGGCGTGGCTGGCCCATCTCATGGGTGGAGCCGGACGGCCGGCTCTCGGAATCACCGTGGTGTCGTTCCTGCTGCTCACTCGGATCGCCTTCGGGCTGGGCAGCAGGGAGCGCGGCCTGGCGGCGGTGCTGTCGGCAGTCGCCGTGACCCAGGTGTTCCTCCACGTGGCCTTCCTCCTTGCGCAGCCGCATGTTCATCTGGCCTGCCTGCGCTGTTCGGTGGACAGCCGGATGTTCGTGGCGCACGTGGTGGCGGCTGCGGTGATAGCGGTCTCGCTACGACGGGCGGAGAGGTTGCTGTGGTCCGCGACACGGATGCGGCCCAGCTCGCTGCTTGTGGTGCTGTTCCTGCCGGTGACTGAGCTGGCCGCGCCGTCGGTGCCACCGGTCTTCAAGATTGACTGTCGGCGGCGGCCCCCTCGGGCGCACACGCGGCCGCTGGGGCGTAGCGCCCGGCGACGGGGCCCACCCGAGGCGCCGCCGGAGGCCTATGGGAGGGCGTCGATGCGCGGCATGCCTCGAACTGCGCGCTGACCCTTTCGGACAGAAATACACTCCTCCGGCCTGCGCGGAATGCCGAGGCATTCTCTTGCTGTGCTTGGATTTTCTGGAGGGGGCTTTCATGTATCGTTTCTTCTCGCGTGCCGGGATCCTGGCCGGCGTAGCGGGAGTCACGCTGGCGGCGACCGTTCTGCCGGCGTCAGCGCATGTCACGGTTCAGCCGGCGACAGCGTCGGCGGGGAGCTATACGACTTTGACGTTCAAGGTTCCGACGGAGGAGGACAACGCTTCGACCACGGGGATCGACGTGCAGTTCCCGGTTGACAGTCCAATTGCTTCGGTATCGGTCCAGCCGAAGGCAGGGTGGACGTACAAGATCACCAAGGAGAAGCCGGCGACACCACTGCGTACCGATGACGGGGTGGTGAGCGAAGTGGTCACCCGGATCACGTGGAGCGCGGCACCGGGAAGCCCGGGGATCCAACCAGGTGAGTTCGACACCTTCCTAATCTCAGCGGGGCCGTTGCCGGACCGTGCGGGCGCTCTTGCATTCAAGACGCTGCAGACCTACTCCAATGGTGATGTTGTGCGCTGGGTGGATGTTCCCCAGGCCGGAGGGGGGGAGCCGGAGCACCCGGCGCCGTCCGTTGCGGTCACCTCGGGCTCTACCGGAGGTGGAACACCCACGGGGGCGACAAGCGCGGTGTCCACGGCGGCGGCCGGCGGCGCACCTGGGTCCGAGGCGGCATTGGCTGCCGGCGGCGATGGTGATGACGACGGGACGGCACGCACGCTGGGCACCGTGGGCATCGTGGTCGGTGCGCTGGGTCTCCTCGCCGGTGCGTTTGGGCTGGTCGTCGCACGGCGGCGGGCGTAGGACGCCGTGAGAAGGCTCCTTGTGGTGGTCGGGGCGGTCGTCGCGATGGCGGCCGCCCCGATCGTCCTTGGCGTAGGCCTCTCGCCGGCCTCCGCGCATGCGCTTCTGACCGCTACTGATCCTGTGGACGGCGCGGCGCTGAGTGCGTCGCCTACCAGGATTGTCCTGAGCTACAGCGAGTCGGTCCGGGTCTCTGACGACTCGATCCGCGTGCTTGATGCGGCGGGGAACAGGGTCGACAACGGGCACGCAGGTCCCGGCGGGAAGGCATCGCAGGCCGCGGTGCAGGTGCGACCAGGCCTACCGACTGGTACGTACGTGGTGAGTTGGCGAGTGATCTCCGCTGACAGTCACCCGGTTTCGGGCGCATTCGCCTTCGGCATCGGCGGTCCACCGAAAGCAGGCGCGGCCCATGCCGAAGGTGATACCGGTGGCTCACCGACGGTGGGATTCCTGTTCGGTGTCGCGCGATTCCTGGGTTATGTCGGCGTGGGTGTGCTCCTGGGAAGCTGTGTGTTTCTCGCGGTGCTGTGGCCGCGGGGTTTTCGTGCGAGGGGCGCAGGACGGCTGTTGGCGGTTGCCTGGGCGGTGACGGCTCTGGACGCGGTCGCGCAGCTTCTGCTGCAAGGGCCGTATGCGGCAGGTCTTGCCCTTGGTGGAATCTTCCGATGGTCGGTGCTGTCGGCCACGGTTGAGGAGCGCTTCGGGCACCTGCTGCTGGTCCGGTTGCTGGCGCTCGTGCTTGCGGCGCCGTTGCTGCGTCGGGCTGTGCGGTCCGGCTCACTTGACCCGTGGCGGCGGGGGGAGCTGGCAATGCTCGGGCTCGCCGTCGCGGTGACCTTTGCCGCGATCGGCCATGGAAGCGTGGGCGATGTGGTCGGCCTGGCGATCGTCAGCCTCACTCTGCATGTGGTCGGCATGTCCATCTGGCTCGGGGGCCTGGCGGTCATCGCGCTGCTGCTGATCCGGCAGGCGTCGGCGGAGGACCTGGCGACCGTGCTGCCGCGATGGTCCCGGCTGGCGATTGGCTCGGTGATTGCGATTGTGCTCACCGGCCTCGTGCAGAGCTGGCGGGAGATCGGCACGCTCCCGGCCGTGATCGACACGAGCTATGGGCGAACGCTGCTGTACAAGGTCTGGGCGGTGCTCGGCATGCTTGCCGTCGGAGCGCTGGCACAGCGATGGGTTCGACGGCACTACGGCGGGAGCGGGAGCGGCGCGAGTGCGGAGCCTGGAGTCGCGGCGCTGGCGGGGCTCCGGCGTGGAGTGGCATTCGAGCTGGCGGTCGGCGCGGTCGTGCTCGGATTCACAGCTGCGCTGGTGAACATGGTGCCCGCCCGCACGAGCTATGCACCGCCGTACACCGGTACTGCCATTGCTGGCCCGATGACGGTCAAGGTGCGGGTTGCTCCGACGCGGGTGGGTTCCGAATCCCTGGAGGTGTACGCACAGGCACCGACTGGCAAGCCGCAGAAGCTGGTGGCGGCGACCGCGGAGCTGTCACTCCCGACCGAGGATCTCGGGCCGTTTCAGGTCCCGCTGGACCTCGTTGATGTCGGGCACGCCCGCACAGATCGGATCCAGACGCCGTTGGCCGGGAAATGGCAGCTGCGGTTGACCCTCCGACTCAACGACTTCGACCAGTACGTGACCACCCTCTACTACACCGTCCGGTGACCGTGGTCCCGCACCGGACGGCCGATATCCGAACCGCTGAGTTCAGACGGTCACGGGGCGGAGGACAGCCGACGAGGTCCTTTCCGAGGTGGTGGCGGGGGCGCTGGAGGGTGCCGGACTCGTGACGGGTGTGGTGGACTTGGTGGTCTGCTCGGACGGCGCTGTCTGCGTGGCGCCGGCCGTCGCGGTACCAGGCGATGGGGAGGCGGCCCTCCGCGAGGGGGTGGTCGAGGGGGGTGGTGACCCGGGGGAGGCCAACGTCGTCGGCTGCGGCGCCGGGGCCGGGGAGGATGTCGCGTGGACGGGCGGCGGCACCGTGATGGTCGAGCCGGGAGCGCCTGTGCCTGCGCCAGTACCTGTGCCTGAGCCCATCCCGGGGATCGTCGGCGTCAGGACTGACGGCGGTGTCACGATGGTCGGTGGGGTGGAGCCCGGCACGGTGGGTGTGACGGGCTTGGCCGGGGTGGTGACGGTCGGCACGGCCGGCGGCGCGGGGGATGCCACGTGCGGTCTGTCCACGGGGAGCGCTGGCGTGGGTGCGAGGCGCTGCACGTCGCGGGCGATCGGCTCCACCAGGCGTGGCTGGACCTCTCGGGGGGCACGGCCCCGGCTGGTGTAGGCGCCCGCGACCGTCGGGATCAGGTCTGGGCTGGTGGCGTCATGCCCGCCAGTGGCGGCCGGAGCGGATGACGGGCGGGCCACCGGCAGGGTGGGCTGTGGGGTGACGATCGACACCCCCGCCGCGGAGATGAGCCGGGGCTCGGTGGACGGCCAGTTCATCGCGGCGGTCAGGCCCGCCACCGCGGCGACGACCGCCGCGGCCGCCGCCATTGCCGGCCGGCTGCGCCAGTCGGGCGTGGCACGGGCAGCAGCCGCGCCACCAGCGGCCGGCAGGTGCCCAGTGGCGCCGGCGTCATCGTCGGCGCTGTCCATCCGCATCAGCGGCAACGGCACCACGCGAGCGGCAGGTTCGGCGAGGCCGCCGTCGGCGGCGGGAGTGGCAGCGACGGGGGGAGCCTTCAGGAGACTGATCTTCGATGTCTCGGCGGCGCGCCGGCTCGCCACGGCGGTGGCGGCGGCCTCGGCGACCACGGCGGCGCGGTCGAAGGTGCGCGCGAGGCCGACGCGCAGGCTGGCGGGGGCGGGCACCACGGCGCCGACAAGCAGGTCCTCCGGC
>Ga0207711_10003313_pt1 | contig 13980 bp, 13 predicted proteins | sample KBSS34metaG_FD_184401 | JGI IMG/M metagenome (GOLD analysis project Ga0207711, IMG submission 184401) | Switchgrass rhizosphere microbial communities from Kellogg Biological Station, Michigan, USA - KBS S3-4 metaG (SPAdes) (version 2) | ecosystem: Host-associated > Plants > Roots > Rhizosphere...
GCTGCGGCGGGCTGGTTGCTTGTGAAGGGGTAAAGCGGTTCAGACGAGGGTATCTGCGGTTTCAAGATGCCGACCGACATCTCCGGGATCAAAAACCAATCTCCGGTTTATGAAAACGTCGACCTGTTCGGCAGCGACTGTGCTTTGCAAGAAGCCGTCGCGGCCAACGGCATGGAAGAGGCCGCGGTGCTGTCGGAATTTGGCCGGCGCTGGGGATCTGCCGAAATGCTGGAACAGGCGCGGCTTGCCAACGACAACGCGCCGAAGCTGCGCGCGTTCGACGCCCGAGGCGATCGCAGCGACGTCGTCGAATTTCATCCGGCTTACCATGGCTTCATGGCCGAAAGCATTGCGGCAGGTTTGCATGCTTCGACGTGGCGGCCTGACGCCAGCCCGGCGGATGCGCCAGCCGAAGTAGCACGCGCCGCCCGCTACTACATGGTGGCGCAAGTTGAAAACGGACACATGTGTCCTATCACCATGACCCGTGCGGCGGTCGCGGCACTGGCAACCGAACCAGCTCTCGCAGCCACGTTGCTGCCCAAAATCCTGTCACGAGAATACGACTCGCGCTTTGTGCCGCTGGCTGAGAAGCGCGGCATCACGCTCGGGATGGGCATGACCGAAAAGCAAGGTGGCACCGACGTGCGCGCGAACAGCACGCGCGCCGACCGGGTCGGCGATTCCTATCGGCTCGCCGGCCACAAGTGGTTCATGTCGGCGCCGATGTGCGACGCATTTCTGGTGCTGGCGCAAGCGCGGGATGGCTTGACCTGTTTTCTTTTGCCGCGCTTTCGTCCTGACGGCAGCGTCAACGCGCTGCACTTCCAGCGGCTCAAGGACAAGCTTGGCAACCGGTCAAACGCTTCCACGGAAGTCGAATTCGTGGACGCCTTTGCCTTGCGGGTTGGCGAGGAAGGCAAAGGGATTCGCACCATCCTGAAAATGGTGCAACTCACCAGGCTCGACTGCGTGATCTCGTCGGCAGGCATCATGCGCGCGGCTTTGGCGCGAGCCATTTTTCATTGCGGCCACCGCAGCGTGTTCGGCAAACATCTTTTCGATCAGCCGATGATGCGCGCTGTGCTCGCCGATCTCGCGCTCGAATCCGAGGGCGCCGTAGCGCTGACCATGCGGCTCTGCCGCGCCTTCGATGATGCGAAAAAGTCAGCATCGGAGGCGGCTTGGGCGCGGCTCATGACGCCGGCGGCGAAATATTGGATCTGCAAGACCGCGCCCGACTTCGTCTACGAGGCCATGGAGTGCCTGGGCGGAAATGGCTACGTCGAGGAGAATACACTGGCTCGATTGTTTCGAGAGGCGCCGGTCAACGCGATCTGGGAGGGGTCTGGCAACGTGATGTGCCTTGATGTGCTGCGGGTGGCCAAACACCACAGCGATGAGGTCCGCGGCGTGCTTGCCGATCTTGCCCATAACGCAGCCGATCTGCCCGGCGCATCCGCCACAGCCACCACCGTCGAACGAATGCTTGAAACAGGCGGCGAAGCAGAGGCGCGAATCGCCGTCGAATTGGTGGCGCGCCTCGCGGCCGCGGCTTGCCTTAAGGCGAGCGGGCCGGAAATCGTTGCTGCAGCATTCGCCCGAGCGCGGCTTTCCGACGTGCGGAGGGGAATGTGGGGAACGGTCGCGCTCGCCGACGGCGAACGGGATCTTCTACTCAAACGTGCGCTGCAGACTAGTTGAACTGAGACCGCGGCGGAGCATGCGGTACGGCTCGCGCTGCGCCTCCGGCCACTTTGTCCTTGCGCGCGACGTAGAGCACGGAGTTGTCGGCGATGCCGGCCCGGCGGAAGGTTTCCTGGCCGAAGTATTCGATGCCGAGTTGATCGACGACGAAGCCGGCCGCGGTCAAGCGCTCCACGAAATCACGCTTGCCGTAGTGGCGGACGTGATCGCCCATGCCGAAATATTTCCAGCGGAGCGCGTCACTGACGATGGCCGGATCTTCGTGCGTCTCATCGACGCCGACGGCGAGCGGCACTAGGACAAGGCCGAATCCGCCAGGCTTCAAGATACGATAGAGTTCCCGCATCGCCTTGCGGTCATCGGGGATGTGCTCGAACATATGCGAGCAGATGAAAATGTCGGTCGACGCGTCCGGATAGCTGATGGCGGTCAGGTCGATGCGGTCCTGGACGTCATTGCGATACAAATCCGCGGTGCGGTATTCGATCGACGGATTGCCCGAGAGTTTTCGGCTCAAGGGATCGGACGGCGCAAAATCGGTGAGCCGGATGTTGCCGCCGCTCGTCAGCGAAGGCAGTACGCCGTCGAGGAAAACCGCCATCAGCCGGTCACGGTCGCTGGCGTCGCACTTCGGGCAGGAGAACGCCTCGCGGTTGAAGGTCTCCAGTTCGGCATGGCGATGCACATAGCCGAACTGCTCGACCTTCCGAGTGTAGGACCGCCAGATCGGCTTGAAGGCGCGCAGCCCCACCCCGCAAATTGGGCAACGGTATTCGCTGCCGAGATAGCGCGGCAGCTTGATGGCGCGCTGGATCGCCTTCTTGGCGCTCTTGAACCTGACGTAGGGGAGGCTGTTTCGGATATTCGCGAACATCGCTCTGTGCCACACCTGTTGCAGACCGGATGTGGTCCAGCCGCGATTCTCGACGGGTCTCTCGACAGTTTGTATAACCTCACTAAATCCTAATCTCACGCCCCTCATTTGGCCATCGCCACGACACCATGTTCAAAGTCCGTGTCATTCCCTGCCTTGACGTCAAGGACGGCCGCGTCGTCAAGGGCGTCAATTTTGTCAATCTGCGCGACGCCGGCGATCCGGTCGAGGCGGCGATTGCCTATGACGCCGCCGGCGCCGACGAACTCTGCTTCCTTGACATCACCGCGAGCCATGAGAACCGAGATACCATCTTTGACGTGGTGACGCGGACCGCCGAGGCTTGCTTCATGCCGCTCACGGTCGGAGGCGGTGTCCGCACCGTGGAGGACATCCGAAAGTTGCTCTCTTGCGGCGCCGACAAGGTCGGGATCAACACCGCCGCGGTGGTGCGCCGCGCTTTCGTCAAAGAGGCGGCAGAGAAATTCGGCGATCAGTGTATCGTGGTGGCGATCGACGCCAAGAAGGTATCGAAGTCGGGCGAGCCCGATCGCTGGGAGATTTTCACCCACGGCGGCCGTAATCCGACCGGTCTCAACGCGGTGGACTATGCGCGCGAGGTGGTGTCGCTCGGCGCCGGCGAAATCCTGCTCACCTCGATGGACCGTGACGGCACTCGCTCCGGTTTCGACATCGCGCTGACGCGGGCGGTGGCCGACGCGGTGCCGGTGCCGGTGATCGCTTCCGGCGGCGTTGGCAATCTCGATCATCTGGTCGCGGGCATCCGCGACGGTCACGCCACCGCGGTGCTCGCGGCATCGATCTTTCATTTCGGCGAGTTCACGGTGCGGCAAGCCAAGAGCCACATGGCCCGCGCCGGCCTGCCGATGCGGCTCGATCCGTAGCGTCGATCAAGCGCCGCGCTGGGCCCAGATCAGCGCGCGCTCCAGCCGGTCGTTGCCCCAGAACAGCTCCCCATCGCCGGTGGTGAAACTCGGCGCGCCGAACACGCCGAGTTGCTGTGCGGCTTCGACCTCCGATCGCAGGCGCGACTTGATGTCGTCCGACTGGGCGGCTTCAAGCGCGGCATCCGCGTCGACATCCAGGCGCGACAGGATTTCGGCGAGCGTGCGCGGCTCGTCGATCCGGCCGTCCTCGACAAACTGCGCGTGGTAGACAGCGACGGAGAAGTCTTCGCCCCAGCCTTGCCCCAATCCGAACAGGGCGACGCGCGCCGGCAGCAGGCTGTTCTGCGGAAACGGGTCGGGCCGGCGGAACGGCAGCGACAGCTCCGCGGCAAGCCGCTGCATATCGCGCCACATGTACCGGCCCTTGGCTTCGTAGAGATTGAACGGTGAGGTGTCCCAGCCCTGCGCCTTGAAGATCGGGCCGAGCAGAAATGGCCGGAACCGTACTTGCACCTTGGCCGCAGCGGCGAGCGGTCGGATTCGGGCCGCCGCCAGATACGAATAGGTCGAGGCGAAATCGAACCAGAAATCAAGGATGGGATCGGCCATGGCTTGATGTTATCGGCATGACGGCAGCAGCGGGAAATGGTATTTCAATGGCATGAACAGGTTCACCCTCGCCGATCTCGAGCAACGTGTCAGCGACCGCGCCAACGCCCCAGCCGAGCAGTCCTACACCCGGCAATTGCTCGACAAGGGCGCGGCGCAATGCGCCAAGAAGTTCGGCGAGGAGGCGGTCGAGGCGGTGCTGGCCGTGGTCAGCGAGGACCGCGAGCGCGTCATCGCAGAGTCCGCCGACGTGCTCTACCACCTCATCGTCATGCTGCGCGCACGCGGCGTGAAGCTTGCCGAGATCGAGGCCCTGCTGGAAACGCGCGCCAAGAAATCGGGCTTGGAAGAGAAGGCCTCTCGGTAGCGCATGCGCAAAAGATCTGGCGGATGAACCTGTCGATGGAACAGCGCACCGACGACGGCCTGTCGCCCTACCGCACCTACACACGGGCGGAATGGGCAGCGTTGCGCGACGACATGCCGATGACCTTGACGCAGGATGAGGTCAATCGGCTGCGCTCGCTGCACGACCGGCTCGACATGAAGGAGGTCGAGGACATCTACCTGACGTTGTCGCGGCTGCTCTCGCTTTATGTTGCCGCGACGCAGCGGCTGCACCGTGCTCAGCAACGCTTCCTTGGCAGCGAGGAAGCCAAAGTGCCGTACATCATCGGCGTCGCGGGCTCCGTCGCGGTCGGGAAGTCTACCACGGCCCGCGTGCTGCAGGCGCTGCTGGCGCGCTGGACCAACGTGCCGAAAGTCGATCTCATCACCACCGACGGCTTCCTGTTGCCGAACGCGGTGCTGGAACGCGAAGGCCTGATGGAGAAGAAGGGGTTTCCGGAGAGCTACGATCTATCGGCGCTGCTGCTGTTTTTGTCCGACGTGAAGGCCGGCCGCCGGCCGGTGCGCGCGCCGATCTACTCGCATCTGGTTTATGACGTGATGCCCAACCAGTGGATCGAGGTCGACCGCCCCGATATCTTGATCGTCGAGGGGCTCAACGTGCTGCAGACCGGCCGTTTGCCGAAGGATGGCAAAGCGATCCCGTTTGTGTCGGACTTCTTCGACTTCTCGGTCTATCTCGACGCTGACGAAAGTGTGCTCAAGAGCTGGTACGTCGATCGTTTCTTGACGCTGCGCGGCACCGCCTTCCGCGATCCGAAATCGTATTTCCACCGCTATTCCAAATTGAGCGACGACGAGGCGGTGGCCACTGCCGCTTCGATCTGGGACCGCATCAATCTCGTGAATCTGCACGAGAACATCCTACCGACGCGGCAGCGCGCCGATCTCATCCTGAAAAAAGGTGAGAGTCACATGGTCGAGGACGTGGCGCTGCGGAAGCTGTAGCTAGCGCATGTCCCGGAAAAGTGGACACCGGTTTTCCGAAAAGGACATGCGCAAACGCGTCTACGCCGCCAGCGCCGCGGTATCGGGCAGGGCATCGAGCGCGGCTGCGAGCCGGTCGCGTTCGAGCGGCTTTACCAGGAAGCCGTCCATGCCGGCGGCCAGGCAGGCCTCGCGGTCCTCGGCGAAGGCATTGGCGGTGAGTGCGATGATCGGCGTGGGTCGATCGTTGCGCTCGGCCTCAGCGGCGCGGATGCGCCGTGCCGCTTCAAGGCCGTCCACCCCCGGCATGTGCATGTCCATCAGCACCAGGTCGTAGGGCGCGCCTTTTTCGTGCGCATCGCGCCAGCGTTCCAGCGCCACACTGCCGCTTTCCGCCATTACTGGCACGTGGCCGAGCCGGGTCAACAGCGTGCGCGTCAACAGGGCGTTGATCTCGTTGTCCTCGGCGACCAGGACGTGGAGCGGCCTGGGGGAGCGGTCGATTTCAGCGGCGGCGGAAGGAGCCACCGTCTCATGGGTGGCAATGCCATCGAAGTGCGGCGCGGCAAAGAGCTGCGCCTTCAACGAAGCGGCGCGGATGGGCTTCACCAGATAGCCGGAAAAGCCTGCCTCCTTGAGCGCAGGCAGCCGATGGCGCTCGGCCGGCGTGATGAGAACGATGCGGCGCGCTTGCGCTATCGAACCCGCCCGGGCTGCAGCCTCGGCGTCGATCGAATGATCGACCAGCACCGCATCCCAATGTCGTTGCGCGAACATGTCGGTCAGATGCGGCGCGAGGTGCAGCGCGCTGGCGCCCCAGCGATTGAGCTTGCGTTCGATCAGCGACGCTTCAACAGTCGCGGGCGCGACAATCAGCACCGCGACGCCGGAGAGATCGGGCGGCGCGACCAGAGTTCGATCAGCGTCCTCGGTGGGCGGCAGCGGCAGGATGGCACGAAAGGTCGAGCCCTTGCCTGGCGCGCTCTCGACCTCGATGCGCCCGCCCATCCGCTCGACGATGCGCCGGGAGATGGCCAGGCCGAGACCGGTGCCGCCAAATTTTCGCGCCGATCCGCCGTCGGCCTGCTCGAACTCATGAAAGATGCGCGCCTGCTGTTCGGGCGCAATGCCGATGCCGCTGTCGCGAACTTCGAGCACGATGTCGCCATCGTTCGGCCCGGCCTCGACGATGACGCCGACACCGCCAGTCTCGGTGAACTTGATGGCGTTGCCAGCAAGATTGAGCAGCACCTGGCGGAGCCGGGTGGGGTCGCCGATGACGCGCTTGGGTAGCCGCTCGTCGACGTCGGAGGCGATTTCCAGGCCCTTGGCCTGCGCCCGGGGGCCGAGCAGCTCGACGATGTCCTCGACCATCGCGACGAGCGAGAACGGATGCATCTCCAGTTCGAGCTTGCCGGCCTCGACTTTGGAGAAGTCCAAAATCTCTTCGATCAGCGACAGCAGCGCGTTGCCCGACGTTACGGTGGCCTTGACGTAGGTGGTTTGCTCCGCGGTCAGCGACGTGTCTTGCAGAAGACCCGCCATGCCAAGAATGCCGTTCAGCGGCGTGCGGATCTCATGCGACACCATGGCGAGAAAACGCGACTTGGCGCCGCTCGCTGCTTCGGCGGCGTCGCGCGCCTCGGCCAACGCCCGCTCGGCTTCGATCCGGTCGGTGACGTCGCGGCCGACGCTCTGCACCTCGGCGTGCTCCGCCTTCTCAGCCCAGACCACGACGTCACGCCAGGAGAGCCAGCGCGCGCCGTCAGCCGTCATGATCTGCTCGTCGTGCAGCCGCGTGCCATCCGGCAGTGTGCTGGCGCGGCCGTGTTGGAGTGACGGCCGCGCAGTCGTGGTGCCGAGCAGCGCGTCGCGCGTTGAGCCGGTCAGCGCGCAATAGGCGTCATTGACGTAAGTGATGCGGCCGCCGCTGTCGCGCCGGACGATCAGATCGCCCTGCGTTTCGAGCAGGCTGGTGGCGCGTGCCTCGGCCTCCTTCAACTCCCAGGCGCTGTCGGCCAGTTCTTCGCAGCGGATTTTCGCGAGACGCAGCTCCAGGCGCAGCCGGCTGTTGCGCGCTATCACCATAAGCATCACGCCACAGAGCATGCAGAACAGGCCGCTGATGCCGATAGCGAACAGCGATGGATCGTAGATCGATTTGTTGACATGAAAGAGGTGGGTGAACAGAACCGCGGCCGCCGTCATCGCGCCGATGACGATGAACGTCCAGCGCAGGATAGCGAGCAGAGCGCGGCGCACCGGGTGATGGCGTTTGCGCGGCATGTTTGCGACGGGACGAACCTGCATCGAGCGTCTTGCCCCCTTGTCGCCACAGGTCCTGGCGGAGGACGCGAGCCCTCGCCGGCCTGACTGTCGAATGGTTTCACGGGGATTTTGATCGGTGGAACCTTGCGATTCCCCTTTCGCCGGGCCTGCGAACGGCCGGTATGGTTGACGCCCGCCTAACGGGCTTTTCAACCGAAGCTAGCGGACGGAGCCGGTGGCTTCGCGCCGCTGGTCGGTCTTCCACATCGCGGCGAGGAGGGCGGCCGCGTCCTGCTGCGAGAACCGCACCGAATGGACGTAGATCTTGTAGTCGGAGATGGCCGCGTCGGCCGACAGCGTGACCGTGACGTCGGGCTTTGCGGTGTCGGCGTCGAGCGCCACGGTGCGGATCGGCGTTGAGGAGCGACACGGGGCCTGCTCTCTGGCGCTGAAGTCGTCGACCAGTACGAAATCGGCCAGTTCAGCGCTATCGACCAGCCGCATCCGCAGATCGGGCTCCGCCGAACTATCCGCGATCCTGATGCGGAAATCGGGCGCCGCCGAGTTGCGCGCGATCTGGTAGGTGGTAGCGCCGCTGGCGAAGCACAGGGTTTCCCCGGTCGGCGCAAAAGTCGAGTTCGCGGCGGCCGGCAGGGCAACGGCAGCGACCAGAATGAGAGTTTTCTGAATGCGATTCACGCAGCGCAGGCTAGGCCCCGTATGGTTACTACGGCCTTAATGAGGGTTGCGCCCGCGCCCCTGCTGCGGGACAGTTTGCCAACTCAAGGGAGAACGTCATGGCGGTCGCAAGCCGAGCGAATTCCGATTATGGGCGCTTCGTCGATGAGGTGAAGGACATGAGCCTGTTCCCGCTGTGGGAACGGACCGGCGGGTTAAAGCCCGGCTCATCCTGCGTGCCGGCGCACTGGAGCTATTCCACGGTGCGGCCGCAACTGCTCCGCGCCTGCGATCTCATCACCAAGAAGGAGGCCGAGCGGCGCGTGCTGTGCCTGGAGAATCCGACCTTGCGCGGCACCACGTTCATCTGCGACTCGCTGTTCGCCGGCTTGCAGATCATCATGCCGGGCGAGATCGCGCCGTCGCACCGACACACGCCGAGCGCGCTTCGCTTCATCGTCGAAGGCGAGGGCGCCTACACGGCGGTCGCCGGCGAGAAGCTGCCGATGAAGCCCGGCGACTTCGTGGTGACGCCGGCCTGGGCCTGGCACGATCACGGCAACCTCGGCACCACCCCGGTGGTCTGGCTCGATGGACTTGACACTCCGTTCGCGCGTTTCTTTGGCGCGGCATTCCGCGAGGAACATGCCGACGACAAGCAGCCGATCGACCGGCCAGACGGCGAATCCATTTCGGTGTATGGCATGAACCTCATTCCGGACGAGTACCAGTCGGACGGGATGTCGACGCCGGTGCTGATCTATCCATACGAGCGCACCCGCGCCGCGCTCGACAGCCTGGCCAAGGCGAACAAGCCGCATCCGGCGCACGGCTTCCGACTGCGGTACGCCAACCCGGCGACCGGCAAGCATCCGTTTCCGACCATGGCGGTGTCGATGCAGCGGCTGCCGAAGGGATTTTCCGGCAAGACCTATCGTTCGACCGGCAGCGCCGTGTTCGCGGTGCATCGCGGCACCGGCAACGCGCAGATCGGCGACAGGACCTTTGCCATCGCGCCGCACGACGTGTTCGTCGCGCCGCCGTGGCTGCCCTACAGCTTTACCGCCGACAGCGAGCTCGAGCTGTTCAGCTATTCCGATCGCGCCGGGCAGGAGGCGCTGGGCTACTGGCGCGAGCAGATCGGGTGACCGGCTCGATCACGGGCGGTGCGCTGGCCGGCGTCGCGGTCGCGCTCGCCCTGGTCGCGGCGTCGCAAGCGCAGCAGGCCATCGATGAGGTGACGATGGCGGTGCCGGCGGTCGGCTTCCCGTTCGTCGCAGCTTACGTGGCTGACGGCCTCAACCTCTGGGGAAAGCACGGCCTCAAGGTCAAGACCATCATCATCGCCGGCATCGGCTCGACCAACGCGGTGATCTCCGGCAGCGTCGAGTTTGCCCAGATGTCCGGATTGTCGCTGACGCGCGCGGCGGCGAACGGGCAGCGTTTGCTCGCGATCGTCAACACCACCGACAAGCCGATCACCGAAATCTCGATCCGCAAGGATGCCGCCGCCACGGCGAACTTCGATCCGAAGGCGCCGCTTGAGAAGCGCGCGCAGGTTCTCAAGGGCCACAGCTTTGCGATCGGCGGCGTCAACACCGTGGTGCACGCCTATCTGCGGATCGTCGCGGCGATCGGCGGACTCGATCCCGAGAGCATCCGCGTCGCGCCGATGGCCGGCGACAACATGCTGGCAGCGATGCAGACGCGGGCGATCGACGGCATGTCGACGGTGCTGCCGTGGACGCGCAAAGGCACCGTCGAGGGCACTACGGTCCTGGTCGCGAGCGGTGCCGAGGGCGATCCCCCGCATCTCGCGCCACTCGCCTTCAATGTGCTGGCGACCAAGCCCGACACCTGCGAGAAACGTCGATCGCTGTGCGTGAAGATGGGCCGCGCCTTCGCCGAGGCGATGAGTTTTATCCGCAGCGACGCCAAAGGCACGCTGGCGATCCTGAAGAAGACCTTTGCGGCTTTCGACGACGCGGTGCTGATCGACGCCATCGAAGTGGTGCGGAAGTCGACGCCGGCTTTTGCCGGTGTCACCGCCGAGGCGCTAGCCAACGCCGAGAACTTCAACGTCGAAGCGCGGCTGTTGAAGGCCGAGGTGAAGCTGAAGAGCTACGATGGGCTGTTCACCGACGCCTATGTGAAGTAGCTCACGCCGCCCTTCGTATCTCGTCCGTTAGCGCACGATAGGACAGCGCTTCGGCCAGATGCACGCGACCGACTTTGTCGGCGCCTTCGAGATCGGCGAGCGTGCGCGCCACCCGCAGCACCCGATGATAGCCGCGTGCTGACAGCCGCATCGCGTCGGCGGCGTCGCGCAAAAGAGCCAGGCCGGTGGCGCTGGGCTTGGCGACTTCTTCCATCAGGTTTGCCGGCACGGCCGCATTGGTGGTGATGCCGGGCAGCCCCAGCGCCGCGTAGCGATCGGCCTGGATAGCGCGGGCGCGGGCGACGCGCAGCGCAACCTCTTTGCTGCCTTCGGCCGGCGGCGGCAGGATCAGATCGGCGGCGGTGACAGCCGGCACTTCGATGTTGAGATCGATGCGATCGAGCAATGGTCCTGACAGCTTCGTCTGATACTCGGCGGCGCAGCGCGTGTTCGGCCCGCGCCGGCAGGTGAAGCCCGGATCGGATGCTCGGCCGCAGCGGCAGGGATTCATCGCGGCGACCAGCATAAAGCGGGCTGGATAGGTGATGCGGTGGTTGGCGCGGGCGATGGCGACTTCGCCCGTCTCCAGCGGTTGGCGCAACGCATCGAGCACATGCGGCTGGAATTCCGCGAGTTCATCAAGAAACAGCACGCCATGATGCGCCAGCGAAACTTCGCCCGGCCGCGCCCGCAGGCCGCCGCCGACCAGCGCCGGCATCGAAGCCGAATGGTGCGGAGAGCGAAACGGCCGCTTGTCGGTGAGCGCGCCGTTCTCGATCACGCCGGCCACCGAGGCGATCATCGACACCTCTAGGAGTTCGGCGGGCGTCAAAGTCGGCAGGATGGTCGGCAACCGCGCCGCTAGCATCGACTTGCCGGAGCCCGGCGGGCCGATCATGAGCATGGGTTAACCACTCGCACAAGCGCTAAATAATCGTGATTATTCAGCAATGCGCTCAGGGTGGGATAGGCGGTCAGTTCACCATTTCCCGAGCGTCACGGGAAAACTGACCATTGCATCCTGCCAGGTCCGACGCTCGCGAATGTCTGCTGTTGGGTCAGTACCGGACATTCCCCGAAGCCGGCGCGAGGTCTGCTTCTGACCCGACTCGGACATCATTGCTTCGATAGACACAACGCACCCCCGACCATAAACTCAGCCGAAATCACGGTGGTTCAGGGCTGTCTTAATGGCCGATGCGCGTGTCGAACGACGGCTGGCTGCGATCCTCGCCGCCGATATCGTCGGCTATAGCAGGCTGATGGAAGCTGACGAGACGGGCACGCTCACCCGCGTCAAAGCAATGCGGTCCGAACTCCTGCATCCTAAAGTGACAGGGTACGGCGGTCGGATCGTCAAGACCACGGGCGATGGCACGCTGATTGAGTTTCCGAGCGCGGTCGATGCTGTGCAGCACGCGGTAGAGGTGCAGCGCGAGATGGCCCACCGCAATGCTGCCGAACCCCACGGCAAACGCATGGAATTGCGCATCGGAATCAACCTCGGCGACATCATCGTCGATGGCGATGACATTTTTGGCGACGGGGTGAATGTCGCGGCGCGGCTGGAAAGCTTGGCCGAACCGGGCGGGATTTGCATCTCGGGCACGGTGCATGAGCACGTACTAGGCAAGCTCGACGCTGAGTTCGACGACATGGGCGCACTGACGCTCAAGAACATCGCTAAGCCGGTTCACGTTTACAGAGTTGCACTCGGTCCAATGCAGGTCGAGAAGACGCCGCTTCTCGCGTTGCCCGACAAGCCGTCGATTGCCGTGCTGCCGTTCACAAATATGAGCGGCGACGTTGAGCAGGAATATTTCGCTGATGGAATCGCTGAAGACATCATCACCGCGCTTGCCCGGGTTCGACAGTTCTTTGTCATCGCACGCAACACCACGTTCACATACAAGGGGAAGTCTGTCGATGTACACGCCCTCGCTAAGGACTTGGGCGTACGCTACGTGCTTGAGGGGAGCGTGCGCCGGGCGGGGAACCGCGTGCGCATAACCGCCCAATTGATCGAAGGATCGACGGGCAATCACCTATGGGCCGAACGCTACGACCGAGAACTAGAGGACATTTTCGCCGTTCAGGACGAAATTACGCAGATGGTGGTCGGCGCACTCGGACCAGAGTTGAGTCGCGCCGAACAAGAACGTGCCCGGCTAAAGTCGCCGAATAGTCTGCGTGCATGGGATTACTACCATCGGGGCCTTTGGTATCTTTGGCGTCTTGGCGCGCAAGATATCAAGGAGGCCGTCGGGCTATTGAATAGCTCTATCGATCTCGACCCCGCCTTCAGTTCCGCGTTCGCGGCACTATCTTATGCGCATAGTCGCAACTTTATTCTCGGCTACACTGCTGATCGTGAGGCCGAATTGCAGACGGCCTACAATATAGCCGTTAAAGCCATCTCGCTCGATAAGGCGGACGCGCTCGCGCATTGGGCACTAGGCGTCGTTTACATACACAAACGAGACCATCCGTCGGCATTAGATAAGTTTTCCGCTGTCATGAATCTGAATCCCAGTTTTTCGCAAGCTGTGGCACAGTTCGGCTTGGTGTTGACATTCTGTGGTAGGTCCAACGAAGCGTTTCCATATTTTGACAGGGCAGAAAGAATAAGTCCCAAAGACCCATTCGGTTTTCAGGCGTGGTTCGGACGCGGTTGGGCAAACTTTTTTCTTGAGAATTTCGATGAAGCAGCGGCGTGTGCCAGAAAGACAATTCATGGATCGAGTAATTTTGTTTGGGCTTACGTGATCCTCGTAGCCGCCCTTTCAAGCGCTAATCAACCCAAAACGGCGGCCCAAGCGCTCGATGAGCTTTTCAAGGTGAAGAGGGATTTTTCGATATCGTTCGTCGAGGCAACTGCACCGATGGACGATTCTCGGCGTGCGACGCTGATAGCTGCGCTGCGTAAGGCTGGGGTACCGGAGTGAAGATTGGCCGATGTCGCCTATTGGCACTGAACGGACATTCCAGCCCGGCCACCGGATGTCTGCTCCTGGGGGCGAAGCGGACATGGCCAAAACGGCGCGCGACGGCAGCTAATGACCCGGAGCGGACATTCGCGAGAAATTTGGGGGACCCGATTGCCAATCGCAACACCGTTGGTTCAATCTTTGCGGATCTTCGCGGAGCCTTGTGTCGCGGGCAAATAGAAATGGGAAAAGGATTATGAGAGCCGGTTATGCGACAGTTTTCTGCGCGTTCGTTTTTTCGACGCTCAGCTGTATCGTGTATGCAGACGCTTTGACCGAGGCTCGTATTACGCCACAGGAGTTGAAGTGGGAAAAATTGTCCACGGGGGTTGAACGAGCGAATATCGCCGGAGACGACAAGAAGACCGGATTGTATGTTTATCGCATCCGGTTTCCGGCAGGCTCCCGTGTTACGCCGCATTTCCACCCTGATGAACGTGTCGGAACGGTACTATC
>Ga0207711_10003315_pt1 | contig 13969 bp, 12 predicted proteins | sample KBSS34metaG_FD_184401 | JGI IMG/M metagenome (GOLD analysis project Ga0207711, IMG submission 184401) | Switchgrass rhizosphere microbial communities from Kellogg Biological Station, Michigan, USA - KBS S3-4 metaG (SPAdes) (version 2) | ecosystem: Host-associated > Plants > Roots > Rhizosphere...
GAATTCGGGCCGAACGGAAAACCCGACCTGGCGGCGGACTCATCCGTGGACGTCAGCGCGAAGGACTTCAACGACCTGGCGACGCAGCTCGGAGTGTAACCAGCAATCGGCGAATGAACGAGTTGGTGAATTGGTGATTGAAATCACCAACCCACCAATTCCTGCATTCACCAATTGCGGTTAGTGCAACGTGACGCGCTCGGACTCGAAGCCGTCGAGCACCCACCCGGCGTCCAGCAGCGTCCGCTCGATCATCGCGTGACGCTGAAATGCCGTCAGGGCATCGTCGAAGCGTTCGATCTCCCGGTGCGTCGGGTTCCACTCCGCCGGGATGCGTAATTCGTACTCGCGATCCTCGCCGGTGAGACTCAGTTCGCAGACCACCGCTTCGTGCTCCCGCCGGAACGTCCAGCGCAGCACGCGGATGTGCCGATAGTTTCGGCGGCTGCGATCGATCGGAGCCGTGTACCCGTCGCGCGGCGTGGGAACCGTCAGATGGTCCATGGCGGTTCGGCGGAGCAAAGCTGATGCCAGACGCAAATTTCAAATATCAACGCTCAACTCTCAGCGACCGTGCGTCTTGCTCTCGAACCTTCAGTGTTTGGTCAGACTTTCCTGACGGCCCGCCGTGAAACTCGCCGCCGTTCGCGAGGGGGGCAGTGACGCGGCTTGAGGAGGGCCTCCAGGTCCTCACGCAACCGATCCGTCGCCTTGCCATCGCGGTCGATGGCCCATTGCAGGAGCGATCCGCCAATCAGCCCCTGGACCGCGCGCGCCAACCGCATGGTGTCGCAGCGCTGTAACTCGCCGACCTCCACAGCCTCATCCAGCAAGGCCTTGATGCCGGCGATCATGCCGCGCGAGTGTGCGAGGGCGTGCTTGTGGAAATCCGGATCGAAGAGGTCCATCTGAAGAAACGCCAGGCTGTTCGACAGCGTCTCCGGGGTATCGGCCATGGCGGCGACGCACTGGGCCACGTCATGGACGGCCGCGAGAGGCGAGCGGCGCTTCTGGCGGATGCGTGCGAATTCGTCGCCGAGACCTTTGGCGCCGCTCGCGGCAAACGCGAGGAGGAGGCCACGCTTCGAGCCGAAGCGCTGCATCAGCGTGGCCGGCGAGACGCCGGCCTCACGGGCGACCTCCGCCAGGGTGAGGTTCGGACCCAGGCGCGAGACCACTCGATGGGTGGCCGCCAGCAACTGCTCGTCGGTGGTTTCGCGAGGGCGCGGACTCATGCAGTCGCCAGTCGCCAGTCGTCAGTCATCAGACACAGTCTCCAGTCCCCAGTCCCCAAGTCCCCAGTCCCGAGTCCCCGTGATTATAAACGGTCGTTCATTTTCGGCTTGACATAGTAAATGTTCGTTCATTTATACTTCGCGCCGACCGTCGACGATACCTGACTGGACCCCGAAAGGAGCTCGCCATGAAACCACTCGGCGGACGCGTCGCCCTCGTCGCTGGCGCCACCCGCGGCGGCGGCCGCGGGATTGCGCGGATGCTCGGGGAAGCCGGTGCGACCGTGTACTGCACCGGCCGGAGCAGCCGCACCCAACCGAACACCAGCACCCACCATTACGCGGGACGCCCGGAAACGATCGAAGAGACGGCGGAGATGGTGACCGCGGCCGGCGGCGTCGGGATTCCCATCCGCGTGGACCACAATGTCGACGCCGAAGTGGCGTCGCTGTTCAAGCGCATCGCTCGCGAGCAGAAGCGGCTCGATCTGCTGGTCAACGTCCTGACCGGCCGTCCCGTCGCGTCGTGGAGCAGTTTCTGGAAGCAGCCGCTCGACGAGGGACGCGCTTTCGTCGACAGCTGGCTCTGGTCCCACCTCGCGACGTCGTGGCACGCGGCGTCGCTGATGGTCAAGCGCAAGGCCGGCTTGATCGTCGAAGTGGTGGAGCAGCCCGGAATTGGCTACCACGGCCAGTTCTTCTTCGACCTGATGGAAACTTCGCTGAAGCGATTCTCGTACGGTCTTGCCGTGGAGCTGGCCCCGTACAAGGTAGCGGCACTCTCGGTGACGCCAGGGTTCATGCGGACCGAAGCGATTCTCGAGGGGTACGGCGTCACCGAGGCGAACTGGCGTGACGCCATCGATCACCCAAAGGCCAAGGGCTTCGGGTGGGCAGGGTCTGAAACGCCGTGCTTTCTCGGCCGGGGCGTCGCCGCGCTGGCCGCCGATCCGAACGTCCACCAGAAGTCAGGCGGCCTGTTCGGATCGTGGACGCTCGCGGACGAGTACGGCTTCACGGACATCGACGGTGCGCGCCCGCACTGGGGACGCTACGGCAAGGAGCACTTCCCGCAATTCTTCGACGCCAAATCGACGACTCCGTACGAGTGGCGGCTGGTGGCGACGGCCGGCGTCTGACCGCCGCGCCAGAGGAGATGAATCGATGACACCATCCACGCCATTGCAAGGGCAGGTCGCGCTGGTGGCGGGCGCCACGCGCGGAGCCGGACGGGGCATCGCGCGCGCATTGGGCGAAGCTGGCGCGACCGTGTACTGCACCGGTCGCAGCGTGCGCGGCAACCCGTCGCCGTACCGCCGACCCGAGACCATCGAGGAAACCGCCGAACTGATCACGACCGCCGGCGGCGCCGCGATTGCTGTTCGCGTCGATCACACCGTCGAGGAGGACGTCGAGGCGCTGGTCCAACAGATCGATCGCGAGCGGGGCCGCCTGGACGTCCTGGTCAACTGCGTCGCCGGCGAAGACCCGATGCTGTATCAATGGGGATCGTTCTGGAAGACGAACCTCGAACATGGCGATGCGATCTTTCGCCAATCCATCTTGTCGCACATCCTCACCGCGAAGCACGTCGCGCCGGTGATGATCCGCGCCCGGCGCGGGCTGATCGTCGAGGTCACGGAAGGCGACACGCTGTCGGCCGGCGGCAACCCGTTGACGCAGACGGTGAAGCTCGCGCTCAAGGGGCTCGCGCTCAACATGGCTCCGGAGCTCCTGCCGCATGGCGTCGCGGCGGTGGCGGTGGTCCCGGGATTCCTCCGGTCAGAATCGATGCTCGAGCGCAAGGGCGTCACCGAGGACCGTTGGCGCGACGCCGGGGAGAAGGATCCGAACTTCCTCGTGTCAGAGTCGCCGCTGTTCGTCGGCCGCGCGATCGCCGCGCTCGCGCAGGATCCCAAGGTGCTCGAGCGAACGGGTCAGTTGTGCAGTTCGTGGGAGCTGGCGCGCGAGTACCAGTTCACCGACTACGATGGCCGCCGCCCTGATTGGGGAGCGCACGCAATTGACTGGTCGGTGCTCCCGCCGGCGTTCGTCGACGTCTTCCGAACCGGAACGCGGCTCCAGCTCCAGTGGCTGAACACGCTGGCCGCCCGCACCGAGAGCTTCAGCGCAAAGGTGCCTGGTTCCTAGAATCAGGTTTGGGTTTCGTGATTTCGGGTTTTCGTGGCGGCCTACTCCGCGTCCATGAACGGGTATTTGTAATCGCGCGGCGGGTTGAAGTTCTCCTTGATCGTCCGCGCGCTGACCCAGCGGACGAGATTCAGCTTCGACCCGGCCTTGTCATTCGTGCCCGACGCCCGCGCGCCGCCGAACGGCTGCTGACCGACGACGGCGCCGGTCGGCTTGTCGTTGATGTAGAAGTTGCCGGCGGCATTGCGCAGCGCGTCGCTGGCTTCGAGGATTGCCCGCCGCTCCTGGGCGAACACCGCCCCGGTCAACGCATACGGTGACGTCGTGTCCACCACCGTCATGATCTGTTTCCACTTCGCATCGTCGTAAACGTGGGCCGTGACGACCGGCCCGAAGATTTCCTCGCAGAGCAGCTTGTATCCGGGATCGTCGGCCTGTACGAGCGTCGGCTCGATGAAATAGCCTTTGCTGTCGTCGTAGCCGCCGCCGGCGATGATCGTCGCGTTCTTCCTGGCGTGGTCGATGTAGCCGCTGATCTTGTCGAAGGCGCGCTTGTCGATGACCGCGCCCATGAAATGCCGGAAGTCGCTGACGTCGCCCATCTTGATGTCGGCCATCATCGCGATCGAGCGGTCGCGCACTTCGTTCCACAGCGAGCGCGGCACGTAGACGCGGCTGGCGGCGGAACATTTCTGCCCCTGGAATTCGAAGCCGCCGCGGACGATGGCCGTCGCCAGCGCGGCCGGATCGGCGGACGGGTGCGCGAGGATGAAATCCTTGCCGCCGGTCTCGCCGACGATCCGCGGGTACGACCGGTAGCTGCCCATGGAGGCACCGATCGTCTTCCACATGTCGTTGAAGACTTCCGTGCTGCCGGTGAAGTGCACTCCCGCGAGGTCGCGATGCGACAGCAGCGCCTTCGAAATCATCCCGGCGTCGCCCGCCACCATGTTGATCACGCCGGGCGGCATGCCGGCCGCTTCGTACAGTTTCATCAAGTAGTGGGCGGCGAACATCGCGCTCGAGGCCGGCTTCCACACCACCGTGTTGCCCATCAGCGCGGGCGCGGTGGGCAGATTGGCGGCAATCGACGTGAAGTTGAATGGCGTGACCGCGTAGACGAACCCCTCGAGCGCGCGGTACTCGAGCTGGTTCCACATCGTATGGTCGCTCACCGGCTGCTCGTCGAGCAGTTCCTGGCCGTAGTGCACGTTGAAGCGCCAGAAGTCGACGATCTCGGCGCCCGAGTCGATTTCCGCCTGAAACACGGTCTTCGACTGGCCGAGCATCGTCGCGGCGTTGATGGTGTCGCGCCAGGTGGTGGTCAGCAGCTCGGCGGCCTTGAGCATGATCGCCGCGCGATCGTCGAACGACCAGCTCGCCCACTCGTCGTGGGCCGCCTGCGCCGCCGCGATCGCCTGCTGGACGTGGGCCTCGGACGCCTTGTGGTAGTGGCCGAGCACGTGTGCGTGGTCGTGCGGCATCACAGCGTCCGCCGTCGAGCCGGTGGTGACCGCCTTGCCGCCGATGATCAGCGGGATGTCGACGACTTCGCTCGCCATGCACGCCAGGCGCGCCTTGATCGACGCGCGCTCCGGCGAACCGGGTGCGTAACTCTTGACAGGATCGTTGACCGGCGGAGGAATGCGTCGATGGCCGTTGAACATCTTTTCAAGATATCACGGGCGTTTGAGGTCGCGTTGGATCGCGCGGGCAGCGAGCGCTCCGGATCGCCCGTTCAGGCCGGTGCCGGGGTGGGTGCCGGCGCTGCAGAGATACAGGCGGCGAATCGGTGTGGCGTAGCGCGCCCATTCCAGCAGCGGGCGCGCCATGAAGCACTGATCGAGCGCGAGCTCGCCGTGAAAGATGTGGCCGCCGGTCAGGCCGTACGTGCGTTCGAGGTCCAGCGGCGTGATCACGTCTCGAGCGATGACGCTGGATGCGAACCCTGGTGCATACCGCTCGATCGTCCGCGTGGCCGCGCCGCCGAGGTTCTCGCGCAGAGCGTCCCAGCGACGATCGCCTCTGAGACGATGAGGCGCGTACTGCACATAGGCCGACACGACATGCTGTCCGGCCGGCGCCAGCGTTGGATCCGCGATCGACGGAATGGCAAGCTCGATCCACGGTTCCTCGGCGAAACCGCCGTATTTCGCCGCATCGAACGCGCGCTCGATCGCATCGATGTCGGCGGCGAGGCGAACCCGCCCGGACAGGGCACTCGCCTGCTGACTGGCATCGCGCGTTGACAGCCCGGTGAAGTCCGGCAGGCGTGACACCGCGTAGTTCACTTTCGCGAGCGTCCCATGCGCTCTGATGTTCTGCACGTGGCGGATGAAATCGGGCGCGAGATGGACGGGATCGACAAGGCCGAGCAGCGTGCGCTTCGGATCGGCGCCAGAGACGACGGCCCGTGCGGACATCTGCTCGCCGCTGGCGAGTGTGACGCCCGTCGCGGTCTCGTCCGTCACGTCGATCTGGGTCACCTCGGCGTCCGTGCGAATCTCGGCGCCGCTGGCTCGGGCGGACGCGGCCAGGGCATCCGCCAGGGCACCGGGACCGCCCGCCGTGAACCATCCCGTCGCCAGCGGATGTCCTTCTGCCGCGCCGAGCAGGAGCAGGATGGCGGCGGTGCCCGCGGACCGCGGGCCGAGAAAAGACCCGGCGATGCCGCCAGAGGCCACCGCCGCGCGCAGCGGTTCGCTCTCGAACCACTCGCCGGCAAGGTCCGCCACCGCCATCGGCATCCAGCGCAGCAGTCGGTACGCGTCAGCTTTACCGAGCGCTCGAAACGCGCGGCCGGTCTTGAGGAGCTCCATCAGGTCCGCGGCCTTCGGGTCGTCGAGCGCCGGCGGCGTCATCTCGCAGACGCGGCGCAGGACGCGGGCGATGGCGGCGAAGCTGGAAAGGAATCGCGGATAGCGATCCGCGTCCGCGGTCGAGAACGCTCGAACCTCGTCGATCGCCCGGCGCGCATCGGCCCACAGCACGAGCGCGCGGCCGTCAGCTGTCGGCGCGCAGACCTGTGCTTCGGGACGGATGATGCGGAGTCCGTGTCGCTCCAGCGCAAGGCCGCGAACGATGGCCGGATCGATGGCCGCCGCGTGCGCCAGCGTCGGACAGCGAAATCCCGGCGCGAGATCGCCGGTCCTGGCGCAGCCGCCCACCCGATCCATGCGTTCGAGGACCAGCGTCTTCAGGCCCGCTTTCGCGAGAAACGCCGCGGCGATCAACCCGTTGTGCCCGCCGCCGATGACGATGACGTCGTGCTGACTCATGTCGTTCGTGGTTCGACGTTCGACGTGCGTCGTTCAAGGTTCGAGGTTCGACGTGCGTCGTTCGTGGTTCGAGGTTCAACGTTCGTCGTTCGGGCTGCCACGTTCGATGGCATGAGCTGTGAAAACAGACTCTCGATGATTGCGAAACGATATGAGGAGCTCGAGGCGTGGCAACTCGCTGACGAACTCAAACGCGAAGTGTACGCACTTACTGAGACAGGGCCGGCAGCGAAGGATTTCAAGTATCGCGACCAGATTCGGGATTCGGCTGCTTCCAATTCCAAGAACATCTCCGAAGGATTCGGCCGATTTCGCCCGGCGCCATTCGCCCAGTTCATGGAGTTTGCCGTCTCCTCCGCGATGGAGACGAAGGACTCGCTCAAAGACGGGGTCGATCGTGGGTATTTCACACCCGCTCGGGTCGTGACTGCCCTCACGCTCGCGGAGCGCTCCATCAAATGTTCGACGGGACTCATCGTCTATCTCAAGAGCTGCGCACGAACGAAGAACAGGTCAGGCGCGCGCCGAACCGAGAGCGGGAACCCCCAACCTCGAACCACGAACCGAGACGATGCACGACGAACCAAGAACGACGCACGACGAACCAAGAACGACGCACGACGAACCAAGAACGACGAACCGTCATGATCGCTGTTTCAGGATCCGCCGCGCGCAGTTCCGCGCGGGCGCGCCCATGATGCCGCCGCCTGGATGCGTCGCCGATCCGCACATCCAGAGATTCCGAATCGGCGTCTGGTACTGCGCCCAGCCCGGAACCGGCCGCGCGAAGAACAGCTGCTCGAGCGTCAACTCGCCCTGGAAGATGTTGCCCTCGGTCAACCCGAACTGGCGCTCGATGTCGAGCGGCGTCAGCACCTGGCGATGCAGGATGATGTCGCGGAGATTCGGCGCGTACTCGGCGATCGTGTCGATGACGGTGTCGCCGAACGCCTCGCGCTGTTGGTCCCAGGTGCCCGATGCCAGCTTGTACGGCGCGTATTGCACGAAGCACGACAGGATGTGTTTGCCGGGCGGCGCGACCGAAGGATCGGTGAGCGTCGGGATGACCATGTCGATGTACGGCCGGCTGGAGAACTCCCCGTACTTCGCCTGGTCGTAGGCGCGCTCCATGTAGTCGACGGCAGGAGAGATCGAGATGGCGCCGCGCAGATGCGGCCCCGGCCCCGGCAGACACGTGAATTCCGGCAAGGCGTCGAGCGCCAGATTCACCTTGCCGGACGAGCCGCGAAACTTGTACCGCTGCACTTCCGCGAGGAAGTCCTCCGGCAGCTCCTTTGCGTCGAGAAACCTGAGGAACGTCAGGTGTGGATCGACGCTCGACAGCACCAGGTCGGCCTCGAACTCGTCGCCGTTCGTCGTCACCACGCCGGTGGCCTGGCCGCCGCGCACTGAAATTCGCTCCACCGCCGCCTCGGTCCGGATCTCGACGCCGGCCTCGCGCGCTGCCGACGCGATCGCGTTCGAAATCGCGCCGGTGCCGCCGCGGGCGAATCCCCACGAGCGAAAGGCGCCGTCGATCTCACCCATGTAGTGGTGCAGCAGGACGTACGCCGTCCCTGGCGATCGCACGCCGAGAAACGTGCCGATGATCCCCGATGCGGACATCGTCGCCTTGAGCACGTCGGTCTCGAACCACTGATCGAGGAAATCGACCGCGCTCATCGTCATCAGCTGGAGCTGGTTGTACCGATCGCCGTCCGCCAGGCCGCGAAAGCGGTTGCCGAGAAACAGCAGTTTCATCAGCTCGCGCGGATTCAGCGACATCGGATCCGGCGGCGTCATGTTGAGGATCGGCTTGACGAACCGCGCCATCTCGACCATCGCCTTGCCGTACTCGTCGTAGGCTTCGGCGTCGAGCTTCGAGTGCCGCCTGATTTCGCGATGGGTCTGGGCGTGGTCGTTCACCCGCCAGAGGTAGTCGCCGTTCGGCATCGGCGTAAACGTGCCGTCGAGCGGCAGGATCTCGAGGCCGTGGCGCGGCAAGTCGAGGTCGCGGATGATCTCCGGGCGCAGCAGCGACACGACGTAGGAGGCGACCGAGAACTTGAAGCCCGGAAACACCTCTTCCGTGACCGCCGCGCCGCCGAGCACCTGGCGCCGCTCGAGTACCAGCACCTTGCGCCCGGCGCGCGCGAGGTAGGCGGCGGCCGTCAGTCCGTTGTGGCCGCCACCAATGACGATGGCGTTGTAGCGCATCGATTTGAAGGAGTCCTACTTTAGAGCGTCATGCTTGTACACGGTGCCGTCTTTCATCACGAACGTCACGCGTTCGAGTTCCGTGATGTCGCGGAGCGGATCGCCGGCGACCGCGATCACATCGGCAAACTTGCCGGCTTCGATCGTGCCGACCCGGTCGCTCCACCCGATGATCTCGGCGGCCGTCTTTGTCGCCGACAGGATGGCGGCGATCGGCGACTGGCCGAGACGGACTCGATACCCGAACTCTCGTCCGTTCTGGCCGTGCGGGACGACGGCGGCGTCGGTCGCGAAGCCGATCGGCAGCCCCGCTTTCAGGACCAGCTGAAACGAGGCGTCCTTCATCGCCGTGATCTGTTTCGACCGCACCTTCTCGGATTCAGGGACGCTCGGATTCTGCGCGATTGCTTCGCTCGTGTAGACAGTGGGCACGAAGTAGGCGTGGTGGGTGCGCAGCAGCTCGACGGCCTCGTCGTCCATCATGCTGCCATGATCGATGGTGTGCACACCGGCGCGAATCCCGGCCTTGATGCCGGCGGTGCCGTGCAGATGCGCGGCCACGTGCTTGCCCCACCGCGCCGCCTCCTCGACGGCCACGTGCATCTCCTCTTCCGAGTATTGCTGGCCGCCGGGCGGTGCGCCCTTCGACAGCACGGCGCCGGTGCCGAGGATCTTGATGAAATCAGCGCCCTGCTTGAGATTGGTCCGGACCGCCTTGCGCACTTCGTCAGGGCCGTCCGCCAGGTTTCTCACGATCGGCACGTCGACGAAGATCGAGAACTGCCGGGCGTCGCCGGCGCCGCCGGTCGGCGAGATGTAGTTGCCCGACGCCAGCACGCGCGGACCCGGCACGACGCCCTCGTCGATCGCCTTCCGCAGGTCGATGTCGGTGAACGGCCAGGTTGGGCCCATGTCGCGGCAGGTCGTGAACCCCGCCATCAACGTGACGAGCGCGTTGTGCGCGCCGTGAAGCGCCGCCTGCCCCGGCGTCGTCTTCAGCAGCTCGTCCTCCCAGTGCACGTTGGTACTGGTCAGATGTGTGTGGAGATCGATCAGACCCGGAAGCAGCGTGGCGCCCCCGAGATCGATGATCCGCGCACCGTCCGGAATCTGTGACGTGCTGCCGACGGACGCGATGCGATCGCCGCGAATGACGACGACCGCGGGTCCGGTCATCGTACCGGCAGTGCCGGCGATCATCCTGGCCGCGCGAATCACCGTCACCGGTGCGGGCGCCTGACCGCCGACCATCGAGATCGCCGCGGCGACCGCCAGAAGCTGTTTCATAGGGTGTCTATAATACGTGGCTATGCCGATCGGCACGGCGGTTCACGATCGCACGTTCGCGCTCGCCGGGAGCCTGAATTACCGCGAATGGTCTGGTTACTACGCCGTCAGCGCCTACGAGACGCACCACGAGCACGAGTACAACGCGATCCGCAACGCGTCGGCCCTCATCGACGTCTCGCCGCTGTTCAAGTACCTGATTCGCGGGCGCGACGCCGTCAAGCTCGTGGACCGTGTCATCACGCGCGACGCCTTCAAACTGGCAATCGGACAGGTGTTCTACACACCCTGGTGCGACGAGTACGGCAAGGTCATCGACGATGGGACCGTGACGCGACTCGACGAAGACACTTTCCGCTGGACCGCCGCGGATCCAAGCCTGCGATGGCTTTCGCAGAACGCGACCGGACTCGACGTCGCGATCGAGGATATCTCCGAACAGGTGGCCGCGCTGGCCCTGCAGGGGCCCACATCCGGAAACTTGCTCGACGCCGTCGCGGATGCCGATATCAGAAGCCTGAAGTACTTCCGCATGACGCGCGGCGCCATCGCCGGCGTGCCGGTCGACATTTCGCGCACGGGATACACCGGCGACCTTGGCTACGAGATCTGGATGCCGTGGGATCGCGCCACAGTCGTCTGGGACGCGCTGATGTCACGCGGCCGCCCGTACGATATTCATCCGGCCGGCATGCTCGCCCTCGATGTCGCCCGGGTCGAAGCGGGCCTTCTGCTGATCGAAGTCGATTTCAACAGCAGCAAGAAGGCGCTGATCGAGTCCCAGAAATATTCGCCGTACGAAATGGGTCTCGGCCGGCTCGTGCAGCTCGGCGGGCGGCCGTTCGTCGGCCGGACACCGCTCGCCGAGGAACATCGCCGCGGCCCGGCCCGGCAGATTGTCGGGCTCGACATCAGTTGGCCCGCGATCGAGTCGTTATACGAGGAGATCGGTCTGGCACCCCAGGTGTCCGCCGCCGCGTCGCGCGTCGCCGTGCCCGTTTACAAGGTCGGCCGCCAGGTCGGCCGCGCGACGACCACCACGTGGTCGCCGGTCCTGAAGAAGATGATTGCGCTGGCGACGGTCGCGGCGCCGCACACTGCGCCGGGCACCGAGCTCGAGTGTGAAGTCACAGTGGAAGCCGTCCGTCACCGTGTGCCGGCGACAGTGGTCAAAACGCCGTTCTTCAATCCTCCTCGGAAAACTGCTCCGATCAAGTAACCAGAATGGCCCGGGACACAAAGATCTCTCCGGATGGCGGAACCGAATCCGCCGAACTGGAGTTGTGCCGACACATGGAGGCGTACCTGGAGGGCCGGATCGAGGCGTTCGACGCGTTGTACGACGCGCTGGCGGCCCGCGTCCGGCGATTTCAGCTGTCGCTGTGCCGTGATGCGACGCTGGCCGACGATCTCACGCAGGAAACGTTTCTGCAGATGCACCGGTCTCGCCGCACCTACGAACCCGGACGGCCGGTCACGCCCTGGGTGTTCGCGATCGCGCGCCATGTGTACCTCATGCACCGCCGCGCCACGGCGCGCCGGTTGCGTTTCGAGGCGACGGTGGCCGCCGACGCGCGCTCGGACGAGACCATGCACGATGCGGCGCGGGTGTTGGGGGACGCGGACGAAGTGCGCCACGCGCTGCGCGACGTGCCCGCCGATCAGCGTCAGGCGCTGCTGATGCATCACGTGCACGGATGGAGCTTTTCGGAGATCGCGACGCGGCTCGGTATTCGTGTAAACGCGGCGAAAACGCGCGCCTTCCGGGGGATGCGCCGACTCAGGAACCACTTGCGATGAAGGACAGCGGGGCGAAGGAGAACGTCAGGACCATCGTCGAGCGTGACCTGCATCCGGTGCGGCCGCTCTGGCCGCCGTCGAAGCGCGCGCTCGCGCTGATGCCGCTCGCGCTCGCCATCGTAGTCGGCGTGCCGGTCATCAACTATTTCCGGCCCGACTTCGACACACTTGGATTCTTCCGGGGCTGGGGCCTGTCGCTCCTGGAGTCGTGTGCCGGACTGGCGATCGTCGCGCTCGGTCTCCGCGAATCGGTGCCCGGACGGGTGTTGAGGATCGCTGCGCTCGTCACCGCCGCCGTCGTCGGACTGGCGATTCCTCTTGTGGTTCTGCGCGCCACCGCCGACAACTTCAATCTGGGGCCGAAATCCTGGTCGGAATGGCGCTACGGGATGGCTTGCTTCCGCACGTCGGTGCTGGCCGCCACGCCGATCCTGGCAGCGTCTGCTTTCCTGACGCGGCGTGCGTTCGCTCTTCGTCCGGTGGCGGCCGGTATCCTCTGGGGTCTCGGCTGCGGGTTGATTGCCGACGCCGGCCTGCGGCTGTACTGCGAGTTCACGAGCATGCCACACGTGATGCTCGAGCACTTTGGCGCGGTCGTAGCGTCGATGCTGCTCGGCGCGATCGTGAGCAGCGCGATCGCTCCGCCATCGCGCCCGAAGGATGGGAGTCGCGCACGGCGGCAGCCCTAAAGGGCTGCGCTACGAGTACACGCTGCGCGTATACGCCACCAATCGCGGTTCGACCTGCTGGCGATCGCACGCCGGCAGCCCTTCAGGGCCGCCGTTCGGCCTCGCGACGAACGATTTCGTCGAACGACCAGAGCAACGCTTCGCGTTCTGAGTACGGCCCCGGCGCGTAGACCCTCGAGTTGATCCCGGCCTGCGATTGCTCCGCGATCCACCAGTCTTCGCGGTTCGTGAGATCCCAGAACTCCACGGCGTCGTCCGCCTGAAACGCAGGTCGCGCGAGCTCGTCGGGATGGAAGTGCCATTCGCAGATGATCTCGGTCCGATCGTGCGCGCGCGGCCAGAGCGTGTGCGTCAACATGTAATCGGGATGCAGGCTGAGCAGCAGATTGGGGTAGATCGAGTAGTAAGCCACCTGCTGGCGCTGTGATTCGCTGAGCCCGGGCAGGTACTCGCGCCGCCGTTTGCCGTCCATGCTCATCGTCTCGATGCCTTCACGAAACCCCATCGCGCCGCCGCAGTAGCAGGCGGTCGGTTCCACGTTGTCCGCGCCGAGGTAGTGGTGCAGGCGGTTCAGCGCTGGATGAAGGTTCGGACAGTGCAGGCACTCGTTGAAGTTGAGGACGATCAGCTTCCAGTTGGCCTTCACGTCATAGACGATGCGCCTGCCAAGCCTGAGGTCGCCCATCCTCCACGCGGCAAACCGGTCCGGCAGGTCGCGCAACTGCGCGCGCAGCGTCCCGTCCTGCCTGTCCAGCCTTTCCCGCCCATCCTGCCCCTGCCGCCCGAGCCGGACAAAGATGTGTCCGTCCCAGGTCTCGCAGTCGGCCCGGTGGAGCGGATAGTCCTGCTTGCGGAACTCCGGCGCCATATGCGGCGCTGCGAGCAGCTGTCCATCGAGGTCGTAGGTCCACGCGTGGTAGGGACACTGAATGCGCCCGGCGAAATGACCGTCGGCCTGCTCGCACAGTCTCGTGCCGCGGTGACGGCACACGTTGAACAGCGCGTGGATGTCGCCCGATCCATCGCGCGTGACGATCACGCTGTCGTCTCCAAGCGCGCGCGTGAAGTAATCGCCGGCGTTGGGAATCTGATCGGCGCGCCCGGCGCAGATCCATCGGGTGATGTAGAAGCGTTCGAGCTCCGCGCGGTAGAACTCCGGATCGGCGTAGAAGCGCCGCGGCAGCGTCGTGTGCATCGAGCGTTCATGATACAACCGGCTTCACATGGCGACGCTCAAGCGCGCGCTCGGCCGCTGGGATCTGACGGCCATCGGCGTGAACCAGGTGATCGGCGGCGCGATCTTCCTCGTGCC
>Ga0207711_10003317_pt1 | contig 13965 bp, 9 predicted proteins | sample KBSS34metaG_FD_184401 | JGI IMG/M metagenome (GOLD analysis project Ga0207711, IMG submission 184401) | Switchgrass rhizosphere microbial communities from Kellogg Biological Station, Michigan, USA - KBS S3-4 metaG (SPAdes) (version 2) | ecosystem: Host-associated > Plants > Roots > Rhizosphere >...
CCGCCAAGACCGGGCGCGATTATGTCGAATCGCTGAAGGAAATTTGCGCCATCGTGCCGGGCGCGGTCAGCGCCGAGGTGCTGGCCACCGAATTCGACGGCATGATGAAGGAAGCGGCCGTCTTCACCAAGATCGCCAAGAATATTGCGGTGAAGGTGCCGCTCACCTGGGACGGGCTGAAAGCCTGCGCCGCGCTGGCCAAGGACGGCACCATGGTCAATGTCACGCTGTGTTTTTCGCCGGTGCAAGCGATGATGGCGGCCAAGGCTGGCGCGAGCTTTATCTCGCCCTTCATCGGCCGGGTCGATGATATCGGCGAGGACGGCATGGGCCTGATCCGCGATATTCGCGTCATCTATGACAATTACGGCTTCAAGACCGAGGTTCTGGCCGCTTCCATCCGCCATGTCGCGCATGTGCGCGAATGCGCGCTGGCGGGCGCCGATGTCGGCACCATGCCGACCGATGTGTTCAAGAAGCTGTTGAGCCACCCTTTGACCGACAAGGGGCTGGCGGCGTTCGTGGCCGACGCCAAAAAGGCGGGCGTGACGATCAAAGGATAAGGCCAAGCGGTGGCTGAAGGGGCCGACGCACTTCGCAAAAGCTGGCTTCAGGCGCTGGCGCATGAACGCCGCGCCTCGCCGCACACCTTGCGCGCCTATGGCGATGACGTGACGCGCTTTATCGGATTCCAGGCGGGCCATACCGGCGGCGCGGTGACGCAAAAGACGCTGACCAAGCTTACCCCCGCCGACATTCGCGCCTTTATCACAGCCCGGCGCCAGGAGGGCTTGGGGCCCGGGGGCATCCAGCGGGCGCTGGCGGCGGTGCGCAGCTTTTACAAATTCCTCGCCAAGGAAGGGGTGCTGGAAAACGCCGCCGCCCGTTCCATCCGCACGCCGCGGGTGCGTCGTCCGCTGCCGCGACCGCTGTCGGTGGGCGATGCCGAACGCGCCATCGCCGAAGCAGGCAGCCATGATGTGGAGTGGCTGGGCGCGCGCGATGCCGCATTGCTGACGCTGCTGTATGGCGCGGGGCTGCGCATCTCCGAAGCCTTGGGCCTGAAGCGCGGCGACGTGCCATTGGGCGAAACCCTGACCGTGCTGGGAAAGGGGCGCAAGGAACGCAACGTACCGGTGTTGCCGCTGGTGGCAGCTGCGCTCAGCGAGTATGCCGCGAAAATCCCTTTCACCGGCGCGCCGTCTTCTGCCTTGTTTTTGTCGCGCCGTGGAAAACCGATGAGCGCGCGTGAAGCGCAAGGCCTGATGCAACGCTTGCGCGGGCGGTTGGGCTTGCCGGAAAAAGCCACGCCGCATGCGCTGCGCCATTCATTCGCGACGCATATTTTACAAGGTGGCGGCGATTTGCGTTCGTTGCAGGAACTGCTGGGCCATGCCTCGCTGTCCACCACCCAGATTTATACCGCGATGGACACGCGCCAGTTGTTGGATACCTATTCCAAGGCCCATCCGCGCGGCAAAGGCTGACTGATTTTTTGTCACGTTAAGTGTCACAGGCGTTGGGCCTGTACGCGGTTTCCTGCGGCCACTATCTTGCCCAAAGTTCTGGGGCATGGGCATGCGGGGCACATTTCGGACATGGGCGGCATTTTGCCTGGGTGGGGGTGCGTCAACCCCGATACGACGAATCGGTCAGTTGACCACAGCCGCATTGTTGCTTGGCGCCCACCCTGCGCTTGGCCAGACCACACTTTGGAACGGTAGCACCGGCTCTTGGTTTACCTCTGGCAACTGGAGCGCCGGTGTCCCCGGCTCAGGATCCGACGCGCAAATTGCAAGCGGCACAGCCCAGATTGCCGCCTCTACCGGCTCAATCCAATCACTGACGATTTGGGGATCCAGCACCGTCGACTTGCAAGCTGGAGGAGCGCTTTCGACAGCAAACGGCATCTCTGTTGGCAAAAACGGCGATCCTGGTACGCTTCTTCTTAGCGGATCGAGCAACTTGAGTGGTCCCATTACAATCTCAGGGGGCACACTCTGGTCTCAGGTCAGTGGGACTCTATCCAGCAACATAACAGTCGATCTCAATACGGGCGGCTTTCTTAAAGCGCAACCCGGGACAACCCTTACTCTGGCTGGGTCGCTTAGCGGCTATCCGTTAGACATAACTGGCGGTGGAACAGTCGTCCTAACTGGAAGTGCCAATGCGGTTTCTATTGCCTCAGGAACAACCTTCCAGGTTGGCAACGGCGGAACGAGTGGTTCTCTAGGCAGCAACAGCATCATCAACGGCCTCACCCTCAACAGTGGCACTCTGATCTATGATCACAGCGACAATGTTTCTGTTCCCATGTTTATCACAGGGGGAGGCGCACTCGTCCAGGCGGGCAGTGGGACGCTCTTTGTAGCAACATCTAGCGCCGCCGGCTCTGCCATCGTCTCTTCCGGTACCATGGCGCTGATTGGCTCAGGTAGCTTCTCGATCGGCGGAGGCAGTAGCGTTACGGATAACGCCGTATTCGATATCAGCGGAATCTCTGGTTCCAGCCTCTCTATCGGAAGTCTCAACGGAAGCGGGACTGTGATTCTGGGGAACAAGAGCCTCACTCTACTGAATAGCGGAGGCGCTTTTTCGGGGACGATTGGAGGCAGTGGCGGCCTCAATATCTCCATGACTGGCACGCAAGTTCTCAGTGGTGCCAATACCTATACCGGCACTACAACGGTCGATAGTGGCATACTGCAGCTGGGAGCAAGCGCAAGTCTCGCTAGCGCGGCAGTGAACATCAATAGTGGCGGTACCGTCGAGTTCGATGGCTCTTTCACGCCCACGAACACGACAATAACTATCAACAGCGGCGGCACCCTTCTTTCAAGAACGGCGGGCACCACTCCGTTGGCCGGCAGCAGGGTGATTATGGCTGGTGGATTGTTGGACACGGACACATCTGCAACCGGCGTCTCCCTCGGTTCTATCGAAGGTACGGGAACCATAAACCTCAACAACAACGCACTCACGGTGGGCAGTCTCAACACTGATACCACGCTTGCTGCGGCCGTCGCTGGCAATTCACAGCTCAACAAGATTGGAACTGGGACGCTCACGCTGACGGGCTCAAACACCTATTCAAGGGGAGGCGTTTCGGTCAATGGGGGCGCGGTTGTGCTCGGCGCCACTGGGTCTTTGAATGTCGATTCATTGAGCATCAGGACTGGCGGGCGGTTCATCGCCGCAGCATCGACTTCGATAGGTAACCTATTCTTCGATAGCGGCACTGTTGCAGCGGCTCCGGGCGCGACACTTAGTTTCACTAACAATGTTTATTTTTCTGGTCCCGGACCTTTGGTATTTGGCTCGCAAACGCTCACCGGTACCATCACACTTGCTGCTGCTGGCTGCTGTATACCGCTCAATTCTACGATTGAAATTGCGGGCGGGACAGTACGCGATCTGACCTCGCCGCCATCTCCTTTGGATGGAAACGGCAGTTTGTCTTTTGCCGCATATACGGCGCAACTTTTTACCGTCGATGCGGGCGCGACAGCTGATTTCAACGATCATTCGGTGCGTTACTCGGCCCAGCCATCCAAGGGTATGAATCTGCGAGGCGCAGGGCAAATTTTACTAGGAACAAGTGCTTCAACTGAGATGCAAATTCGTTCGACGAACTTTTCCGGCATCATTTCCGGCGCAGGAAGAGTTACGTTCCTATCGAATACAAGTACACATTTGTTAACTGGCAATAATACCTACGCGGGCGGCACCACGATCAATTCGGGTGCCATCTTGCAAGTGGGCGCTGGTGGAACGGTGGGTTCGATCGGCGGTAATGTGATTGATAACGGCGCACTGACCTTCAACCGGTCCGACAACATCACATTCGGCGGCGTGATTTCCGGCATCGGCACCCTCACCCAGTCCGGCATCGGCGCGTTGACCCTTTCTGGGACGAACACCTACACCGGGGCCACCGCAGTCAATTCCGGCACGCTCAATGTCACCGGCGGTGCCGCCGGCTCCAGCGTCACTGTCGTCAGCGGGGCGACCCTGACCGGGACCGGCAAGGTTGGTGCAACAAGCATCGTCAGCGGTGGCACTTTAAATCCTGGCTCAAGTTCGGCGCCAGGCATCTTGTCGGTGAATGGCAATCTGACTCTGGCTTCGGGCGCAAACTATCTCGATGCGATCACGCCCACTGCCGCCGGGCTCACAAGCGTCAGCGGTACAGCAAGTGTCAACGGCATCGTCATCGCAAATTTCACGAGTGGCACTTACGTCGGTCAGCGCTACACGATTCTCAGTGCCGCCGGTGGTATAAGCGGGACTTTCTCCGGCTTGAGTGGCATCCCGGCTTCCCTGAAGGCACAGCTTAGCTACGACGCCAATAACGTCTATCTGAATCTCATTCCGAATACTTTGGCCCCGCTATTATCCAACGCCACAGGCAACCAGCACAGCGTCGCCTCCGCCATCGATGCCGCGGTCGCCGCGGGCAATGTGCCGGCTGGCGGTTTTGCTGCGCTCTACGCTCTTTCGGGTCCGGCATTGAACAACGCCCTGGATCAGATCTCCGGTCAGGTTGGTCCCAATGTCGTCAACGCGGTGGGGCAGAGTTTTCTCTCCTTCCTGTCCATGACGGCTGTAGGCGGCAGCGGCGAGACCGGCAATTTCGCGCCCGGCAGTGCCTATGGTGGAGCGGATGCGCCGCATCGCGCACAGTTGGGCGCGGGTGAGACGCGCGTTTGGGGCGCGGCCTATGGCGGCCATGCCGGACTGTCGGGCGACAGCATCAGCGGCGCGGCTGGCCTGTCGAGCAACAATGCCGGCCTGATCGGCGGCGCGGATATACAGGTGGACGACGGCTTGGTCGCGGGCGTCACGCTGGGCTTGGGCCGGCAGTGGTTCCGTTCGGGCAATGGCACGGGCGATAGCGACGACTATATGATCGGGCTGTACGGCCGGGCCAGTGTCGACGCCGCCTATATTGCCGCGTCGTTCGGCTATGGCTGGCACCAGGTCAAGACATTGCGCACTGTCACCGTGTCGGGCACCGACGTGCTGCAAGGCAAGCAGAATGCCGATGATTTCGGCGGCCGCATCGAAGCGGGCTGGCGTGTGGCGTTGAACGACGGTTACAGCGTCATTCCCTATGGTGCCTTCGTCGGCGAAAGCTTTGAAAGCCCCGCCTATGCCGAAACCGCGATCTCTGGCGCTTCGACCTTTGCCCTGTCTTATGGGGCACAGACCACCGCGTTGGGCCGCAGCGAATTGGGCGCGCATCTGGACCGCGACTATGTGCTGGACACCGGCACGCTGACCGCCGACCTGCGCGCCGCCTGGGCGCATCAGCTGGACGATCAGCCGTTCATTCAGGCCAGCTTCCAGGGCCTGGCCGGTTCTGCCTTCCAGGTGGCGGGCGTGCATCCCGCCCGGGACACCGCCCTGCTGGGTGTGGACCTGGAAGTCCAGAACAGTTCGGGCCTGTTTTTTGGTGTCCATGGCGAAGGCCAGTTCGGCGTCGGCACCACCCTGGTCGAGGGCCTGGGCAATTTCGGCTGGCGCTGGTAGCGCGCTCCGCCTAGCATGCGCCCTTCGAAAAAGGCGGCCAACCGCCACCATCGGGGGAATGCATGAAAAAGACTTTGCTCGTTTCGGCCTTATGCCTTGCTGCCGCGCCGGAGCTTATTATGGCTGCGCCCGCTTGGGCCGCCGAGCCTGACAGCCTGACCCTGCCGTCCGGTTTTCATGCCACGGTGGTGGCCGACGGGCTTGGCCCGATCCGTCACATGGCGTTGCGCGGTAATGACATTTATGTCTCCACCCGGCATGGGCCCAATGCGCCCTCGGTCGGGATCGTGGCGCTAAGGCTCGGCCCGGATCACAAGGTGCTGCAGACCGAGCACATCGCCGGCATCGACCAGGGCACTGGCATCAAGGTCTATAAGAACTATCTCTATGCCGCGACCGGGCCCAGCATTGTGCGCATCCCGCTGGGCGATACGCTGGTGCCGACCGCCGCGCCTGAGACCATTATCGATGGTCTGACCGCCACCAATCACCCGCTCGCGTTTGATGGACGGGGCAATCTGTATGTCTCGATCGACGGTGGCGGCGGCGCCAACAACTGCCCGGACCCCAACGCTCCGAAAGATGCCAAGCCCGTGGGGCTGAAACCCTGTCCGCTGCTGGAGACGCGCGGCGGCGTTTGGCGCTTTGATGACAGCAAGCCCGGCCAGAAGCTTGCCGATGGCGAGCATTTCGCCACCGGTATCCGCAACCAGAGCGCGATGGACTGGCGCGCCGGCGATGGCCTGTACGGTGCCTGGCATGGCCGCGACGGCACCTCCAAAGGCTGGCCCGAACTGGTGACGCCGGCTGAGGACGACGCCATCGCGGATGAGATGTTCCGCATTTCCAAGGGCACCGACATGGGCTGGCCCTATACCTATTGGGACGGGGTGCGGAATATCCGCTTGGGCGCTCCGGAATATGGCGGCGATGGCAAGACGGCCGTGACCGACAGCAAATATGCCAAGCCGGTGGTGGCGTTCGCGCCGCTGCGGCCTGCGGTTCTGGACCTGACGTTCTATAACGCCAGCCAGTTCCCGCGCAGCTATCGCGGCGGCGCCTTTGTCGCCATGCATGGCGGTGGCGCCGATGGCGGCACCGTGGTGGGCGGCCATGGTGGCTACAATGTCATGTTCGTGCCCTTCACTGGCAATGGCCGGGCGGGCAAGCCGGTGGTGTTCGCCGACGGCTTTGCCGGACCCACGCCAGAGGCCAAGCAGGTCAAGGTCGCGGCCTATCGCCCGGTGGGCGTGGCGGTCGGGCCGGACGGGGCGCTCTATGTCGCGGATTCCAATAAGGGCCGGATCTGGCGGATTTCCTACGGCGAAAGCGGGAATTAAGCGCTTTTGGACTAGGTTTGGCGTTGCAGAGGGGGTGCGGGATCAGTAGTTTCCGCCCACCTTTTGGCCGCCTTAGCTCAGCCGGTAGAGCACGTCATTCGTAATGACGGGGTCGCGTGTTCGAGTCACGCAGGCGGCACCATTTCCAAGCCCCGTTCTGTGCGGGTTAAACTGGCTTTTGTCCTGATTTTGGAAATCTGCCGGACGCCCTTAAAGGCAGTTCAAGGAGCATGGGTTGCAGGTGGGCGCGGCTTCGGGCACGCGACCGGCGCTGTTAGCGGGATCCTCTCCGTCTGGAGGGCCTCCAAATCGAGGGTGAACGCCGAACTCTGATACTCGCTCGTCGTGCAAAAACTAGAATCCCTTATACATACGGCCAGCTATCTTTGATGGCTGGTACGCATCCTAGAGTTGCCGCATGGGATCTCGGAATCATACAAGATTATTGCCGCAAGAGCGGCCTGCCGCCGCTCCAAGCTCTTGCAGTGAAGGCTAAAACAAAATTGCCCGGCCCCGGTTACTCCGGGTCAGTACCAACACACGATGCCCACAATAGGGCTCTTCTCGAAGTCAGAGACCAGCGATGGCCGATCACGGCTCCTTTCTAAAGTTGGTTTTATAATTGATGCCATCGAACAAAAATTGCGCGGCCTCAAAAATCCGCCACATCATATTCAAGCACTCGACACTTGTAACCGATGTGCAACCGAAATCGCCGCAAACATTCAAAAAGTCGGCACGATGAGTTTTGGATACCCGCCTACATGATGATGGGGTCGCACCCGTCACGAGGAGTGGGAGCTAACACACTAGTCCTAATAAGCCCCGTTAAGCGCGCGAGCAGCAAAAGCACCATGTGGCGGACGGTGCTGGCGAAAATACTTTCGGCTGGCGGGGGCAAGATTGGCGTCGCCTGGCTATCGCAGTCGCTGCCGGCGCGCGGGACGAATTCTTCTAGACCGCTTCCCGGTGAGCCGATAGGTTCAAGGCAAGGTGAGCACCGAGAAACTCATCGTTCAACAGGGCTGGACTTTCCATGAAGATTTCGTTCGCCGCCGCAGCCGCGTTGCTGGGCATCGCCGTGTCTGGATGCGCCACTACCGGCCAGGAGCCTGCGCCCGGTGTCGTCGTGGCGGAAAATTTTGAATCCACGGCTCCCGGCGCAATACCGGCCGGCTTCTCCAAGACTGGCGAGGTCGCCGTCGAAGTGGGAATCGCCCATAGCGGCAGCCATGCCTTGCGGATCGAGCCCGCAGTGAAAGGCGGACGTTACATCACCCTGGACCCCGACAAGGTCGCGGCGCTGGGTGGCGCGCATTGGGGCCGCCTCTACTTCAAAGTCAAGACACCGACGCCGATGCCGACCGGCAAGCTGATTCACGCCACCTTCGTGGACGGCAAGGCCACCAGCCCGCTGGCGAACGACCTGATAGATGTGCGACTGGCGACTCTGCTGTTCTATCCCACCGGCGACTTCAAGTATTTCTACAATGTCCAGCCCCCCAAGGCGCGGGCGGAATTCGGCCCCCGGTCCGAGACCCTGCAGAAGTTCAATGACGACTGGACCCTGCTGGAATGGCATACGGACTACGCGACCCAGACCTATGCTTTCTTCGTCAACGGCAAGGAAGTCGCCGACATCGGCCAGCACAAAGGCGCGGGCAACTATGAAGGCCTCGAAATCCCCGCCGCGTTCCAGACGCTGTCATTCGGCTTCACCAACTACCAGCCCGCCACCGGTGACGGCTTCACGGTGTGGATAGATGACATCGCTGTGGGCAAGAAACGCCTAGGGCCGGTACCGGGCGCGCGCCGGTAGGGATGTTGGATGCAGCATCGCATCTGGAAGAAGACGCATTATACCGAAAGGTGATCTGGCGAATATTCCCGCTGTTTTTCCTTGGCTTTGTTTTTTCCTATCTCGATCGCGTCAACATCAGTTTCGCGAAGCTGGATATGGCGGCTGAATTTGGCCTGAGCGACGCCTCGTTCGCGGTTGGGGCGAGCGTGTTCTTTTGGGGCTACATGCTTTTCGAGATTCCCAGCAATCTCGTGATGCAGCGCGTCGGCGCCCGCGCCTGGATCGCCCGGATCATGATCACCTGGGGCGTCGTTTCGATGCTGATGGTCTTTTCACGAAACCAGACGATTTTCTACCTGCTTCGCTTCCTGCTGGGCGCCTGCGAGGCCGGCTTCGTTCCCGGCGTGATGTACTACACCAACACCTGGCTGCCCGCACGGCGCCAGGGCGGGATGTATGCGCGCTTTCTCATGGCCCTGCCGATTTCGATCGTCATCGGCGCGCCGATCTCCGGTGCGATCCTGAATTCGATGAATGGCGTGCTCGGCCTGCGCGCCTGGCACTGGCTATTTCTTCTCGAAGGCATGCCGTGCGTTGTGCTCGGCTTCGTGATTCTCGCCCTGCTCCGGAACAGGCCGTCAGACGTCCGCTGGCTCACCGATGCCGAAAAGAGAACGATCGAACGCAATGTCACCAGCGAGGCGGGCCACAAGCTGGCGCGGGTCGGCGACATGCTGAAGTGCGGCAGGATATATCTGCTGATCCTCACCATGATCCTGTTCAACACGGGCTTTTACGGCCTGACCTTCTGGCTGCCGACCGTGTTGCAGCATTCCGGTGTCGCCAGCAGCTTCCACATTGGCTTGTTCACGGCCATCCCCTTCGGATGCGCGGCGCTATCCATGTATCTGAACGCCAGGCGCGCGGAGAAAACGGGCCGCTATCGCCTGCACGGCACGGCGGCGGTCATAATCGCATCCGCCGGGCTGTTTCTCGCCACGGCTTTCCACCAGAGTTTCTGGTTTTCGCTGGCGATGCTCGCCGTGGCGGCATCGGGAATATTGGCGCTGATGCCGATCTACTGGACATTGCCGGGCCGGCTTCTGTCCGGCACCGCGGCGGCGGCGGGCCTGGCGCTCATCAATTCATGCGGCAGCCTTTCGGGCGTTCTGGGTTCACTGCTGATCGGTTATCTGGGGGTCCAGACCGGCATGTATGTGCTGGCCGTCCTCCTGGTGATCTGCGGGGCGACCTTCTTCGTCATTTGCCCGCCGCGCGAGCAACCGGCCTGAGCGATCAGGCGCGACCGGCCAGCGCCAGCACGCCGGCCCAGACCCCGTCATCCACCTCGATACCGTTTTCGCGCTGATGGTTGCGAATGCGCAGGGCGCTCTGGCCGGGATAGAGCACTTCCTTTTCGCCTTCGGCCAGCGTCGAACTGTTCACATAATCCACCACGCCATCGGCCACCTGATCGGCGAAACCCTGACCGGAAATCTTCCGCGGATCGATGATGATGAAGATCTGAGAGCAGCCGGTGCAGCTGCCTTCCTGGATCTGGTCGATGTCACGCGTGGCGATGCCGTCGGACAAAACGGCTGCCAGCGCGTCAAGCACAATGGCGAAGCCAGAGCCTTTCCAATAGCCCATCGGCAATATCCGCATGGAGGCCTCGATCGGGCCGGGCTCGGTGGTCAGACGACCCTCGCTGTCGAAACCAGCCGGAAACGGCATCTGCTTGCCCTTCAGGCGCGTGGTCTGCAGCCTGCCGTAGGAATATTGCGACATCGCCATGTCCAGCACGATGTTGCCCTTGTCGCGCGGCACCGCCATCACGAACGGGTTGTTGCCGACGCGCGTGTTCTTGCCGCCCCAGGCCGGCATGCAGGCTTCGGTGTTGGTCCAGGCGATGGTGACATAGCCGCGATCCGCCGCGTACCAGCCATAGGCACCGCCGCGCATCCAATGGGTGGTGTCGCGCAGGGCCACTATGCCCACGCCATGTTCGTCGGCCAGCGCCATGCCGCGGTCGGTCGCGGCCAACGCGTTCAGGATGCCCGGCCCGCGATTGCCGTCATAGACTTCGATGGCGCCCAGGCGCTTGGCGAGGGTGGGCTTACCGTCCAGCTTCACCCAGCCCTTCTGCACATAATCGACAAAACGGGCGACGCGGTTGATGCCGTGGGAATTGACGCCGTCGCAGGACGACTCGGTGTGAATCCGCGCGCAGGTCGCGGCATCCGTCTGGTTCATACCGGCGCGCACCAAGGCGGCCTCAATGACCTGCTGCATTTCCGCGAACGGGATTAGGCTCATCGTGCTTCCCTCTGCCGCTGGTTGCCCTGTGCCCGTTCAATGCGCGAGGCTAAAATCGAGCAACACCTTGCAGCTTTTCGCGGTCCTGCTCTCGGCAAGATCGAAGGCCTGAGCCACATCGCGGAAATCTACCTTGTGAGTGATGATCGACTCCGGCATGATCAGTCCGCGTTCGAGCCAGTCTATCACGGTCGGGAACATCGCGCAGTTGAGGCGCGAGGCGCACAAGGTCAGTTCTTTCTTCGTCAATTCCTGCTGCGGAATCGCCGATGGTATCGTCGAAAAGCCCAGCACCCCGATGCGGGCCGCCGGCGCCGCCAGCCGCACAGCCTCCTCCAGAATCGCGGGGTGCCCGACCGCGTCAAAGATCACCGTCGGGCCGTCCGCCATGCCGCGGGCGCGTAAGGCATCGGCCAGCGGCTCGTTGCGGGTGTTGATAATTTCATCGTCCGCCGCGCCGCAAGCGCGCGCCAGCGCCAGCCGTTCGTCAAGCTGGTCCGTGATGAAGACGCGGATGCCGTAGACGCGTTTGAGCACCTGAAGGATGGTGAGGCCCACGGTGCCCGCGCCATAGATCAGCGCAACGTCGCTATCCAGCACACCGGTGCGCGCCGTCACATTGGCCGCCACGGCGAACGGCTCGACGATCGCCGCGCAGGATTCAGCGATGCTCTGGGGAATGCGGAAGGCGTTGGGCGCCGGCGCGCTCACATATTCGCTGAAACCACCGTCGCGATGGACACCGAGTACCACCAGATTCCGGCATACATTCTGCCGCCCGATCTGGCAGGCGTGACAGCGCCCGCAACTGATGACTGGATCCACCGCCACCAGCTCGCCCACGCGCGCCGCCTCAACGCCCTCGCCCACCGACTCGATGCGGCCGACAAACTCGTGACCGATGATGCGCGGATAGGACACGAACGGATTGTGCCCGCGATAGATATGCAAGTCCGACCCGCAGATGCCCGCATACCGCACGCGCACGCACACTTCACCCACCGCCGGAGCGGGCTTGGGCATTTCGCGTATGCCGATGCTGTTCGGACGATCAACGACAACACTCAACATGCCTAGATCCTTTTCAAGTGAACGCAGCGTGTTTTTTTGCGAGGGGCCAAGCCATGGCAGATCCTAGAGGTTGCCGCGAAATTGGAAAGTGCGGGATGCGCGGACATCGCTGCTTAATTTGGGACTGGTGCGGTCGAGAACCAGCGCACATAACTACTATCTTTTGAGGATTTCCGCAGGGTTTTTGAGGAAAACTCCCGCGAAGTCGGCTGCTAAAAAGCCCATCAAAAACCAAAGAGCATTTTGGGGGATATCCCGCAACCACTCACGGGCTGCAGAGATTATAGCCTCTTCTTGGCGTTGAGCCGCGCCATCAGCCGGGTGTTCCAAATTGCCGTTATAGCGGCTGCGTCTACAGACGCAGTCCTAAATCTGATCTAGGGCGACCATTCCTAAACCTGCCAGAACAGCTATTCGGAGACCGTCGTTCGTTCTGGGGAATACTCAATGGCGGCAGAGCTGACCTGACAAACACCGTAACTGGTGAGATTTATGAAATTAAAACTGACCTATGTCTGTCCATATCGTATTGCGCGAACGGAGCTGCTATCTGAATCGTCGTTCCGAGCGCGCAGTTCATTATTAGGCTTTACGAGTAACCCTGCACAAATCCCGCGCGCCAGCCTCGCGCGTCACTCTCGACGAAAAACCAGCGTTTCGTCGGCCAGGTCAACCTTCGCGGTGCGCCATCCGGCCATTTCCCAAGCGAGCGCGTGAGAATGGCCCCCACCCTGACCCTGATTGTTGGCCCACCAGGGCCGATGAATCCGAGCGCTCTTGGGTAAGGCGAATCCCAGAACCTGCTCCAATTCCGGGAAGGTCGTTCTCCACTCCTTCTGAGTGGGTCGGAGGAGAAAGTGTTGGATCAGAAAATCGTGCAACGGCGCATACTTGCCCCGTCTGGCGGCGTCTCTCAGGAGTTTGAGCCTTACGAGGTCCATCCATCGCCCTATGTAAGTAAGTCCGTAAGACAGTAAGTACTATTTCGGTTTCGATTTCGTTAACCCTCCCGGCCCGGTGCGCCCCGGCTGCGCCTTGCGATGCCATGGCCTTTGCGAGACGCCCCGGTTTCACCAGTCCGGAGTAACCTGCAGCCGTTCCGCTCTGCCCTCCGAGCATCAAACCCAGGCCCGCGTCGGTCATCATGATCGCGGAATGCTGTTCAACGTCCTGTCGCCGCCAGCGCCAACTCGGGCACGTTCCCACCGACGCCCGTTCATAGGACGCTGCCGTTGCCACCGAAATGCGTCGCGTCGTAACCCAAAAAAGCTGCGCCCGCGCTAGGTACAAATACGCAATGGAACTGGGCCGCCGTTTGACGCTCATCTAGGCCAGCGGCGAATCGGTGGCGGCCGCGCCGATCAGGGACAAACCCGGTGGTTGTTTTTGAAATCTCCCATGAGCCTGCTGGTCTATGGCGCATGCGCCGCAGCGACGGACTGGTCGAAGGCCGCTTCCGGGACCGCCGCGCCGCGCTCCGCTTCGCGCGCCATCAATATCCCGGCGACGGCGTCATGATCGTGTTTCTTGGCGAGAAAAAGCCGCGCGCTTCCGAGGCTCTCGCCATTGCGGGTTGACGATTATGTCTCGCGTGTAATCCGCTTGCTCACTTCGCACTCAACGGTGGTACAATTTCATATCAACAAATCGTTTGTGCCCACTTCTGCCGCCCGCCGTTCGTACGGTAAAGCGCCGTTCAGGTTAGGTTTTGGCGGCAACAAATCTTAAGGGGTTTTGCGGCTTCCTACGCCGATGAACAGAACGGCTTCCGGCGATTTTTCCGCGCTCATCAGCAGGATTGAATCTGCGGCTCTGCGCGCGGTCGTGGATCACTGGCGAAAGGCGCGCGCGACCAAGCCGATGCCCGGCTGGTCCGATCTGTCGCCGTCCGCCATTGCGCCCTAT
>Ga0207711_10003318_pt1 | contig 13959 bp, 10 predicted proteins | sample KBSS34metaG_FD_184401 | JGI IMG/M metagenome (GOLD analysis project Ga0207711, IMG submission 184401) | Switchgrass rhizosphere microbial communities from Kellogg Biological Station, Michigan, USA - KBS S3-4 metaG (SPAdes) (version 2) | ecosystem: Host-associated > Plants > Roots > Rhizosphere...
ATGGGACGGATTGTACCACAGTTGAGAGTAGCTTTGCGAGATTTATTTCTACTCAGCATCAACCATGCTCGCGACGAGATGTTGCAGCGCCGCAGCAGGATCCGAACAGCGTCCCGTGTGGACCGCAGAAGTTTGAATGATCGTGCTGCGCGGAGCAACGAGCCAGTAAAACCGGTCGCGTTGCGATAACTGACCGATCGGCCCAGCATCATCGCCGCCGCGACAGATCTTTGGAATCGTTGCCAGGTGTGTCTTAACCATTTCCAGGTCGAGCGACGAGTCAAGCGCCAGCAGTCGAGACTCGGTCAACCTGATCTGCGCTTCCAGAAACGAACGCTCCGGACACGACAATATCACGCCAGCGTTGATGAACTCTTCGCGCTCTACCTTCGGTACGACGCGAATTACCGCATAGTCATACCTGAACTGATCGGGCACGAATCGCCTCCTCAAAAAAGTAGCGAGGCTCTTCCAGACGCCTCAACAAATATTTGACGTACGCTTCTCTGTTCTCTGTAGTGGTCGGAAACGAAGAATCTCCGTACATCCAGTCATCCGGAATCCATCCAACAATCTCTCGAATCGCGTTTTCAGTGATCGTTGTCGTCATTGGACCATCGACCGCCTCCAGCGCACTCGCAAACGGAAGCAGAATGTGGTCCTTAATTAACGCAAATGGATCCTTCGGACGCCGGTCCATGTCTGTCCACGAATGATGAAAGTAGAGTGCGGCTCCGTGATCGATCAACCAGAGTTTGCGGTGCCACATCAACAGATTTGCGTTTCGTGGAGTGCGATCGATGTTAGTGACGTAAGCGTCGAACCAGACAATGCGCGACGCGAGATCGGACGCAGGTTTTTCGGCAACCGGGTCGAACATCACCGATCCCGGCAGATAGTCGAGTCCGAGATTAAGGCCGCCACTGGCGCGAATGAGATCTTGTATCTCGGGATCCGGTTCGGTCTTTGCGATTTCAGGATCGAGAGCAACAAATACCAACTCGGGAACCGGCAACCCGGCTGTTCTGGCGAGCTCGCCCGCAAGTAATTCTGCGATTAATGCTTTCGTTCCTTGCCCCGCGCCGCGAAACTTCAGGACATACATTCCGTCATCGTCGGCTTCAATGATTGCCGGCAGCGATCCCCCCTCACGCAGGGGAGTAACGTACCTGGTAGCGTTTACAGTCCTCATTCGGATGCATTGTGCACCATTTCTTTGTGAGTTTTACATCAAGGTGGAACAAATAGTTAAGCACAGTGTCTAAGGACCACTCCCCATCGAAAACAGACCTGAGAGAAAGGTCGTGATGTGATGGTCCTGATGAATCTATTACAAGAGAACGCCGGAAACTTCGATGACCTGGGAAAGTTACTGCTCGGCGGAGTGGTGGCCGCGATCGTAGTCGCTGTCGGCTTCACATTCATACGCTTCCGATTGCGCGATAAAAAACCGCAAACGTCAAGTTTTATCAGTATTAGTTCCGACAAGGACTGACTGGTTACTCGTATCGCAGCGCGACGAGCGGATCGAGTTTGGTGGCCCGGCGCGCTGGTATGTAACTCGCGAGTAGCGCTACGGTGAGTAAGACCGTTGACGCTGTTACAAACGTGAGCCAATCAGTTGGAGTCACCTCAAACAGCAAGCTCCGCATCAGGCGAGTCAGCGACAGGGAAGCAACCAGCCCAATTGCGGTTCCGATAACCGCCAGAGCCATACCCTTCAGGACGACGAGCTTCAGCACATCACGCTTTTGCGCGCCCAGCGCCATACGAACACCAATCTCCTGCGTTCGCTGGGTTACCAGGTAGGCCATCACTCCGTAAATGCCCACCGCAGACAGACCCAACGCCAGAATCGAAAAGGCGCCGAGTAGGAACATCACAAAACGTTTTGACGCAACTGATCTCGCCAACCGCTGCTCCATCGTCATGATGTCAGACACCGGCTGATCTTTGTCTACACTCAAGACCTGACTGCGTATCGCGGGGACCATACTCGCCGGATCAGACGCAGTGCGTACGACGAGGTTCATGAAATTTTCCGGCACCTGTTGATATGGAAAATACGCTTCCGGCATTACCTCAGTCTCAAGAGCTTTATGCCTGACGTTGCCGACCACACCGACGATCTCCCGCCATTCCTGCTTGCCCGGATCCTCTTCGAAAAAACCGAGTCGCTTTCCAACCGCATCCTGATTGGGCCAATAGCGGCTGGCCAGCGCCTCATTCACGATAATCACATTCGGAGTGTTCTCCCGGTCCTGCCCGGTGAATGAGCGGCCTTTCAACTTTGGGATGTTCATCGTCTGAAAGTAGTCCGGCGTAACGACTCTTACGCCGGCGTATGGACGATCCGCCAAAGGCACGAAGGGTGCTCCTTCGACGAGAAAACGGCTCGACACATTGCTGTTGCTCAACGGAAGCGGGGAAACACCGCCGACGGATTTCACTCCCGGTAGATTTCTTACGCGCTCGATGAGTTGATCGTAAAAGATATTTACTTGTTGTTGCCGATACTTCGAGGTGGGCAACGCGATGTTCATGCTTACTACGTTCGTCGCGTCGAACCCCGGATCAACTTGTTGCAATCGGAGGAAGCTCTTAGTCATTAAACCCGCGCCAACCAGCAAGAGCAGCGCGACCGCCACTTCCGAGATGACCAATAGATTACGTAGGCCACTGCCCTGAAAGCTTCCAGGGTTTCGCCCGGAGCTTTCTTTGAGAGCTGTATTCAGATCCGGTCTCGAAGCTTGAACTGCCGGAGCGAGTCCGAAGAGCACGCCCGTTACGATGGAAATCGTCAATGTCCAGAGAAACACTGGAACATGCAAACCAATCTCATGAAGTCGTGGCACTTCTGACGGTGTGAGGGCCACCAGCAGTTTAACTCCTCCGTATGCGAGGAGCAGACCCAATAAGCCGCTCAAAACAGAAAGAATGACGCTCTCAGTTAATAACTGACGGATGAGGCGCCAGCGGCTTGCTCCCAGCGCCATGCGGATAGCAACTTCTCTGTGCCGTGCAGTGACTCGAGCGAGCAGCAAGCCGGCGACATTCGCGCACGCAATCAGTAAGAGAAAGCCGACCGCAGCGAACAACATGTAAAGATACGACTCAACATTTCCCACGAGCTGTTTGTGCAAAGGAACAACCCTCACGCCTCTCTCTGCATTCGTCTCCGGATATTGCTGTTGAAGCTGACTGGCGATGAGGTTCATCTCGGTCTGTGCCTGGTCTCGCGAGACATTTTGCTTGAGCCGGGCCACTGTATAGAGAAAGTTATTGCTGCGGTCGAGCCCGCCCGGGTCGATAACCATCGGCACCCACATATCGACATGCATGCTGATTGGGAATTGCAGCTCAAACGCCGGTGGCATTACACCAACCACAGCAACCCGATGTCCGTTGAGTGTGAGATTCTTGTTTATGACGCCCGGGTCAGAATTGAACAGTCGTTGCCACAACTCATGACTGAGAATTACCGTGAATGGGCTTCCTGGTCTTTCTTCTTCCGGGAGAAAGGATCGCCCGAGCATCGGTTGTACGCCGAGTACCTGAAAGAAATTGGTGGTGACGACATAACTCTTAATTCTTTCCGGCTCGCCAAAACCGGTTAGATTCATATCGGTATCGAAAAGCGAGCCGAGTTGATCGAAGACCTGATTGCGCGACCGCCAGTCGAGAAAGTTACCGATCGCGACTTCGTTTCGATCCCACATCTCAGGTCCCAAATTCTTATTCGTTTCCCACAGCACCACTAAACGCTCCGGATCTTTATAGGGCAGTGGGTTTAGCAAAACGGCGTCGATGGCGCTGAAGATTGTGGTGTTAGCTCCGATGCCGAGGGCCAATGTCAAAACCACTATGAGCGTGAAGCCTGGCCGCTTGAGTAGCATCCGAAAGGCGAAGCGAATGTCTTGCAGTGTGTTCATGATCAAATCACCCAGGAAGATCCTCCGCGACGAATACACTACCGATAGTCAAAAGTCCAAAGTTCGCGCTTGGGCACAGTCAGTACCGTCCGCGGTAGCGGATGGGTCTGGTGAGCGTGCGAAATTGCGGTTGATTTTTGAATACGATCGCCTCACCCATCCGCTACCGCGGACGGTACTGACTGTGTCCAAGCGCGATGTTCCGACTTTTGAGGCAAAGCCCTACTGATATGGGATTAATTTAACATGGGCGGCTCAGTGGCCGCCCATGTTAGTTGCTTTACTTGCTGCATGCGATTTTGAAACGGCCAGTCTCCAGGCTTGATTCAAATTCATGTGGGGAAAGAATTTTGATTCGTTGCCAGCCTGAATATTCCATCAATCCGGAACCGCCCAGTGTCCAGGTTGTGTTCACCGGTTTAGTTCCGGCAGCGTCAAAGTCGAGAGTGAATACCGGGCCTGTAGCACCATCATTACGTGTGAAAGTGTATTTGACTGTGCCTGGTCCATTGGTCGTTATGTATCCAGTGAAATTGACTGTGACCGGGCATTGGCCGATGACTTCCGCCTTGTCGGCTTTCAGGCTTGCATCGATCACCGCAAAAATTTCTGGCGCCTTCTTACCGCCATCTGGTTTCGGTCCACCCGGGCCAGCATTTAATAGACGAGCGGTGACTGCATAGTCCCCAAGTTGATCCGTATTTATGCTAATTACATCAACACTGTCGAGAAGCGTTCCGCCGACGCGTTCCCATTCCTTTTTCTCCGGATTGTATCGCCAGATCTCGAAACTCTTACTATCGAACCCGTCGACCGCTCGTGGGCCGAGCCGGTTAGGAAGTTGAAACCGTATCACTCCCGCCTGTTTCATTTGATTGCCCTGCGAGACAGTGACACTGAATGGGCCGCTGACCACGATCATACCGGAGTCCGGCGGTAATGGCGGCGCGGTTGATGGTCCAATAGCTACGATTGCGCTGGCAGGCAGAGCACCTTTCGGAACTATTAAAGATAACTGGCCGTTGCTCGAGAACAGTTGACTGTCCGTGTTTGGATTAAGCGGGGACAGTGCAAGACTAAAGAGGCGGCTCACGGTTTGGCTGTTTTCGTTAGTGGCACTGACCTCAAAGCTGGCCTTCGTGTTTACGGGCAGTGTTGCCGTTCCGGTATAGCTCGTTGTGTCTTGATCGAAAGTCAAGGTAATCGGTTGTGCGCCGGTGCTTCCGGTGAGATTGATTCTGAGTTGCGGCGGAGTTTTTAACTGCTCCGTCGAGCGCACGTGGATGCGAACTTGTCCGGCTTTGGCGGTCGGCTCCACGCTTGCTGAAAGCGCAAAAGGCTCATTTGAAAATGGTATTTGCACTGTTCTTTCTTGTGTACTGACTGCATGAGAAAAGAGCTTTTTCACTGGCGCGGGAACAAGTTGCGAAGTGGCGCCGCAGTCCGCCGGCGTGACAACGTATTCACCGCCGGCAGCCGCAATTCGATCCCCAACATGGATGCCGGTCATAGGAAGCATGCCACCGCCAAAACTCGCGCGACCGCCGCCTGTTTCATAGCCGCCTGTTTTTCCCTGAAGAATATTCTGACCATAGAAAGTGCGCAGCCAAACTTCGACATTATCGATCGGCGCACTTGTATCTCTATTCGTCACTGTAATGGCAAACGGCTGACACAAGTTCGAACGCGAACGGTTCTCGATATTCACACGTGGCTGCCACTCGGGCGGAAGACTGGGCAGCGTGCCGACGATTGCTCCGCGCGTGTCGGGCGTCTTAATCTGCCAGCTATTCAGGAAACTTCCGCTGCGCGTATCGCGGAACTGTCCGCCCAGATGTAACCAGCAGTTTTCATCGCCTTGCCCGGTGCCGGTCGTATGGCGATTCTCAGCACGAGCGGAGCAGAGTTTTGCAGCCACAAATTGGCTAAACATCATGCAGGAAGCTCTTGCTCCACCACCGCCAAAATCCCCAGCGCCCCCAATGTTGGTTGCGCAGGATACCTCAGGGTGATTGTCTTGATACTCATCGTGAAGATCGAAGCCATAGTGTCCAAATTCGTGTGCATAAGTAATGGCCGACGTCCAGCTATCTGTCGCTCCCGGATCGCGACGCATGTTGGCCCACGTGCCAAGACCCGAGTGGAGAAAGCCTCCGGTTCGAAGATTGACATTTGGTCGGATTTCCAAATCGGCGAAGATGCGGAAGTCTGCATCGTCCCAAAACGCAGCGTCGTCAACCAAATCAAATTGCTCGATGAAGAACTGGCCGTCAGTGGCGTTGTAAAGGAATTGAGACATCGGAATAAGCTGTTGGTCGCGCAACCGTTGTAACTCCGCTCGCGACGCATCCCATTCGACGGAAGCCATCAGATGCAATCCGATGAGTGCATTTGTACCGGTTACGCGCAGTTCCTGCGTGGCCCTGGGATCACTGATAGTGAATGAGACGAGAGAGCCGTCGTTATTTACGGTCAAGCTCGTTTGATAAACGCGAAAGTTCCAGTCGCGCGTACTACCGCGGCTGTGATTTGCGCGGTATGTCGGGTTTTCAAAGATTCGAACTCGCGCCATCAGCCGCGAGCCGGTTGGCAGTTCAGGCAAAAGCAGCATGCCATCCGTTCCCGTCACGCCTACTGGTCTCTCGTTGACGTAAACTTCCGCTCCCGCCTCGTTGCGATTGGCGTCGCTCGAGACGTGGATACGAGTTGAATGCACTGACGTGTCGGTTCGGCCGCAGGTGCCCAGCGCAATATTGACACGAAACTCGCCCGAGTTATCGCTGGTTACATTGTCGTTGACGGCGAGCCACAACCAGCCGGACGCACGAGAGCAGATGGTCCTGGTAGCGCCATATGCATAATCTTCGCGGAGCTCATCTTCAGGATTAGTTGAGCTCGAGGTGAGACGGATTACGAGCCCGTATAAATGGCTCACGTCGGTTGGGAAGCTCAGAGCTCGGTCCGCGGGAAAGGCAGTTGTTCCTTCCGGACCGAATGAGCCTCGTGGCCCTACGTTTACTCGTCCCGTCGCTGTGACAGTAATTAACGTCCCGTTATCAACATGAAGACCGGTTCTAACCCAGCGGTCTCTGCCGCCAGCGTTCCCAGGCACGATGATCTGAGCATTGGCTATTGAGGTAAATGCTATGAATAGCAAAACGGCGATAAGCGCCTGCCAGGCATGGCGAGTTGCGCGCGGCAATACAGTATTTTCGACTTGAACAGCAGTTAACATTTGATGCTCCTTTCGTTGAGCGAGGTTCAGTAAATGGCCGGGGGCTCGATCGAAGTTGTGAATCGTCAGCCCTCATGGCCTGCACAGGGCTTAAGTCCGAATCGCCGTCGAAAGGTTTAGTGAGTTACAAAAATTTTGTATGAGCGCTGGTATACTTCGCGGACGTGAACCTCCCTGCCAGAGATCCTGTTGCGGTGATTCGTGAGATCAAACAGGGCCTGAATGTCGAAACGAACTTTCGCTGGCTCTTTGATCGGCATCATGGTCAACTCGTCCGATTCTTTCGCCGTAAAGGATTTGACCCGGAAACTTGCCGCGATCTCACCCAAGATACTTTTCTTTCCGTCTATAAAGGATTGAAGGACCTGCGCCAGGAAGAGCAGTTTGAAAGTTGGCTCTTTGCGATTGCGCACAACGTCTGGTGCAGTCTGATTGAGAGTCGGGCCGCGCAGAAACGCTCGGCCACGGTGCTGTCATTGGAGGGGGAAGGCGAAAGCGACGATCGTCCCTCGATCGCCGCGCGGCTCGCCGACCCAAATGCAGATCCGCTCACTGTGGCACTGGAAAAAGAAAAACTGGAGAGACTTCGCGAGGCCCTGGTGCATCTGCCTAAACAGATGCGGCATTGTGCTCAACTACGCGTGGTTCACGAAATGTCGTATGTTGAGATAGCGGCCTTGCTGGGTATATCGGTCAACACTGTCAAAGCGCATCTGCACCAGGCGCAGAAAGCATTGCGCACCCAGTTGAGTTCTTATTTTGAAGAGATAATCGTCTGAGGTCGGGGATTTATATGTCGGACCGGGAAGTGTTTCGCGCCTATATGAAAGCAGCCAACCGCATGTCGGGCAGTAACGATAATGGGCACTTAGCCGAGGCGCAGGTCCTTGCGTATTGCCGTGGCGAAATGTCTAAAGCGGAACACGACGACGCAGAGGCGCACCTGGTTTCGTGTGAGCAGTGCCTCGCGCTGTTTCGTAGCGCACGTGACTTTCTCGAACCTGGTCGCGACGATGAAGAAGAAATCACTGCGGCTGAAACCGGCGCGGCCTGGAGTTCGCTTTGGGAAAAAGTGCAGGACACTGCTCCGACAAACATTCGGCGTGACGAAACAGCAACCGTCGTTTCCGGCGATTTTCAACGTTCGCGCAAGAAGTCGCTTCTCTCTCGAGCCGCGCTTCCACTGGCGGCGAGTTTATTGCTCTCGCTCGGTGCACTTGGTTGGCAGACCTGGCGTTTACTGAGTGAACGGCGATCGCGACAACATTCGCAGGAGATCGCCGCGCAATTGGAGAACCGGCAACGCGAACTCGAACAGCGGCTGACACAGCTTGAAAGAAGTGGCGGACAGCAACTGCAGCAGGAGCGCGACCAGCGGCTTGCACTCGAGACCGAACGTGATCAACTTCAGGCTCGCCTCGCTCAATTGGGCCACGAAAGCGTGCCGGTTTATACCGCCAGACTCTCTTCAGAACGCGGCGCGGAAGACGATGTGCGAGTGCGCTTCAGCGGCACAACCAAAGCGGCTCGACTCCGTTTGCTCATCAGCAAGCCTTACGAATTTACTGAATATGCGATTGAGTTTACCGGCGAGAATGGAAGAGTCGTGATGAGGGCTTCCGGCCTGCGACCAAATGGTGACGACGGCGCGTTGGGTGTGCAAATCAACCGAACGGCATTTAGCGCCGGTAAATACAAACTGCGATTGTTCGGAGGTACGGAACGAAAACCACTGGGTGAGTACGGCGTACTTATCCGTGTTAATTAATTCCTACAAGCACAAAGGGCGCCCAGAAAAACGGAAAACCATTGTCGCGAATCGTTTCTAACTGCGCCTGCCGGAGTGCCTCCCCTTTACTCATTCCTGTTTTCAAATTGCGGTAAAAACGAATCATCAGGTCGGCCGCGCTCTCGTCGTTAACATTCCACAAACTTACCACGACCGAAGGCGTGCCGGCGTACATAAACGCGCGTGTCAAGCTCATCAAACCTTCGCCTTTAACCTCTTTGCCCAATCCGGTCTCGCAGGCGGAGAGCACGACGAGATCCGCATTCAACTTCAAGTTGAAAATCTCGTACGAGGACAACAGCCCGTCTTCCGATGCTGCGTTTGCTGCTGCTGGTGGCAGCGATAGAACGAGTCCTGAAAACCGTGGTCGTACTTCGTTGACGTAACCATGTGTTGAAAAATGGACTATCTGGTATTGCTTCAATCGTTCCGAAGCTTTGACGTTCTCCTCAGACGCCTCTTCGCCGAAAAAGAGTTCGCGATCGTTGTCGGCAAATAGTTTGGCAATACCGGTTATTTCCTCACGACTGTAAGGAAGCGGCTGAAAGTTGAGTCGCGTTGTGCCTGCGGTTCGCAAGGTGGAAACGATCAAACCTTCGGCACGTTGTTCATAAACGGGGTCACCGAACGCGATGAATTTCTTAGGGGCCTTTGGTCGTTGCTCGCTAAGTAACTCCGCCAACACGCTCGCTGACGGCGCATAGCTGATAGCGAAGCGTCTGATCAAATAGGGAAGACGTCGCAAATCGCCTTGTGCGGTTGTTGCGGGCATCAACAGAGCTTCAAATGGTAAACGATGCAGGGCTCCGTCGGGCACGATCAACAGCTTATTGCCTGTAAGCATCCCGCTGACCGGCTGTAGCAATTGCTGCGACAGTCGGACTGCCTGGCGACGATATTCCATCGTGTCAGGATTGTTCTTGTCGGTAATTGCTGTCAAAAACCTCGTTACACTTTGACGCAGCGCTGCCTCGGATGGCAGACGTTTCACTTGAAAGTCGTTGCGCGTAACGGCGAATAGAAACGATTCTGTTTCCCCAAGTGAATAACTCAACAGGGTTGTCTGGTCATCGAGCATCCGCTGGATCGTCGCGAGCGTGATCGGTTCCGGATACTTCAATGCAGCATAGCGCGGGTTACGCCGGCGCAGTTCGCGCAACCAGTTCGACAACTCCGTATCAGCCTCGCTCAATCCCCTTTCCAATTCCACGATCGTCGTTTTGTCCTGCTTACTTGATTCTGCGGAACGTTCCTTGATCAATTGGGTAGTCAATTGTGAGATGCGCTGCTGCAACTCCAACTGGCGTTTCGATAGGTCGGCGGGAATGTTCTGTTCCACCACAACTCTGGCTTCGGCCATGAGATCGAGAAAAGCACGAGCGCGTGTACGTTCGGAGTAACGGAAAGCTTCTGCAGTGTTTGTGTTTTTAAAACGCGGATTGAGTAGAAGCGCGATCTGTTTTTTGTAAACCTCAACTTTATCCTGGAAGAACCCTGACTTATCTTCTTCGCCGCCGAGTTTGGCGCGCACCATTTCGATAGTTTCGATGGCCTTTTTGTAATGTTCGCCGGCCTGATCGAGTTCACCCAGTTGTGCGTAGGCATCGCCTAAACCGGCATGCGCCTGCCAGATGGTGTTTGGCGTTGTCGTCCTCTGATCAATTGCCAGCGTTTTTTCAAAAGCTGACTTCGCCTTCCCAACCTCGCCGGACTTGAGATACAAGAGGCCGAGATTGTTGAATGATTCAGCTTCCCAAACCGGATTGCTCCGGCCTTCCAACAGTTTCAACGCGCGTTGCACGTAGACGAGTGACTTTTGCGTATCACCCATTTGTCGATACAGCGCCGACAAACTGTTCAAGGGGCCTAGTTGATTCGGCAGGTTTGCGCCTTTTTCGCCAAGCGCCAGCGCTTGCTCTTCAATCGAGATCGCCTGCGACAACTTGCCCTGCTCGATATACACATCGCCCAGACCATTGAGCACACTGGATTTGTTGAATTGATCTTTGGCCTCAATTGAAAGCGCCAGAGACTCGAGATAAGTCTGTTCTGCTGTTGCCAGATCGCCCAACCTGTAATAGACGTCGGCGATTGCGCCCATATGGCGTTGCGGATAGGTGTCGAGCTTGGCCTTGCGCGACGTGATTGCTTTCGATACCTCCAGCGCGCGACGCGAATACTCCATCGATTGAAGATAATTGTTCTCGCGGTAATGCACCGAGGCAAGCTGAGTCAGTGCAGTCTCTTCGCTGCGCAGATCGTCGGCGGCTCGAGCCAGCACGATAGCTCTCTCAAAGACCTCTGCGGCTTGCGCATAGTTACCCAGTTGCCGGTACACGTCACCTGCTTGATTAAGCACTATCGGCTCCCTCAAATCGTTCGGGTCAGCTTGCAGCAGATTCAGGCAGGTTTGCAGTGGCTCAACGGCTTGGAGGTAACGTCCATCCCTCGCCAAAACGTTCCCCTTGTAAGAGTAAGCAACAAGATTTTGAGGTTGTAGATTGATAACTCGATCGAGTTCGACCAGCGCTTCAGTGCGCCGATCCAGCCGCGCGTAAAGAACTCCCAATCCGAGATGACCGGCCACGTTATCGGGTTGTGAAGCGAGCAGCGACTTGAAATACGTTTCACCCTCAGCGCTTTTTTTCTGAATAGCATAGGTAATGGCTAACAGCTCGGCAACGCGATCGTCGTCCGGAACTGCACGCAGATACTTTTGGTAGTTCTCAGTAGCGTCGGTGTAATTCCGTTGGTATTGCCGGACGAGAGCGAGACCGAGGTAAGCCATTGTTTGTGGCGGCGTGCGGGCCAGCAATGATTCGAGCCAAACGCGTGTCGATTCTGACTGGCCTGCTTCGCTCGAAGCCAAAGCCAGCCCGAAATAAAAATTGTGATAGTTCGGGGACCGTTCGATAAGAGTTTTGCTTTCCGCGACAGCCTGTTCGTAGTTCCGTTGCGCCATCAACCGCAGTATCTGACGGTACTGATCGTTCAGCGATGGTGCGCCGGAGTTTGTTTGCGCGAGTGAGACGCGTAAAAAGAGAAGACTAAGAAACAGCAGCAACCATGATCGATTAATCGCGGAGTGGCTCACGGCATGAACTATGGGCTCAGCCTATCTCACTTCACATCGGAACGTCCAGATAGGAGACTGTGGAGACTCCGTTAGTTTTGCTCGAGGGCCTTATACTGACGCTACCGTTCCAGGGAAGTATCACCGTTTCCGGCTTGTCACCACTGAGACCAGGCCTGATGGTCACTCGCGAAATGTCGTATTTTAATTTCAGTGGACACGGAATTGGACACGCAGGCGGCGTCTTGGGGCACTCTGCCGGTTTGCAATCTCCCAGGTTTATCGTTGCCGCCAGTTGATTTTTTATCAGCCCAACTAGTTTATCACTGACCGGCTCACCGCTGAGTTGGTTGCTCATCACCAGTGTTGGAGAAACATACTCTTGCAGGGTCAGTACAACCACTGGTTCCTTCGAGAGGTTTTTGAAGTTCCGCTGAATAATCAGCTTCTTCGTTTTTTCATTCAGACGGAGATAAGTCGTAATCTCCAATGCCTGATCGCTTGTAGTAGTGACTGCGGTTGCAGTTTGTCCGACAGTCTTAATGCTTCCAGTGACTAATCCCGTCGCCTCCTCTCCGATCGCAGAGGCAGAGATGGTCTTCCCGTTAAACTGATAAGTAATCTGGAAGCCGTCACCATTAAGTTTGCCGAACTGGCTTTTGCCGTTTGTATCGAAGATCTCCAACAAAGTTCCGTATTTGCTTACGCTGAGACTTTGTGAAGGTTGCCCACACGTGAAGCTTGCGCCAGTAAAAATTAATCCGATAGTAAAGAGCGATACGAGAAATCCCTTAATCAGTTTACTTTTCATTTCTCCTCCTTCATCCCTGCCGATTTCAGCGGCATCACTTCGTTGTGACTGCAACATTACTGTTCTTAGACCGGAGAAATGCCGTTAGGTTTAGAATCAGGCAAAAAAGGCGATCACCCAGTCTCGAGAGCGCGGAGGGCGAGACCCTTGGCGACAGTTGTTAACTCTTCACCGCCTTTTAGTTTGTCACTTCCGAATGTTTTAGCAAAGAAGCGACGCACGTACGGTACGAAGGAAGAGCCTCCCGTGAGGAATACACTGCCGATATCTCCGTAGTTGACGTTGTGTTGACTAAAAAGGCTCTTAACGCACGTTGCGATGCTTTGAATGTCCGGTTGAATCCACGATTCGAAACGCCAACGTTCGAGAGTGTCGTCGATGTTCACAGAGCCGTGCGCGAATACGAAGCCGGCGTCTTCGTTTTCTGTTAATCCAACTTTCGTGCTCTCAACAGCACGATAAAGAGCGTAACCTAAGTTTTCAGAGATGATCTGAATCAACGCCGTTATCTTGTCGGGTTCAGAAGCCTGATTTTTGACCTCACGCAGTACGCGCATCGTCTTCGGGTCCTTGAGAAGAAACGTGCGATGCCAACTCGAGAGTTGTGAGTACGGCCAAACAGGTACGGGAAGCTCCTTGCCTAATGAAACATAATGCGAGCCGAGACCCAGTTTTGGCGCCACGAGGTTCATCATGATCCTGCTGTCAAAGGTGTCGCCTGCGATGGCTACGCCCGAAGTGCCGACGACGGGATTTCTACCAGTCCGTTTTCTGCCTGGACCAAGATGGGCGAGCGTAAAGTCACTTGTTCCACCTCCAAAGTCACCGATCAAAACTAACTCGTCGTGATCCAGTTGGGTTTCATATTGATATGCGGCCGCGACAGGTTCGAGTTCGAATGTAACTTCGGAAAAGCCGGCCAGATCGGCTGCCGATCTGAGCCGGTTGAGTGCCAGAGTTTCGTCCACTTCAGTTTCAGCGCCGGCAAAGCGGACGGGCCGACCGATCACGACGCTGGTAGCCGCCACACCGAATTGTTCAATAACAGTTTCTCTTAAACGCCTCAGGATGATCGCGATCAGGTCTTCAAGAGTGTAAAAGCGCCCGTTGATCTGTGTG
>Ga0207711_10003319_pt1 | contig 13959 bp, 10 predicted proteins | sample KBSS34metaG_FD_184401 | JGI IMG/M metagenome (GOLD analysis project Ga0207711, IMG submission 184401) | Switchgrass rhizosphere microbial communities from Kellogg Biological Station, Michigan, USA - KBS S3-4 metaG (SPAdes) (version 2) | ecosystem: Host-associated > Plants > Roots > Rhizosphere...
TGTGGCGACAGCGCCGGCAATTCGAGCTCGTCCCAGATCTTGCGGGCGCGGTCCATGAACTCGCGGGTCGGCAGAGCAAGCGGCGGAAACGCCTGCTTCAGCGTGGCGTCGATCAGCATCGAGGAGTCGTTGCTGCGGCGGCCGGCCTTCGGGCCGTGCCCGCCGGCGCGATGCGGCACCACATGCACGTCCTCGACGGGATTGGCGCGATAGGCGATCGACCACCACACCGCGTCGGTGTTGGTCGGATCGATATCCTCGGAGACCGCGACGACGATCTTGCCGCAATCGGCGCGCAGCCCCGATGCGCCGTGCAGGGCGCGCCAGACCTCGGTGCGCGGCGCGCCCTGGGCGAATTTCAGGAAGATCACCGGCCGCACGTTGGACAGCGGCTCGTGCAGCGACACCGCGCGGATGCCCTTGATGCCGAGCTGATCGCGCAGGTGCGACAGGAACATCGGCTCGTAGGCGACCTTCTTGATGACGCTCGACTCGCTTGGCGTGACCTGGCTGATGATCGAGACAAACACCGGCTTCTTCTTGTGGGTGATCGCCGTCACCTGCATCGACATGTTGAAGTCTTCGAGCGCGATATAGCCGTGGCTTTCGCCGAACGGGCCCTCCGGCTCGAGCATCTCGGGATCGATTAGGCCCTCGATAACGATCTCGGAATCGGCCGGCACGTCGAGATCGACGGTGAGGCATTTCACCGTGCGGATCGGCTCGCCGGCGAGCGCGCCGGCGACGCCGATCTCGTCCATGTCGATGGCGAGCTTTTGCGGACCGGTGAAGGTCACGACCGGCGCGCAGCCGACCACGATCGCCAACGGCATCCGCGTCTTCAGCTTGCGGTGCTTGAGCCAATGCTGGTAGCCGCCGGCGCCGCCGATCCGTGACGCCATGCGGACACCGAGCCTATCGGTGGCTTTGAGGCCGGCACGGTAGGTGCCCATGTTCTGGATGCCGCTCTCGGGATCCTTGGTAACGCAGAGCGTGGCGGTGAAATACGGCGCGGCATCGAAGCCGGGCGTCGAGATCGGCACAGGCAGCAATTTCAATCCGCCGTCGGGCTTCTTCAGGTCGTCGCCCTTGATCACGACCTCCTGGCACGGCGCGGAATTGACCCGCACCGGCGGAATCGGATGCGCCACCGCGTCGACCCAGGCGTTGCCGATTTCCTCGACCGGCTTGCCCATGCCGATCGCGTAGATGTCGGGCGACGCCGACAGCGCGCCAACCACGACCGGCATGTCGTATTTCCTGCCGCTGCCGTCGATCACGTTGGTGAACAGGAACGCGCGCCGCTTGTCCTCAGGCATGCCGCCGACGAACTGCCAGCGCACTAGCGGATGCAGCTCGGTGTCTTTGTCGATCGGCCGGTCGATCCGCGTCACCAGTCCGGCCGCTTCCAGCGCCGCGAGATGCTGCTGGAAGTCGAGCGCGGGGCCTTTGGTCTTGCCGGCCGCGCCGCGCTTGTCGGGCTGATCGAGCATGGCGTTACTTCTTGTTTTTCTGCCACGCCTCGATGATCGGCTTGGCGTGGCGGAAGCAGTCGACGCCGCATGGGATGCCGCAATAGACCGCGATCTGGATCAGCACCGCGCGGATCTCGTTTGGCGTCATGCCGTTGTTCAGCGCGCCGCGGACATGGGTCTGGAACTCTTCCATCCGGCCGAGCGAGGCGATCATGCCGAGGTTGAGGATCGAGCGCTCGCGCGGCGGCAGCGTGTCGTCGCCCCAGGCCTCGCCCCAGCAATATTGCGTGACGATGCGCTGGAAGTCGCGGTTGAAGTCGTCGACATTCGCCATTGCCTTGTCGACATATTCGTTGCCGGCGACCTTGCGGCGCATCTTCATGCCGATGTCGTAGGTTTTCTGGTCCATCAAATCCTCCCGATTGTTTTTAGTCTTCCGCCGGTCCGCCTTCCCAGCGCTTCACCAGCTTGGTCTCGATGCCGAGCAGGTCGAGCAGGCGGCCGACCGTGTGGTTGATGATGTCGTCCACGCTCTTGGGCTTGTTGTAGAAGGCCGGAACGATCGGCGCGACCACCGCGCCCATTTCGGCGAGCGTGGTCAGCGTGCGCAGGTGGCCGACATGCAGCGGCGTCTCGCGCACCGCCAGCACGAGGCGGCGCTTTTCCTTGAGCACGACGTCGGCGGCGCGTGACAGGAGCGACGAGGTCACCCCGGTTGCGATCTCGCTCATGGTACGGATCGAGCAGGGGGCGACGATCATGCCCATGGTGGCGAACGAGCCCGACGAGATCGATGCGCCGATATCGGCGGCCGGATGATTGACCGAGGCGAGGGCCCGGATGTCCTTCGGCTTATATTTGGTCTCATAAACCAGCGTCATCTCGGCCGATTTGCTCATGACCAGATGGGTTTCGATATCGGTCTTTTTCAGGATTTCCAGCATCCGCACGCCGTAAATGGTGCCGGATGCGCCGGAAATGCCGATCACTAGGCGGCGCGGGGTCTTCGTGCTCATCGGTCGGGGCTCTTTCATTCGCCGCTATCCCTATCCGAACTTTGCAAAGGCCGAAAGCACGGTGGCCAACGGTCCGGGTGGGAACGGGCCAACAACGGCCTGGTAGGCGTCGATGCTGGTCTGTGCCGCCTTGGCGGGCGAAGCCGACGGCTGGCCGAGGCGGCTTGTTTGCGCCAGCTCATAGAGCGCCTCTTGCTGGAGCCGCTCGGCCTCAAGCTCGACCGCCTTGACCCGGGTGCGGAAGCCTTCCGCCACCTCTGGCGTCATCACCGCTGGTGGCGACTTCAGCGCACGCCGCACGTTGCGGATCGGCACCACCGTCATTTCGCGCCAAGCGCCGACCAGCCGCTCGACCTCGGCGACGTCGGCCTTCTTATAGGCCCGGCCCTGCGTCGCGTTCCAAAGCAGAAAAAACAAAATGTTGACGTCGACCTTGGCCCGATCCTGCAATTCGATGCAGGCCTGGGCGACGCCGGGCACGGCGTAGAACTTGATCGAGAATTGCCAGAACGGCGATTTGCTGACCGGCACTTTGGTTTCGGGTTCGCTCATGCGGCACTCAGCTTGGCATAAGCGCCGGCCGCGTGCAGCGCCGCGACGATACGATCGGGCGTCAGCGGCATGTTGGTGAAGTGCACGCCGAACGGCGACAGTGCGTCTTCGATCGCGGCGATGATCGCCGCCGGCGCCGGAATGGTGCCGCCTTCTCCGGCGCCTTTAACGCCGAGGGGATTAAGCGGATTCGGCGTTTCGATGTGCTCGATGCCGACGCCAGGCACATCGCATGACGCGGGCAGCAGATAGTCCTGAAACGTCGTGGTCAGCGGATTGGCATCGTCGTCGTACTTCATGAACTCGAACATGGCGTTGCCGACGCCGTGAGCGACACCGCCCTGCACCTGGCCGTCGACGATCATCGGGTTGATGACATTGCCGCTGTCGTGCGCCACCACGTAGTTCAGGATTGCGACGCCGCCGGTCATCGGGTCGACCTCAAGCTCGACCACGTGCGTGCCATTGCAATAGGACGCCTGCGGCGGCGTAAAATACGCAGTGTGCTCCAGTCCCGGCGTTTGCCCTGGCGCGAACGAGAAGCCCGGCATGCCCTGCGCCATCCGCGCCAGCTCGCCGAATGTGAGACTCGGCTTGTTGCCGGTGCGCGCGATGGCCTTGCCGTCCTCCACGTCGATGTCGCTCTCCGGAACGCCGAGCGCCCGGGATGCGGCCGCGACTACCTGCTTCCGAACGTTGTCTCCTGCGATCATCGCCGATGAGCCGGCATTGATCGCCTGCCGGCTGGCGAAGGCGCCGATGCCTTGGGAGATCGTCCCGGTGTCGCCCGCGCTCATCACGATGTCTTCGATGCGGCAGCCGACATGATCGGCGACGATCTGCGACAGCGTCGTGCGGGTGCCCTGACCTTGGGTCGTCGCGCCGGTCGCGACCGCGACCTTGCCATTCGGCATGATGCGAATGGTGACGCCCTCGAAAGGTCCCAAGCCGGTGCCTTCGACGTAGTTGCCGATGCCGATGCCGAGATAGCGGCCCTCGGCGCGAGCCTTGCTCTGCCGGGCGCGGAAGCTTTGGTATTTCGACAGCTCGATGGCGCGGCGCTGGCTCTTGGGGAAATCGCCGCTGGCGTAGACCATCGGCTTGCCGTCGCGAAAGATCAGCCCCGGCGAATAGGGCATCTGCTCCGGTTGGATGGTGTTGCGGGCGCGCAATTCAGCAGGGTCGATGTCCAATTCGCGGGCGACGCGGTCCAAGAGCCGCTCCATGGCGAACACCGCCTGCGGCCGTCCGGCGCCGCGCACCACGGTGGTCGGCACGCGGTTGGTCAGCGCGACAGTGCTTTCGATCTTGTAGGCCGGGATCACGTAGGGCCCTGGCAGCGTCGTCGACGCGATGAACGGCACGATGATGCCCCACGGCAGATAGGCGCCGGTATCGTGCAGCATGCTGGCGCGAACGCCGAGAATCTTGCCGTCGTTGTCGACGGCGATGCCGACCTTCCAGTACTGATCGCGCTCCTGGGTCGAGGCGAGAAAATGCTCGCGGCGGTCCTCCTGCCATTTGACCGGGCGGCGAAGCTTCATCGCTGCGGCCGGGATCACCGCCTCCTCGGGATAGAACGGAGCCTTGGTGCCGAAGCCGCCGCCGACGAATGGCGCGATCACCCGGATCGATTCGAGATTGCGTTCGAACAGATCGGCCAAGGTGCCGCGGCAGAGATGTGGCGTTTGCGTCGCCGACCACACGTTGAGCATGTCGGCAGCCGGATCGTAGCTCGCCAGCACCGCGCGGCCTTCCAAGGTCATTGCCGCGCCGCGATGCAGGTGCATATCCTCCTCGAACACATGCGGCGCATTCTTGAACGCTGCATCGACGTCGCCGTAGCTCATCGGCACGAGCGCTGCGACGTTCGAAGCGAGATCGGCGTGCACGCGGGCCGCGCCGGCTTTCACCGCGTCGCGGGCGTCGCTCACCGCCGGCAACGGCTCATAGTCGATTTCGACCGCGGCCGCGGCGTCTTCGGCGAGATGGCGGCTGTCGGCAATCACCACCGCGACGGTCTGGCCGACATAGCAGACCTCGTCGCGGGCGAGCGCAATCTGCGTGCGCGGCGCCTTGATCGCTGGATTGGGCACCAGCATCGGGATTTGCCCGGTGGCGATGCGCGGCGGCATGTCGTCGGCGGTGAGTACGGCGTGAATGCCGGGCATGGCGCGCGCCGCCGTGCTGTCGATCTTGTCGAAGCGGGCATGGGCATGCGGGCTCCGGACGAATGCGGCGTGCAGCGCGCCTGGCAGGCTCATGTCATCGACGAACTGGCCCTGCCCGGTCAGAAGCGCCGGGTCTTCGAGGCGCGTGATCCGTGCGCCGAACTGCTTCGCGCCCATATGCCGATTGGTCCCGCGGTGGCCTGGCCCGTCCAGGCGGGCGAGCGAGTATCGGCCGGTCGGGACGGCAAGGAAAGGGCATCCCGCAATCCCCATAAGATCGCTTAATGCTTTGAATTTATTTGATAATATTGGCTCGTTGCGAAAATGGCGCGCCGTCGCCATTTCGAGGGCTGCGACCCCTGGAAGCCGTGGGAATGCCTGTGAATAACCCAAATTGTTCCCTACAACGCGGTGCAGGGGCACCGTCCCGATTCGGACAGGCGCGGAGGGCATTAGAGGCGATGCGGGCTCTGATCACCGCGGTCGTCGGGTTTGTAGTCCTGCTGGCTGCTCCTCTGGGAGCGCTCGCAGGCGAGCCGTCGCCTGTCTGGAAGGATGGCTGGACCATCAACATTCCCGGCCAGAGCAACTGGGTGTCCGACGCGACGCCCAGCCCGTTCAATTTGCAGAGCGCGCCGTCGACGCCTTACGTCCCCGGGTCCGTCAAGAACCCCTATGGGTTCGCGGACTATTCGATCGGCCGCACACTCGGCGTCGGCCAGGAGCTTGGGCTTGGCAATATGCAGGCGACGCTTGGCGTGCGCATGGCCGAGCCGCTCGCCAGCAACGGCTTCACCCCGTCGTTCGATCCGCGACGTTATCTCGGCGTCGGTCCGCGCCTAGGCTTGGAGGGCAACCAGCCGCTGCAGTCGTCGTGGGTTCTCGAATGGCAAGTCGGCGCGGCAATGCTCAACGGCAATCGCGCATTCGACACCAGTGGTGCCACCATCAATTCGGCTCTGCCGAATTTCGCCAGCAGCGGTACGATCGTCAATGTCGATGGAAAGCTCGGCCTGTCGTATTGGTTCGACAGCGCGTCAAAACTGACGCTCGGCTATCACGCCGACTATTTCAAAGGCTCGTCGGCGTTCAACATCGGCACGGCGGCGGACAACGCCAATCGCGTCGATCACGGGCCAATGGTCCGCTTCAGCATCCAGAAGTAAGCGCTGGCGCCATGTCCTATTTGTGCGACGGCGTGCTTGGCACCCATGACGGCGTCTGTTCCGAAGTCTCGTCAGGAATGACGCCGGCGGATGGCGCAGGCGGTGTGATGAGGCGTCGCAGGAAACCGCGGCCCCAATGGGCGATGAACTTGACGAAGCGCAGTGCGATCCAGTGCGGCGCGGTGTCGGTCGAATAGGATCGCAGCTGGAACGCCTTTTTCTTGCTCAGCGTGTCGCAGGCCCGCTTGATCGGATCGTCATAAAAGGTGGAAATCTTGGCTTCACCCATGCCAGGGGACGCAAGCCAGCGCGGGATGTGAACGTTGCAGAGCCGCTCGACGTCGACCAACGCCTTGCGGGCGCCGGTGCCGGCGGCGGGACACGAGGATGAAAATGCGTCGCCGACCACCACGACGCCGTTCTGACGATAGCCCTTGGTGACATAGAGGTCGACCGGCCGGATCTGAACGAAGCCGGTGACGGTGAAGTCACCCATGATTTCGTGAAGCTTCGGCCAAAGGGCATTGATCATCTCGCGCGGCTGGTCGCGAAACTGCTTCAGCCATGGATCGTGCAGATCCCGGTAGCCGAACATGTTGGCGCGCATCGTGCCGCCGATCGGAAACAGGCTGATGTACGCCATCCGGTTGGCGGCCCGCTCGGTAAAGTAAGTCAGTGACGAGAACGGGAATCCCGACCGGCCCGCTGGCTGAATGTCGAACCCCAGCGAGATCGAATGGCCGGGGCTGATGACCTCACGGTCGATGCCGAGCTTCTGGCGAATGCCGATGTTCAGTCCGGTCGCCAGCACGACAAGGCGAGCGGCGATCTCTTCGCCAGTCGACAGTTTGACGGTCTGTTGTTCGGGACCGGTCGCGATGTCGGTAACCTTGGCGTGGATGAACTCGGTGCGATTGGGAATCTGCGACCGCACGGTGTTGACAAGGGTGTCGTACAGGATGCCTCGCTGCCGCTCACCCGGCAGCTTTTCGACTAAACGGCCACGCCGCGCCACCCAGCACGTCTGATCGGGTGTTGAAGCGGCCAACACGGCGTCGGCGAGACCGGTCAGCCTCAGCGTTTTCACCTGTCCGCGGTCGAGCTTCTCGCAGCGAAAATCCGGCGGATAGACGGGATGCGGATCGACTAGGACCGCATCGATGCCGGCGCGGCCGAGCATGGCGGCGGCGAGAGAGCCGGCCAACCCTCCGCCTGCGATGACAACGTCGGTATGCCGCAATGGGGCCTCCCCAAACATCCTTGCCTTAGAAGAAAAAGCTCAAGGAACACTAAAATGCGTGACGGCAATCGCAGGGGGCTGCGGTTGCTACAAGCGGCATTGCGGCGAAGTATCCCGCCGCAGGCAATCACGGTGAATCAAGCATTAACGCTGGACGCTTATTTGCAACGATTTCCATTTACCGGATCGACAATCGTTTGGTGTTAATTGGATTTCATGGTCGCGGCGCCGGCCCAAGGCGCAGCAGGGGATCCATGCCGACACAGATGATGTTCGAACGCTCGGTCGAAGACGTGCTTGTGGCCGAACTCGAAGCCAATCTTCATGCGCAGCGCGTGCCCGCTGTGAAGGCGGGCCGATTGAACGTCGAACTGTCACTGCACCACGATCTCGCTTCGATCGAGGCCGATTGGCGTGCCTTTGAAGCGAACGCCGACTGCACGGCGTTCCAAACGTTCGACTGGCTCTCGGCCTGGTTCCGCAACATCGGTGTGCACGAAGCCGGCCAGCCCGCCATCGTGATCGGTCGATATGAAGGGACGGTTCTGTTCTTGATGCCGTTCGCGATCGAAGGCAGTGCCGGCCTTCTCAAGATCACCTGGCTCGGCTCGTTTCTTTGCAACTACAACGGCCCTGTGCTGGCGCGCGACTTTGCGCGGCGCGTGAGCTCGCTGCAGTTCGCTCAGATCTGGCAGGACATCCAAGCGCTGCTGCGGCAGCGATTGGGCCATGACATTGTTGACCTGGAAAAAATGCCGACGACCATCGGCGAGCAGGCCAACCCATTCTGCATGATGCGCGTTACGCCTCATGTCAACGATGCCTATATGACCGAGGTTGGCGGCGATTGGGAGGCCTACTACGCAGCGAAGCGTTCGCCGGCGACGCGCAAGACCGACCGCAAGAAACGCAAGCGCCTGACCGACCACGGCGAGACCCGGTTCATCACCGCCAGCAGCCGTGACGATGTGGTCCGCAGCGTCGATGCGCTGATCGACGAGAAGCGCAGGTCGTACGCCAAGCTTGGCGTTGCCAACATGTTCGAGCGGCCCGGCTATCGTGACTTCTTTGTCGATCTGGCGACCGGTGCGCAGAGCTCCCGCCTGACCCACGTCAGCCGCCTCGACGTCGGCGAAATGACCGCGGCAGCGAACTTCGGGCTGATGTATCGCGGCCGCTATTACTACATACTGGCCGGCTACGACGATGGTGACTTGGCACGCTTCGGCCCCGGCGCGATTCAGCTCCGGGATGTGATGTGTTACGCCGCCGAACACAACTGTCCGCTGTTCGATTTCACTATCGGCGACGAGCCTTACAAGCGCGAATGGTGTGATGTTGAAGTCGGGGTCTGTGATTACGTCTCGCCCGCGTCATGGCGCGGCGCGCTCGCGGCGGTATCGACGGTGGCTTTCCGCCAGATCAAGCGCTGGATCAAGCGCAATCCGACCGCCTGGGCCTTGGCCCGCAAGGTTCGGTCGACGCTGGGAGCGCTGCGTTAGCGTTCTAGGCTTTTGTTGCCGGCCGCCAGATCAGCATATGCAGGCCGAGCCGACGCTTGGCCGCTACAAACAGCAGAGCCGATTCGATAACGCAGCTTGCCGAGATCACGATGGCAACGCCCATGCTGCCGTACGGGCCGGCCACCGCGAAGCATCCGGCCAGGTTCAATGCGAACACCGCGGCGTAGACGAGCGCGCAGCGGCGCTGCTCGCCCAGCATGTTGAGAACGCGTTCCGCGGGCCCGACCGCCGCCCGCGCGACAAGCGCAATCGCCAGGATGAACATCAGCGGATAGCCGGCCTGGAAGTCTGGTCCGAATAGCCAGAGGATGGGTTTGCCGAACGCCAGCATCACCGCAATCATCGCGAGCGATGGCCAGAACGTCCAGCGTACGGTGCTGGCGGCAAGCGCCGCGAGCGCCGTGCTGTCGCCGGCGAGGTGGTGGGCAGCGAACCGGTGCGAAACCGCCGCCGACACCGAAAAGTGAATGAAGGTCACCAGCGCCAGAATCTTGGCCGCGGCGTAATAGTGCGCGACCTCTTCCGGCGGCCGGAAATGGCGCAGCACCAGAACGTCGGTGTAGGTGAGCAGAATGTAGAACACCCAGACCGCGAAGAGCGGGCTCGATAGCTTGATCCAAGTGCCGACGTCGTAGCGCCGTGGCCCGGTCGGCACTTTTGGAGCGACGCAGCGGCTGAACAGGATCAATTGGACCAGCGTCGTGGTCCAGGTGGCAATGGCGAACGCGGCCATTGCGGTGGTGGCGTCGGCAGCGATCCCCAGCGCAAGCGCCGCGGCCATTGTGGCAATCAGCATCAGCGGCCGCAGCACGAAGGGCGGCAGCAGCGCGATGTTGATGGCGTTGTAGGGTCGCGCCAGGCCGTCGAGCATGCTGCTCACTGCGTAGAGCGGCAGCGCGACGCAGGCGAGATAGAGTGGCATGATGGTGCCGACGTCGAGTGAGCGCTCGAGCCCATATACCGCGTATGCGCCGAGCACCGCGATCGCGGTCGCAGCCGTAAACACGATCCAGCGGCTGCCGAGCAGGAAGCCGCGCAGGCCATCGTAATCGTTGCGCTGGGTGTATTCGGGGACGATGCGCTGCGCGGTGAGCGGCAGCCCGAGATGGATGATGTCGCCGACCATTTGCAGCCAGGTCCAGGCGTACACGTAGATGCCAAACTCGACGCCGCCGATCCAGCGGGCGAGCAGGATCTGCGACAGGAAGATCACAACCGCGCCAATCACCCGGATGACGAAGGCGCCGCCGGCCATACGCTGGATGGCGCCGTGCTCGCTCGCGAGCCAGGCGCGCAACCGCGACGGCAGGCGGAACGCGGGCGCCCGCGCGGGCAGATTTTCCGAGTCGGTCAGGGCCATATTTCTACCAGCCATGGCGATGCCACTGGGGCTCACCATGGCTTAGTAGGAATGGGTTAACGATTGGCTGACCGCCGCGGAAGTTCAGCCGGCGACCGCAATCTCCAGCGGGAAGTCGTCCACGATCTCACGGCCGGTGTCGGTGATGATGTAGGTGTGACCGAGGAAAATGCCCAACATGCCGTCGGCGGTGATCGGGTTGGGTTCCGCCATGATGATCATGCCGGGCTTGAGCATCATGTCGCTGTCCAGCCCGCCGATGTGATCCGAGGTGATGTGCGGGTTGTCGGTGACGATGTCGATACCGTGGCATTGCGTGGGCCGCGACTGCACGCCCTTGTCGCGGAAGAACCTGCTGGCGTCCTGCATCGCCTTGGCATTTTTGCCCGGCAGCATCTCGGCGACGATCTTGTTGTAGCCGGGCAGGGTGATCTCGTCCCAGAACTTCCGCACCATGTCGGTTGGCGGCCCCAATGTGATCGGCGAGCCGATCTGCGCGGTGTAGCCGCGGTAGCCGGCGGCCAGCTCCATGTTGACCATGTCGCCCTTCTTCAGCATGCGGCCGGACGGGCGCGGATTGCCGAAAATGAGCGCCGGGTTGTCCATCGGGGTTGATCCGATGATCAGGAAGTCGATGTCGCCGCCGCCATCCATGATCGCCGCGGCCGCCGCGGCCTTGAGCTCGTATTCCTTCACGCCGGGCTTGGCGCGCGCCACCATTGCCTCCATGGCGTTCTGGCAGAGCACGCCGGCCTTACGCACGCAATCGAGCTCTTCCTTGGAGTGGATCACCACCAGGTCGTGCAGGAAATTTTTGGTGAAGACGAACTCGGCGTTCGGCAGCTCCTTGCGCAGCGTGTTGTACTGGTTGACCGGCATGTAATCGCCGTGGCGCGGATCGATCTCCATCAGCCCGATGCGGCCTTTTTCGAGCTTCAACTCGCGCAGCCGCTCCACCATGACCTGCGCATATTGCCCGTTGCGGCTGTGGCGGACGTCCTTCACCGCGACCTCGACGTGGCGGCGCACCGCCTCCGCGTGGGTGCCGCCCATCGAGTAGATCATGGTCGGCTCGCCGTCGCGGGGCACCAGCACGTAGCAGCACAGCGCGTGCCATTCCCAGTGTCCGGTCAGCCAGGTCATGCCGGCGCCGAAGCTCCAGTGGCTGGGCCCGCCCGGCACCACGACGGCATCGAGCTTGTGCTCGCGCATCTTGGCGCGCAGCGCTTCATAGCGGCGCTTGTATTCGCCCGCCGAGAACTGCTCCCACAGGCAGTCGCGGTAATACGGCGTGTCGCGCATGTTGGCGAACGGCAGCGACTGGTCGAGCTTGCTGCGGACCACGTTCCAGGGCTGGGGCCCGAGCGGGCGGCGGGGCTGTTCGTTCATGGTCTTACTCCGTGCAATTGCCGATGGTGACCCGTCCGCCGGCCAGCTCCAAGGCTTCCTCGGCGAGCTTGACGTTGGCGACCTGTTCGACGGTTGGCTTCTTGGCCGCTTCGATGTCGCCGTTCTCGACGCTGTTGTCGATCGACCATTGCGTGCGCTTCTCGGTGAAGCCGGTGTTGACCGACCACACGCAGTTCTTGGTGTTGCTCTCCCAGGCGAATTCGACCGCCGCCTTGGGCTTCTGAGTCGCCTCGATCATGATCGGCACGACCTTATCCTTGTCGCGATAGATGGTGCGGTTGGCCTCGATCATGGCGGCGACCGTGTCGCGCAACAGCGCACGGTCCTTGGCAATCCAGTCGGTCGAGGCGCCATAGGCGTTGAACATGTAGAGCGGCATCAACTCGACGAGCTGAACGAGCGGGTGCAGCGTCGACTTCTGCTGCTGTGCCAGGAACACATCCTCGGGATGCAGCGCGACACCGTCGATCTGGCCGGCGATCAGTCCGGGCAGACGACCCGCGGTCGGCGACGGGATGAACTGCGCGTCGCCGACGTCGAGCTTGGCCGACTTCAGCACCTCGCGGCCCATCCGCCAGTTGAAGCCGCCGACGCCGCCGCCGGTCGCCGACAGCCGCTTGCCTTTGAGGTCGGCCGCGGACTTGACCTCGCCCGGCACCATGTAGGCCTGCGGCATGCGTGGCGCGAGCGCCCAGATCTGCTGCACCTTGAGGCCGCGGCCGATCGACACGTCGCTCACGCTGACAATCGCCGAGCCCTGTGCCGCCGCGACGGCTGAGGTCTGCGATTGCCCGCCTTCGAACTGCACGATGTTGGCGTCGATGCAGCGTTTCTCGAAATAGCCGAGCGCTTTCGCCACGTAGGGCGAGGTGTGCACCACGTTGGGCGGCGCCACCGACACCCCAACGTTGATCTTGCGCATCGCCGGGCAGGCGGGCTGCGCGGACGCATGGTCCACGGGCGCGATGCCAAGTATCGCGGCGAACAGCGCGAAGGGGATGGGGCGAAGCATCTTGGGCATGTCCTGGGTTCCTCCGGTCTTTGCAGGAGCATAGAGAGGCGAGGACACCCGGCACAAGAGTCTCTCTGACGCGGGCGCCGATCGGGCGCAACCGGCTCGTTTGCACATAACCACATTGCACAAGAGTGGTTGCTTCGGCCCGGATAGGAACGTACACAGCGGCACCACCAGACATCACCGGTCTTGGGCGAGACCAGTTCGGGAGGAGAAGGGCTATTGTCCAAGGCTGAGGCGAGGATTGCGGAATGACGGTGCTGTCAGCCGGAACGGCCACGCCGCGGCGTTCCTTTCAGGAGGTCTGGGTCGTCAGTATCGGCCACGCGCTGACGCATTGGTATCCGGCGACGTTCTATCTGCTGCTGCCGCTGATAGGCGCTGAACTCGGACTGAGCTACAGCCAGATCGGCTCGATCTTGACGTGCCAGTACGCGGCCGGCGCGATCTCCAACGTGCCCGGCGGAATTTTCGTCGACACCGTGGGCCGCAAGGGCCTGCTCATGGCCTTGTCGCTGTTCTGGATCGGCTTTCCCTATTTCGTCATGGGCTTTTCCCACGCCTATTGGATGATGCTCGCTTGCGCGACTCTGTTGGGCATCGGCAACAATCTCTGGCATCCGACCGCGATCCCCTGGCTTGCCAACCGCTTCCCCGAGCGTAAGGGACTGGTGATGTCGTTTCACAGCATGGGCGGCAACGTCGGCGATGCGGTGGCGCCGCTGGTCGTCGGCGGTCTGCTCGCGGTTTTCAGCTGGCGCGACGTGGTGCTGCTGAACGTCATCCCCGGCATCGCGATGTCGGCGCTGATCCTGCTTTACATCGGCCGCATCTATAAGGCTGAAAAGTCCGCCGGCGCGGCCGCTAAAAAGCCGATGACGATGAGCGGCGCCGAGCGGATGAAATCGATCGCGGCGCTCCTGACCAATCGTGCGGTGGTGACGTTGTCGATCGGCTCGACCTTCCGCACCATCACCCAGAGCGCGCTGCTGACATTTCTGCCGGTCTATTTGGCCCGCGACATGGGCTAT
>Ga0207711_10003321_pt1 | contig 13957 bp, 15 predicted proteins | sample KBSS34metaG_FD_184401 | JGI IMG/M metagenome (GOLD analysis project Ga0207711, IMG submission 184401) | Switchgrass rhizosphere microbial communities from Kellogg Biological Station, Michigan, USA - KBS S3-4 metaG (SPAdes) (version 2) | ecosystem: Host-associated > Plants > Roots > Rhizosphere...
CCGCCGGCTTGATGTCAGGAATCCGGACGGGTTCGAATGTCCGTGGCGCAGCTCCGTCCTTGCTCAGCGGAATGGCGGCCGCCATGCGTGGGAGCATGGGACCGCAGAATGGGCGGGCGGGTTGGCCCTATTTCAGCGGTTCAGACCAGACTTTCTCGCCAGTGCCGTCGACTAGCACGTGGAAGAGGTCGGCACCTTGCTGCGACCCTAGCATCTTCGCGCGGGCCTTCACTTCGTCCAGCGTGCCCGGCCATGGTGCCGAGACGAGCTCTTCGCCCTGGCGATAGAAGACCACACGGTAGTTCATGCACCGAGGCCTAAGCTGCCACGGAGTTGATCACCTGAAGCAGCCCCTCTCGCTGCCGCACCGCGAGCGCGATAGCTTCATCAGTGCAATCGACAGCGCCGCGCAGGAAGCGGATGTTTCCGGCCCGGAGGTCAGCGATCTGGCTGTCGAGCTCGATCACCAGCGTCTTGTAGCGCTGGACCAGCGCGGCCGTGGCGGCCGAGAAGCCTTCGAGAATTACGGATGGGTTGTCGATCATGAGCCCAGCCTAGACCTGATTCGCCGGAACACTGGTCAACGGCCGCCTAAGCCTGTCGCCTCGCAGCGGTCCTTCGGAGCGAAAGGAGAGGGTGGAAAGCGGGCGCGGGGTTTCCTTCTTCTCCGCGCTCGCGGGCGCTCAGGCGCGCTACCGCAACACGAACATGGCCACCGCGGCAGCCGCCATGATCGCAGTCGCCAGCCAGCCGAAGATGCGCTGCCCCAGTGTGGCTATGAACTGCCCCATCTCGTGGCGGCGCGACGCCACCACCATCATCGCCGCCATGATCGGCACGGCGATCACACCGTTCAGCACCGCGCTCCAGAACAAGGCCTTGATCGGATCCATGGACGAATAGTCCACGGCGAGGCCCAGGACAGTGGCGAGGCCGATCACGCTGTAGAACCCCACGGCCTCGCGCGCCGGGTGCTCAAGTCCGATTTTCCAGCCTTGAGATTCGCTGATCGCGTAGGCCGCCGACCCGGCCAGGATGGGCACCGCGAGCAGGCCCGTGCCGATGATGCCCAGGCTGAACAACAGGAAAGCGAGCGTCCCCGCGATCGGCTTCAGCGCCAGGGCGGCCTCGGCGGAAGTCTGAATATCGGTCACGCCGGCCGAATTTAGCGTGACGGCCGTTGTCAGGATGATGAAGAAGGCGATCAGGTGGGCGAAGCCCATGCCCACATAGGTGTCCCAGCGGATACGGCTGAGCTGCTCTGGAGCCTGTTCCGGATACGCCAGCAGCGGACCGGTGGCTGGGTCGGCCTCCTCATCCTCGACCTCTTCAGAGGCCTGCCAGAAGAACAGGTAGGGGCTGATGGTCGTGCCGAAGATGGCCACAACCATGGTGACGGTCGCCCCTGTAAAGGCCAACTGCGGAACCACAGTGCGAAGAGCGACCTGGCTCCAGTCGATGTGCACGGTGAAGACGACGCCGACGTATGCGAACAGCGCCAGCGTCAGCCACTTCAGATAGCGGACATAGCGGTGATATGGGACGAGGATCTGTAAGGTCAGAGAGAGCGCCGCGAAGAGCACGGTGAACGTGTGTTGGCCCCAGCCCAACACCAGCTTCGCCGCCGCCCCCATCGCCGCAAGGTCGGCGCCGATGTTCACGACGTTGGCGATGAACAGCAACCCGACGAGGACCGTGACGATCGGGCGGGGGAATACGCGGCCCAGGTTCGCGGCCAGCCCACGGCCAGTCACGCGGCCAATCCGGGCGCTGATCATCTGGATTGCGGACAGCAGCGGATAGCTGAACGGCACGGTCCAGAGCATCTGCAGACCCATTTGGGCGCCGGCTTGGGAGTAGGTGGCGATGCCGCCCGGATCGTCGTCCGCCGCCCCTGTGATCAGGCCCGGTCCCAACCGTTGGAAGAGCGCGGCCCGCCGAAGCCGGTGCACGTTGGGGTGAAGGGAGGGAGGTCGAACGAAGTGATCGGTGGCCGGTTGCACTTCGGCCCCTGCACCATCGTTCATCTTGGACGCCTCCACCGCATCTCGACTTCTTACACATGACGCGCGAGACGGCTCAACGCTTTGGCGATGATCCTCAGGACTGAGCAGCCGCCCTTTGACCCATTAGAGAAAGGCATCGGCCGCCCACGCGAATGTCCGGATTCCGGAGGGGAGCCAACTTCCGCAATTGGCGCCGTTCAGTCACGGCGGACCCTTCACGGGTCGTCTCATCGCTAGAGGGCGCCCATGGCGCGCCGCCCACGAGAGCCTTGACCAACCCGGCAAATCGTTCGCCGTTTGTTCGCGCATGGCCGCCTCCGCCCCCCTCTCCGATCTCGCCAGCGTCCCGGCCCCCGCCGGGGGCGCGGAGGCGGCGCGGGGGGTGATGGCGGGGCAGCTGGCGATGCTGGGGCGGCTGGCGGAAGCGGGGCTGAACCTGGCGCTCGCCATCGAGCAGCAGGCGACGGCGACCCAGGCGGAGACGCCCGAGGCGTCGGACGCGGCCGCCGAGCGGCTGGGCGCGCTGGCCCTGGCCTACGGGCGGGTCTCGCGGGCGGTGCGCCTGAGCGTCGCCCTGCAGGGCCGGGTGCTCAAGGAGCTGCAGGCGCTGGACGATGTCGCGGCGCGGACGCGCAAGGGCGAACTGGCGGAGGCCGCGCGGACGGCCGCTGCGCAGGCGGCCGAGCGCAAGGGCCGGGTCGAGCGCATCGTCGGGCGGGTGATCGCCGAGGCCTTCGAGGATCAGGCCGAGGTCGACCGGGTGGCCGAGGAGGCCTGGGATCGGCTGGAGCACGACGACATCTACGGCGACATTTCGCGCAAGCCGGTCAGCGAGCTCATCGCGCGGATCTGCCAGGACCTGGGCCTTTCGCCGGACTGGCCCCGCCTGGCCCAGGAGGCCTGGGCCGAGGAGGAGATCAGCAGCGGGGCAGCGGGCGCGCCGCTGGCGAGGCTGCGATGTCTGGACCCGCCGGGCGCCAGCGATCCTCAAGCGGGTGATCCTCAGGCCAGCGAGCTTCGGCCCGGATCGCCGATCGTGGGCTCCGGCTAGACCGCCCTGCATTCGCAGAATGCTGGAACCCCTTAAGGGCCGGTCTCTCACGAACCTCTTGCAGGGGTCGTCGCTGTCCGCCGGCGGCGGCGGCGGCGGCGGCGGCGGCGGCAGTTCGAGGTCGGCGGTCATCGGCAGCTGGCGGGCGCCGTCGCGCGAAAGGGCGCCGCCTGCGCCGAGGGCGTGGTGCAATAGACCGCCGCCGCGGACGGTTGGTCGCCGGCTCGCTTTTTCTAGGTAGTATACACTACCTTATGTCTCGCCGTGTGACGGCCGCAAGTCCGAAACGGGCCGAAATCCGTTCGACAGCGGCCAGGCCGCACCCGATATGATCCACCTGGATACGCAACCCACGCTGCGAAGGAACTGCATTGCCGAAGACCAAGGTCCAGACGGACGAGGCTCCGCCCGCCACGCGACGCAAGCGCCGCTCGCCCGAGGACTTGATGAACCGGATCCTGGCGGCGGCGGCCGAGGAGTTCCGGCGCTGCGGCTACGCCGGGGCGACCACCGCCGCCATCGCCCGGCGCGCCGAGGTCACCGAGGCGCAGCTGTTCCGCTACTTCGCCTCGAAGACCGAGCTGTTCCGCGAAGCCGTCTTCAAGCCGCTGGAGCAGCAGCTCTCCAGCTTCGTCGAGACCCACATGCTCGACCACGACGTCGAGGCGGTGAGCAAGACCACCGCCCTCTACATCGACGAGCTGCAGCGGTTCGTCGGCGAGAACGCGCAGATGCTGACCTCGCTGCTGGTCGCCCAGGCCTATGATCTGGGTGCGGCGGAAGGGGTGTTGGCGATCGGCAGCCTGCGCGGCTATTTCGACCGCGGCGCCTCGATGATGAGCGCCCGGCTGACCGGCCCGTTCAAGGTGGACCCCAAGCTGATGGCGCGGGTCTCGTTCGCCGCCGTGCTGGCCTGCGTGATGTTCAAGGACTGGATCTTTCCGCCCGGCCTGGCGAGCGAGGAGGAGATCCGCGCGGCGATCAACGACTTCGTCCGTGAGGGGATCGGCGCCAATCCGCAGCTCGGGCCGATCGCCGGCTGACGGCGATCGCCAGGCGACGGGCGTTCAGTGCGGCGGCGTCCTGAAGCTGCGGAGCTCCTTGGCCGGACGTTCGACCCGATCCTTTCGCGCCCCTGGCGGCGGCTTGACGTAGGTTCCGATCAGCTCGCGCAGCGCCAGCGCCAGGCCGGGGCTCACCGTCACCGCTTCCGTATATTTGAGGTGGCCGCCCGCCTTCAGGCCGAAGCTTATTCGGACCATGCCGTCGATCACGTTCAGATACACCTGGTTCGCATAGGCCCCGGGGGGCTCGAGCGCCGCGACCTGCTCGGCGCTATAGGTTTCGTCTTCGCTCACAGCGGCTGTTCTTCGGGCACGAGGGACACTGGCGTTTAAACGCTATCGCGGCGCGCGGGTTGCATGCGGTCTCGGGAACTGTGGCGTGACGGTGGCCGTTAATGGGCAGCTGCGCTGTCCGACTGTGAAGCCCCGATCCGTCTAAAGGTTGGCCGGGTCGGCGTCCGGGTTTCCACCAAGGAGGCCGCCAGCTTGGTCAGGTAACCATGCCTGCTCGACAAGCAGAGGAAACGCAAATGCCACGGACTGCAAATCATGTCGCAAGAATCCAACTTGCCGCGGTCGTTTTCCTGGGGGGCTTGAGTCTCAGCGCGTGCGCCACGAAGGACTACGTCAATGACCAGATCGCCACCGTAAACCATCGGGTCGATGCGGTGGACGCGAAGGCGGGTGACGCGATCCAGCGCGCCGACGCCGCCAACGCAGCGGCGCAGGCTGCGGCGGCCGACGCGCACACCGCCAACCAGCGGCTTGATCAGTTGACTCCCCGCGTGGATACTCTCGAACAGACCCGTATGCGCGAGCAGAGCCATATGCGGATGCCGCGGAACTGATCGTCAAACGCTAAGCCTCGAAGCTGGCGGCGCCGACGCGTTCCGCGATCTTTGTATGCGGGGTCGGCGTGCGGTCCGTGGAGCGATTATCATGCGCGATACCATGAGGGCGGCGCTCGCGGGCGTGGCTTTCTGGCTCACCCTCGCCTGGGCCGGAACGGCGCCCGCGGCGGCGGCGCACATGATGGACCCGGCGAAGGCCGCCGAGCTGACCTCGGGGACCGTAGGGCAGTTCGCGGACTGGGTGGTTGCGTCGGAGGGCAATCGCAATCTCCCGTTCGTCATCATCGACAAGGTCGCGGCCAAGGTCTTTGTCTTCGCCGCGGACGGTCGGCTGTGGGGCGCCTCGCCCGCCTTGCTCGGCTTCGCCCGCGGGGATGATTCCGCGCCCGGCATCGGCGACCGCAAGCTGTCGGCCATTCGCCCGGACGAGCGCACGACGCCGGCCGGCCGGTTCCTGGCGGCCTTTGGCCCGCCCGTCCGCGGCCACAAGGTCCTGTGGGTCGATTACGCGACGGCGATCTCGCTGCATCCGGTCGTCACCACGAACCGCAAGGAGCAGCGCCAGAGGCGTCTGCAGTCGCCGTCGCCGGCGGACAATCGCATCACCTACGGCTGCATCAACGTCCCGGCGGGCTTCTACGAAGACGTCGTGCGTCCGGCGTTCACCGGCGTCAAAGGCGCCGTCTACATCCTCCCGGAAACCAAGCCGCTGGAAGAGGTTTTCCCGACCTTCCGTCTTCAGGCGCAGGCGCGCGCCGCGCCGGCAGCCCAAAGCCTCGCCGCCGCGGGCTCGGGGGGCGGCGGGATCCTCGGCGCAACCAGCTCTGCGGGGTCCGACGCCGCCTCGGTCAGGTGAGTTTGTGCCGCAACGGCCGCGGCAGGATTCCGGGTCGGAACGCCCGCAGCCGCAGCTTCCGCGACCCTACCTTGACGTAAACGTCAACTGGCGTAGGGTGGCGGCCTGCTCGATCCGCTTCGGAAGGATCACCTCATGTCGACGGACCTGCGTCGCCCCAGCCGCACCTACACCATCCGCCAGCTGTGCCAGGAGTTCGGCTGCACGCCCCGCGCCCTGCGGTTCTATGAGGACAAGGGGCTGCTGGCGCCGCAGCGCCAGGGCCTCAACCGCGTCTATGCGAACCGTGACCGCGCGCGGCTGGCGCTGATCCTGCGCGGCAAGCGGCTCGGCCTGTCGCTCACCGACCTGCGCGAGCTGCTCGACCTCTACGAGCTCGGCGGTGGCGGGGTGGAGCAGAACGCCCTGTCGTTGCGCAAGTTTCGCGAGAAGCTCGTCGAGCTGGAGAAGCAGCGGGCGGACCTGGACGAGGCGATCGGCGAGCTGCGCGAAGGCATCGCCGGCCTCGAGGAGCGGCTGGCCAATATCCGCCCGGACCTGTTGCCACGCGCCGCCGACTACGACCAGGTGCTGCGCCGCCAGCTCGACGGCGCCGACCACGCCTAAGCCCGTTCCCCGTATCGAGCCGTCCTTTCCCCCGCTGACGGGAGCCCGCCATGACCTACCAGCCGCCGGTGCGCGACTTCGCCTTCCTGTTGCGCGACGTCCTGAAGATCGAACGCTACGCCAACCTGCCGGCCTTCGCCGACGCCTCCATCGACACCGTCGAGGCGGTGCTGGAGGAGGCCGGCCGCATCTGTGCCGAGGTGCTGGCGCCGCTGGACCGGGTCGGCGACAGGGATGGCTGTCACTGGAGCCCGGACTTCACCGTCAGGACGCCGGCCGGGTTCAAGGAGGCCTACGCCCAGTTCGTCGAAGGTGGCTGGCCCGGCCTCGGCGCGGACCCGGAGTTCGGCGGCCAGGGACTGCCCGCGGTGGTCAACCTCGCGGTCTCGGAGATGTCGTCGGCGGCCAACATGGCCTTCGCCATGTATCCCGGCCTGACCCACGGCGCCTATTCGGCGATCCACTACGGCGGCTCAGCCGAACAGAAGGCGCTCTACCTGCCGAAGATGGTCTCCGGCCAGTGGTCGGGCACCATGAACCTGACCGAGCCGCACGCCGGCACCGACCTTGGCATGCTGCGCACCAAGGCGGTCCCGCAGGGCGACGGCGCCTATAAGATCAGTGGGCAGAAGATCTTCATCTCGGCCGGCGAGCACGACCTGACCGAGAACATCGTCCACCTGGTGCTGGCCCGCATCGAGGGCGCGCCGGCCGGAACCAAGGGCATCAGCCTGTTCATCGTGCCGAAGTTCCTGCCCGACGCGGCGGGCAACCCCGGCGTGCGCAATTCGGTGAAATGCCTCAGCCTGGAAGAGAAGATGGGCATTCACGGCAACGCCACCTGCGTGATCAGTCACGAGGAGGCGACCGGCTGGCTGATCGGCGAGGAGAACCGCGGGCTGCCGCTGATGTTCGTGATGATGAACGAGGCGCGGATCGGCGTCGCCGTCCAGGGCCTCGCCCAGGCCGAGGCCGCCTACCAGGAGGCCGCCGCCTACGCCAAGGACCGGCTGCAGGGCCGCTCGCTGACGGGTGCGAAGAACCCCGACGGACCGGCTGACCCGATCATCGTGCATCCCGACGTCCGGCGCATGCTGATGGAGGCCAAGGCCATCATCGAGGGCGGCCGCGCGCTCCTGCTGTGGACGGCGCTGCATGGCGATCTGGCGAAGGGCGGCGCCGACGAGCCGACGCGCCAGAAGGGCGAGGACTACATGGCCCTGCTGACCCCGGTGCTGAAGGCTTTCCTCACCGACCGCGGCTTCCTGATCGCCTCGGACGCCATGCAGGTGCATGGCGGCGCGGGCTTCACCGAGGCCGTCGCGGCCAGCCAGCACCTGCGCGACAGCCGCATCGCCCTGATCTACGAGGGCGCCAACGGGGTGCAGGCGCTGGACCTCGTCGGCCGCAAGCTGGCGGCCAATGGCGGCCGCGCCGTGATGACCTTCTTCGCCGAGATCGACGCCTACGTCGCCGCTCACGAAGCGGACGAGGGTCTCAAACCCTTCCTCGAGGGCCTGGCGCGGACCAAGGGCGAGTTGCAGGAGGCGACGATGTGGCTGATGCAGAACGGCCTGGCCAATCCGGACAACGCCGGCGCCGCCTCGACCGACTACCTGCACCTCTTCGCCCTGACCGGCCTGGCCTACGCCTGGGCCCAGGTGGCCGAGGCCGCGCAGGCCCGGATCGCCGGCGGCGAGAGCGACCCCTACTACGCCAACAAGCTGATCACCGGCCGTTACTTCCTCAGCCGGGTGCTGCCGGAAAGCGGCTCGCGGCTGGCCAAGCTGAAGGCCGGTTCGGAGCTGATGATGGCGCTGCCGGCCGAGGCCTTCTGATGGCGCTTTACCGGGCCAACATCGACTGGGCGCTCAAGGACGGCGAGGACTTCCCGAACGGGCGCTACGGGCGCGGCCATTCGGTGATGTTCGAGCCAGGGCCCAGGGTTCGCGGCACCGCCTCGGCGCATGTGGTCGGAAACAAGTGGGCGGAGGAAGGCGCGGTCGATCCGGAGCAGATGCTGGTCGCCTCGATCTCCGCCTGCCACATGCTGAGCTTCCTGCACGTGGCGCGGCTGGCCGGCTTCGTCGCGACCCGCTACCGCGACGAGGCCGCGGGCCTGATGGAGAAGAACGCCGAGGGCCGGATCGCCGTCACCCGCGTCGCCCTGCGCCCGACGATCGACTGGGACGGCCGCACGCCCGACCCGGCCGAACTCGACCACCTGCACCACGAGGCGCACGAGGCCTGCTTCATCGCCAATTCTGTCCGGACGCAAATCGTCGTGGAGCTGCCCTCGGCGGGCTGAAGAAATTTAATGTAAGTTGGACTAACATCAAACTTGCGGTTCGCTTAAATTCACGTTAGTATAACTAACATGAATTCTGCGCCGTCTTCCCCTTCACGCCGCGAGTATCGCCAGGGCGCCCGCGCCGAGGCCGCAGAGACCACCGGCCGGCGCATCGTCGGCGTCTTCCTGGCGGCGCTTCGCCAGCAATGGCTCGAGGACATCACCCTCGAACAGGTCGCCCGCGAAGCCGAGGTCAGCGTCCAGACCGTCATTCGTCGGTTCGGCGGCAAGCCCGGCCTGCTGGCGGCCGTGGCTGAAGTCATGGAGCTCGACGTGCGCAGCGCCCGCGGCCTGCCGTGTGGCGACATCGCGGCCACCGTCGCCAATCTCTGCACCGACTATGAAAGCACGGGCGACATGCTGATCCGCCTGCTGGCGCAGGAGGCCCGACATCCAGCGCTAGGACCGCTCCTGAACCTAGGCCGCGTCCACCACCGCCAATGGGTCGCCGACGTGACCGCGCCCTGGATCGACGGGCTCGATGCGCCTGTCCGCGAGGCCGCGCTCGACGCCATTGTCGCCTGCCTCGACGTCTACGTCTGGAACCTGCTGCGCCGCGACATGGGCCGCTCGGCCGACCAGACGCGCGCCACAATGCTTCGCATGACGCAGGCTGTCCTGCGCGATCTCCCAGCCCCTGGACGTTAGGAGTCCCGATGTCCGCCAGCCAACGACCGCTCGACCTGCTCTTCGCCACCTGGGAAGGCGGCGGCACCCTGCTGCCGGTGATCACCGTGGCGCGGAAGATGCGCGCGCGGGGGCACATGGTCCGCATCATGGGCGAGGCCTGCCAGCGCGCCGACTGTGCGGCGGCGGACGTCCCCTTTGTCGCCTGGACCCGCGCGCCCAGCCGCAGCGACCGGTCTGCAGAGGCCTGCCCGGTGCGCGACTGGGAGGCGCAGAGCCCCCCTGAGGCGATCGGCCGGTTGATCACAGAGATCATGACCGGCCCGGCCCTCGCCTACGCTCAGGACCTGAATGCGGAGCTGGCGCGGCGGCCAGCCGATCTGGTGGTCACCTCCGAGATGCTGATGGGCGTTCTGGCCGGCTGCGAACGCCTGGGCCAGCCGGTGGCGGCGCTGACCGCCAATATCTGCTTCCTGCCGCTGCCCGGCGCGCCGCCCTTCGGCGGCGGCATGGCGCCGGCGCGAACGGACGCAGAGCGTGACGTGCTGGCCCAGGTCCGCGGCGGTGTCGTCCAACTGCTCGACAGCGGCCTGCCGGCCTTGAACGCCGCGCGCGCCCAACTCGGCCTGGGGCCGCTCGCCCACCTGGCCGACCAAGTGCAGGCGGCCGGAGCGCCGTTGCTGCTGGGCGCGAGCGAGGCCTTTGATTTCGCGTGGCAGGATCGGCCGGACTGGGTCCGCTATGTCGGCCCGCAGATTTCCGATCCGGCGACGGCCTCGGCCTGGGTTTCGCCCTGGCGCGAGGATCCGAGACCGCTCGTGCTGGTCGGCTTCTCGACCAGCTTTCAGGATCACGTCAGCGTGCTGCAGCGGGTGCTGGACGCGCTGGCCGGCCTGCCGGTGTGCGTGTTGCTGACCACCGGTGAGGCCGTCGACCCAGCTGCACTCACGCCGGGAGCCAACGCCGTGGTCGTGCGGCAGGCGCCGCATGTGGCGGTGATGCGCGAGGCGTCGCTGGTCGTCACGCATGGCGGGCACGGAACCTTGATCCGCGCCCTGGCCCAGGGCCTGCCTAGCCTGGTCATCCCTCACGGCCGCGATCAGGTCGACAACGCCCGACGCGTCACCGAGCGCGGCGCAGGCCTGAGCCTCGCCCCCGGCGCCACCGCCGAAGAGATAGCCGAGGCCGTGCTTCGCCTGCTGGGCGAGCCCGGCTTCAGGGCCGCCGCCGAACATCTAGGCGCGGCGGTCCGGCGGGAGGCGGAGGCCTCGCCCTTGGTCGAATTGCTGGAGGCCCTAGCGAGAACACGGGCGCTCACGCCCGCCTAGGCTCGCCGAAAGGCGCGTTTAGCTGGCCCCGCCTTCCAGCAGCGCCCACAGCCTCGCCTCCAGCGCCGCCGCATCCTTCAGCTCGCACTCCCAGAGCGTCTCCACGCGCCAGCCCATCTCGGAATAGGCCGCGCGGTTCGCGGCGTCGCGGGCGCGGTTGCGGGCGACCTTGGCGGTCCAGTAGTCGCGGTTCTGCTTGGGGACGCGGGCGCCGCGGGCGCAGTCGTGGCCGTGCCAGAAGCAGCCGTGGACGAAGAGGGCCAGCTTGCGGCCCGGCATGGCCACGTCCGGACTGCCAGGCAGATCCTTTCTGTGGAGGCGGTAGCGGGCGCCGAGCCGGGTGAGGGCTCGGCGCACGATCATCTCGGGCTTGGTGTCGCGGCCCTTGACCCGCCGCATCACGGCGGAGCGCTGGGCCTTGTCGAAGACGTCGGTCGAACCGGCCGTCACCGCCCCCTGTTCACAGCCCGTCAAACAGGGCCGTCGAGACGTAGCGCTCGGCGAAGCTGGGGATGATGGCGACGATCAGCTTGCCGGCCATGTCGTCGCGGCTGGCGACGTCGAAGGCCGCGGTGAGCGCCGCGCCGGAGGAGATGCCGACCGGGATCCCGTCCTCGCGGGCGACCCGCCTGGCCATCGCGAAGCTGTCGTCGTTGGTGACCTGGACCACCTCGTCGATGATCCCGCGGTCGAGGATCGAGGGGACGAAGCCGGCGCCGATGCCCTGGATCTTGTGCGGACCCGGGCTGCCGCCCGACAGCACCGGCGAGGCCTCGGGCTCGACGGCGATCATCCGCACCGAAGGCTTGCGGGCCTTCAGCACCTGGCCGACGCCGGTGATGGTGCCGCCGGTGCCGACGCCGGACACCACCGCGTCCACGGCGCCCGCGGTGTCGTTCCAGATCTCCTCGGCGGTGGAGACCCGGTGGATCAGCGGATTGGCGGCGTTGTCGAACTGCTGCGGCATCACCGCGCCGGGGGTGGCGGCGACCAGCTCCTTGGCTCTGGCGACCGCCCCGGCCATGCCGCGCTCGGGCGGGGTCAGCTCCAGCTTGGCGCCCAGCAGCAGCAGCATCTTGCGGCGCTCGATCGACATGCTCTCGGGCATGACCAGGGTCAGCTTGTAGCCCTTGGCGGCGGCGACGAAGGCCAGCGCGATGCCGGTGTTGCCGCTGGTCGGCTCGACGATCACGCCGCCGGGCTTCAAGACGCCCTTGGCTTCGAGATATTCGATCATCGCCACGCCGATGCGGTCCTTCACCGAGGCGATCGGGTTGAAGAATTCGAGCTTGGCGACCACCTCGCCCTTCGGCTGCAGCGCCGCGCTCAGCCGCGGCAGCCGCACCAGCGGGGTGTCGCCGATGGTGTCGACGATGGAGTCGTAGATCTTGCCCCGGCCGACGCGCTTGTAGCGCGCGGCGTCGTAGATCTTGTCGGGGGTCGCGTCCATGGATCGCTCTCTCGTCGAATAGAGTCCTGCGCGGCGTAACCTAAGCCTTCCAGTAGGATTTGGAAGGTGTCTCCGGCAGGCCGGCGGACGGCGTATCCGCCCCCTCCTTTATCTTCCTTCTCTCCGTCATGGCCCGGCTTGTCCCGCCACCCAACCCAGGGCGCCGACCACAGCTGTCGCGGAGCGACATCGGGATAGGTCGCCCGAACAAGTCGGGGCGATGACGGAGGGAGAGGAGGAGGGGGTGGGGAGGCGCCAGAATGAAAAATGGACGCACCGGGTCGATCGGGGCCCCGACGAGCATCGCCATTCGGGCGATTCCCCCCCATAACGAAGGCCATGCGCGCCTCGCTCGCCGAACCCGATTTCGACTCCATGCCCGATTTCGACTCCATGGCGGAGGCGCGCGCGATCCTGCGGCGCACCTTCGGCCATGCGGAATTCCGTGGCCTGCAGGCGCAGGTGATCGGCGAGATCCTCGCCGGCCGCAGCGCGCTGGCGGTGCTGCCGACCGGCGGCGGCAAGAGCGTCTGCTACCAGATCCCGGCGATGATGCGCCCGGGCCTTGGCCTGGTGGTCTCGCCGCTGATCGCCCTGATGGCCGACCAGGTGGCGGGGCTGCAGCAGTCGGGCGTGGCGGCGGCCCGGCTGGATTCCAACATCGACCCGGCCGAGAAGGCCGAGACCTGGCGCAAGATCGACGCCGGCGAACTGGCCCTGCTCTACATCTCGCCCGAGGGGCTGATGCAGCCGTGGATGCTGGAGCGGCTGTCGCGCACGCCACTGTCGATGATCGCCATCGACGAGGCCCACTGCGTCAGCCAGTGGGGTCACGATTTCAGGCCCGAGTACCGGATGCTGGGCCGGCTCGCCGACATCTTCCCGAACGTGCCGCGGCTGGCGGTGACCGCGACCGCCGACAGCCGGACGCGCGAGGACATCCGCACCGAGCTTCGGCTGCACGACAGCCGGGAGTTCGTCGCCAGCTTCGCCCGCCCCGAGCTGATCCTCTCGGCCGAGCGCCGGCGCGGCTCGGCGCTGAAGCGTGTGGTCGAGCTGGTCGCAGCAAGGCCGAACCGCTCGGGCGTGGTCTACGCCGGCTCGCGCGACGGCACCGAGAAGATCGCCGAGGCGCTGCGCCAGGCCGGCGTCCCGGCGCTGGCCTATCACGCCGGGCTGGAGCGAAGCCTGCGCAACCGCCGGCTGGAAGAGTTCCTCGAGGCCGACGCTGCGGTGATGGTGGCGACGATCGCCTTCGGCATGGGGGTCGACAAGCCGGACGTCCGCTTCGTCATCCATGCCGATCCCCCGGCCTCGATCGAAGCCTACTGGCAGGAGATCGGCCGCGCCGGCCGCGACGGCATGCCGGCCGAGGGCATCAGCTTCTACGGCTCCTCGGACCTCGCCTGGGCGATGCGGCGGATCGGCGAGCGCGACGTGGACGAGGCGGTCAAGCAGGTGCAGGTGCGCAAGGTCCGCCAGCTCTACGCCCTGCTCGACGGGACCAGCTGCCGCGCCGCCGGCGTGCGCCGCTATTTCGGCGAGGTCGGCGTCGACCCCTGCGGCCAGTGCGACATCTGCGTCAGCCCGCCGGAAGCCAAGGACGCCACCAAGGCGGCGCAGATGGCGCTCTCGGCGGTGCACCGGCTGGGCGGGCGGTTCGGCCGCGGGCGGATCATCGACCACCTGCTCGGCAAGACCAAGGAGGTCAGCGACCAGGAGGCGGCGATGTCCACCTATGGCGTCGGCCAGGCGCTCAGCGCCGTCG
>Ga0207711_10003326_pt1 | contig 13948 bp, 10 predicted proteins | sample KBSS34metaG_FD_184401 | JGI IMG/M metagenome (GOLD analysis project Ga0207711, IMG submission 184401) | Switchgrass rhizosphere microbial communities from Kellogg Biological Station, Michigan, USA - KBS S3-4 metaG (SPAdes) (version 2) | ecosystem: Host-associated > Plants > Roots > Rhizosphere...
AAGCGGACATCACGTCGCGCGAGGGGCGCGATAAACTGCTCGCTGCCTGCCCATCGCCAGATATCCTCGTCAACAACGCCGGCGGCCCGCCGATCGGCGACTTCCGCGACTGGGACGAAGCGGCATGGCAGAAGGCCGTCAACGACAACATGGTGACGCCGATCATGCTGATCCGCAGCGTCGTCGACGGCATGATCGCGCGCAAGTTCGGTCGCATCGTCAACATTACGTCGCGCTCGGTCAAGGCCCCGCTTGCGCATCTCGGCCTGTCGAACGGTGCGCGCGCGGGCCTCACCGGCTTCGTTGCGGGCCTGGCGCGGCAAGTCGCGCATCACAACGTGGTCATCAACAATCTGCTCCCGGGCCCTTTCCTGACGAACCGACAGGCCGATGGAATTCGCAAGCTCGCCGCGAAGGCGGGCCAGGACTACGAGACGTTTCTCGCGGCGCGCGTCGCGGAGAATCCGGCAGGACGATTCGGAACGCCCGAGGAGTTCGGCAAGGCGTGCGCGTTCCTGTGCAGCATGGATGCAGGTTTCATCATCGGACAGAACCTGGTGATCGACGGCGGCTCGGTCAACGTGACGATGTAGCCACGCCCTGCGCCGCAAGCGCGCGGGCATGCAGATTCAGGGTCGAAACGACTTCCGGATGGCCCGTGCCGAACAGGCGCTCCAGAATGCGTGCGGCACGCCCGGCGAGTTGGGCTGTTGCGCGAGCATCGCCTTGGGCGAACCGGATTTCAGCGAGGCTGATCAACCCAAAGGCGGTCCATTCGTGTTCCGGCCCGAACCTGCCTTCCGCGATCTCGAGGGTGCGTCGCGCCAGCGGCTCACCCTCATCGAAGCGACCGAGAGCACGCAGGGCTTCCGCCAGGGTCCACAGCGTCAGGAACGTATCGGGGCTGTCGTCGGCCAGGCACTGCTGCTGCACGGCGAGCGCCCGGCGCAGCAGCGGCTCCGCCGCCGCCGGCGCTCCCTTCTTCACCAACACCTCGCCCAGCGTGACCAGCGCGATGGCCGTCTCCGGAGCGTCAGGGCCCTGCGTGCGCTCGCGCGCCTCCAGCATGCGGCGGCTCAGCACTTCCGCCTCGTCCATGTGACCCAGTTGGCCGACGATGTTGGCCAGGTATCCCAGCATGCCGAGCGTCAGGCGGTGTTCGGGCCCGAGCACGCGCTCGCGAATCTCCAGCGCCCGGCGGAAGTAGGGTTCAGCCGCCGCGTAGTCGCCACGGCCCTGGAAGCAGCCACCCAGTACCGCCAGCGTGCGCGCGGTATCGGGGTGATCGGCGCCGAGAACCTGCTCCTGAATGGCCAGCGCGCGGCGCAGCGCCATCTCCGCCGTCTCGATCTCGCGCTGCATTACCGCAAGGCGAGCGAGATTGGTCAGCGCCCGCGCAGTCTCGACATGGTCGGGTCCGAAGTGTTGCTCGCAGAGTTCCACCGTCGACTGCACGAGCGGTAGCAACGTCTGTATCGCGTACGCGTTGTAGTAATGGGTGAATTGGGCATCAAACCAGGTTGCGAACGCCGCTGGGTCGGTCATGCGCCGATGGTCGTGCGCTTCGACGAGCGCACGGCATGCAGCCGCGTTGACTTCCTGCGGGCCGGCGACTTCGGCGCGCGCGCTCCAGAATGCACCGACGCGCTCGTGGCCCTGCCGGCGCGCTTCCTTTAGCATCGTGTCGTAGGTCACCTGGTGCAACAGGTGATGCTGGAAGGCGTATTCGTGCGTGTCGACGAAGGCCGCCGTGTCGTGACGCACGATGAGCTGCTTGCGCAGAAGCACAGGCAGCGCGTCGACGGCACCGGGGTCGATCGCCGCCAACGCCTGGTCCCAGAACAGGTGTCCGACCACCGCCGCCTGCTGCAACGCGCTGCGCTCGCGTGAGTCCAGCGCGTCCAGACGAGCCTGCAGCACGCCGGTGAGCGTCGGCGGCACCGCCCTTCCCTGCAGCTTATCGGGCAGCACACGCCAGCCTTCGGCCTCGGTCACGATGACGCCGTCGTCGATGAGCATCTTCACCAGTTCTTCCATGTAGAACGGGTTACCCTCGGCGCCGTCGGTCACCAGCGTGCACAGCGCCGCGGGCACCTGCGCAACGCGCGCGAGCAGCGTGTCGGCGAGCTCACGGCTGAAGTCCTTGTCGAGCGGCGTCAGGTCCAGGCGGATGTGCGAATCGTCCCCTTCGGTCCAGTCGCCGTGTTGCTCGAAGAAACTCGGGCGCGTCAGCATCACGGTGAACAAAGGTGCGTCGCGATTTTGTCGCATGGCAAAACGGATGAACTCCAGCGAACCTTCATCCGCCCAGTGCAAGTCGTCGAGCACTAATACGACGGGCCGGTAGTCGCTCAGTCGGCGCAGGTAGAGCGTGAGCGCATCGAATGCCAGCGCCTTCAACTGCCGCTCGTTGCGCAGCAATTCCTCCACGTGCGGGCTGGTCGAGAAATCCAGTCCGATCAAGTGGCCGAGAAGATGAATCGGCGCTTCGCCTTCTTGCACGAACAGTGGCGCAAGCCGCTCGACCAACTTGCGTTCGGCCCGTTCCGCGGTGTCCCGCTCGCCAATCTCGAGATGCCGCGTCAGCATGTCGCGCAACAGGCCGTAAGGATGGAGCGCGCTGCGCGGGTGCGCACGGCCGACCAGGAACCAGCTGGACCGAAGAGCCAACGACTGCTCGAACTCCGCGAGGAGCCGGCTCTTGCCCAGGCCCGCCTCGCCAACGAGTGTGACGGCACGCCCGCGGCGCTCGACGATGGTGGCATCGAAAGCGGCGCGGAGCGCGCGGAGCTCCGATTCGCGGCCGACCATGCGCGCCTGCACGCCTTCGATGCCGCGCGTAGGCGAGCGAAGCGTCTTGGGCGTCACGCCTTCGACCAGGTAGGTGCGCAGCGGCTGCGCAATGCCTTTGACGGTGATCGGCGGCTGTTCGACGACGTCGAACAGACCGCGCACGTGGCGGTAGCTATCGTGAGTGATGCGCAGGCGAGCGGGAGGCGCGCTTTGCTCGATGCGCGCAGCCACGTTCACGGTATCGCCGCGGATGCTTCTGTCGCTGTCTACACCGCCGCCGAGCAACACCATGCCGGTGTGTACACCCGCCCGAACCTGGAAGTCCGGCAGATCGTATTTCTCGCGAACGCACGGCGCCTGGAGCCGTGCGTCTTCGATGATGCCGACGCCTGCCCGTATCGCGCTCTCCACATCGTCTTCACTGGTCGCCCGGGCGCCGAAGACAGCGAGCATGCCGTCGCCCATGTACTTCAGCACGCGACCGTGATGCGACTGGACGATCGCGGTGAATCGCTCGAGCGCACCGTCCATCACCGCGTGAATCTCTTCCGGGTCGAGCCGCTGACCCATGGCCGTGGATTCGACCACGTCGACGAACAGCACCGTTACCTGCTTCAACTGCTGGTTATTGGCGCACGCGGCGGAGCCCGTTCTTGCCAACTCGCGGCGCATCGGGGCTAGCGCCGTTTCCACGACCGCGTCGCCGAGCAACGCACGCTGCGCTTCCAACGCGGCTATGGCCGCTTCCAGCTGTCGCCGTTCCTCGGACACGCCGAACAGGATACCAACTCAACGCCCCATGACGGAATCACTTCGTCTACGCACCGTAGCAGCTGCCCCGTTCCCTCAGCCCTCGGCGCGCAGCGAAACGATCAGCTGGAAATCGGGGTCGCACGCATCCATTTCTTCGGCGCGCAGATCCTCCTGCGCGAGCCCGTGCAGGAACGCGACGCATGCGAGCACGTTGCCCCATGAGCGCACGTCGATTCGCTTTCGCTCGAAGCATTCCGCGGCGAGGTCTGCGAGCGAGCGCGTCGTGAAGCGCCAGAAATCGCCTTCGCGGTCCATGTCCTTGCGCACGATCTGGCTGATTCCCGGCACCGTCAGGAGCAGCACGCCACCCGGTCGCAGCGCCGCTCGCAGGTTGCGCATCGCACGCCGCACGTCGTAGATGAAGAGCAGCGTCTGGCAGACGATCATGCAATCGAAGGCGGCGGCCGGAAGGTTCGCGTCGCCGCCAAGGTCGCCCGTCAACGTGGCCTGCCGATTCCCCGGACGGTCGTAGATGTCGGAACGCGTCACGCGATCGCCGCCGAAGCGCCGCGTGTAGTTGGAATCGCCGATCTCGAGGACGCGACCCGCGACGTCATCGCGGTGGTTTTCGAGGAAAGTTTCGATGTAGCGACGGTCGATCGGCCGTCCGCGATCGAAGCCGAACCGCCTGCCGATCGGCTGCGTTCGTCGCAGCCCTCCCCAATCCACGTTCACGTCACCCGCACGACAACTCGCTTCAAGCAGGTGTCCCGGCGACGCCGAAGGGAAAATCGATCGCGAACAGCCAGCGACCATCGCCCTGGCGGCGCAGCACCTCGACGCTCTGCCCGGTCATCGCCACCGCCTTGCCTTCCTGATCGGTCATCGAGAGTTGCCATTCCGCGGTGACGAGCGCGAGATCGCCCGTTTGCGAAAGCGTGCGCGCATTGAGCGTCATCCTCGGCTTGGCTGAAATGAATCCCGCCAGCGCCGCCCGTATCGCAACCTTGCCGACCACGACGTTCCCGGGCGACGGCATCAGCGACGCGTCCGGCTCGTACAGCGACATCAGTGCGTCGAGATCACCCGCGTTCAGCGCCTTCGCAAACAGCGTGTCGAGCTCATCCGGCGTCCTTGCGATCATGTCCGCTCCCCTTTCGTGCGTGTCATTGCGCGACGATCCCGGCTGACTTGACGATCTTCTCCGACACCTGGATCTCGTCGCGGACGAACTTGCGAAACTCCGGCGCGCTCATGGGCATCGGCTCAGCGCCGAGGCCCGCGAGACGCTCTCGGATGTCGGGCAACGCGACGATCTTCTGGACGTCCGCGTTGATCTTCGTGACGAGATCGGCGGGGAGGCTCGCGGGACCGAACAGCGCCACCCACAGGTTGTAGTCGAATGCGGGGAGCCCGCTTTCGGCGATCGTCGGCACATCGGGCAATGCCGACGAACGCTTCGCGCTGCTCACCGCGAGCGCGATCAGCTTGCCGTCCCTGATCTGCGGCAGCGCGGCGGAGATGGGCGAAAAGAAATACGTGATGCGGCCGGTCATCGTGTCCTTGAGCGCCTCGGGCGTGCCCTTGTAGGGGATGTGCACGGCATCGATGCCGGTCGCAAGACGGAATTTCTCGGCATTGACGTGCGTTCCGCTCCCCGAACCGGCCGATCCGTAGTTCATGCTGCCGGGCTTGGCCTTAGCGTCGGCGATGAGTTGCCGCACCGATTTGATGTTCGTCTCCGGCGCGACGACGAGCACATTGGGCTGCCCGCCAAGGGGTGCGATCTCGACGAACTCCTTGTTCGTGTCATACGGAAGGTTGGGGTAGATCCAGGGATTCACCGCGTAGCCGGCCGAATGCACGAGCAGCGTGTATCCATCCGGCGCCGCCTTCGCGACGATGCCCGCGCCGATCGTGCCGCCCGCACCCGGATGATTCTCGATGACGACCGGCTGTCCCCACATTTCCGAGAGCTTCTGCCCGAAAGCGCGCGCGAGGATGTCGGTTGCGCTGCCGGCAGTGAAGGGGACGACGAGCTTGACCGGCTTCGTCGGCCAGCTCTGCCCGAACGCGGCGCCCACGATGAGGAGCGCCCCGAATACGACGGCGAAGATACGCATTGCGACTTTCATCGATCCTCCAATCACGCTCCGCCCAGTGTGGACCGTTAGGCGTCAGCCGCTTTTTTTTCCGAAAGACCATCGCCCACCGCCACGTTCTCCGGTGACAGCTCGATGCCGCTCGCCTTCGCGACGACCGTCAACAACTGCGCGAAATCCTTGTCACCCAGGCCATGCCCGATCATCGTCTGCACCGCGTCCCGCGTCAGCGACGCAAGCGGCATCGGCACGTCGAAACGGCGCGCGGCGTCGAGCCCGAGATCGAGGTCCTTGCGCAGCAGCTCGGGCGAGAACGTGACGCTGAAGTCGAGGTTCACGAATGCCGGCGTCTTGTAGCGCGAGAACGTCGAGCCCAGCACGCTCTGGTTCATGAAGTCGAGGAAGGCGTGCCGCGGGACCCCTGCCTTTTGCGCAAGGATCGTGACCTCGGCAAGCGACTGCGTGACGACGCCGAGGAAGACGTTGTGGCAGATCTTGACGATGCGCGCGAGCTCGCCCTCGCCGACGTAGCTCGCCGCCGGTGCGATCATCTGCAGGTACGGAAGCGCGGCGTCGAATGCGGCGCGCGGTCCCGAGCACACGAACGACAGCCGGCCGGCCTTGATGACCTTCGCGTTGCCGGAGACGGGAGCCGCAAGCAGATCGATGCCGCGCGCGAGAAGCGTTTGCCGCAGCTCGGCCGATCCTTCGAGCGAAATCGACGAACATTCGACGACGAGCTTCGCGTTGGACGCGCGACCCGACAACAACCCGCGCGCGCCGGTGACGACTTCCGCGACGTCCTTCCATGCGGCGACCATCACGAACACGATGTCGCACGCCGCGAGGTCGCCGACGTTCTCCGCGATCTTCGCGCCGACCTTCGCGAGCGGCTCGGCCTTGGCGCGCGTGCGGTTCCACACGGTGAGGTCCGCTCCGCCCTTGGCCAGCCGCTCGGCCATCGCGTAACCCATGCGGCCCACGCCGATCCAGCCGATGCGCCGGGAGTCGTTCGGATTCGCCATCGCAGACCTGTCGATCAGGACCTAGTGCGCGGCCGAGGCCGCCCTCCGCGCATTATCCGCCCGTGACATCTCGCGATCGATCCAGACGTTGATGCGCTGCTCGAGCACGTCGAGCGGCAACGCGCCGTCGTCGAGGAGCGCGTTGTGGAAGCGCCGAATGTCGAAGCGATCGCCGAGCGCCGCGCTGGCCTTTGCGCGCAGCGCCTTGATCTCGAGCTCGCCGAGCTTGTACCCGAGGGCCTGTCCGGGTCCGACGATGTAACGGTCGATCTCGGCACTCGCGAACCGCTCGTTCATTCCGGCGTTGGATCGCATGTAGTCGATCGATTGCGCGCGGTCCCAGCCGAACGCATGTATGCCGGTGTCGATGACGAGCCGGCAGGCACGCACCATCTCCCAGCTCAGGCGACCGAAGCGCGAGTACGGATCGGTGTAGAGACCGAGTGCATCGCCCAGACTTTCCGCGTAGAGCGCCCAACCTTCCTGATACGCGACAAAGAAGTTGTGGCGACGGAATTCGGGCAATCGGCCGAGCTCCTGCGCACGCGCAATCTGCAGATGGTGTCCCGGGACTGCCTCGTGCAGAAACGTGTTCTCCATGTCGTAGGTCGGCCGCGTGCGGAGGTTGTTGACGTTCGCCTCGAAGAACCCGGCACGGCCCGCTTCGACGCTGCCCGGCGTGTAATGCTCGGCGTTGTCGCCTTCGAACTTCTCCATCGCGCGGACCCCGTACGGCAGTCGCGGCAGCTCGGCGAAGAGCGACGGCAGTCGCGCATCGACCCGCTTGGCGATATCGCGGTAAGCGACCAGCACGTCCTCCGGCCGCGTCAGGTAGAACTGCGGCGCGTCGTGAATGAACTTGAAGAACTCGTCGCGCGTGCCGCCGAAGCCCGTGCGGCGGATCGCATCGTCCATTTCCGCGCCGATCCGCTGGACCTCGCGCAAGCCAAGCTCGTGTATGTCGCGCGCCGACATCGTCATGGTCGTTCGGTCCGCGATCAGCGCGTCGTAATACGCGGCGCCGCCGGGCAGCGTCGACGCACCGAGCCCGGTGCGCGCGCCTCCGAGGTATGTGGTTTCGACGAAGTTCTTCAAGGCGCGAAACGCGGGCGTCACACCGTCGACGATTGCACGCCGGCCTTCCGCGGCGAGGCGTGAGCGGTCCGCTTCGTTGATGCCCGCGGGAAAGTCCGCAAACGGTCGAAAGGCCGGCGTCTCTTCCGGGTCGTTCGTGAGCCAGGCATCGATCTGCTTCGGCAAATCCTGGATGGCCACGGCAGGCAGCACCCAGCCGGTCGCGAGTCCCTCGCGCATCAATGCTTCCACCTGCTGTAGATACACGGGCAGCGCACGCAGACGCACGAGATAGCGTTCGTAGTCCTGCGCGGTACGAAACGGCGACAGCTTGACGACATACGCGAATTCGATCTGCGGACCGTGGTGCGCCGACATCGGCATCCGCTCGACCGGAAAACGTTCGACGCGCTCGCGGCGCGCGAGCTGCGACGAGAGAACGGCGAGCGAGACGGCGTCCTGCTCGCTCAATCCGCGCGGCTGCATTGCGCGCAAACGTGCGACCAACGCATGCACGTAGGCCTTGCGGCGGGCAATCGCCGCCGGCGACAGGTCGGTCAGCCGATCGTTGTAGCGGTCGTCGCCGAGCAGCGTCGCGAACTCGGGCGACTCCCGCTTCGTCCACGCCCAGTATTCATCGAACAGGGCCTGGAGCCGCGCCGTATCACCGCTCGCCGCGAGGATCGGCGGAGACGCCGCTGCTTCGATACACAGCACCAGCGCGACCGCAAGGACGCGACTGAAAACCGGGAGGCTTGCGCGCATCGCGTATGCGTCAATAGGGATTGGCGATCGGCAGCTCTTCAGCCGGATAGAGCGAGATCACCTGCGGCCCACGGGGCGTCAGGATCACTTCCTCCTCGATGCGCGCCGCGGAGATGCCGTCCGTTGCGGGGCAATAGGTCTCGACGGCGAACACCATTCCGGCCTTGAGCTCGATCGGCTCCTTGAGCGACGTGAGCCGCGAGATCAGCGGACGCTCGTGCAGTCCGAGCCCAAGGCCGTGACAGAAGTTGAGGCCGAAGGCGTCCATCTCGCTCGCAAAGCCGATGTCCTCGGCCTTCGGCAGCGAGTCGGCGATGCGGTCCGTCGTGACGCCGGGCTTCAGCAGATCGATCGTCCGATCCATCCACTCGCGCGCCTTCCGATACGCCGTGCGCTGGGCGGGCGTTGCGCGGCCCACGTTGAACGTGCGGTAGTAGCACGTGCGGTAGCCCATGAACGACTGGATGATGTCGAAGAACGCCTGGTCTCCCGGGCGAATGAGCCGGTCGGTGAAATTGTGCGGATGGGGCGAGCAGCGTTCCCCGGAGATCGAGTTGATCGCCTCGACGCAATCGGAGCCCATCTGATACAGGCGCGCGGTCGCCAGCGCGACGATATCGCTCTCCTTGATGCCCGGCTTCAGCGCCTCCGCGATGTCCTGGTAGACGCCGTCGACCATCGCGGCCGCCATGTTGAGGAGCGTGAGCTCGTCGATGTTCTTGACCTCGCGCGCATGGAGCAGCGTCTGCTGACCGTCGCGAACTTCGATGCCGAGCTTCTGCAATTCGAACATCATCGGCGGCTCGACGACGTCGAGGCCGAGCGGCATGTTTCCTACACCTTCGCTGTCGAGCAGCGACTTGATCTCGCGCGCCGCATCGCGAAACAGCGCGATGTCGCTGCCCGTCGCGCCGCGCAAGCCGAGCAGGCCCGCGCGGCAGTGGTCATGCGAAAGCCACGGCGCATGCAACCGGTGGTGCTTCGCCGCCGAGCCGAAATCCCAGATGTACGGATCGCCGTTGCCGGTCAGAAGCGCATATCGCGTGAGCTTGTCGCGCGCCCATTCGCCGATGACGGTGCTCGTGACATAGCGAATGTTGTGCTGATCGAAGCAGAGCAGCGCGCCCAGTCCGCTTTCGGAAAGCGCAGCTCGCGTGCGCGCGAGCCGGTAATCGTGCAGTCGCCGGAAATCGATGCGCTGCTCGAAATCGACCTGTGTGTGGCCGGGCGCCTGCAACGGACGGTCCCAGCGGTGCGACGGATCGATGTCGTCGCGCCGGACGATCGTCGGCTCGCGGCTTCGCTTGTTCGCCATCGATAGCCTTCCCGTGCAGTCGTCGAGCGTTTTTGCGCGGCCGTGTGCGCCTCGCCTCGGCTACGGTTTGCCGAACGCCTTGTTGTAGTACGCGAGGTCGACGTATTTCATCGGATCCGTGAGGCTTTTCTGTGGCGTCGCGTACTCTTGCCCCGCAGTTGCAGCACCGTGCGGATGCCCTCGACGCTCGGCGCGAGATCGCGCGAGAGCCCGCCGTTTGGCGCCAGCAGGAGGTCGTACGAACGCTTCGCAAGCGCCGGCGTCATGTCGCGGATGTTCGCGACGAGCACGGCCTCGGCGATCTCGCGATTGGCTGGATCGTAGAGCCAATCGGTCGCGGCGCGGTACGCTCTGAGAAAGCCCACGAGCGCGGCCTCGTGCTCGCGCGCCCAGCTTCGGCGCGCCAGACCTACGCTCCCCTGGTACGCGCCGAGCGACTCCGCGGCCGCGAGCTTGCGATACCCGCGGCTTTCCGCCAGAAGCTCGAACGGCGTACGCAGAAGCGTCGCTTCCTGCTTGCCGGCCAGGAGATCGCGATAGCGGAGCGCGGTGCCGCCGACGCGCACGAAGTTGACGTCCGATTCGCCGACGCCGCCCCGGGCGATCAGTTCGCGCGTGACGAACGCGAGGCCCGTCGTCATCGCGTCCACTGAGACCGTCTTCCCGCGCAGGTCGGCCACCGTGTTGACGGAGGGCGCGGCGACGAGCGAGAAGAAACCGCCGTCGCCGCCCATGAATGCGAAGAGATCCGGGTCGGCGCCGATCTTCGCCTCACCCTGTCCCTCCTGGTAGGCGATGACGTTGTCGATCGTCGCGAACGCGAGATCGACCTTGCCGTCGAGCAGCGACGTGACGAGGAAGCCCGAGCTCGGCGTGTACGCGAGCTGCACGTTGAGTCCCTGCGTTTCGAACAGTCCGTTGCGCTGCGCAATCCAGATCGGAAGGTTCCATCCGCCGTCGAACGCGAGCACGCGCAACGTCGTCACCGTCGGCGGCTGCTGTGCGAGCGTGGGGACGGGCGTGGTCAGCGCGCACGCTGCAACCGCGAGGAACGTTCCCAGCAGTCTCCGCATCGCGCTTCTTCGACGGTTCATGATTTCCTGAAGCCGCGGCGGCGCAACTTCCTCATTTATCGTAGCGATAGAAGCCACGCTTCGCCTTGCGGCCGAGATACCCGGCCGCGACCATCTCCTTCAGGAGCGGCGCGGGCCGGTACTTCGGGTCGTTGAAGTCCGCATAGAACACGTTCATCACCGCCAGCAGCACGTCGAGCCCGATCATGTCGGCGAGCGCGAGCGGGCCGATCGGGTGATTGCAGCCGAGGCGCATTCCGTTGTCGATGTCGTCGGCCGACGCGAGCCCTTCCTGCAGCGCGAAGATCGCCTCGTTGATCATCGGACAAAGGATGCGATTGACGACGAATCCGGGGCTGTTCCGCACGACGATCGGCGTTTTGCCGAGGCGCTCCGCGAACGATCGAACTGCGGCGACCGTCTCGTCGGACGTCTGCAAGCCTCGAATGACCTCGACCAGCGCCATCAGCGGCACGGGGTTGAAGAAATGCATGCCGATGAACCGTTCCGGCCGCCCGAGCACCGCGGCGAGCTGCGTGATCGAGATCGACGACGTGTTGGACGCAACGATCGCGTCACCCGCGAGCGCGTCGACGTCCTTCAGGATCTTGAGCTTCAGCGCGAGATTTTCGGTCGCGGCTTCGATGACCAGGCCGACCGAGGTGAGCCGGGCGTAGTGAACGGTGCCCTCGATCCGCGCGAGCGCTGCCGCACGCGCATCGGCGGTCACCTTGTCCTTTTTCTGCAGGCGCTCGAGGCTTGCGTCGATCGCGGCAAGTCCGCGATCGACCGCGGATTGCTCGACATCCAGCATGACGACGTCGAGGCCCGACGTCGCACACGCCTGCGCGATGCCGTTGCCCATGGTGCCGGCGCCAATGACGCCCACTCGCTCGATAGTCTGCATGTGCACGTTCGCCAGAATAAGGCTCCGTGCATTATGCCTCGTCGACGCGGTTCCTTTCCGGGCGCTGCGGCGCGATCCGCGTCCGGTGGTTGCGGTTGGGATGCGCCACACGCCGCGGCGGTGCCGTGCGCAGTCCGGCGATCATCGCGTCGACGAGCGCGCCGGCGCAGGATTCGAGATCGAACGCGGTGCGGTCCTGCACCCAGTTGTTCATGATGCCGCCGATGAAAGCATGCAGCGCCTGCGTTGCAAGCGCGGTGTCGGTGTCTTCGGGAAGCTGACGTGCCGTCACCGCCTGCTGCATGACGCGCTCGACGTGCACGAGACAGTGCCGGCGCTCGCGCTGCTTGCGCTCGGCGATCGACGGAACTCCCGGCGTGTTCTCGCCTTCGTGCAGCATCACCTCGAACACGGCCTGCGACCGGGGATCGAGGGCGAGCCGAGTGAGGGCGGCGAGCGCGAGGGTGCGAAGCGTACCGAGCGGGTCGTCGTGCTGCGCGGCCCCCGCCTCGCTCAACATCGTCTCGAGCGGTAACATCGCCCGCTCGCACATCGCGGCGCAAAGGTCCGCCTTGTCGCGAAAATGCCAGTAGACGGCGCCGCGCGTGACCCCTGCGGCAGTCGCGACCTCGGCGAGCGAGCTCCGCGCGACGCCCCGCTTGCGGAATACCCGCTCGGCCGCGTCGAGCAGCTGTTCACGGGTGATCGCGGCGTCCTCCTTCGTCCTGCGTACCATGCGCGGTTCGGTTCCGATCCTGGGGTTGACGTGCCTGCCGTTTGCTTTACAAACAGACGCGATTGTATGTATCCTTTCGCCTTCGCACAAGCGGACGTCGCAAGCACATCCCGCCGGTCCGCCCAGTTTCCCTTCGGGAGTCCGTGAAATGCCCAACGCGTTGCGCTCGCTGTTCCGTTCATTCCCGCTCGTGTTGATCGCTGCCGCCGTCGCAGGCTGCGGCCAGTCGCAGCAGAAGGGCAAGGGCGGCTTCGCGGGGTTCCCGCCGGCCGAGGTGACGGTCGTGGCGGCCGCACCGAGCAACTTCCCCGTGACGTTCGAATACGTCGGCCAGACGCAGGGATCCAAGGATGTCGAGGTCCGTGCGCGCGTCACCGGCATCATCGAGAAGCGCCTCTTCGAGGAAGGTGCGCGCGTCAAGGCAGGTCAGCCGCTCTTCATCCTCGACGCGCGGCAGTACCAGGCGCAGGTCGCGGCGGCCAACGCCGACGTCGCGCGCGCACAGGCGCAAAAGGCGCAGGCGGATCGCGAGCTCGCGCGGCTTCGCCCGCTGGCCGAGCGCAAGGCGATCGGCCAGAAGGAAGCGGACGACGCGGCGTCGAACGCGGATCTCGCCGCCGCCGCCGTCAAGGCTGCGCAAGCGAAGGTCACGGAGTTGAGCGTGAACCTCGGGTACACCAAGGTGATCGCGCCGATCTCCGGATTGACGAGCCGCGCGCAGAAATCGGAAGGCAGTCTCGCCACCGCCAACGACACCCTGCTGACGGTCATTTCCCAGACGGATCCGATCTGGGTTGTGTTCAACATTTCGGAAAACGAGCAGTTGCGCCTCAATCGCGCGGCGGCAACGAATCAGCTCGAGCTGCCGAAGGACAACGGCTACGAAGTGACGATCCGGCTGTCGGACGGATCGACGCTGCCCCGCAAGGGCCGGATCAATTTCGCGGATACGCGGGTCAATCCGACGACGGGCACCTATGAGATGCGCGCCGAGCTCGCCAATCCGGACGGCGCGCTCAAGCCCGGCCAGTTCGTTCGCGTAATCCTCCACGGCGCGGAGCGCCAGAACGTCATCGCCGTTCCTCAGGTTGCCGTGCTCGACGGACCGCAAGGCAAGTTCGTCTACGTCCTCGGCAAGGACAAGGATGGCAAGGACGTCGCGACGCCACGGCCCGTCGTCGTCGGCGACTGGGTCGATGCGAATGCGTCGAACCAGTGGGTCATCGAATCGGGCCTGAAACCCGGCGATCCGGTCATCGTGAACGGGATTGCCAAGGTGATGCCCGGTGCGCCGGTGAAGGTCGCCGACGCGGGCGCGCCGGGGGCATCGGCGGCGGGCGGCGCGCCGGGGGCTGCGGGATCGATCGGCACGGGCAGCCCGCGATCCGGGACGGGCGCCGGCGAC
>Ga0207711_10003327_pt1 | contig 13945 bp, 9 predicted proteins | sample KBSS34metaG_FD_184401 | JGI IMG/M metagenome (GOLD analysis project Ga0207711, IMG submission 184401) | Switchgrass rhizosphere microbial communities from Kellogg Biological Station, Michigan, USA - KBS S3-4 metaG (SPAdes) (version 2) | ecosystem: Host-associated > Plants > Roots > Rhizosphere >...
GGTCACGGTGGTGAAGACATGGTGTTCTTCGCCGCGGCCGGAAGGCGCGATGCTGACGGTGCGCGACGACGGGCTGGTGGTCGGCTCGGTATCGGGCGGCTGCATCGAAGACGATCTGATCGACCGCGTGCGCCGCCGCGGCATCGAGCAGACCCGGCCGGAAGCCGTCAAATACGGCATCAGTGCCGAAGAGGCGCATCGCTTCGGACTGCCGTGCGGCGGCACGATCCAGCTGGTGCTCGAACCGCTCACGCTGGCAAGCGGCATTGCCGAGCTGTGCGAGGCGGTCGAAGACGGGCAGCTGGTGGCGCGCACGCTCGACATGGCGAGCGGGGCGGTCCGCTACGGTCCGGCGCAAGCCACCGATGGCGTCGACTTCAACGAACTGCGCCTGTTGACCATTCACGGGCCGCGCTACCGGATGCTGGTGATCGGCGCGGGGCAACTGTCGCGCTATCTGTGCAACATCGCCGTGGGCCTCGATTATCAGGTGACGGTGTGCGACCCGCGCGAGGAATACACGGACGAGTGGAACGTGCCCGGCACGAAGATCGTGCGCACCATGCCCGACGATACCGTGCTCGATATGAAGCTCGACGAACGCTGCGCGGTGATCGCGCTCACGCACGACCCGAAGCTCGACGACCTCGCGCTGATGGAAGCGCTGAAGACGCCGGCGTTTTATGTCGGCGCGCTGGGCTCGCGGCGCAACAACGCAGCGCGCCGGGAACGTCTGAAAGAGTTCGATCTGACTGATACCGAACTCGCGCGGCTGCATGGGCCGGTCGGCATTTATATCGGCAGCCGCACGCCGCCGGAAATCGCGGTGTCGATTCTCGCCGAAGTTACGGCCGCCAAGAACGGCGTATCGCTGCCGACGCTGCTGCAGGTGGAAGGCGCAAAGGCCGCCCGCGAAATCGCCGCCAACGGCGGTACGGTGTGCGGCATCGAGGCCGATTTCAGCGCACCGCATCGATAGCGGTTCCGCCTGTCGGCTGGCGCACGCGACGTGCGGTGGCCGCAGGCCGTTGGCGGTACCTTGCTCGCCGCGACGCCACCCTCGCGGGTTGTATTGCCTCCTCGTTTCCCCCTTCGTTAGCCATTCGGCTGACTGCCCGACCAACCTCGATATCCCTAGCATAAAGCCTCACTGCTGCCGAGGCGCGCCGCGCGCTCCGGCAGCGGCGTGCGTGCTTGGCCGCTATGCCGCGCGCTGAAATTTCCGTCATTCATTCCCTTGACGGAATATTCATCGGAGGCTATATTTATGTCGTGGAACGTCGAATACACCCATTTCTTCGGCGAGTGGTGGGACGCTTTGGGCGAGTCCGAACAGGAGTCGGTCGCGGCTTCGGTCAGGCTGCTCGAAGAGTACGGTCCGGAATTGCGCCATCCGTATTCGAGCCAGATAAAAGGCTCGCAGTTTGGCCAGTTACGCGAATTGCGCGTCCAGCATGAGGGGGAACCCTATCGTGTGCTGTACGCATTCGATCCCACGCGCACCGCCATCCTGCTGCTGGGTGGCAACAAGACCGGCCAGGGCCGCTGGTATGAACGGAACATTCCGCATGCCGAAGCATTGTTTCGCGAGCATCTCGCGCAATTGAAAGAGGAAAACGATCATGACCAGGAAATTTGCCGATTTGCGGGCCAAAATGTCACCCGCCTCCCAAGCCCGCGCCGATGAGAAGGCGCGTGAGCTGATGGCCGAGATGGCGCTCGGCGAGCTGCGTCGCGCGCGCGGCCTGTCGCAGGAAGAACTGGCGGCGGCGCTGCAGGTGAAGCAGCCGAGCGTCGCCAAGTTCGAACAGCGCTCTGACATGTACCTGTCCACGCTGCGCGACCATATCCGCGCGTTGGGCGGTGAGCTCGAGATCATCGCGCGCTTTCCCGATGGTGCGGTGAGGCTGGCCAATCTCGGCACACCCGCTGAAGAAGCCGTGCCGCACCGGGAAGCGCCGCAGGAAGAAGCGCCTCATCAAGAGGATGCGCCCAAACGTTTTGCGTCACGCGGTTAGTGTCGCCGCCTGCTGAGGCTTGGTACTGCTTGCTGGCGGCGCTCGCCATGCGCGCTCGTGTCTTCAGCGTTATCGTGCTGTTGCAGGCCTGTGTGCGCCCGCCGCTTGACAACAGATTTGTGGAAACTTTAAGTGTCGCAATGGCTTGAGGCTTCACAAGAACATTGCCCGCTTGTTCGTCCGCTATTGCCCGGTTCTCTGCCCGCTCACTTGCCCCGCTCATTCGACCTCATGCGCAACCTCACGCGTTTTCTTGCGCCCGCCCTTGTCCTCGCCGCACAGCTGAGCAGCGGCGCAGCGGCGGCAAGCGGCAACACCGGCGTCGCTTCGACCGGCGGCGGGCCGCTCTCGGGCCAGCTCGCCAGCCCGCTACCGGGTTCCATCGCTGAAACCAGCGCGACCGCCCAGCCCGTCGAGCCGTACACCAACGAACGGGAGACGCAAACCTTCACCGTCAACGCAGACGGTTCATATGCGAAGGTTGACGAAATGACCTTGCGCGTAAATACCGAAGCCGGCGTGGCGCGCGTGGCGCAGTACTACATCTGGTTCAACCGCAACATGGCGAGCGTCGACGTTCTCGAGGCTTACACGACAGGCGCCGATGGCGTACGCCATGACGTCCAGCCCGAGCAGATCCGCGACGTGCAGGAAGCCCGTTCGTTCGACGCGCCGACCTTTCAGGACATTCTCGAAAAGGTGATCGTGTTTCCCGCGGTAGAGCCGGGCGCACGTGTCCACCTGAAGTACCGCAAAAACCAGCAGGTGCCGATCGTGCCCGGCTATTTCAGCGACTTCACGCCGCCCGATCTCGCGCCCACGCACAATTTCACGCTGGTCTACGACCTGCCGGCCGACAAGCCGCTCTACTCCGATGCCCGTGGCTTCACCGCCGAACCCGCGGTCACGCGCGACGGCCGCACCCGCTACGTGTTTCGCTACGACAAGGCGCGCTTCGGCCGCCTCGAATACGGCTCGATCTCGTACGTGAGCTACGGCGACCGGCTGATGGTGTCGACCTATCGCGACTACGCAGACTTTGCGGCGACATACCGCGCATCGGCAATCGATCCGAGCGCGAACGATGCCGCGATCGTCAAACTCGCGCGTACGCTGACCGCCGCGGATTCCACCCCGCGCGCGAAGGCCAAAACGCTGTACGACTGGGTGCGCAAGAACATCCGCTATGTCGCAGTCAACGTAGGGCGCGGCGCGGTCGTGCCGCATCACGCTGCCGATGTGCTCAAGCTGCGCTACGGCGATTGCAAGGATCACGTCGCGCTATACGGCGCGCTGCTGGACGCTGTGGGCATCCGCAACGAACCCGCGCTGATCAACAGCGGTTCGATCTATTCATTGCCGTCCGTGCCCGGCTTCGGCGTGCTCAATCATGTGATCACCTGGCTGCCCGATCTGCAGATCTATGCCGACTCGACCGCGCCCAATGTCGGCTTCGGCTATCTGCCGTCAGGCGACATGAACCGGCCTGCGGTGCTGGTCAACCAGGGCACGCTGGCCCATACGCCGGCAACCGAAGCGATGGCGCGCAACACCGATCTGACGATCACGGTCGCACCGGACGGCTCCGCACGCTTCGTCTATCGGCTCGAAGCGAACGGCTGGGCCGCGGAGCAGGCGCGTACGCTGCTGCGCATGCAAACGCCGGCGCAGCGCGAGGAATCGATTCAGGCAGAGCTACGCTCGGTCAATCTGACCGGCAGCGCGACGCTCGCCACCAACGGCCTGGACGTCGCCGAAGGTCCGCTGGTGATCACGATGAAAGGCACGCTGGAAGATTTCGTGTTGCCGGGCGCCGCCGCGTCGATTCCGGCACTGACGAGTTTCGTCGGCGGTTTCCAGTCGGATGCGCGCTACTGGTTAGGCGAACGGCAGCGCACGCAGCCATTCATCTGTCGCAACGTGGCGCTGCACGAACGCGCGCGCATTACGCTACCCGCGAACTTCGAGGTATTGGACATGCCCGAAGCCGCAGAGGCGGATGACCATTTCGTCGATTTCCGCTCGAGTTACCGTTACGATCGCGCTTCTAACGCGATCACGATGACGCGCGACGGCAGCACGCGCTTTGCAAGCGAAGTGTGTTCGCCCGACGAATTCGCGCAGATGCGGGCGGGGATGGAAACTATCGGGAGAGATGTGCGTGCGCAGGTCATCGTCAAATCGACGCTGCCGGGCATCGCGCGCGCCGACACCGCAGCGCCGGCCGCGTCGAACGGCTCCGCGCAAAGCGAGCTGTCGGTCTTCAAACCTGCAAGTCAATCGAAAGTCGTTGCTGAAGCGCCTTGAAGGCGCACCGCACGACTAAACGCAATTGCAGCAGCATCCGGTTGCAGCGCAGTAACAGCTGCAGCTGCAACCCCAGCCGCGCCGGCATCCATCACACCGGCCACAGCGGCCCTTCCTGCATTGCGCCGATCTGCTCGCGCAATTCGAGAATGCGGTCTTCCCAATAACGCTGCTTGTTGAACCACGGAAATGCCGCCGGAAACGCCGGATCGTTCCAGCGCCGCGCGAGCCATGCCGCGTAGTGAATCAGCCGCAGCGTGCGCAGCGCTTCGACCAGATGCAGTTCGCGCGGCTCGAACTCACAGAAGTCCTCGTAGCCCGCGAGCAAATCAGTCAACGCGCGCGACGCCTCATGGCGCTCACCAGGCAGCAATAGCCACAAATCCTGCACGGCGGGTGCCATTCTGCTGTCGTCGAAATCGACGAAATGCGGCCCCGCGTCGGTCCACAACACGTTGCTCGGGTGGCAATCGCCGTGCGTGCGCAACAAGTCGATCTCGCCCGCACGCTCGAACGCCTGTTCGACGCCTTCCAGTGCGAGATTCACCACCGTAAGCCAGGCTTCGCGCAGGTCGGACGGCACGAAGCTCTCCGTCAGCAGGAACTCGCGCGACTCGTAGCCGAAGCTCTGGATGTCGAGAGTCGGCCGTTCCACATAGCGTTGTGTGCGACCCACCGCATGGATACGCCCGATAAACCGCCCCAGCCATTCAAGCGTATCGCGCCGGTCCAGATCCGGCGCCCGGCCGCCGCGACGCTCGAAAATCGAAAAGCGAAAGCCGTCGAATTCATGCAGCGTGCGCCCCTCAAATGCACGCGCGGGCACCGCAGGAATCTCACGCGCAGCAAGCTCGCCGACGAACGCATGTTCCTCGAGAATCGCCGCATCGGTCCAGCGTTCTGGCCTGTAGAACTTGGCGACCACCGGCGGGCCGTCTTCGACGCCGACCTGGTACACGCGGTTCTCGTAGCTGTTGAGCGGCAGCATGCGGCCGTCGGTGCGTACACCGACCGTCATCAGCACGTTGTCGAGCGCATCGAGCACGCGTTCCGGCGTAAGCCGGGCGAAGGGGACAGCAGCGCTGCCCTCGGGATCGTGGGTTTCGTCGTTCATGCCGCATTGTGCGCCGCGCCGCCGTCTGTGACGAGCGTTGCAGCGCGCACGCGGCGTTGCGCTCGCCTAGTGAACCTGGGTGCCGGCCGGGCGCACGAGGTCGCCGGTGTCGATCAGGTCTTCGAGAAAGAAGGGCTCCGTGCTCAGTTGCGCGGACGTGCCGGGCTCGCCTGCGTACCAGGTCACCATGGCCATGTCGCCGAGAATGCGCATCACGATGCCGCGTGCGCCATGCGGGACAGCGATATGAACGGAACGAACAATAGAACCGACTTGCATGATATTTCCCCGTTCCATCTGCCGGCTTTATGATTGCGCCGGTCAATGTGACGATAAAAACGCCCTTCGTGCGAACCGTTGTGCACGCACCCGATTCGTAAATGAAAGGGGCAGGCTCATAGTTACCACCGGTTTGTTACGTCATCATTGATACCACATTACACGCGCGTTTAAACCATAAACAAAAAGGGCGTGGCCATTAATTCAATGACGTCCGCCATAAATTCGACTTACGAAACGCTAACTTGTAACGTGCAGTAACAGATCGATGATAAACCGTCTGGCATGCAACTCGCGAAACTGGACATGTACAGTACGATACGCGTTATATTCCTGTCGCGCGCGGCAGCCAGCTCGCCGCGCCGGCGCTACGCTCGCTGCCTTGGCGGCGCCGTCCCTTCGGCCCTCAACGGACCGCACCGTACATGTGGATAGTTCGTCTCGCGCTGCGGCGCCCCTATACGTTTGTCGTTCTCGCGCTGCTGCTGATGATCGTCGGGCCGTTGACGATCCTGCGCACGCCTACCGACATCTTCCCGAACATCGATATTCCGGTTCTATCGGTGATCTGGACATTCCAGGGTCTACCCGCAGACGAGATGGAACGGCGCATCGTGCTCAATTACGAGCGCGGCTTGTCGACTACCGTCAACGATATCGAGCACGTCGAATCGTCTTCGTTGAATGGCATTGCGGTCATCAAGATCTTCTTTCAGCCCCACGCCAATATTCAGGAAGCGCTCGCGCAGGTTACCGCACTGTCGCAGTCGCAGTTGCGCTCGCTGCCGGCCGGCATCACGCCACCGAACATCCTGCGCTACAACGCGTCGACGGTGCCGATTCTGCGGCTCGCGCTATCGTCGCCGACGCTCACCGAGCAGGAACTGTTCGACTACGGCAATAACTTCCTGAAGACCGAACTCGCGACGGTGCCTGGCGCATCGGCGCCGCTGCCCTACGGCGGCAAGCAGCGGCAGATCATGGTCGATATCGATTCGCGCAAGCTGCAGGAGCGCAATCTGTCGCCGATGGACGTGGTCAATTCGATCACCGCGCAAAACCTGATCGTACCGACCGGCACCGCAAAAATCGGCTCGACCGAATACTCGGTGCAGATGAACGGCAGCCCGGATTCGCTGGCGGGCCTGAACAACATTCCGATCAAGACTACCGCGAACGGCACCGTCTATATCCGCGACGTCGCGCACGTGCGCGACGGCTTCCAGCCGCAGACCAACATCGTGCGGGTGGACGGCCAGCGTGCCGCGCTGCTGACGATCAACAAGAGCGGCAACACGTCGACGCTCGAGATCGTCAGCCGCATCAAGGCGATGATGCCGATCCTGCACAACCTCGTGCCCGAATCGATGAAGATCGATCCGGTGGCGGACCAATCGATCTTCGTCCGGGCGTCGGTGCAGGGCGTGCTGCGCGAGGCGCTGATCGCCGCGTGCCTGACCGGCCTGATGATCCTGCTGTTCCTCGGCAGCTGGCGCGCCACGCTGATCATCGCGGTATCGATTCCACTGTCGATGATCACGTCGATCATCGCGCTGTCGGCGTTGGGCGAGACGATCAACATCATGACGCTCGGCGGCCTCGCGCTCGCGGTCGGGATTCTGGTCGACGATGCGACGGTGGCGATCGAGAACATCAGCCATCAGCTGGAGCAGGGCAAGAACCTCGAACAGGCGATTCTCGATGGCGCGGCGCAGATTGCGGTGCCGACGCTGGTGTCGACGTTATCGATCTGTATCGTGTTCGTGCCGATGTTTCTGCTGTCAGGCGTCGCGCACTATCTGTTCATTCCACTTGCGGAAGCGGTGGTATTCGCGATGCTCGCGTCGTATTTCTTCTCGCGTACGCTGGTGCCGACGCTGGCCAAGTATCTGCTGCGTAATCACCATCGCCCCGAGGACATGCACGCGCACGCAAAAACGCGCAATCCGTTCATGCGTGTGCACCTCGGATTCGAGCGCGGTTTTTCGGTTCTACGTGAGCGCTACCGGCGCTTTCTGGTCGCACGCGTCGAGCGTCCCGGCCCGTTTACCGCCGGCTTTCTGCTGTGCTGCCTGCTATCGCTGCTGCTGGTCCCGTTCCTCGGCCGCGACTTCTTCCCGTCGGTCGACGCAGGCACGATCGCGCTGCATCTGCGTGCGAAAACCGGCATGCGCGTCGAGGAAACCGCGGTCGTCACCGATCGCGTCGATACGCGGATTCGCGAGCTGATTCCGCGCGGCGAACTACACTCGATCATCGACAACATCGGCTTGCCGGTGTCGGGTATCAACCTGTCGTACTCGAATACCGGCACGATCGGCACCTCGGATGCGGACGTGCTGATCACGCTGAACGAAGACCACCATCCGACTGCCGACTACGTGCGCACGCTGCGCCGCACGCTGACTGACGAATTCCCCGGCGTGCAGTTCTCGTTCCTGCCGGCGGACATCGTCAGCCAGACGCTGAACTTCGGCGCGCCTTCGCCAATCGACGTGCAGATCGTCGGCCGCAACGTGGCCGCCAACCGCGTGTTCGCCGCACAGTTGCTGAACAAGCTGCGCAACATCCCGGGCCTCGCCGACGCGCGCATCCAGCAGCCCGCCGACTTGCCGCGCATCTTCATCGACGTCGACCGCACCCGCGCGCAGCAGGCCGGTTTTTCACAGCACGACGTCGCAAGCGATCTGCTGATCACGCTATCGGGCAGCCAGCAGACCACGCCGACCTTCTGGCTCAATCCGCGCAACGGCGTCAGCTATAACGTGATCACCGAAGCGCCGCAGTACACGATGGATTCGCTGCAGTCGCTCGCCAATATTCCGCTGACCGCAAACGGCCACAGCAACATTCTCGGTGCGCTGTCGACCATGCAGCGCCAGGCCGGCAACGCAGTGCTCACGCACTACAACGCGCAAACCACGATCGACATTTACGGCACGGCCGACGGCCGCGATCTCGGCGCGGTATCCGACGACATCAACAAGATCATCGCCGATTCGAAAGCGCAATTGCCGAAAGGCTCGACCATCGAGCTGCGCGGCCAGGTGCAGACCATGAACTCGTCGTTCGACGGCCTGTTCGCCGGCCTCGTGTTCGCGATCGTGCTGGTGTATCTGCTGATCGTGGTCAACTTCCAGTCGTGGCTCGATCCGTTCATCATCATTACCGGGCTGCCGGGCGCACTGGCAGGCATCGTCTGGATCCTGTTCCTCACGCATACGACGCTATCGATCCCGGCGCTGACCGGCGCGATCATGTGTATCGGCATTGCGACCGCGAACTCGATCCTGGTGGTCAGCTTCGCGCGCGAACAGCTGCTCGAGCACGGCGACGCGGTGCGCGCCGCCATCGAAGCGGGCTTCACGCGTTTCCGTCCGGTGCTGATGACGGCACTCGCGATGGTGATCGGCATGGTGCCGATGGCAATTGGTCTGGGCGAAGGCGGCGAACAGAATGCGCCGCTCGGCCGCGCGGTGATCGGCGGCCTGACGATCGGCACGCTGGCCACGCTGGTGTTCGTGCCGGTGGTGTTTTCGATGATCTACAGGCGGCTTGCCGAGCGGCGTCAGCAGGCCGCGGCGCACGTCGTGCAAAAGCCGTGACGCACAGAAGCGGCAACCGTTAGTTATGGAGCGTTGATGGAAGGCAAACCTCTTGATGAATCCGCGGTCAGCCGCGGCACCGCGCAGGAAGCTTCGACGAAGCGCTCGCGCTGGCTTGCCGCGCTCGCGGTCATCGTCGTGCTGGGTCTCGCCGTGCAAGGCATCTGGTCGCGCCGCGAAGCGCATGCGTCGCTCGAGCGCGAAGCCGAGCACTCGGCAAAGCTAAGCGTCGAGGTCGTGCATCCGCAGAAGTCGGATGCGCCGGTCGATCTGGTGCTGCCGGGCAATGTGCAGGCCTTCCTCGACACGCCGATCTACGCGCGCACCAACGGCTACCTGAAGAAGTGGTATGCGGATATCGGCGCACACGTGAAGTCGGGCCAGCTGCTGGCCGAAATCGATACGCCGGAAGTCGACGATCAATTGCGCGCCGCGCGCGCCGACGTCGCCAACGCGCAAGCGAACTACGCGCTCGCGCAGAGCACCGCCGACCGCTGGACCGAGATGCTGAAGAGCAAATCGGTATCGAAGCAGGAAACCGACGAGAAAGTCGGCGACATGCTGGCGAAGAAGGGCACGCTCGACGCCGCGCGCTTTAACGTCGCGCGCCTCGAAAAGACGCAATCGTTCCAGAAGGTCTATGCGCCGTTCGACGGCATCGTCACCGCGCGCAACGTCGACGTCGGCGCGCTGATCGACGCAGGTAGCTCGGGCGGCCCGGCCAAGGAACTGTTCCACGTCGCGCAGGCCGACCGGCTGCGGGTGTACGTGAACGTGCCGCAATCGTACTCGCAGCAGATTCGCGCGCAGCAGACCGCGTATCTGACGCTCACGGAAACGCCGACCAAACATTACCCGGGCATCGTCGCGCGCACCTCGGGTGCAGTCGATCAGACGCAGCGCACGATGCTGGTCGAGGTCGCGGTCGACAACCGCAACGGCGATCTGCTGCCGGGCGCGTATGCGCAGGTGCATTTCGCGCTGAGCCCGCAGGCCTCGCCGTACACGCTGCCCGGCAACGCGTTGCTGTTCCGTCCGGACGGCGTGAAGGTCGCCACCGTCGACGAGCAGCAGCGCGTGAAGCTCGTCAAGGTATCGCTCGGCACCGACTACGGCACGCGTGTCGCGATCGCCTCGGGGCTGGCCGGCAATGAGCAGGTGATTCTGAACCCGCAGGATTCGATCGTCGATGGCGCGCCGGTGCGTGTCGTGCAAAGCAAGGCCAATGCGCCGCATCCGGCGAGCAGCGCGACTAGCGCGCCCGCTGGCGCACAGCAGCCGGAACAGGCGGCGGCACATCCGGCGCAGGCGGAATAATGCGCATGCGTTCCGCCCGCTCGCTGCGCCGCGTGTTCGCGCCGGTCGCTTCGCCGCTCAGGCCGGCCGCGGCTGGCATCGCCTCGCTGCGTACCCGCTGCGGCCCGGCCATGGGCACAGCAGCAGTCGCACTCGCCGCGGCGAGCCTGCTGGCCGCCTGCACGCTCGGACCCGACTACACGCGCCCGTCAGCACCGGCCGCGGCGACGTGGAAAGAACTCGACGGCACCGGCTGGAAGCCCGCCCAACCCGCCGACACGCAGCTGCGCGGCGCCTGGTGGGAGGTTTATCAGGATCACGCACTGAATGCGCTGGAACTGCAGGTCGCGCAGGCCAACCAGGACGTGAAAGCAGCCGAGGCGCGCTTCCGCTCGGCGCGTGCGACCGTCGCCCAGTTCCGTTCGAGCTTCTTCCCGGTGATCGGTTATTCCGCCGACTATTCGCGGGTGCGCTCGTCGAAGAACATCGAGTTCAAGTCGAATTCCGGCCGCACGCTGAACGATTTTCTGGTGCAGGGCGACGCGTCGTGGGAGCCCGACCTGTGGGGCCGCATCTCGCGCAGCGTCGAAGGTGCGAAGGCGAATGCGCAGGCGAGCGCCGCCGACGTGCAAAGCGCGCTGCTGTCGATGCAATCCGAACTCGCGACCGACTACTTCGAGTTGCGCGGTATCGACAGCGAACAGCAGTTGCTCGACGACACGATCCGCGCGTACAAGGAAGCCGTCGAGCTGACGCAGAACCGTCTGAACGGCGGCATTGCGACCGATGCCGACGTCGCGCAGGCGCAAACCCAGTTGCGCACGACTCAGGCGCAGCAGATCGATCTTGGCGTACAGCGCGCGCAGCTCGAGCATGCAATTGCAATCCTCGCCGGCCAGCCGCCTTCCACATTCTCGCTGCCGGTCGCGCCGCTCACCGCGGCGCCGGTGGTCACGCCGTCCGGCGTGCCGTCGCAACTGCTTGAACGGCGGCCTGATATCGCCTCGGCAGAGCGGCATATCGTCGATGAGAACGCACAGATCGGCGTGGCAACGGCGGCGTTCTTCCCGAATCTGGTGTTGTCGCTCACCGGCGGCTTCGAAGCGACCAACTACAGCCAATGGCTGATGGCGCCGAGCCGCATCTGGTCGCTCGGCCCGACGCTGGCCGGCACGCTGCTCGATTTCGGCGGACGCTCGGCGAAGAAGGACGAAGCGATCGCGAACTACGACGAGAGCGTCGCGCAGTATCGGCAAGCGGTGCTCGATGCGTTCGGCCAGGTCGAAGACAATCTCGCCGCGCTGCGCGTGCTGGAACAGGAAGCGCAGGCGCAGGACCAGGCGGTATCGGCAGCGCAGCGCTCGCTGGCGATTCTCTCCGATCGCTACAAGAACGGCGCGATCACCTATCTCGACGTGGTCGTCGCGCAGACTACCGCGCTCAATAACGAAGTGCAGGCAGTGACGATCGCGCGGCGCAGGATGGCAGCCAGCGTCGCACTGATCAAGGCGCTCGGCGGCGGTTGGGATGTCTCCGCGTTGCCCACCGAACAGCAGCTCGTTCATCCGGACGACGCCGCCAGCAAGCCGGATACGCCTAAAGCCGCCAGCGCACCTGCGGCTGCAAGCAGCTAGCGCACGCAGCCAGCAAGCGCTCTTTTCCTTGCACACGGGGCAGCGCACGCGCTGCCCCGTGCCGTTTCCTACGCCTGCGTTGCCGGCGCGCGAATTTCGATCAGCGTATCGTTTAGCCTTCGTCAGCATTTCAGAAGGACCCTGTTCGTGACCGCATCACCGGAATCCGGCGGAGGCACTGCTAGCGCCGCTCCATCTTCGTCAGCCTCATCCCCTTCCACACCCGGCATCCCTTATCTCGAACGCGGTACACACGCGTACTGGCGCGCGAGCCTCGCGCTGCTGTTCGCCGGCTATGCGACGTTTTCGCTGCTCTATTGCGTGCAGCCGCTGCTGCCTGCGTTCTCCGCAACATTCGGCGTGAGCCCCGCGCAAAGCAGCCTGTCGTTGTCGCTGACCACCGCGATGTTGGCCTTCGCGGTTTTTGCAGCCGGCTTCGTCTCTGAAGGATGGAGCCGCCACAAACTGATGACCGCGTCGCTCACCGCTTCGTCGCTGTTGACGCTCGCGGTCGCGTTCACACCGCAATGGCACACGCTGCTGCTGTTGCGCGCGCTCGAAGGCCTCGCGCTTGGCGGCGTGCCTGCGGTTGCGATGGCCTATCTCGCGGAAGAAGTGCATCCCGACGGGCTCGGCCTCGCGATGGGGCTTTACGTCGGCGGCACCGCCATCGGCGGGATGGCCGGACGCGTGATCACCGGCATCGTCGCGGATCTGTTCTCGTGGCGCGTGTCGGTCGGCACCATCGCCGTGCTCGGCATCCTCGCGATGCTCGCGTTCCGCGCGCTGCTGCCGCCGTCGCGCCATTTCGTGCCGCGCCGCGGACTGAGCTTCGCGCATCATCGCGGCGCACTGCTGCGCCACCTCGCGCGGCCCAGTTTGCGTCTGCTGTTTCTGATGGGCTTCGTGCTGATGGGCAGCTTCGTCACGCTGTACAACTACATTGGCTACCGGCTGCTCGCGCCGCCGTTCCAGTTGAGCCAGGCGGCGATCGGCGGCATCTTCGTCGTGTATCTGACCGGCGTGGTCGCGTCGCCATGGTCCGGGCGCATGGCCGATACGTTTGGCCGCTCGCGTGTGTTGACCGGCGGCCTCGTCGTCATGCTGATCGGCGTGGCGCTAACCATGCTGCATTCGCTCGCGGCCATCGCCGGCGGCATTGCATGCTTCACGTTTGGCTTCTTTGCCGGGCACTCGGTAGCGAGCGGCTGGGTCGGGAGGCTGGCGAAAGAAGCCAAGGGGCAGGCCGCTGCGTTGTATCTGCTGGCGTACTACCTGGGGTCGAGCATCGTCGGCTCGTATGGCGGAAGAATCTGGACGTCGTTCGCGTGGCCAGGCGTCGCGGGGCTGGTTGCCGTGCTGCTCTTGACCGGCATCGCCGCAGCAAGCTGGTTGCGCAGCCAGGAACGCGCCGGCGCCGCCTGAACGGCATGAACGACGCGCGCGCAGCAAGCGCTTCCAGCAGCAACAAACTGCATATTCGGAAAGCTTCGCGTAAGAGAACAACACGCACGTAGCGCGCCAGACGCGGCCTGCCGTACTGCCTGCTCAGGCCCGCCCGGCGCAGCTTTGCCGTATGTGGCAAGGATTTGCGGCGGGGCGCCGGCGGGCTTTTGCGTAGGCATCGTCACCTATACTCAACGTGAGTGTTGCAGCCGCATCATAAGAACACCAGAACGACGCAGACGGCTG
>Ga0207711_10003329_pt1 | contig 13939 bp, 11 predicted proteins | sample KBSS34metaG_FD_184401 | JGI IMG/M metagenome (GOLD analysis project Ga0207711, IMG submission 184401) | Switchgrass rhizosphere microbial communities from Kellogg Biological Station, Michigan, USA - KBS S3-4 metaG (SPAdes) (version 2) | ecosystem: Host-associated > Plants > Roots > Rhizosphere...
AGATCACCAGCACGTCGGCCCCGTCGCGCAGCAGCTTGGCCTTGCCGAGCTCGAAGCGATAGCCCTCGATCTCGTCGAGCACCACCGGCACCTGGCCGCGCAGGAGGCGCATGTACACCGGCCCCTTGTGGGCGGCGATCTGCGGCACGGCCTGCTCGATGTCGATCGCGTCGCACGGGTCGACGATCGTCAGGCCGGGGATGCCGCGCATCATGGCGATGTCCTCGGTCGCCTGGTGGCTCGGCCCGTAGCCCGTGGTTAGGCCGGGCAGCGCGCAGCAGATCTTGACGTCGAGGTTTTCCTCGGCGATCACCTGATGGATGAAGTCGTAGGCGCGGCGCGTGCCGAAGACGGCGTAGGTCGTGGCGAACGGCACCAGGCCCTCCTTGGCCAGGCCGCCGGCCGTGGCCATCAGCAGCTGCTCGGCCATTCCCATCTGGAAGAACCGGTCGGGATAGGCCTGCGCGAACAGGTGCAGGTCGGTGTACTTGGCGAGGTCGGCTGTCAGGCCGACGACCTCGGGGCGCGTCGCCGCGTACTCGACGAGAGCCTTGCCGAACGGCGCGGCCTTGACGCGCTGCCCTTCGGAAGCGATCGAGGCGATCATCGCCGAGGTGGTGAGGCGCGGCTTCTTCTCCGCGACTGTGTTGCTCATGCCGGAGCTCCTTCGGGCTGCATGTACGGTTGCGATTGATCCAGCACTGCGAGGGCTTGCTGCCATTCGGGCGGATCGACGCGGATGAAGTGGTTCTTCTCGCGACTCTCGAGGAAGGGGACGCCCTTTCCCATCAAGGTGTCGAAGAGGATGACGCGCGGTTTGGCTTCCTTCAGGCTGCGCGCCCTGTCGAAGGCGTCGAGCACCGCGAACTGGTCGTTACCGTTGACGCGCTGGACGTGCCAGCCGAAGGCCGCCCACTTGTCGGCGAGCGGCTCGAAGCCGAGCACCTTCCCGGATGGGCCGTCAGCCTGCTGGTTGTTGATGTCGACGAGGCAGATCAGGTTGTCGAGGCGGTGGTGCGCGGCGCCCATAGCCGCTTCCCACGTCGAGCCTTCGTCGAGCTCGCCGTCCGACATCGAGTTGTAGACGAAGGCCGGGTTCTTCTTCTGCTTCAGCCCGAGTGCCATGCCGACGCCGATCGCCAAGCCCTGGCCCAGCGAGCCGCCGGAGATCTCCATGCCAGGCGTGTAGCTGGCCATGCCCGACATCGGCAGGCGGCTGTCGTCGCTGCCGTAGGTCTCGAGCTCGCTCTCCGGAATGATGCCGGCTTCGATCAACGCGGCGTAGTGCGCAATCGCGTAGTGGCCGTGCGAGAGCAGGAAGCGGTCGCGCCCTTCCCACTCGGGCTCATCGGGCTTAAGGTTCATGGCATGGCCGTAGGCCACGGCCAGCACGTCGGCCCAGCCGAGCGCCTGGCCGATGTAGCCCTGGCCTTGCACCTCGCCCATGCGCAGGGCGTAGCGCCGGATGCGATAGGCACGCGCGGCGAGTAGCGATAGATCAGACATCGAGGGGTCCTTATCGAGGAGAGATCTGGGTCAGCGAATCGTCAGCCAGGGCAGGTAGGCGAACCCCAGCAGTAGGCCGATCGCGACGAAGTAGAACGGGATGAGCTCCTTCACCACGTCGCCGATGCGTACCTTGGCGATCGAGCTGGTGATGAATAGCGTGGTGCCGATCGGCGGGTGGTAGAGGCCGATCGACAGGTTGACGATCATCATGATGCCGAGCTGCACGGTGTCCATGCCGACCGCCGCGGCGAGCGGAACGAACATCGGCGTGAGCAGAAGGACCGCCGCGGGCAGGTCGATAAACATCGCGACCGCCAGCATGATCAGGTTCATTGCCAGGATGATCAGCCAGGGCGACTTCAGCACGTCGGTGGCGAAGCGCGTGAACTCGGCGGGCAGCTGTTCGTAGGTGACGATCCAGCCGACGACGCTCGACGCCATGATTATCAGCAGCACCACGCCGGTCGAGATGCCGGCTTCGATGCAGGCGTGGCGGATCTTGGCCCACGTGAGGTCGCGATAGACGACGCCGGCGACGACCAGCGCGTAGAGCGTCGACATCACGCTCACCTCGGTCGGCGTGGCGATGCCGAAGCGCAGGAAGACGATGATTAGCACGGGCATCATCAGGGCAGGACCGGCGTGCGCGAGCTGGCGCCAGAACGCCGGCCATTCGAACGGTGTCGTGTCGCGCGGGAAGTTGCGGCGGCGGCCCTGGACGTAGCAGACCGCCATGAAGCCCGCGCACATTAGGAGGCCCGGCAAGATGCCGGCGACGAACAGGGCACCGATCGATGCGCCCGAAACGAGCGCGTAGACGATCATCGGGATCGACGGCGGGATGAGGATGTCGATCGTCGCGGCGGCGGCGAGCGTTCCGGCCGCGAACGGCGCCGGGTAGCCGAGCTTCTTCAGCCAGGGGATGAGCATCGAGCCGATCGCCGACGCGTCGGCCACTGCCGAGCCCGAGACACCGCCGAAGATCGTCGACGACAGCACGCCCACCTGCGCCGGGCCGCCGTGGACACGGCCGATCATCATCGAGAGCAGGTTGACGAGGCTCTGGCCCAGCTTGCCGCTGACCATCAGCGCGCCGGTCAGCATGAAGAACGGGATCGCGATCAGCGGGAAGCTCTGCGTCTGTGAGAGCATCTGCTCGATCGCCAGGTGCACGGGCACCTTGTCGATGATGAGCAGCCCGCCGACCGAGGCGAGAACTAGCGCGTGCGCGATCGGGATCGACAGCAGCGCGGTGACGACGAACAGCGAGATGATCAGGAGCGTCATGGCTCAGGCTCCTTGATGGGTGGCGGCGACTTGGATGTCGGCTTCGTCGTGCCCATGCGGCGCCTCGACCCCGGCCCACACCTCGGGCATCTTGCACAGCGTGACGACGCTGAGCAGGGCGAAGCCGATCACCAGGCAGCCGACGCTGACCGAGCCGGGCACCTGCAGGATCGGCGAGCGCTCGTCAGCCGCGATCTCCATCAGCGGCCAGGCCGTGACGGCCAGCGCCGCGTAGAGCACGGCCACTACCAGCGAGCCGGCCGCCAGCACCCAGCGCCGCGACACGTCGAGCTTCTGGGTGAGGATCACGACCGCGATGTGCGAGCCGTGCTGTGCCGCCAGAATCACGCCGGCCATGATCATCCAGGGGAACAGCAGTTCCGGCAGCTCCGACGCCGACGCTAGGCTGGTGCCAGCGACGTAGCGCAGCACTACATTGGCGCTGAGGATCGCGAACACCACCGCCAGGGTGACGTAGAGCACGCCGCGGCTCGCCGCGCCGATGGCGCGGTCGACGAGTTGAAGGAACGCCATGGCCGCCCTCGGCTCAGTGGGCTTGCGCAGTCACGCGTTGGACGAACTCGCCGATCGGGCCCGTCGACCACTTGGTGTAGACCGGCTTGGTCGCGTCGACGAAGGCTTTCCGATCGACGGTGTCGATCTGCACGCCCTTGCCCTTCAGCTCGGCGACCAGCTTCTCGTCGGCTTCCTTCGAGAGCTTGCGCTGCGTCTGGGTGGCCTCGGCCGCGGCTTCAATGAAGATCTTCTGGTCGGCCGGGGTCAACCGATCCCATGAGCGCTTGCTCATCACGAACGGATTGGTCTCATACTTGTGGCCGGTCAGCGTGAGGTACTTCTGCACCTCGTACAGCTTGGCCGAAGCGATGTTCGCCAGCGGATTCTCCTGGCCGTCGACCACGCCCTGCTGCAGCGCGACGTAGAGCTCGGCGAACTTGATCTGCTGCGTGTCGGCGCCGAGCGTCTGCATGATGTCGACCGTCATCGTGTCGGGCGGGGTGCGGATCTTTAGGCCCTTCAGGTCGGCCGGTGCCTTGATCGCCTTCTTGCTGTTGGTCACGTGGCGGATGCCGTTGTCCCAGTAGCCGAGCACGACCATGCCCTTGGCGGCGGTCCGCTTGCTGAGCTCCTCTCCGACGGGCCCGTCGAGCAGCTGCCAAGCCTTCTGCACGTCGCTGAACAGGAACGGCAGGCCGATCGCGCCGTACTCAGGAACGACGTTGGCGATCGCGCCCTGGCTGTTGGCCGACATGTCGAGCGTGCCCGAGCGGAGCGCCGTGATCATCGCGGCGTCGTCGCCCAGCTGCGCCGAGTGTGCGACCTGGATTTCGATCCGGCCGTTGGTCTTGGCCTTGACGCGCTCGGCGAACAGCACCGCCGCCTCGTGGCGCGGGTTGCCCGGCGCGGCGCCGTGGCCGAGCGTGAGCTTGGTCGTCTGCGCTTGTGTGGCGAAGCTCGTCGTGGCGCAGGTGGCCAGCGCGAGCAGCGTGCGAATAAAGGTCTTGCGTTGCATGGTCTTGTCTCCTGGTTGTGGGTGGCTTATCGGCGCAGATCAGTGAATCAACATGCCGCCGTTCACGTCGAGGGTGATGCCGGTGCAGTAGCTGGACAGGTCGCTGGCGAGATAGAGGCAGGCGCCTGCGACGTCGTCGGCGACGCCGAGGCGGCCGAGCGGGATTTCTTTCGCAATCTCGACCTTGCGCTCTTCGCTGAGCTTGCCCTTCTGGATGTCGGTCTGGATCAGCCCCGGGGTAATGCAGTTGACGCGGACCCCGTCGGTGCCGAGCTCGCGTGCCATCGCCCGGGCCAAACCAAGCACGCCCGCCTTGGCGGCCGAGTAGTGCGGGCCGCCGAGGATGCCGCCGCCGCGCTGCGCCGAGACCGACGAGATGCAGATGATCGAGCCGCCCTTCTGGCGCTGCATCTGCGGGATCACGGCCTGTGACATCAGTAGCGTGCCGCGCAGACTGACATCGAGGATTGCGTCGTAGTCGGCGTTGGTGATGTCGACCGTCTTGCGGGGCTGGGTGATGCCGGCGTTGTTGACCAGCACGTCGACGCGGCCGAAAGCCTTGAGCACGGCATCGATCGCCGCGTCACACGACGCCTTGTCGGTGACGTCGGCGATGACGCCGAGGTGGCCCTCGCCCAGCTTGCCGGCGGCGGCGCTAGGTTCCGCACGCGCCAGGTCGAGGACGGCCACGCGCGCGCCGTGTTGCGCCATGAGCCTGGCGGTGGCGAATCCCAGACCGTTCACACCGGCACCGCCGGTGATAACGGCGACTTTGTCCTTGAGCAGCATCTCGATCGTCTCCTGTGGAGGTGATGTTCGGTTTCGAACACGGAGACGCCGCCTACTTGCGCTGCCCTTTCGAGACCTTCTGGCCTTCTTCAGGGCAGCGGCACCGTGAGCCGCGGCTTGTCTCCTGAGTTCGTGCTGCGAATGGTGAAGAAGCGGTCGCTTGACGGCAAGCGATAGTTTTTCAACCTAAGATGACCGTTCGTCAACTTACGTCAGGAGAAACCCGGTGGCATCTCTCCCGCCCATGAACAACCTGCAGGCATTCGAGGCGGTGGCGCGGCGCCGCAGCTTCGCGCTCGCGGCCGCAGAGCTTCACCTCACGGCGTCGGCCATCAGCCACCAGATCGCGCGGCTCGAGGAGCAACTGGCGATCAAGCTGTTCGAGCGAAGCGCGCACGGTGTGCGATTGAGCCCCGCGGGCGAGCAATACCTCTCGCGCGTGGCCGGCGCGTTGTCGGCGATCACTGCGGCCACGGACGACATTCTTCAGGGCGCGAGCAACAGCCTGTATGTGCACTGCTCACCGAGCCTGGCCACGCTGTGGCTGATGCCCAGGCTGCACCTCTTCGCCGAGGCGCATCCGGAGATCTCGCTCAACCTTTCGGCCGCGCACACGCACAGCGATTTCGCCCTAGGCCAAGTAGACATGGATATCCGCTACGGCGTCCCGCAGTGGCCGAATCTGGTGGTGGAACCGCTGTTCGAAGAGCGCATCGTGCCGCTTGCGAGCCCGGCGTTCATTCGCCAGCATCGGCTCAAGCGCCAGGAGCACTTGCTCGGCGTACCGCTGATCCAGAGCAACGTCAGCGTCGTGCAATGGTCCGATTGGTTCAACACTTTCTCGGACAAACGGGCGCCAGATCGCTTCACGCTTCGGTTCGACCGAGCACACATGTCGTTGGACGCCGCTGCGCAAGGTCTGGGCGTCGCGCTTGAAAGCACTACGACGGGCTCCAAACACCTGGCTGAAGGTCAGCTGCGTCCGGTGTTCGGCATTGACAAGTGCATACGCGTAAAGGCGCATTTCGCGGTCTTCCCTGCGCGTCACGGCACCCGGCCGCCCGTTGAGGCATTTCTCTCTTGGTTGCACAGCGAGGCAGCCTCGAGCCCTAACGCGCCTCTTGACAGGCGCGGTTGATGTCTCGCAAGGAGATGACCACAGCCTCAGAGAATCGCCGACGGGTCTTCTTGACCAAGCGTCGGTATGGGCGCTCCTGTCGGTTTAGCCCCCACCGACTCCGCCGAACGCGGTGCCGCTGTCGGGACTACCTTGAGGACCGTCGCGCGAGTGTCTTGACCAACTGTCTTGACGATCCAGACATCACAGTACGAGCGGCGACAGACCGCCGCACCATTGGATGCGTCTGCGAGGAGGGCCGCCCACGCCAGCACGTAATTTCTGCCTCGCCAGCGGAGATTGATCAGGGGGGTCGTGGACGTCGCGCCATGAACTCGGGTCCTGGTTGCCAAACTGAGTGCGCTCACCGCCTCCGAAAATGGCGTATTCCGGAACGAAATCTCCAGGACGCCGTTTGTCGTTCGAACTGCAGCCGTTTCCGGCGGCACGACGGTAGCCTGAGCGTCCCCGCTCTCGCGATATGCCACCGCCGGGTCTTCCTGCGGCGCTGCAAGAGCCTGGGCCTGCATCGCGAAGTCCTGCGGGTGCGACTCGAAGTTGGCTTCGCGGACCGGCTGCTCGCGCACAGGATCGCTTCGCTGCCCGAAGTGTGGCAAGGCATAGGCAGCGGCGACGGAAGCACCGGCAACCGCAAGCGAGAGAAGGAGGAAGCCTCGACCCTGCCAACGGCGCTTACTCGCAGCCCAGACGAACGGCCTTCCCACCATCTGACTCGCTTCAGTCTCCGCAGCCTTGAAGCTTTGAATCACATCGCCAATGGATTGGTCCGGTCGCATTGAACGTAATCGATGTCGCGGTTGACTGGTCAAGAAAGCTGAAAGGGCCTTCAGTCAGCACCGACCTATCGCCAACCTTCTTCTTGAGACGAAGCCCTGTCTTGCCGCCCGTCTGAACAAGTAGGCCGGATCCGCCGTCGGCCGGTGCCCGGCGGCCGGCCCACCTAGCCCTTTCTACTGTCTAAGGAATGGGTAGCGGGTTCGGCGTCCCAACGCGTGAATCCTTCGCGTCACGGATGATCTCTTTCGCGTCCTCTTCCAGCACGAAGCCCTCCTTCACGTTCCTGTTGGTGACTTGGCGCACGGCATGCACATAGGCTTCGTGAGTCGGATAGAGCGCCGAGATCTTGGCCGCGCCGAACGGCTCGTGCGATCCGTACAGTACGCAAAATGCCGCGCCGCTATTTACGCCCGTGTTTGTGGCGGTTGGAGCGTCGGTCTCCGCAAGCCGGATACCGCCGAACACGTGTCCATTGGCATCCCGGGGGATCACCAGCGGTGAAACGGACGTCACTTGGATAGGTTCGGCGCTCGGCGGCCGTTTGCCGGTGCGGACCCAGTCGACCAGATGCTCATAACCTGCGTTCAGCACGAACCGATGCGGGACGTGACTCAGCGGCTGTTTGTCGCAGCTGAGATTGAACGGCGCCAAACCGTCGCGCGCCACCAAGCCCTGACGGTAGTTCATGAACCAGTAGCCGACGTGGGAGGCACCCGCGAGTTCCCATGAACGGAAGGTGTTCGAGTCGGGTTGTCGAATCCCGGCTGCGTTCAACAATGCGACCTCGTTCTCGGTGTTGATGCGCAACATCTTCGCTCGCACGTCGGTACGAAACGGTCCGCCGAGGGTGTGGAGGAAAAAGCCGTCATAGATTTTGTGCAACGGCTGGACCGAGTTGTAGTACAGCGTGAGCCGACTTGACGACTGCGATGCGCCGGCCGCCAAGAGCATGAGCGGCTGCACGCCGCCAAGCAACTCCGGGCGCGAGCGGATTGCCTGACCCGCTTGCGAGAAGATGTCGTACGAGAGCGAATCATCGGTGATGGCGCCGCCGGCCGTGACATCCAGCGTCCCGTAACGTGTCGGGCTCCAGGCGGTTAGCCCATACGGCGCCTGCTGCACGCCGACCCGCTGCGCCGAGACTCCAACGTACGCATATCCCTCTCGCGTCAGGTATTCGCGCGATGTCTCCCAGAGGAGATCGAGGTTGTAGCCGGACGTCACGTTGACCCATTCAACGATGACGATGCCGTTCCACTTGCTCGCGCTTTCCGGGCGCCGCACGATCAAGCGCGACTTGTACGGGTGCCCGGTAGAAACGGCGACACCATCGGCCAGGTTTGGCGTGTTGTAGCGTGTCGCCGTCCCTTGGAAAAAATACTCCTCCTCGACGTAGCCGAGCCTGGAGAGGGCGAAGTTTGGCTCCGATGCCAACTGCGGATAGTTGTGCGTCAGGTCGGTGCCTGGGGCACCTACAGCGGGGATGGGCCCGGACACAACCGGTGTAGCTACTTGCGCAGCGGCGATCGTCGCCAGAAATCCGGCAGCGGCGACGACAGCTAGTCGTGCACGCGCTCGGGAAGTGAAGGTCTGCAGGCTCACGTGTGTACTCCTAAATGGAACCGGGTAAACGTCCCGGATTCAACCGCGCGCCGAGATGGCGCAAAGGCGGCACGAGAGGCGCTGCATGGTTTCCCTACATGCAGCGCCGCCGGTTATGCGGTGTCCGAGCAGTCGAACGCCCTACTAAACATTTGCGAGGTCACTGAATCGGGAGAGGCCGTCCGGTCCCGACGGAAGAATTCCGCGCGCGCCGGATGATCTCCTCAGCGTCTTCCTTGAGCACGAAGCCATCACGCACGTTGTCGCGCACAGCCTGGGTCACGGCCCTGACGTAGTCAGCGTGCGTCGGGTACAGCTGCGCGAGCTTGCCTTCATCGAAGGCAACATGTTGCCCGTAGAGGTTCGAGCAACCCGGCGTGATTCCCGGCTGGTCGCCGCGGTTCGTCGCGATCGGCGCTTCGACGTCTGCCTGGCGAATGCCACCCAGCGCGATGCCGTTGCCATCGCGCGCGATCACGGCAGGCGGACCGACCGAAGTCACGACGATCGGCGTTGCAGGCGGCGGCGGATTGTTTCGCAATACCCAACGTGTCAGGTGGTCGTAACCGGCATTAAGGACGTAGCGCATGGGGACGTGGCTGCCGACCTCAGGGCGGCACGTCAGGTTCGGCGGCGGCAGGCCATCGCGCACGGCCAGGGCTTGCCGGTACATGATCCACCAATAGTCGACGTGCGACGCGCCAGCGATCTCCCAGATGCGCAAGGTGTCGCTGTCGGGCTGACGACGAGCTGCCGAGCTCGGGAGCTCCACCTCGCTCAGCACCTGGATCATCGGCGCGCGAACGTCCGTCCGGAACGGGCCACCGCCAACCTGGATGAGAAAGCCGTCGTAGACCTTGTGGAGAGGCTGGACCGAGTTGTAGTAGAGGGTCAGCCGGCTTGCGGATTGGGACTGACCGATCGCGAAGTAAGCCTTGGGCTTCAGGTTGCCGATGAGCTGGGACCTACCAAAACCCTTCAACGCCGCCGCCACCTGGGAGAACACGTCGTAGGAGAGCGAGTCATCGGTGACGGTGCCGCCGGCGGTCAGGTCGAGGCTTCCGTAGCGCGTCGGGCTCCAGTCCTTCAAGCCGGTGCTGGGCTGGTGGATGCCGACCCGCTGCGCCTGGACGGCGACGTGGACATAGCCTTCACGCGTCAGGTACTCCTTCGAGTATTCCCAATGCAAATCGATGCCGTAGCCCGACGTCACGTTGACCCATTCGACGAGCACGATGCCGTTGAACTTCGACGGATCGACCGGGCGGTGAACGACCAGCCGCGTCTTGTAGGGGTGTCCGCTGGACACGGCGACTGCATTCGCCAGGGCCGGGGTCTGATAGCGGGTCGCAAAGCCCTCGACGAAGAACTCCTCTTCCGTGTACCCAACGTCGCGCAGATCGAAGTACGGCTCGCTCGCGAGCTGCGGGTATTCGCGGGGCTGGCCGGTACCCGGTGTTGATGTGATATCCAAGGGGCCGATAACGTTCGGGACCGGTAGCCGTTGCGCATTCGCGACGGTGGCCGCGATGAGCACGGTCACCGTTGCCGCTGCGCGACGAGCAATCGACCGCAAGTTGCTTGGTCTAGATAGGTGCATGGGAATGTTCCTCAGGGTGAATGGATTGCCCTCCCCGAGTCGCGGGTCCGCCGGGCTCGGAATGGGCCAAAGATAGTGAGCGAGCCTTCAGGCCGGCGCGATCACACGAATTGGTTCGATCAGCATTCGTTCGTCTCCTTCGTTCTCAGCGCCGCAACGTAGGCGGGCGCGACTTATGGGGGCGCCTTGGATTGCGGGTAACTATGGGCACCGGCGCGCGCCGAGACAAACGACAGTTCTTCAGCGACGAGTGAATCCCGTTCATACCGGGTTTGCCCTATGAGGTCATCCTTCCCGCCTTTGAGTTGCCTCCTCGCCTTCGAAGCCGCAGCGCGCCGTTTGAGCTTTAGTGCTGCGGCCAGCGAGTTGCACTTGACGCCGTCGGCGGTCAGCCACCAGATCGCGAAGTTGGAGCAACTTCTGGACGTGCGGCTATTCGAGCGTTCGCCGCGCGCCATCGAACTCACCGATGTCGGTCGCGAATACATGAGCCGGGTGGCCCGCGCGCTGGATGCAATCAGCGCAGCGACCGAGAACGCACGAAAGCACATCCGCAACGCGCTGTATGTGCACGCGAGCCCGAGCTTCGCGAGTCTCTGGCTAATGCCCCGACTTGCCGACTTCGCTCACCAGCACCCCGGCGTGGCCCTGTCGCTCTCGTCGTCAGTCGTGCACTCGGATTTCTCTAGCGGGCAGGTCGACATAGACATTCGATACGGCTTGCCTAACTGGCCGCATCTCCATGCCGAAGCGATCTTCGAGGAGCGTATCCAGCCATTGGCGAGCGCCAGGTTCATCTCGGAGCACCACATCGAGACCCCTGAGGATCTGTGCCATGTGCCGCTGATTCAGTCTGTGGTCAACGTCGTACAGTGGGGCGACTGGTTCAGAAGCCGGAACATCGAGTACTCGCCGGGTCAATTTGCTTACCGCTTCGACCGAACTGCAATGGCGCTCGATGCCGCTGTGCAGGACCTGGGCGTTGCGTTCGATAGCTCTTCAATCGCGGCCTGTCATTTAAAGCAGGGACGCTTGGTCAAAGTCTTCGATCCGGAGTGGTGTCTGAAGGTCCAAGCGCACTTCCTTGTGTGTCCGGCCCGTCACCTCGAGCGGATAGAGGTGGCTCATTTCATCGAATGGGTGCGTGCTCACGCGCTCGATCCGGAAACCTATCCGGTGCCACCTGCCGCCGCGCAGTTGGCTGAGGCAAGCCACGCTCACGCTTGAGTTCGTACTCGATCCCGTCTTGGCGGCAGTCCCCTTGTAGGGAGCAGCAACCTGTCCACGCGCTCTCTGAACGATGTAAACGGGCGGGTAATGGCCGTCATCCGCGTACGCAGATGGTCCGCGAGACCTTGCGTTCATCACGCCGGCGAAGAAGTCTCCCGGTTACGCGTTGCGGAGCCGAACGGGCGGCCGTCGATCGGCGTGCGACGCGCGACGCTACTGGGTACCGACGCGCAGCCCGCCAGCAGAAGATCGAAGGCCCCAGTGAGCGTCGCGAGGGCCCCAGCAAGTAGAGACATAACTGCCTCATGTCCTAGGCGCAACGGCTGTTCGCGACGCGCCTCGCTCGGCATGCACGGCGATCAGACTTCCAGATAGCTGTCGGCCGTGGATACCGGCAGTCGGCCCACTAGCGGACACTCGCGAACGACCGCTGTGCCGGCTGTTGCTGCGCAAATCCTAGCGGCGACTGATTCCCGGCGAGTCGGGTATCGGGCCACGCCTGTCGCAACAACCGGTTCGGCTAGAGGGAGACCCGCGTGAATGAATGCAGGTCCGGCCGACCTAGCACGCCGCGCCAACGGCCGAATCCGCCGCCACCCGTACGTGCTTCGACGAACAATCGGCCTATGGCAGTGTTGCGGGAGCAGCGCTCGTGCGACCCTACGTGCACCCCGGGGTGGTCGCCCGTTGGGGTAGACCTTCGGCCCGCCACGGAGAGGGCAATCGTAAACAAGCGGGATCAACGCGCCTGTGTTTTTAGGATGATCGCGTCATTGAGCCGGTAGGCCAAGCCTTTGGGGTCGTTTTTCACGACCTCAAACTGTCCTCTGATGGTGGCTACCCCTTCTTTAGCCACGACCAAGTCTTTGGTATTGACTTCTACGAGCTCGGTAGGAGTAGGCGGCTCGCATTCGCCGCATAGAAAGGCGTGGCTGCTGAGTAGAAATTGCTTGCTGGTTTTGCCGTTTGCCATCAGTGGAGTGAGATGACCGATGATGGAAACGGTTTTGCCGTGCAGCGCTAGGACGGGGGGCAGAAATGTGGTCTGGTACGTGCTGCCCTGGCGCACTACCAGTGCCCTAGCCAGATCGCCCCAAAGCACGACGTCGGCGGGTGCGTCTTTGTAGGCCTGCTCGCCGAGCGGTTCGGCATGGTGAGTATGGACTTGAAGACGATTGTCTTCGGGTCCGCGGACGGAGTCCGACGCATGAGGATTGGCGTCGTGAGCATGAGCGTCCCTGGCGTGCTCATCCGTCGCATACGCGATCCTGTGACCATTTGCCTGTCCAGCGTCCTGCGTGTGCACGAGTACAAAGAAGAGCACCGCAAGCAAGCCCAAGACGCCGAACCCGGCGATCGCTGGGGTCAAACGCGACTTTCCCTCTGCTGCGGTAGAGGTCCCAAAACGGTTGGATAGTCGCGGCACGCTTACAGACCTTCGCCGTTGGTGTAAACCTCTTTGCCATCGACATAGGTACGAATGGCATGCAGGTCTTGCAAGGCTTTCTCGGAGATGGTCATGAAGTCGGCAGACAACACGACGAAGTCGGCCACCTTGTTCGGCTCAATGGAGCCTTTGATTGCGCTGTCTTCGGTGAGGTCGGCGTAGTAGCCGGTCAACATTCGCAGACCGGTCTCACGCGATACGCGCTGGTCTTTGAAACCGTTTTGGCCGTCACCATACTTGCCGTCGGAGATCGTGTCCCGCGAGATGAAGTGATACATGACCCAGAAAGGATTGGTCGGAACCACGGCAGAGTCGGTGCCGCCGGAAGTGCGCAACCCAGTGTCGAGGAAATTCTTGACCGGCGTGATCTGCGAAGCTCGAGCCATGCCCAGATAACGCTTGAGCACAGGCGCCGCCAGGTAGAGGTGGTCTTGCGCAGCCATGCTGAGGTTCAGCAGTTTCATGCGTGGAAGCTGGTCATCGCGAACGACAAAGCCGTGTTCGATGCCCCAAGGGTACTGAGTGCTGAATTTCTTCTGCGCGTTTGCCTGCTCGTAGCCCTGCAACGCTATGTCCATCGCGGCATCACCCACCGAATGCACGGACATGCGCCATCCGGCTGCGTTCCAGGCCTTGGCCACCGCGTTGAAGGCTTCCTGTGTAGTCAGCGGCGTACCGACGTAACCATCGGGCTGGCCCGGAGGATTCTCGTACGGGACGGTCATGTAGCCACCTTCAAAGCCACCGTCAAGACCGGCCTTGATGCCCCACACTTGCAGCCAATCGTCCCTGTCGTGCGGGCCGATATTGGCGGCTTGCAGTTGAGCCAGGGTCGGTCCACGGAAAAGGATGCTGTAGCGGGCCGTGGATTTGCCAGCTTGCTTGAGCGCCTGGAGATCCTGGTACGCCTGAATGCTGGTGCCGGGAATACGTACGTTCGTCAGACCATACGAGTTGATGACCTTCTGCTCGGCCAGAATGTTGGCTTGCCTTTCTGCGGCATTGCTGGCCGGACGTGCAGTTGACTTT
>Ga0207711_10003330_pt1 | contig 13938 bp, 8 predicted proteins | sample KBSS34metaG_FD_184401 | JGI IMG/M metagenome (GOLD analysis project Ga0207711, IMG submission 184401) | Switchgrass rhizosphere microbial communities from Kellogg Biological Station, Michigan, USA - KBS S3-4 metaG (SPAdes) (version 2) | ecosystem: Host-associated > Plants > Roots > Rhizosphere >...
TACTCGATCCGCACGCCAGCCGTCGTGTGGAGCGTCGTGGAGGTGTGGACCATATGCCTCGATAATCTGGTCCAAATGTTCGACTTTACTCATGATCTATTCGTGAACCCTGAAACACTTTCTCAGTCGCTTGCGGCAAGTTTGCATACGCGAGAGCCCGCATGATGCGCTTGCAGCGCGGACAGTAATCCTGAATCGTCTTGCCGTTACCTACCGAGTAATCAAATCCGAGTTTGTCTACGACGGTTTTCAAATCATCGAGCCAGAGCTGAGCAACAAACTCGGCGCCGCAACGCGCGCACTTCGCTTGCGGCATTTCGCGAGCGCGTTGCTGGTAAAGCTCAACGCCGATCGACGCCGGGCGTTGCACGACGTGAAAGAGCTTTCCGAACGGTAAATAGAAGAGCGTCATGATCACTGTCGCCTGATGCGTCAACGCGATGAAGTGATACATGTAGCCGTTGAGCCATAGACTTGATGCCGTCAACATGAGACCGGTGACTGAAATCGCGATCAGCAGCATGTGTGGTACGAAGTCGAGCGTGAATTGCTGCAAGGAAATCGCACCGCGATCGCGCAGGCGACGATGAATTGCGATCGCGCAGCCGGCAATGACCATCAACGCCGTGAAGTCGAGAGCGTGAAATGTGATCCAGGCGATGAGACTGCGCCCCTGCATTACGTTCAGCGGAAAGCCAAAGACGTATGCGCGATAGCCAAGCTCGCCTTCGAGTTTGAAGTGTACCCAGCCAAACACGAGTGGAAACGTGATCAGCGCCGAGATCACGCAGCCCCATCTGATCAGGAAGTGCATGGCCCAGCGTGAGAATCCGCGTTTGAAGATGAAGCGTTGGGCAACGAGGTTTGTGGAAACCGTCTTCGCCGCGTTCGCGGTGTTTTGCACAAACTTTTCTCGTTGCAGATAGAGTTTCCAGCCGCGGCGCCAGTAAACGCGCGTGGCCGGACGTTGCAACCAGATCGCATAGCGAAACACCACAGCGCCGAACGCGACTACGCTGGCGATGGTGTAACCGAAAAGCGCGGCATCGTAGTGTTCGAGATTGCGTGAGCCGGCGACGATCAGCACCGTCAGAAGGAACGACGCCGCCAGCGCGAGCAGGACCGGTCTTCGATTGTCCGACGGCTGGTCATGCACCAAGATTGAATCCCACCAACGGCAGTTGGTGGTGATTCAGATCCTTTCTAGATAGAAGTCCCACAGAGAGATTGGAATTCCACCAACGGCAGTTGGTGGATGGTTCAGATTACGCATCCGCATTTGAAGTATCCACCAACTGCCGTAGGTGGGGTTATATGGCTCAGGAGCTATTGTGTAGAAAGCACCTGAAGCAATCCACCCACTCCCGTGGGTGGGATTTAGGCTCTTTGCACTAAGCGGTTTTCCATAGCAAGTGCTTTTGGAAAGAGTATGTTGTTTTCTAGATGAATGTGTTGATGCAGATCCCTTTCGAAGTTCTCGAGCGCTTGATAGAGCGTTCGGTAACTGATGCACCCATCCGCAGGCGCCTTGTAGTCAGACGTTAACGCGCGCAACTCGCGCAGGATCTCACCGGCAGTGTCATGCTCCTTCATCATCATGCGTATCGGATTCTCGACTGTACCGAACGGGGCGAAAGGGGCGGCCCATTTGTGGTCCGCTGCCTGCGCCAGGGCGATCATATAGGGAAAGAGTATCTGCTCTTCTTTGAACATGTGTGGCTTCAGATCTGCGCAGAGTCTCTGCCAGAGCTCGCCCAGGTGGAGCAGTTCCGGGTGATTCGCTCCATGGGCCCCGATCACTTTGTCGGTAAGTGATTGCAGCCGATCCATCTCCGACTTGGTGAACACGTGATGAGTATCGAGAATGTGCGTGATTAGCTCGGGAAGAGAAGCGTTCTGGAAATCCACGGCAGCAGCGTCTTCGGACTGAGTCACGCCGCCGAGCATTTCCATGACCTCGCCGACGTCAACGCCGGCCGAAGCGCAAGCCTCAGCTAGCGGCCGGTGACCGCCACAGCAGTAGTCGATCCTGAGTTTTTCAAAAAGTCTCGTCGATTGCGGAAGTTCCATCGCGACCTCTCGCACAGTCATGCCTGTATTAATCATCGTTTACTCCTAAGATTGGTTATGAGCGCACAAGTCCTCACACACTCGGACTTGTGCAAGCTTTATGCCCGTAAAAGCCGGAGGAATGTTGGTTCTTTCTCGAAACTGCTGCGAGTTTTTGCAAGTGGTCGGGTAGAAATCCGCAGATCCTATCCGTGCTTTCCGTGTTAATCCGTGGCTAAATACTAAACATGAACGTACTTGTCCTTAACTGCGGCAGCTCGTCGGTCAAGTTTCAATTGATCGCAACTGATCTCGAGCGAATCGAGCAGGACGCAGATAAGCGTCTGGCCTATGGGTTGGTTGAACGCATCGGCGGCGCGGGCATCGTGACCTTCACTGCTGAAGGTAAAGCGCCGAAGCGGTTTGCCGAGCCGATCAGAGACACGCGCGCCGCCGTGGAGATGATTCTTCGCTGGTCCGTCTCGGAAGAGTCTGGCGTGGAAGAGATCCAGAGTGTTGCAGATATTCATGCCGTAGGACATCGCGTGGTCCATGGCGGCGAGCAGTTCACGAAATCGGCGCTGATAACAGACGAGGTGGTGCGTGGCATTGAAGACTGCATCGAGCTCGCGCCGTTACACAATCCGGCAAACATCCAGGGCATTGTCGCAGCGCGCACCGCGTTAGGCGTCGCGTTGTCGCAAGTTGCCGTGTTCGACACGGCGTTCCACCAAACGCTGCCGGAACACGCGTTTCTATACGCTCTGCCGTACCAGCTCTATCGTCGTCACCGCATCCGGCGTTATGGTTTTCACGGCACGTCGCATCGCTATGTCGCTTATCGTTATCGCAAACTGAAGGGGATTGCGCGAGAGGCGACAAACATTATTACGCTGCACCTCGGTAACGGTTGTTCCATCGCCGCGATCAAAGGCGGAAACAGCATCGACACGTCGATGGGATTCACGCCTTTGGAAGGCCTCGTGATGGGCACGCGCTCCGGTGATCTCGATGCATCGATCGTGGATTTCATCGCCACGAAAGAGGGTTTGACTTCCGGTGAGGTCGAAACACTCCTCAACAAGCAATCAGGACTGCTGGGCGTCTCCGGACTCACTGACGATATGCGCGACCTGCTGGACGAAGCGCATGAGCACGACGATCGTCGAGCGCGTCTGGCGATTGAGATCTTCTGTTATAGGGCGCGCAAATACATCGGGAGTTATCTGGCGGCGATGAACGGAGCCGAGGCGATCGTGTTTACCGGCGGCATTGGTCAAAACTCTGCCGAGATCCGCAGCCGAATCTGCTCCGACCTGACGTGGCTCGGAGTGGATCTCGATGCGGAGCTCAATTCGACACACGGTATTGATAAAGGCGGCCAGATCAGCACCGACACCTCTCGCGCCGCGGTCTTCGTTATTCCGACAAACGAAGAACTATTGATCGCACGTGACACGGTTCGCGTCGTGAGCGGCGCTCCTCAGCGGTTCTAGTTCCACTGCTCCAGCTCACAGATTTTTTCTCGATCAGTGACGCAGGTGTAAGGCTGTCGATGTATGACCAATGTCCGGTCGCGGCGTCTGCGATGAAGATGAGGCCGGAGTGGATCTCTCTTGGTCCGGTCATTTCGCCGGTGAAGAGGCGGAGAAGTTTCTGTACGTCGTCAACGCGGCCGGTAACGAGAGTCCATCCGCGGTTCCGGCCGTATTTGCCGGCCCATGTCTTGAGCTTTTTCGGCGTATCGGTTTGAGGATTCATCGTGACCGAGATGAGGAAGACGTCTTTGCCTAGACGCGATGTGAGTCTTTTCTGAACGATTAGAACCCGCTGAGACATAATTGAGATTGACGATCTTATCCTCACGGTTTTTAATATAAGAGCCCCACGTTCATCCACATACCCGGCGAATTTCCCCTCTTGCCTGGTTTCGTCAAACTATGACTTTGACAAACCATTTCGAAAGGTCGATAGCATTACCTGAGAATTGTCATCTCTGAAGTGTTGCTGTTGATTGTTCCCACCGCACTTTTGAGTTTTCCAGTGCGCGAAGGCACTAGAACATAATCGTTTCTCAAGTCTACCGAAAGCGTGTATGTCTCGCGCTGCGGGCTTGGTAGGCATGCGTCACCCCAATTCAAAAATAACCCCTGATTAAATACTGTACGATCGTCGTTGGGGGCGGACTCAGCAAAAGCACGCTTGTCGCAGTCTAGTAGGAGTTGAAACGAGCGCACGATCATTTCTCCTGGTGACAAACGAACAAATAAAGCTGGAACGAGCGCTCTCTCTGGCACACCATATCTTTGGACTACCATCTTCCGCCCAGCGGAATTTATTGCATTGATATTAGCTTCCGAAAGGTTACGGAAAAAGAGCGGCTGAGAGGATGTATTCAGCAGGGCAATATCAATGGTGACCATCTCGCCGATGTAAAACGTTGATTTCCGTAATCCAATCTTTAGTTGTGCGGTCTCGGCAAATTTAATTGCAAGATCCGGCCTTGAGTCAGCGCGTTCTACTCTATCAGTGCTATCACGAGTTTTTCTCGGTTTAGCCTGATCAGCAACTAACCCACTCTGGAAAAAAATCAATCCCGATAAGCTAAGAAAGATACTTCGAAGAATCATAACACCTCACTTTGGTAGCTGTTTTGTCTTACAGATCTCGTCTAGCTGTTTCTTTACCTCAGCGGAGATAACGAAATTAGTCTTTTCCGGATCGCCAATAGCAGCAGCAGTAACTCCGGAATTATATTGGCTCGGATGCTCGGGCTCCATCAATAGGTAATGAGCAATCATTTCGTGCGCACCTATACCAGCAATTAACGGCACGAGCGCTTCTGGCCTCGTATATTTTGCTCCATAGCTAGCTCGTATGTGATTAACTGAAATGCCACCGATAGGTCCTGGGAAATAGATATCAGGGTATGCACTATCCGGAATCTGTCGGGTTGACCGGGTGTAACCGACAGTAGAATCGTCGAAACGAGTGTCGAGCGGATAAGTCGCAGGAAAGTTTTTGTAAACAGTCAAGTTGTAGTTAAAGGCCGGCGTTGTCGCCGCCTTCGGATTGTTAATTGTTGCCTTATAGCCTCCGGTTTCGAAAATTGTATTTAAATTATTCTCGATTGCTGCGAGGTCAGCGCTTGTCAATTTTACCCCACTTAGATTCCTAAGATTGATATTAAAAGTGCACGGTGCTTTCTGAGGAGATGCGTGTGCATTGTTTCTTTGGCTCAATTGGGGGGAATTCCCCTCTGGGTATGAAAAGAATTCCGTGGCCATAAACGCCGCTTGCAATGCCGCTTCAAGTCCACCAGAGATCGCAAACGTGAAGCCTCGCTCCGCTCTGGCGGCATTGTCCCCATGCCAAACCACGTTAATGGGTCGGGTTACTTTGTCATAATAGTGTCTGCTGTATGTGCTGCCGTCAGAGCGACGGTACTTGATGTAGACATCGGCGTCGAGTAGTACGTCACCTGCTCCCGATTCGGCGGCTTGCTGCACCATGTAGCAAGGCGTTTGAATTCCATCCCACGAGCAACTGTTGTCGTAGTTATATGGACTCGCGTCGTTCATGAAAAGCTTGCCGGCTGGCTTTGCATCAGCGTGAAGCCGGTAATTGGTAATGTAGGGATCGACCTTCGGTATTGTTGCTCCCAGAGGATCGAACTCCTCATCTCTCCCACCCTTTCCAGTGTAGTCTGTTTTATACGTCGTCCCGGTTTGAGGATTGACGTTTCGGAAGCGCACGATACTAGTCGAAGGTGTGATCTCCAGTGCCGCTATTCGCTTACCTGCATAGACGAAAGCAGTTGTCAGTTCGTCATCATCATCCAGCTCCGCGACAATCGCTCCCAACACCGTAGACCATAGGAAGTGTTGCGTAACATCATCAGTGGTGGAGTCGAATTCTTCGTTTATTGTCTGCTCAACATAGCGATTTTCAGTGCGTTCTCGTAACCAGCCGTCGCCATCCAGCTTATGCCAAATATCTGAAGTAAAATACCGCGCGCCGCTCGGGAACTCATCTGATTGTGAGGTGAAGGAATACGTTCGTTGTCCTGTTGAGTCGAGACCTGCGGCGCTATTTTCAGTCCAAACGAGAGTGCCGGCTTGATCGTAGCCCTGGTCGGCACGTCGATTGTTCGTATGGGCACCGCTGTCCGTTGGTATAGCCGTCCGCCAGAGGTAGCCGCTGCGTTGAGTCATATTCCCAAATGCGTCGTACTGAAAACTCTGTCGATAAGGATTGTCGCGCGGGCTTAACGGCGACTGATCGTGTGCCTCGCGACCCGTGTAGGCCTCTTTGATCCGGCCCGCAAAGTCCCACTCATATTTGCGATCGAATTTTGTTGTGCTCGTGGCGTAAAAGGCGTGGAACAAGCGTCCATCGTCGTGATAATCAAAATTGACTCGATCGGTATAGGTTGAATTATCAAGAACATTGCGAAGGTCAACGAGCTCATATTCGGTTGGCTGCAAGCGCTCATTGAAGTCGGTGTTCTCGTACACTCCGTTGCCATACGCGATGGTCTTCGCGCGGCCCCAGGCACGATACTGAATACTGGAAATGAAAGAACTTATATTCGGATAATTCGTGCCACCGACGGAAGTCAGTTGACCCGTCTTGTCATAGGAATAACTCACAACTCGATCGTAAGGATCCTCGACTGAGGCCACTGCCCCAGACGGCTTGTAGGTATAGTTCAGAGTGAAGGAACCCGTAACGCCAGTGACCGTTTGTGTTTCCGACGTCATTCGCGATGCGGTGTCGTAAACATAATCGGCTTCGGCAACGCTCGAATCCATCGAGAGCCGGTTGCCGGCAGCATCGTATGTGAGTGTGACGGAAGGCGTAGTATTGACTCCTGTAACCGTGGAGTAACTTATACCAGTCATCAGGTGCCGGCTGTTATAACTGTAAGTAGCAACGACGCCACGCGGATCGGTGATTGTTGCATGTGTGTCGTCAGCGTTATACGTAATCGTGTTGTATGTATTGGAATCAAACTCAGGTTTGTGAGTCTTCCACAAACGTCCATAACCATCATATTGGTAGGTTGTATCCTGATAAGTACCGCTTGCAGTCGTGCCGGAATATTGACGCAATTGCGTGGGATGATCGAGTAAGTCATAGGTTGTCACGACGGTAGAATTCACAGTGGACGAATCGCTGTAAACTTCGATCTTCAAACTACGTCCGAATACGTCACTGTAGGACTTTTGTTTACGATTCACTTCATCAAGCATCGTGACTACTTCCCCACCAGCGCAACCGCACCCCGAGTAACTCACTGTCTTGGTAGTGTCGTCCTGGTTCGTAGTTAGGAGCGGTCGCCCCTTCCAGTCGTAGGTTTGGGTTGTTGAAAGAAAGCCCGCTGAATCGTCTCCAGCAGGAACCCAAGAGCTATTGATCTCCGTGGGGCTAGTCTGTTCGCTCACCTGGCTCATGATGTCGTAATACGTGTATACAGCCTTATATCCTCCCGTGCTGCCGGGAAAATCACTCGCTACGCCGCGAACTCGACCTACTCCGTCAAATTGCGTATTCGTAAATGCCTCGTTTGTTCCATCAAAGCCGCGATTGTAGGTTAGTCGATAGTTTGGACCATATTCGTAACGTGTACGCGCTTGCTTGGTGGTATCAGAGGTGCTCGCCAAACTGGTGGTTGCATCGGGTCGCCCGACTGAGTCATAGGTTTGCGTGACAACTGCGCCCAGCGGATCTTCTGTACGCGTTACACCGCCAAAGTCGTAGTTGTACTGTGTAAGGTAGTCATTCGAACCCGGATCTTCCAAAACAGTTGGATAGGCGTTCGTGTTGCGAGTGTTGACGCCATCGCTGAACGAATCGGCGTAAGTGATATTCGTTTGATGATCCGATCCATCTCTCGTGAAGACGACTTGACCGAGCGAGTTATAACCAGTGTCAGTTTCTATATAACCACTGCCACCGATCTCATATCGTTTGACAGTGCAAACATTGCCTCGTCCTGTAACAAAGCTTGAGCCATAGTTCGTATCATCGTGATTATCCTTACCGGTGACGTTCGTAAAGTACTCGCTACTCGAGTCGTAAGTGAATTCCGTTTTCGCCTTAACGTTGTTACCGGCATCTTTGATCTCGATTTTTGCGGGCAAGCCAATCACACGATTGTTGATGTAAGTTGACGACGTGACGTAATCGATGTCGGTTTTGCGGTATGCAGTTGATGCATCTGCTTCATATTCCGTCACCACATCAGGAAGACTGTAATCCGTATACGTAATAGTCGTTCTCCTACGATTACTTGCAATATCGTAAACATTCGTCTCAGTGATTCTCGGATTCACAATGTATGAAACAGACGTGTTGTCCTGATCCCAGGAAGTTGTCGTCCATTTCTCCTTTGTGGAGGCTACCCAGATTTCGGTCGACGTAGTTAGCCCGCGCTGCCAGGTCGATGATGAGTAGAACTCTTTGTATTGTGTGTTGTCTGGAGCAGTCATCACTCCACCACTGAGCCCAGTGGTAAACTGCGTGCGCGCTTCCTCACCTGATGTGACAGTTCCGTCCGTATCTCCGTTCCAATAGCGGGCCCATGTGTAACGATCAGTAACGCGTGGGACATCTGCGCTGGGCGTATCGTAGACATAACGCGTTTGCGATTGCAGTGTGTCGTTGGAAGCATAGCCTTTGACTTTGTTGACCTGTCCGAATGCATTGTATTCAAACTCGACGTGCGAACCGTCTGCAAAACCGACCTCGGTCAATACTGACATGCTTGCGTTATCCTGCGGCCAGAGCATGTAGACACCGGAGAAGTTGGTATCAATCGTAATGTTGTCATGAGTAAAGGTGGCCCAAGTATGTGTTACTGACGAGCCGCCAACCGTCCAGGGCTGCGTGATCGTTTGCAGATGCGCGTTGCTGTCATAGTTGAATGTGATCGTGCGTTCCAGAGTGTCGACGATCGTGCTTATATTTCCCGTTGAGTTGTAGTTGATCGTCAGGTAGTTGCCGTTGCGATCTTTAATCTGAGTGCAAACCCACTGACCGTTCGACGACGAATACGTCATCTGCGTGCCGTCGGTCGTGCGAACCAGCAGTGACGAAGTGTTATCGGTAAGTTGCGTATACGTAGCATCTGCGGATTCGTAGATGTTAGAGGATCCCACGCGCCGCAGCTCAACGTGGTGTCCCACCGGAGTTGTCAGCAGGTATGAAGCCGTTCCCGTGGCGGAGTTGTAAAAACGTGGCTGTACTATCGGGAAGCCGAGCCGGAATCCGGGTGCTGGAAAACCGCGATCAGTATCATAGGCAACAGTTGAATTCGCTTTGGACCAGACGCGGGAGTTATAGCTCAAACTCAATCCCAGATTTAGTCCGGTGCGCCCGGGCAGTGAAAGAATCGGAATTCCGAAGTTGACGTTTCCGGAAAGGAGATCTTCCGCGCCTGTTCCGGTGCGATTAACAATGTCTATTCGTGCGGTTGAGAAATTGCCGCTCGTCGTAGGGTAAGAACCAACATCCAACGTTCCAACAAAAGTTGAAAACTCAGACGCTGTGGCGAAGGAGTTACGAACTGACTCGCGCCCGACGGAGCTGACCTGGCCCACCCAGTAACTCAAATTGCTATCAGGTGCGTGCTGGTAGTAAGCCCAATACAGATCCGTGACGTAATCGGTGCTGTTGGTGCTTAGCGCCGCGTATTCGCTGGAAAGAAACAGGGCACGGCCGAGATATTGCGCAGTCGCCAGTACTTCCGCCGATCCGAGTGAAGTCGCATCTTTTAGTTGATTTTTCCAGAACGTTGATTCGGTGGTGTCGGGATTACGCGAGAGCGCGCCCTGGTAGAAACCGGTAACGAAGTTGTCGACTGTGATTGTGTAAAAACTGGCGGGGATGCTCGTCGTAAGATCAATGTCATTCGCAAGTGTCTCGACGAGCTGATTTCTGCCGAGAGTTTCCCGCATCAACGGCGTCAGGCCATTTAGTTCCTCTTCCTTTGTTATTGTCGCAATCAGACGCGCCAAACCGAACTGTGAGCTTGCTGTCACGCGACCAGCATCGATTGGGCCGGAGAACATTTGGGCATTAACAGCGGGCGTCTTAATTATTTGTTGGACGTCGCAATTGGGCACGAAGGGTGAGCAATTGCGCTGCTTTGATGGTTTTGCAGCGATAGCGTGGGGTTGCGAGGGACGTGTGTTCTTCAGTACGTCGAGATTTGGTAAATCGGGACCAGCGATCTTGCGTCGCCGTTTCGCTCGCACGGCTTTGCCTTGCTCAGTTTCTTTCTGCTGAAGAGTTGCGCCAGGATTTGCAGTATTTGGCGAATTATTCTCGTTACCGTTCCGTTGATCGTTTTCCTTTGCAGTCTTTCGCGTCTCCTCGGGCTCGGAGGAAGTAAATGCTCCAGAGACCGACACTACGCCACCAGCTCTATTCTTTCCATTTAAAGCAAACGAGGTTCGCGCACCTGCGATTAATCCGTTTTTGATTTCTTCCGGACTTATTTCGAATGAAGTGCTTTTGACCAAACCAATGATGCCAGTGACTATCGCCGCCGCAGCAGAGGTGCCAGTCACAAATTCATAGCTTCCTTCGTCTGTGGCGGCTCGAGTGAGGTTGGCTTTGGTAGTCAAAATATCAGCTCCCGGCGCTGCGATGGTCGGAATCTCTGTGCCAAAGTTTGAAACAGGCACGAGGTTGTCCGCTGGATCATTAGCTGCTACTGAGATGAGATTTGGTAGATCGAATGAAGCCGGATAATAGGGATGCGTTGCGAGGTCGCGTGAGTCGTTTCCGGCTGAGCAGACGACCACGCCGCCGTACTTCGCAGACCGGCGGATTGCGTCCCTGAGAAATAACGATTTGGCATCGGAGCCCCATGACAGGTTGATCACTTGCGCCCCATGTTCCGTTGCATAATCCAGTGCCTCGATCGCGCTTGCGGTATCGCCAACGCCGTTTGCATCAAGGACACGCAAGCTCATCAGACTTGCTTTCCACAATACGCCCGCAATGCCGATACCGTTGTTGCCTTCAGCCGCGATGATGCCGGCGATGTTAGTGCCGTGTCCGTTCTCATCAGTCGCATTGGGAGCATCTTTCACAAAGTTCCAGCCACTGACATCGTCAACGTATCCATTGCCGTCTTGATCTTTGCCGTCGTGAGTTTCCTTTTGATTCTTCCACTGTTGGTTTGTGAGCTCCGGATGAGTGAAGTCTATTCCGCTGTCAATAACGGCGATCCGCAACTCGCGTTGGCCCGTGTTATGTGACCAGACGCTGATAACCTGGATATCAGCGCCGTAGAGCCTTGCATTACCACCAAAGTTTTGCAGTGCCCACTGTTGCCTAAATCGAGGATCATTTGGTGTTGAGGTTTGCTGTGGACGAGTAATACTCGAAGGCGGTGCGGATTTCGGATCGCCAGTGCGGTCCTGATAAATCAAATAGTTTGGCTCTGCGGCTTCAACTGATGCTTGGTTTTGCAGAGCAATGGCCGCCGACTCGATGGTCTGACTTGGACCGAGCACTACCCTTACAATTAGCGATTTGCCTCGTAGTGGGCTGAATTCGAGCCCTCCGATTGCAGCCGCAGCCGCTCTCTGCTGCTCCAGTGAAGTGTTACGACGAAATCGAATCAGTAATTCGCGTTCACGGCGTCCGGAACGTGGCGAGCTTTGACTTTCGATGTGAATTCGTTTGGGAGGATTTGAGTGAGCTTGAAACGTCTTACGGGGCTTCAGGTCAGTAGACGCTTCCACTGAGGGCTTGCTCGCGGAAAAGCACAGAGTTAAGACGATTGAGTAGGCGAGGAAAAGCGAAAGCAGGCTCCGTCGCAGCGTGCCGGACATACGCACCTCCAGAACTGGTTTGAATCTTCAACGGGGGAAGGCGGCTTGCGAGGTGCCTATGTTAAAGACGAATGAGAGCGAGAGCAGTATAGCGGTACTGATGGACCATGTAAATACGAAGAATCTGATCACGGTTAAAGAAAAGGACGGCGCAGCAGATAACCGATGTAGTAATACGTTTCGTGGGCCAGTAGACCTATCTGGCTCTTCACTCCCTGATACCTGGTGCTTGGTGTTGGTGACGGATCGGCTGTGAGGCCGACGTCTGTCGCCATGGCCATCGCTCTTTTCATGTGTAGAGGATCGCTCACAATCAGCACTTTCTTTATTCCGTGTGTGTCTGCGAGTTGCTTTGCATACAGAATGTTTTCATACGTAGTGTGAGACTTCTCTTCGATCAGAATGTCGCTCGCTGGGATGCCGCTCTGTAGAGCGTAGTCGCGCGCCGCAGCAGACTCGGTCGGCTCGCCAGGATTTCCCTGACCGCCGGTGAAGATCACTTTTCGCACCTGTCCACTTCGGTACAGATTGATGGCGTGATTGATTCGTTCTCTGAAGACAGGAGAGACATCGGCGGTCCAGACTGCGGCACCGAGCACCACTGCGGCGTCGGCCCGAGCATTAGAAGAAGTATTGCCGAACGAGTAGATACGCCAGGCGAGTAGTCCCGCCGCAAGCACTGCGACGGAAAATATGACTGACACTGTCTTCGCGATCTTCTTCATACCAGACGCTAAAGATTAATTTACAGACGAACGGTCACAAAGCGTGATTACCACGTGGCGCCGTTGTAGATGCCCTCACAAGCAGGAGAAGACCAACGACCGCGCCGAGCAATTCGGAGATCGCAAGCAGGTAGGAAGTCGCAAGAAACATCTGTGACCAGAAGTGTGGCTCGAGCTGCGCCACATGGGCTACGTGGTCTATCGTCTCGGCGATGAAGTGATAATAGACTCCGAAAACAAACGACCCAATCATCGAAGCCGTCAGCAGCACCGTTCCGAACATCTCAAACTTCGGAAGCATCACTCCAGCGACGACCGGCGCGATGATGATGACCGGGAAGATAAAGGCCAACTGCGCCGGACTCGCGTTAACTGACAGTGACTGGTGAGCGATCGAATGCAGCACGACCACCACGAAGTGCGTGGCAACGACTGCTAAAGCGATCTTTTTCAACGTGCTCATCTTAATATGGTTTCCTCTGCGTTCTCTGCGTCTCTGCGGTGAACGTACCTATTAAACCGCAGAGACACAGAGAACGCAGAGGTTTCGCAGAGATTTTCTTGACGAGAAGATAGACTAGAACTATTCTCAGGCGCTATCCAAAGGTGATCATTCGGAACCCTCCAGGCAACCTATTCCAGGTTCGAGCGTATTAACGGAGACCACTCGCTTCAATTATTTAAAGGTGAAAGGGAATTGAAATGTTCAAGACACTCCTCCTTACTGCTTTCTTGCTCACGTTCGCCGGCGTGGCCCCGGCGCAAACCATTGAGCCGTCACTGCTTCAGAAGCCAACGTTGAGCCGCACACAAATCGTCTTCGTCTATGCAGGCGACCTGTGGATAGTCGGCCGAGACGGCGGGACCGCGTCGCGATTGACGACCGGTAGCGGCGTCGAGACTGATCCGAAGTTTTCCCCAGACGGTTCCATGATCGCTTTCACCGGTGAGTACGACGGCAACGTCGATGTCTACGTCGTGCCAGTAACTGGAGGAGTGCCACGCCGGCTGACTTATCATCCCGGGGGCGATGCGGTTGCCGGCTGGACTCCCGACGGCAAACAGATCCTGTTTCGTTCGGGACGCGCGAGCACCAATCCAGTGCCGAAGCTGTTCACCATTCCAGTTGACGGCGGCTTTCCGACGGAAGTTCCTTTGCCGATGGGCGTCACGGGATCTTATTCGTCAGACGGCACGCGCCTGGCCTACGTGCCAACGGTCAAATTCCAGGACGCGTGGAAACAATATCGCGGCGGACAAACAACTCCCATCTGGGTCGCCAAACTCTCTGACTCGGCCGTCGAGAAGTTGCC
>Ga0207711_10003333_pt1 | contig 13928 bp, 16 predicted proteins | sample KBSS34metaG_FD_184401 | JGI IMG/M metagenome (GOLD analysis project Ga0207711, IMG submission 184401) | Switchgrass rhizosphere microbial communities from Kellogg Biological Station, Michigan, USA - KBS S3-4 metaG (SPAdes) (version 2) | ecosystem: Host-associated > Plants > Roots > Rhizosphere...
CGCCGCAGCCATACGAATATCCATCGCTGTCACCTTCTGGACCATCAACCAGCATGGCCGAGGCCCCGCTCACGTGTCAGCGATGTCCCGAGACATCAACCTGTCAGCGATGTCCCGAAACAGAACACACCCAGAAATGGGGTGTTAGCGCGCCGAAATCGCTAGCCTTGGGCGAGCTCCGCGACGGGTTGCCATTCTTCCCACGTCTTGAGCCTGCTCTCGTAGTCGGCCTTCGCGATCTGGATCGGCAGATCGCCGAAAAAGCATCGCAGTGGCGGCTTTTCGGCGTCGACGACCTTCAGGATCGCTGCGGCCGACGCCTTGGGATCGCCTGGCTTCGACATCCGCTGGTCGCGGATCTTCTGCGCCACGGCCTTGGCCTCGTCGTACGCGGGAATTGGCTTGGCGCGCTTGGACGACGGGCCCGACCAATCCGTGTCGAAGCCGCCGGGCTCGATGAGCGTGACGTGGATGCCGAACGATTCGACCTCGTTGGCCAACGCCTGCGAGAACCCCTCTAGCGCCCACTTCGACGCGTGGTAGGCGCCAACGTTCGCGAACGCGCTGATTCCGCCGATCGACGACACCTGGATGATGTGCCCGCTGCGTTGCTCCCGCAGATACGGCAGTGCAGCCTGCGTGACCCACAGCGCGCCAAAGACATTCGTCTCGATCTGATCACGGGCATCCTTCTCGGACAGCTCCTCGATGAAGCCGAACTGACCATAGCCCGCGTTGTTGACGACGACGTCGAGGCGACCGAAGTGATCGTGGGCCTGCTTGACCGCGGCGAAGTCCGCTTCGCGATCGGTAACGTCGAGCTGGATCGGGAGCAGGGCGTCACCGTATTTCGCTGCCAGATCGTCCAGCGTCGACGTGTCGCGCGCCGTCGCCGCCACCTTGTCGCCGCGCTCCAGCGCCGCCGCCGTCCACTCGCGACCGAAGCCACGCGACGTGCCGGTGATGAACCACACCTTCTCGCTCATGTCAGAAACCCTTTCATCGTCTTTGCACTGGCCGTTGCAACACCGTGCTGTCGTACTCATTCCCGATTTGGCGAATTCACAGCGCCGGTTGGCCGCTCGCATCAAGATCGCAGACATGATGTGACTCCTGCTTTGCGTCGCGGTGTTGCTTGGCTCTGCGGCGATCGGTCTGGTCGTGGCGGCGTTCGTGGTGAAGAACGTGCACGTCTCGGTGTGGGGGTTCATCAGCGCCGCCGTGATCTTCGCCGTCGCCCAGGCGCTCCTGACGCCGCTCGTGGAAAAGCTTGCGAAGCGCTACGCGTCGGCGTTCGTCGGCGGCATCGGTCTGGTGTCGACGCTGCTCGCGTTGGTCCTCGCGTCGGTGCTCACCCATGGGTTGTCCACCAGCGGGCTCGTCTCCTGGGTGGCCGCCACCGTCGTGGTGTGGCTCGTCACGGCATTGGCCACCGTGGTCCTCGGCAAGCTGATCGTCCCCGCGAAGGCGGGTTAGTCGGGTCGGACGTAGATCACGCGCGTGCGAAAGACGATGTCCTGCAGCGATCTTCGGTTGTGGTCCAGCGCCACCCAGACAAGGCCGATCGGGAACAGTACGCACGTCACGGCTCGCAGCAGCGCAATGAGCGGTGCCACCCGCAATGACCGCCTGCCGACGACGCGGAGGCCCATGGTCACCGTCCCGGCCGTGCGTCCGGACACCGCCCAGCAGCCGGTCAGGTACAGCACCGCGACGGCGAAGGTGATCAGAGTCGAGAACACCGCGTCGAGCGCGGGCAGGCTGAACGCGGTAGGGGAGTAGACGAGTCTGACGAGGATGAGGCCGACGTAGATCGCGCTCATCAGGATTAGGACGACGATCAGATCGATGACGGCGGCTAGCCCCCGGCTGACGATTCCGGCGACGCGGGCCTCTGGGTCAGCTTGCGTCATTGCGGTCTCGGTTCCTGCCGAGCATGCGGTCGACCACTCCTGCGACGATGTCGTCGGCACGCTCGCCCTGGCTGCGCACGTCGGTCATGACGTCGGCGGAGACGGAGTTGGTCGACTCGCGAATGATCGCAGGCAGGTCGACACCGTCGATCACCTGATTGGAAAGGCCGACGAGGTCGATCCGCGCGATGATCGCGTCGATGTCGATTTCGGCGACGATGGCGTCGATGTCGACCTTCTCGCGAACCAGCTTGGTCAGGTCGAGTTCGGCCAACACCAGATCGACAACCTGGACTGCGATTGCCGTCACCAGCGTCCGCAGCGGACCGAGGCCCTGCTTGATCACCTGGTCACCGCGAGTAGTCAGCTCGTCGACGCCGCGGCGCACCAGGGGACCGACGACGGGCAGGCCGGTCAATAGTCGTGCCGCGACCCTGCCGCCTTGGACGGCGACGGCTGCGGTGCCTGCGGCCAGGGCCACGACCGGGCTCTCGAGGACGTCGCTCTCAAGTCCGTCGTCGCGCTCGGTCACCTCGGCATCGTAAGGGGCGGGTAGCGTCGGCGAGGTGAACCGGGCGACGTTGGATAAGGATCCGCGCGAGGTGGCGTCGATGTTCGATGCCGTCGCACGCCGGTACGACATCACCAACACCGTGCTATCGCTCGGTCAGGACCGGGCGTGGCGACGAGCAACCCGGTCAGCGCTGCAGATCGGCCCAGGTGATCGCGTGCTCGACATCGCCGCGGGGACCGCGGTGTCGACCGTGGAACTGGCGAAGTCGGGCGCGTGGTGCGTGGCAGCGGACTTCTCGGTCGGCATGTTGAAGGCCGGGGCTGAGCGCAACGTCCCGAAGATCGCGGGTGACGCGACGCGGCTCCCGTTCGACGACGGCGTGTTCGACGCGGTGACCATCAGCTTCGGGCTGCGCAACGTCAACCCGCACGTCGGGGGACTGCGTGAGATGGCACGGGTGACTCGGCCGGGCGGCAGGCTTGTGGTGTGCGAGTTCTCGACGCCGACGAACCGCGCCTTCTCGACGGTCTACAAGGAATATCTGATGAAGGCGCTGCCTGCGATGGCGGGTGTCGTGTCCAGCGACCCGGAGTCCTATCAGTACCTGGCCGAGTCGATTCGCGCATGGCCGACGCAACCGGTTCTCGCACAACAGATTTCGTCAGCGGGATGGTCGGCCGTGCGGTGGCGCAATCTATCGGGCGGGATCGTCGCTCTGCACGCGGCCGTCAAACCCTAGCCAAACCCCGCGAGCGAGCGTGTCTGCACAGTGACACGCCGCCAAACCCGTACAAACGCGTGCGCTCGCGAGTCGTTGAGAGTTGGGTTAGGCCGCTGCGCGATTCAGATGTCGGTCGATTCGGCCGACGAAGTCCCAGGATCGATACCGCACGTCCTCGAAGACGATCGCGATGACGGTCCAGCCGACGTCCTGCAGCGCTGCTTGCCGCTTGCGATCATGCTTCATTGCCTCGGGGCTGCTGTGCCAATCGAGGCCGTCGTACTCAACGGCCAACCGTGCTTCGGGCCAAGCGAAGTCGACCCGCCGGAGTAGGCCATCGCCGTCGAGGATTTCGTATTGCAACGTCGGCTGCGGCAGGCCGCCGTCGACCATGGCGAGCCGTGCCTCGCTTTCCATGGGCGACTCGGCTTTGCCGTCGGCCAGGTCGATCAGGTCGCGAACAATCGTGATTCCGCGTCGGCCCGCCTGCTGGTATGCGGCCGTCCACAGCGACGTGCGATCACATGTGCCGCTGCGCAGGGCCGCGTCCAACGTTGCCAGGGCGCGCGGGCGCCTAAGGCCGCGCGCCACTTCGATCGCCGTCCAAGCCGGGGCAGTCACGGGTCGTCCACCAACGGTGATCAGCGGTTCGCCTTCTCGGCGATGGACGCGCAGCCCATCCTGATTGCGAAGCAGATGTCCGTCCGGATTGAGGACGTGCATGTCCGCGACGTCTTCGGTGTCGAAGCCGAATAGCGCCGCGGCGGTGCCAAGACAGGTGGCGACGGGCGTTCCCGCAGCCAGGTCGAGTGCGCGCAGGCGCAGCTCGTCGTTGACCTCGCCGCGGCAGTAGACGCCGTGCCACACGCGGTCGAACACACCTGTGTCCAGTTGTCGTTCGAACGAGCGCCGAGGTATGTGAGCGAGGATCTGCCCGCTGGTGGCGACGCCGCCCTGGGAGTCGAAGAGCTGCTCGAGTTGTGCCGTCATAACGGCGATTGTTGGAACGCAGACGTATTCGGATCTAGGGGCCGGCGTGCATTTGTGGATCGCGACGGCTTTGTGGACAACTACCGCCCCGCGAGCGCACGCTCTTGCACGAGTTTTGGCGGCGTGTCGCGTGCAAACACGCTCGCTCGCGGGGCCTGGGGCCTGGGGCCTGGGGCCTGGGGACCGGGGAGGGGGCCTATCAGCTAAAGGGCGGCCGTGAGTCGAGTCGACGCGACCCCGCGCCCGCCGTTCGCCAGATGCGCGCTATCCAGTCGGCGTCGTCGTCGGTGACCAAGTTGCCCATCACCCGCACCGCGATACCCATCATGAAGTGCGAGCGCATTGCGATGGGCCCCGTCGCGGGCAGGAACCGAGGGATGGTCAACAGCAGACCGAGCCGTCGCGCGACGGAGAAACCGCGGGCATAGTGCCGCCGCAGTTCGGTCGGCCACGCCTCCGAAAGGTTGCCCGACCCCAGGAGGTCGGCCGCCAGCCTGCCGGTCTCCAAGCCATAGTCGATGCCCTCGCCATTGAGCGGGTTGACGCACGCTGCGGCGTCGCCGACGAGCATCCAGTTCGGCCCAGCGACGCCCGAGACGGCGCCGCCCATCGGGAGCAGGGCCGAGAGCCCCGCGCGTGGTTCGCCGACGAAGCCCCACTCCTCGCGACGCAGCCCGGTGTAGTACGACATCAGCGGCCGCAACGCCATGTCGGCAGGTCGTTTCGTGGTGGCCAGCGCGCCGACGCCGATGTTCACCTCGCCATTGCCAAGCGGGAAGATCCAGCCGTAGCCCGGCAGCACCTTGCCCTCGGGCGAGCGAAGTTCCAGGTGAGAGGTGATCCACGGTTCGTCGCTGCGCGGTGTTGCGAGGTACCCGCGGATCGCCACGCCGTAGACCGTCTGCTGATGCCACGTGCGACCGAGCGCGCGGCCGAGCGTCGAGCGGGCCCCGTCGGCGACGATCAGTTCGGTGCAGCCGATCTCGGTGCCGTCGCCGAGCGTCACCACGCTCACGCGGCCCGATGCGTCGTGGGCGACGTCGACGGCCTTGCTGCCCAGCAGCATTTCGGCGCCCTCGTCCACGGCGACGCGTCGAATGACGTCGTCGAGCTCGGTGCGTGGCACGGCACTACTCATCGGTGGAAATGACGGGCCCGGCCAATCCACTTCGACGTCGGCTCCGAATCCCGACATGCGCAATCCCCGGTGGCGGATCCTGCCGTCGAGCCACGGACCCAGCCCGAGAAGCTCGAGCTCGGCGACCGCCCGCGGCGTGAGGCCGTCGCCGCACGCCTTGTCCCTCGGGAACCGTGCAGAGTCGATCACCAGAACATCGCGACCGCGACGCCGCGCCCAGGCCGCCGCCGCCGAGCCGGATGGCCCTGCCCCGACCACCACCACGTCCGCTCGGCGCATGCCCCCCAGTATGTTGGAGCGATGAAGACACCGGCGACCGTGGTCGCGGGCGTGGACTTCGGGGATGCTGTGTTCGCCGGGGAAGTACGCGACGGCGTCGCGCGAATCGAAGACTTGATCGCCACTGAGCTGGGCAAAGCTGACGAGCTGATGTCCGAGGCCGTCCAGCACCTGTTCCAGGCAGGAGGCAAGCGCTTCCGCCCGCTGTTCACCGTATTGTCCGCCCAGCTCGGGCCGGAGCCCGACGCGTGGCAGGTCAGTGTCGCAGGCGCGGTCATCGAGTTGGTGCACCTGGCGACGCTGTATCACGACGACGTGATGGACGAGGCGCAGGTGCGCCGAGGTGCCGACAGCGCCAACGCCCGCTGGGGCAACAACATCGCGATCCTGGCTGGCGACTATCTCTTCGCGACTGCGTCGCGTCTGGTGTCGCGGCTCGGTCCTGAGGCCGTGCGTGTGATCGCCGATACCTTCGCCCAGCTGGTCACGGGTCAAATGCGCGAAACGAGAGGCGCCGCCGAGCACGTCGACTCCGTCGAGCACTACCTCAAGGTGGTGTACGAGAAGACGGCATGCTTGATCGCCGCATCGGGCCGATTCGGTGCAACGTTCTCCGGCGCCGACGGGGACCAGGTCGAGCGCCTGAGCCGCATCGGCGGAATCGTCGGCACGGCGTTCCAGATCTCCGACGACATCATCGACATCGACAGCGACCCCGACGAGTCGGGCAAGCTGCCAGGCACCGACCTGCGCGAAGGCGTGCACACGCTGCCCGTGCTGTACGCGCTGCGGGAGAATGACGCGACCGCCGAACGGCTGCGCCAGCTGCTGGCGGGCCCGGTGGACAACGACGCCGACGTGGCAGAGGCGTTGCGACTGTTGCGGGCGTCAAGCGGAATGGTGCAGGCGAAGCAGACCGTCGCACGCTATGCCGAGCAGGCGCGCGACGAACTGGTCTACCTGCCCGACGTGCCAGGACGCCGCGCGCTGGCCAACCTCGTGGAGTACACGGTCAATCGTCACGGCTGATCCTTGGAACGCGGGGCGGCTCTGAAACGTTGGACCGGCGTGACATGGCATCCGCACGCGAACCGGCTCAAGACGTTCCTGTTGCTGGCGCTCTTCTCGGGCCTGATCGTTGGTATCGGCGCGCTATTCGGGCGCAACATCATGTTCCTGGCCGTCTTGTTCGCCGTCGGCATGAACGCATACGTGTACTTCAACAGCGACAAGATGGCTCTCCGGGCGATGCATGCCCAGCCGGTCAACGAGTTGCAGGCGCCTGCGATGTATCGCATCGTCCGCGAGTTGGCGACGACTGCGCACCAACCGATGCCGCGGCTCTACATCAGTGACACCGACGCCCCCAATGCGTTCGCGACGGGTCGCAACCCGCGCAACGCAGCGGTGTGCTGTACGACGGGGATCCTGCAGATCCTCAACGAACGCGAACTGCGGGCCGTCCTCGGCCACGAGCTGTCGCACGTCTACAACCGCGACATCCTCATCTCTTGTGTCGCTGGCGCCATGGCGTCGGTCATCACGGCACTGGCCAATCTGGCCTTCTTCGCGAGCATGTTCTCCGGAAATCGTGACGACAGCCCGAATCCCTTTGCCATTCTTCTGGTTTCGCTCCTAGGACCCATCGCGGCGACGGTGGTGCGCCTCGCCGTTTCGCGCCAACGCGAGTATCAGGCCGACCAGTCGGGCGCTGAGTTGACTGGCGATCCGCTTGCCCTTGCGAGCGCACTGCGCAAGATCAGCTCGGGTGTTCAGCAGGCTCCGCTGCCGCCCGAACCGCAGCTCGCAGATCAGGCGCACCTGATGATCGCCAATCCGTTCCGGGCGGGGGAGAAGATCGGCAAGTTGTTCTCGACGCACCCGCCCATGGAGGACCGGATCGCCAGGCTGGAGCAGATGGCCGGGCGCGGACCAGGGCAATATTGACGCTGGACGTGACGCCGAACGTGCCTGTGCGGTTGCTGAAAGCACCGTTTAGGGTGCTGTGGTGTTCACAAAAATTCTGATCGGCATCCTCGCCGCGAGCGTAGCCATCGTCGGCCTGCCAGGCTTCGCGACAGCCGATCCGGAACCTGCGCCCGGGCCGCCCCCGATCTTGAGCTATGCCCCGGTCAAACCGTCGGAATACACCGTCCTGGACGGCCAGACCTACGCGTTCAGCGTGAACGGCGGTGAAGTCATCTGCATCATCAGCCGCAACAGCGGACGTTACGGCTGCAGCGGCAACCTCCCTGCCGCACCGGGCAACTACGTAACGGGGAGCCAGGTGGGTCAGGTCGGGTTCGCGACCAACGACGCGCCGATCATCCGCGGGGTCGACGTGTTCAAGCCGTTGCCCGCGGGTTCGAGAATCGCCTACAAGAACGTCACCTGTGGATACGACGGAACGACGCTGGAGTGCTCGAACACCTTCGATCAGTCTGGCTTCGTACTGAGCCCTGCGGGCAGCTTCGTCATCGATGACACCAACCCCCAGTTCGACAAACCGTTGGGCCCCAATACGCACATCAACTGCTGCTAGAACTCCCTGCCTGGCTTCGCGCCATCAGCTCGGCGCGCGGTTACGACTAGTTGTCCCACGCAGTCCTACGCGCGAGATCGACGTCAAGGTCGCGATTGCGTGGCCGCTTCACCAAATGCACAGCCATGACGTCGAACTCGCAGCCGTGACGTCGATCTCGGCCATAGGAGCCCGTGGGGCCATGTTCCCTACAACCCCGAGCCATCTAGAACCCCGAGCCATCTAGAACCCCGAGCCGTGCACCTCGTGGCCGGGCTTCTCCGCCGCGAGCCCCTGGTAGGCGTCCTCGACGGTGGCGCCGTGGTTGACGACACGATCGACTTCGCGGGCAATCGGCATCGAGATGCCGTACTCGTCGGCGAACTCCATGATGACGCTGGCGGCCTTGACGCCCTCGGCGACCTGGTTCATCGAGGCGATGATCTCGTCGATGGTCTTGCCCGCCCCCAGCTGTTCGCCGACGTGTCGGTTGCGGCTGCGCTGGCTGGTGCACGTCACGATGAGGTCGCCGATGCCCGCCAACCCGGCGAACGTCTCGCGCCGCCCGCCCATCGCCTCGCCGAGACGTGACATCTCGGCGACCGCCCTTGCCATCACTAGCGCGCGTGTGTTCTCGCCGATGCCGAGTGAGTAGCCCATCCCGGTCGCGATGGCGTAGACGTTCTTGAGTGCGCCCGCCATCTCGACGCCGAGCACGTCGTCGGTGGTGTACGTGCGAAAACGCTGGGTGCGGAACAGGTTTGCGAGATTTGCGGCCAGATGCTGATCGGGCATCGCCAGCACCGCGGCAGCTGCGTAGCCCTCTGCGACCTCGCGTGCGATGTTCGGCCCCGCGAGGATGCCTGCCGGGTGGCCTGGCAGCACCTCGTCGACGACTTGGCTCATCCGTAGATTGGTGCCCTGCTCTAATCCCTTCACCAGCGAGACCACTGGCACCCACGGCCGCAGCTCCTTGGCCAGCTGTTCGAGCACGCCGCGGAAGCCGTGCGACGGCACGCCCATCACGATGACGTCGGCGCAGTCGGCAGCCTCCGAGAAGTCGGTGGTGGCCTGAAGCGCTGGCGACAGCGCTACTTCGTCGCCGAGGTAGCGCGTGTTGCGGTGTTTTTCGTTGATGTCGTTGGCGGTCTCCTCCGAGCGCACCCACTGCAGCGTCGGCCCGCGCCTCGCGCAGATGGATGCCACGGTGGTGCCCCATGAGCCTCCACCGAGAACGACGACTTTGGGTTCGCGTTGACCGGGTGCCATGTCGATCAGCGTATTGCCGAGGCGGGTGGGGAGGAGTCGATTCGGAGCTTCCTAGGCGATGAGCGCGTCCCGTGCGAGCTCCAATGTCACGCCATGCCGACGGAGTAGCCGAGCGGGGACGCCCTCCTCGTCGGCGAGTAGCCCAAGCAGGATGTGTTCGGTGCCGATGTAGGTATGCCCCGCGTCCAGCGACTCACGCAGGCTCAGTTCGAGCGCCCTCTTGCTATCCGCTGTGAAGGGGATGTGCCCGACGTCAAGGGGCTCTGAATTTCGGCCGATCGTCTCGAGGATCTCCTCGACAAGTACCACGACGTCCACGCCCGCGAGGTCTAGATAGGCCAAGACCGGGGACGTGTCGGGTCTGGGCCGGTCGGTCCGTCCTTCAGTACGCCTAGCAGGAGATGCCCGGTGTCGATGTGGTCGCTATTGAGCTCGCGTGCCGATTCCTGCGCGAGGATGATTGCGCGTCTACCCCGGTTGGTAAATCGCTCGAACATCGAGGCTCGTCAGCGATAGTTGACGAACTGCACCGCGATGTCGAGGTCGGCACCGCGCAGCAGCGCCTGAACGGCTTGCAGGTCGTCGCGCTTCTTGGAGCTCACGCGGATCTCGTCGCCCTGAATCTGGGCCTTGACGCCCTTGGGACCCTCGTCGCGGATCAGCTTGGTGACCTTCTTGGCGTCCTCGCTACTGATGCCCTGCTTGATGCCGCCGATCACCTTGTACGTCTTGCCCGAGGGCTGCGGGTCGCCCGCGTCGAAGGCCTTCATCGAGATGTCGCGGCGAATCAGCTTCTCCTTGAAGACGTCGACGGCTGCCTTGACGCGCTCCTCGGTGGATGAGGTGATGACGATGCCCTCTTCGCCCTGCCAGGCGATGGTCGTGTCGGTGCCCCGGAAGTCGAAGCGGGTGGTCAGCTCCTTGGCCGCCTGGTTCAGCGCGTTGTCGACCTCTTGGCGATCGACCTTGCTCACGACGTCGAACGATGAATCCGCCATTGGACTCTCCTTTCCTTGCGTTTTCGTCTTTGGGACCAGTCTCTTGTACCCTGCTATTCGCACCAAACCCGGGTCCGCCCCGAGGGAGGTCGCACCCAGGCAGGTTGCCCGAGCGGCCAATGGGAGCGGACTGTAAATCCGTCGGCTAACGCCTACACAGGTTCGAATCCTGTACCTGCCACGCACGTCAGGCCCCCTTTCGAGGGGGCCTGATTGCGTTGGGGGGCAGCGAATTGTCACGGATTGTCACAAGGCGTGGTTAACTCTGCGGCGGTGGCGTTTGTGCGTACGACTTGGTGCGGAACGGGCACGCCGGGTCTGCCTCTCAATAACTGACGGAGCATCCACCTAGAGTTCGCACCGTGGTGGACAGCTATGAAGTCGTCGACCTTGCTGACTGGACCCGCGGAGAGAGTGAGCCAGGAGGCGACGAGGCGAAGCGATGGTTCATAGCGCCCGAGTCTTCGCGGCACGCCGGGCACTGGCTGTTCAAACCGCGCCGAATCAAAACACTCAAGCTGTCGGAAGAACGTCAGCGTCTTGGCCACGAACCCGACGTGCTCGTGCGGGGAGAGGACTGGGCGGAGAAGATCTCGTACGAGATCGCCAAACTGATTGCGCTTCCAGCGGCGGAGACCGAGCTGGCGACGGTTGTTCAACTCCGGACCGACGAGCGCGTGTATGGCTCGATGAGTCGCGACATGCGGCCTCGCGATTGGGCATGGACACCGGGAGCTGCGTTGCTCGCCGAAAGCGACGACGAGTTCGACTCCAAGTCTTGCCGCGGCCACACGATCACGGCCATTCGTCAAGCGCTAGAGGGGCTGGGAGGCCCGGTGAGCACTCCCTATGCCGACTGGTCCGCATTCGATGTTTTCGCCGGGTATCTGGTCCTGGATGCGTGGATCGCCAACACAGATCGGCACGCGCATAACTGGGGCGTCTTGCAGGACCCTAGGACCGGTGACGTATGCCTTGGTCCAAGTTTTGACCACGGATCTGCGCTCGCCAGCGGTGACGAGGATAGGATCCGCGCGCAACGGGTCGAGCAGAAGAAGGTTGATCACTGGTGTGAGCATGGTCGTACCAAGCGGTTCAACGGCGGCGAGGCGATTAGCTTGATAGATGTGGCCGGGGAGGCGTTGTCCGTTTGCGGAGTTGCGGCGCGACAACACTGGGCGGCTCAAATAATCAATGTTGACCTGGATATATGCAACGATATCGTTGTAGCGACACCGAATTTGTCGGACCCGACCCGTACTTTCGTAAGGACAGCGCTAGCCACCAATCGAAAGCGAATCAGTGATGCACTCCGTTGACCTCTTGATTGAGTCGACAGATGCCGGCTCAGATCTTCATCGATCGAGGCTGATTGTCACGCGTCGTGATGCAGATGACGGCGTGTATCGGGCGATTGGCTACCTCGACAAGTTCACTGGCGGAGGCGAACCGCCGATCTATCAATTCACTTACTTGGCCCGTGGAGTGACTGATCCCGCTTTTGTACCAGTTGTCGGGTTTCGGGATATCAGCCGGATTTACCGCTCCGAGAGGCTGTTTCCATCTTTCTCTGACAGGGTGATGAGCGCCAAGCGGCCGGATCGTCCTCAGTATCTGGAAGCTCTAGATCTCGATGCCGATGCCGACGCTTGGGAGATCTTGACTGCGTCCGGTGGACATCGCGAAGGTGACCCAATCGAACTCATCTCCCTGCCCCGGTTCGATCGGATTACAGGCGAGACTTCTTCGCACTTCCTGGCTCACGGTGTCAGGCACCGAGGCCCCGAAGCCAGCGATCGGATAACCACTCTTTCTGCGGGTCATCGTCTCTCCTTCGAACGGGACCCCTCGAACCCGGTTAACCCACAGGCGATCCGGATTGTCGACCGTGGAATGCATCTCGGGTTTGTGCCCGACCCTCTTCTCGACTACGTCCACTCGGTGATGGCCGACGGCTCGTACGATCTCACGGTTGTACGCGCCAACCCGGCCGAGACTCATCCGCACTTGCGGCTACTTTTGCGCTTGGACGGGCACTGCAGGTATTTTGCGTTCGACAGCCCTGACTGGAACGCGGTCTAGCCCCACCTCCGCTCGACCTCGATGGTTCGGACTGCGAACGCGCAGGTAAACGCTTCCAGCGCGTCTTGCCCAAGAGTCCCGGGAATTGCGTCCGCAACGTCGTGTTTGGTTACGGGGTTGTCCGCCCTGCTGATCGCACGCCTCCAAAGGCCCGTGGGTCCTTCAAAGTCCTGTAGGTGATACAGAGTGCGTCGGTTCTCGTTAACCTGCTCTAGTTGACGTCGAACCAGTGTCGCTCTCTTCCAACGCGTATGAGCCGGCCCAGACCCCAACGCTCGGAGTTTGGCGTCGCAGGCTGCTGCCATTTCAGGATGCCAGCGAGCTCTCGTTCACAGCAGGCGTGGGAGCACGGAATGCACGCGAGGTCAGCTCCCAGGTGGTAGCAACGAGTCGCCTCGATGATGAGGAAGCCGTTCTCATATCCGCCAGCTGTCCTACCGTAAAGGACTGGGCCGCCCAATGATTCGACTATGCGATTGACCTCGGCCCTGCCGATGACCACGACTTGCTTTGCTTACCGGTGGGCGAAGCATGACCTCCTGCGCGCAGAGCAGTGACGAGGTCGTCTATGTGTCGCTTGCTTAGCTTCTGCACTTAAACCTCGTCGAGCTCGGCGAGCGCCGGCGCGCGGCTTATCCGATGCCCGTGCAGTGTTGAGGGTTTGCGGCCGTGCTTCGACATCAGCCAGTCCTCGCACGCCTGGGCGAGCGTGATCTTAGATGGATGCACATAGGTGACTCCGGAAACGTCTCTCCGCAGCCGCGACGACTTGGTGGCCAAGTCACCCACTTCGCGAATGATGAAGTCCATCAGCATATTTGGTGATACTTCAGCGCCGAATGGCGACCGCGAATTGCCATGACCAACTGCGACTACCTCAGTGCCACTCGACACTGCAAGTCATGGCGGCCAAGCGCAGCCGTGCGCAATGCGATTGCGATGGGCTATGCGCTTGCTCCGTTGCCGCCGGTCGTGCCTGCGGTCGAACCCGACCCGCCAGCACCACCTGCACCGCCACCCCCGCCGCTGCCGGCACCCCCGGGGGAACCAGTGGGTCCGATCGGGTCTTTAGTGCCGTTGGGCAGCTTGTCGGTAACACCACCGGCCCCACCGGCGCCCGCCGTGCCACCACCGCCGCCGAGTCCACCCGTGCCACCTGCGCCCACGACGCCTGCCGAACCCGACTGACCGAACAGGCTACCCTGTCCTGCCGTTCCTGCGGCGCCGCCGTCGCCGCCGACGCCTCCACGGCCGCCCCTGCCGCCGCTGCCGCCGGCACCGCCATTCCCGCCGATGCCGAACTCGTTGCCCACGGCGATGCCGAAAGCGCTGCCCCCTGTACCGCCCTGGCCGCCACCGCCGCCCAGACCACCCGTGCCGCCGATACCACCCACGCCGCCACTACCCGCCGCGCCACCGGATCCAAACAGCCCTGCGCTACCACCGCCACCACCGACGCCTCCGCTACCGCCACGACCGCCGGTGCCGCCGGTCCCCCCGGTG
>Ga0207711_10003335_pt1 | contig 13923 bp, 1 predicted proteins | sample KBSS34metaG_FD_184401 | JGI IMG/M metagenome (GOLD analysis project Ga0207711, IMG submission 184401) | Switchgrass rhizosphere microbial communities from Kellogg Biological Station, Michigan, USA - KBS S3-4 metaG (SPAdes) (version 2) | ecosystem: Host-associated > Plants > Roots > Rhizosphere >...
CGTCAAAAGTCAGCGTTCCTGTAGCTTTGGTCATGATCGCCTGCGCAACAGAGCCAATATCGGCACTGCCAGTATTGAGCGTGAGGTCAATACCGGAAATGAGCGCTTTGCCCGACGATTGTGCAATGCCGGCATCAGCATTGATGGCCACAGTTTTGGATGTGCTGGTTCCCACTGCGGCACCAACTATAACAACGCCTCCGGAGGCAGCAGTTGTAGTTAGGCTGATGTCCGTACCTTTGAGGGCTCCAGAAACAGTCAAATTGCCCTTGGCGGAAACACTATAGCTACTGAGCGCGGTGCCTGCGTTTAAAGTCACGCCTGTTGTGGTCGTGTCTAAGATGTTCACTTTGCCTTTGGCTGCGTTGGCCGTAAGAATCGGCGCAGTGACTGTCAGAGCACCAGTCTTACCAATGTCTCCACCGGCACTGGAGAGGGTGACCTTTGTGCCAGTGACGCTACCACCCACGCCGGTCTCATCGATTGAAGCCAGAGCAGATGTAATTGAGACGGTACCGGTTCCGTTACCGATATTCTGACCGACACCAAGGGCGAGGGTTAGCGTCGAAGTCTGCTTCGCAACATTGTACGTATCTTGAATGTTGACGTTTGCGAACTGCAGATTGGGTATCGTCAGATTTTGCGATGCACTAACCAGCGTGAAACCGGCAATAGATTTGCCGGTACCAGTAACAGAAAGTTTGCCAGTGTTCGAATCCTTTATAAAGACGGATTCTGCACTGTTTTGTGTGACATCGATTGAACCAAAAGCGTTGGTCAAGAGTGGCTTGGACGCCGAACCAACTGCTCCACCTGCCACGACATTAATGTTGTTGGCGATCAATACTTTGGACGAGTTGATGCTTCCGGTGCCGGTTGTTTTCAGATTGAGCGTTCCGGAATTGCCAACGACGGGCGCCGCGGTGATATTAATGCCGATTGGGCTGTTGCCGCTCTCGGTCAGGTTGACGATACCTTGATCGGCAGAAATCACTCCGGTGACATTAAGCTGTTGTGCGGAATTGACACTGAATGTGCCTTTCGTGGAGACACTAGACGCCAATATGTTTGTCGCTTTGGCCGAGCTTGCCAATTCGGTTATGGAAACCAAAGTGCTGCTGGCAGTCGTTATCTGAAGGTTGTTGGCAGAGGTTGTGGCCGTTACATTGCCAGTACCACCGGTGATGCCATCAGCTCTCAAATTGACTGTACCAGCAGTAATAGTTCCGGCTAACCCAGCCGAGTTTGTAATATCGCCCGTAAACGTATGCAAATTTACGGTAGTCGCGGCCGTGACATTTGCTCCAATATCCAGACTCGAATCTGCAATTAAAGTAACGACTGAAGCGCCAGTGATTGCACCTGTAACTTTTAAAGCACCTTCGAGAGAATCAACAGAAAGAGTTGTGCCCGCGGCCATCTTCGACTTACCGAGATTTACAGAATCACCGATAGTAGACAGAAAAACCGAAGCTGTCTTCGACAAACCGCCGTCGATAGTTATGGTCGGTGCAGCAATTTGTACAGGCTGTTTGGCCGAGCCAGTTACGTCACCGATATTTATTACAGCATTATTTGTGCCGCCGATCAGTGTCGAGTTAGTACCATTATTGCCGGGAACTCCAGAGATCTTAGAGTCGGCCGGGGCCCCAATTCCGCCGTCCCGATACCCACCGCCGGCACCACCACCACCACTTGCTGCGATGCCATTACCGCCATCACCACCCGCGCCGGAAGAATTGAAGCCACCGGCACCAGCCTTTCCGCCAATATTTCCACCGGCGCCGCCCGTATATCCATTAAGTAGACCGGCTGAAGATCCACCGCCTCCACCGACTGCATCGACGATTCCGTCAGTGCCGCCGCCACCACCACCGGCTCCTGTACCACCGCCTCCACCGCCACCCGCGGCAGATGTGACTTCCTTACCGGCAGCACCACCGCCACCACCACCGCCCCATGATCCGCCGCCACCGCCACCGCCGCCGCCAACGACACCGGCATTGTGGGCACCGCCAGCTCCGCCATCGCCACCCTTGAAAGCGACCACAAACGGAACGCCAAACTGAGGGTCAGCAATAGGAGTTACATACGAAAATGGAGTATCGATAATTATGTTGCCGCCCTGCCCTCCGGCTCCACCATTGCCGACGACAGCCGATGTACCGGCTCCGCCGCCACCACCACCACCGCCGCCAGAAGCATTTATAGAGAACAGCAATTGAATGTTGTCGTTTTTAGCGATAAGCGAAATGTCGCCCCCGGCTCCACCCTTACCCCCATCAGCACCAGCGGCGCCACCACCGCCGCCGCCACCGGATGCATCGATATAGCCTACGAAGACCCCATTGCCTGTAATTGAAACGTTGCCGCCAGCAGCTCCATCGCCGCCTTTGCCACCGTTTACTCCAGTGACGCCAGAGGCTCCACCAGCTCCAGCAGTCGTAAAGTTGCCAAACGCATCCACCTCACCGAAAGTATCGATGTTCACTGATTTGACGTTGTAGTTGGAATTAAGGCCAATCGCTGTATTGGTCGGACTGCTGGGACCGACGACGTCCACGCTTCCTTTTGTGATGGTTCCATCGACAATGGTTAGAGGTTCACCAGTAATGGTTGGCACGCCTCCCTTTACCACCAGGTCTCCGCTGTTAATTGAGCACAGAAAAATATTGGAGCCACCGGCGATTGCCGTTACAGTCCCGCCATTCGATGTCCCCTTCGAACCCGTGGCATCAATAAGATTGGTCGTAGTGGCATCGTCTTCCATTGAAACAATGACGCCGGAATTTTTGGCTGTACCGGCATAGGCAACCATCAGTATGTTGCCGCCATTGCCTACTGTACTGCTGGTCTTAAAAGCCGTTATTTGAGTATTTTTGGAAGTTTTGTCGACAAAATTTCCTTCCAGATCGATATAGCCACCAGTCAACGATCCGTTACCGATGCTTAATTTGTTATTGGAGAGTTCGGCGGTGGCGCCAGCTTGGCCGCTTGTACCCGTGGTTTTGGTGATATTCGCCCCGGCAATCAATGTTATGGCGCCGCCGGCTTTGCTATTAGAAGAAGTGTCAAGAGTGCCCCCGTTGCCTATGATGTTACCGCTGGCAACGATGGCCAGGTCGACACCAGAAACTGCCTTGAAACTGCTATCTATAACAATGTCACCGGCGGTGTTGAAATACGTGGGGTCACCTGTTATTTCCATTCCACCCAGGCGTAATGTATCCGTGGCAGCTGTCACATGTGCGGAACAAGCAGAGCCGTTAACTTCGCCGGTTAGCTCACCGACATTGACTTCGACAGCTCCTTCATGAGCATTTAGATTGAACTGTTTAGATGACCAATCGCCGCCCGCTACATTTATATTGCTGATGCCGGCATAGTCGGCCTGGTTGAAGTTGATATTGCCATTGCTGGCCTGCACCGCGCCGCCAGCACCAAAGAAATTGATATCGCCACCACCGGCGCCGCCACTGATGTTGACGTTGCCGTTGGTCGAAGATATGAGACCGGTATTTGTAATCGTTCCGGCTTGCAGGTTGACGTTCTGAGCGGCGTGCAATGTCGCCATATTGTGCGCAGTCGGGGCCCCCGGACCAGCATAGAGATTGCTTATCGAGTTGGCGCTGATATTGAGTACGCTGCTGCTTGAAATATTGCCGCTATTGACGAAAAGATTCGTGGCACTGAGGGTGATACCAGTGGGGGTAAGCGCACTGGCAACGGCTGCCGACATTATTGAAGCGCCATAGCCGTTGTAGATATTTGACGCATTGATGGCATCGATATATTGACCTTTGGCCGAGGGATCGGCGCCGACAACAATCGAGCCCATGTTGATCAGAGAGCCGGTCAAATTGAGGCTGCTCATTGTATCAACAGCCTGCACACCACGTGATATATATAGCGAGCCAATACTGCCGCTAATGGCGCCATCAAGTGCAGTCATTGTGGCGTTACTCAAGTCAAAAGTACCGCCGGTGGCAACTCCTCTGCCGTTGATCGTGATTGACTGATGACCGCCGCTCAAGACTTGTTGCGCGGCGACGAGTTCGGCGCCGGTAAGTTTGGTGTCAAAGTTTATCTGCTGTTGTTTGCCACCAATATCCAGAGTAATGGTGTGAAATCCTGCCAGGCCACCAGCAGCAAAGAGCGCCTGCGCACTGGCTAAATTGACGTCCTGAGCAGTTGTAGCCTGATGGGCAAAGTTAGGAGCAGAATGCGCCGCATGCTGCCAGTTGTGCAGAAGGGTGGAGTTGTGCACCATCGAGTGCAGGGGATTGACGACTGCTGCCGCTGCATGACCGGTTAAGTTCAAACCCGCCGTATTGGTGACGCCAGTTGCAGCGGTCTGATTAGCAAAGCTTTGATGAAACCCATTTGTCGTCAGACTACCCGCATGATGCGTGATTGGCGAGGCATGATTACCGCTCCAACCGGCTCCCGGAGCGTTCGCCAGAGCTGTCGAAACCGACGCCGATCCACCCATCGCCAGAGTGAGTGAACCACTCAATAATCGCTGCCGGACACTGTATCGAGTTGCCGAATTTGGTGCGGAATCAACTACAAAACGTGCGCGTTCAATTGTTTGCATCAGGGAGAAACTCCAGATTGAATGGATAGGCGACTAGGGCATGCCCATGCAAAACAGGGGCGTACCAACGGCTCTAACCTTCAATGCTAACGGAATATCTTATATATGTCTGCCGGCAAACTGTTGTCAACGCAACAGTCCCCGCCCTGGGGCGCCTACAGGCCTTTCAGGGAGGTTAAATCTATTCTCATCGTTGCGGGAAATAAACTAATTTCTCGTGTTATTCCCAATCATGGCGGTCATTTGCGGCGTCAGCATCAGTTGATACGGCTTATCGTTGCCCATCTGCAAAAGTATGGCCGCTGTTTTCAGCATCGACGAGGCAATTTTTCTCGTTTTCGGATTATCAGAGGCAATCAGCTTCTTGATGGCATCGACACCGCGCATTAGCGAGTACAAATTGAACTCCGAATGGAATGCACGCACGCCATTACCGTAGTCACTTTCTACCATACGCCTGTAAGCGACAAAGGGAGCGGGGTTCACCTCTTCAAAGCCGCGCACCTTGCGACCAGTGATCACGGTGCTGCGACCGGGCGGCACGCTGACTCGATGATTGCCCGAGGTGACAACAACGGCGTCCTTCCTGGTGTCGTGCAGGTTGTAGACAGCGACACCGCCGTCAAAAGCTACAAGCAGCGCAAGTGAGCCGGAGGTAGCACGCACTTCACCAAAAGCTGTGTGCACCGATGTATCGGTCTCGGGCGAGAGCAATACCGCTCCACGCTCAAGGTGACGATCGCCGCCAGTGCCGCCGCCTGTGCCGACGCCGCTGCCGGTGCCGCTGCCATAGCTAGTGGCACTATTACCGGCAAAGGCCTGACCAATCGCCTGTCTATAATCCTGATGAATCGAGCCCGGCATCAAACTGTTTCTTTCAGCCGAAGCGGCAATCGCGGCCGTGATCGCCGGCAGTACTGAAACTTGCGACGACTGCGCGACATTCTCACTGACAGAGCCGGAAAGAGTTGTAGCTGCGGGTGCACCCAGCACGCTAATGGTGCTACTCATCCCCGTGCTACTCATTCCTTGAGCGGATACCCCGCTGGAAAGCACTCCAGCTCCCGAGGGCGGGTCAGCGGTAATGGTGCCGCCGTTGATTGTGATCGCACCGGCGCCCAGTGTTTTGACGTCAAACACAATATTGCGCCCTTCGGCAAACAATATATTGGATCCGGTGGCCGTTATCGTGCCATTTGGATTTGCCTTGGTCCCGAAAAACACATCGGCGCCACCTGTAGCTTTGAGCGACGTGTTCACAGGCTGCACACCAGCGACAAGAGTATTAGCGGCCGGTATCGCACCGATAACAATGCTCACCTGACCGACTCCTTTTGCCGTGCCGGAGCCAAGTATAGTGACACCGGAGCCAATCGTAATGGTGCCGTTTGTCAGGTTATTGTTTTGAATGAGAATACTTCCGGCAGAAGTCGTCAGTATATTGTTTGTACCCAGAACTATTGTATTGCCGGAGTTGGCGCCGGCAATCAGGTTGATACCGCCACCGACCGTGTGCAGTTGAACATTTTTGCTTGTCGAAAGCGAGCCGGCAGTATTGACGGTAATGCCACCAGTTGTAGTGCTGATGCTGCCGACATTTACATCTTTTGCAACCGCGTAGTTTACGGCGGAGATTGGGACGGCTCCAGAAACCACCGAGGAAGCCGCGTGTACGTTGCTGACATTGAGAGCGCCTTTTGCAGTCGCATCACCCAGAGCTACGGTGGCGGCATCAATTTTTATAGCCGCCGCACCAAGCTTTGTACTGCCCTGTCCCAAGGTCAGAGTGCCGAGGGTATCCACAAGTACGCCGGAGCCAGGGGTAGTGATGGTGCCGGTTTTGCCGGTGGCCAAAACCTTGAGTCCTGCGGTACCGGCGGTCACTGCTTTATTGACTACAACTGAACTGCCGACCAGAGAACCTTTGCCGAAACTCAACGGATCATTGACGGTCAACGTGCCGCCCGTGCTGATGAGATTAACAGTACTGCCGGTCGCAGTTACGTTGACAAATATATTTCCCTTAGCATTGCCCACAGTCAACGCAGATGTTGTTGTGATGTTGACGGTGCAGGTGCCGGTAGAAACGAAATCTATCGGTGTTGCTGCCTTTGACACGAGCGAAGCGCCAGTCACATTAATGGTGCCGTTGGGATTTACATTCAAAGTCGGCAATGTCGAGGCAAACGTAATAGCGCCGCCTGCTTTTAGATCGATGGCATTAAGGCCCGTGGCAAGGGTATCTGACGACGTGAATAGATTCCCCAGGTCGATGGCACCGCCGGTGTTGAAGATGACGGTTCCAAAGTTTTGGAATTTGCCCGTACCCAAATTCGAAATGCCAAGATTACTCTTGCCTGCATCGAAAAAGCTCAGAGTAGAGCCGGCGTCCTTGCCGCTAATCAGGCCGTTATTGAGCAACTTAGAGCTGTTTAGAGTCAGGGTCTCATTAGTGCCGGTGGCTTTGATTTCGAAGCCGCTGTTAACGGTCAATCCCTTGATAGAAGTAATCGATACACTGCCGCCATCAACACTACCTGCGGTACCATTTACCAGGTCCTTCCCAGTGGCGCCGATAACAAATGGAGTTGTCGCGCCTGAGGTCAAATTGACACTAAAGAGATTGGTGCTGATCAAGGGAACGTCATTGACGGATAGGCCCTTGCCGCCGGCCAACTTGAGCTCGTGCACACCGGTACCATATGTGACCCCGCCGGTGTTTACAGTCAAGGCACCAGCAGTCTTCACATCAACGAAACCGCCGCCGACACCAACTACGGAAATTTCATACTGAGGTTGTCCCTTCAATACCGCCGCGTTACCCAGAACCACGGCCTGGCTTCCAGTCAAATTGAGTATCACACCACCGCCTGCACCACCAGGATTTTCGGCCTTGAGCTGGATCGGATTCAGTGGCGTGGCGCCGATATTGACGATGTTGCCGGCAGTAATGCTGAGTGTGCCGCCACCGTTCTTCAAGGCAATCACACCATAATCACCGGTGAAATTGCCGCCGGTGTTGATGTCTAAGAAATCTAGTTTATTGCTGCCGATGTTTTTAAGTGGATTGTTGATACCGCCATTTTTCACGTCACCCAAGTTGATTCCGCTCTTGGCTAATAGCTCAAGACTGGTACCGGAAGTAATGCTGTTATCGTCGCCGGTGATTGTCAACACACCGGTATTGTTGGAATAAATCGACGAGGCAGTGGCTTTCGATGTATGACCTGTAGCCAGGGCGATACCGCCGGCTGCATTGACGTTCACCTTAGTGGCGCTGATATCACCAGCGGTGCCGTTAACAGGCACCACTCCTTCGCCTATTGTGAATACTTTTGTATTGCCGGAGCTGAGGGTCAACTCCGATAAACCGGTGTTGAGCAAACCGGCATCCGTAACTGACAGTCCTTTAGCCCCTATGAGACTGAGGTTGCGGCCGCTACCGGACGATAAGACGCCGTTGGCATTGACGGTGAGCTGACCGCCGCTCTGAACGCTTATTGTCCCGCCGCCAGTAAGCGCCTTATTGCTCAACTGTATCTGCGGGGCGCCTTTTGTGACTGTGGCATTACCCAGCGTAACTGCCTGCGTGCCGGTCAGATTTAAGAATATTTGACCATCCGGTCCAGCAATGCCCTCCGCGGCAATGACAATAGGCGCCAGTGACGGCACAGGATTGACATTTACGATATTGGCGGCCGTAATGGAAATAGCACCTGCAAGTGTCGAATCGTTGGTTGCGATTGTTTGCAACGAACCAGTGAGATTGCCTTTGGTGTTGATTTCTATGAGCGACAGAGTCTTGTTGAAAGCCGCGGCCAGAGGATTGTGCTGACCAGTTTTGGAATCGCCCAGGGTGATGCTACTCGTTGTCTTGCCTCCAACTACTCCGCCAAGAGCGAGCGCACCGGCAATTGTAAAAGCACCGTCACCGCTGATAGACAGCGACGAAGCACTGTCGAAAGTGACGCTGCCGGTGGCGATGGAAAGACTACCTGTATCAACTTTCACGACTGGAGCAGTGACTGTCAGATTGTTGGATGTGCTCAAACCACCTCCACCACCGAAGATTTCTACAACGGGCGCCGTAAGATCTATTGAGCCAAAAAGGACGCTGCCTTTAATATTCAGATTGCCGCTGCTGACCAGAGTCAACTGGCTATTGCCGATACCAGCACTGGCGCCCAGATTAAGTGCACCGGTCTGATTGATAAAAGCGCTATTGTTGGTGGGCACACTGACTGTCAAATTGCCGGCCTTGGTCAGTATCGATTGAGCTAAAGAACCTACGTCTCCGCTAGTCGCCGACTTAAGATTGACGGTGATACCGCTGACCACAGCCTTATTGTTTTGGCTGATATCATCGGCGGCGGTGAGATTTACTATCGTTGATTTACTGGTGCCTACATTGGCGTTGAGCACCAGATCCGATGTGCCGATAGCCTTGAGCGAAATGACGTCGCCGCCTATCGCGCCGGCTACGGTCAGACCATCTGCGTCAATGCTGTATTTATGCAAAGCACTACCGGCCAGGAGGGTAGCTGCTTTCACGTCCTGAATGCTGACTGAACCTTTGGCGGCCGATGCAGTGATGGTGGAAGCCGAAACACTGAGGCCAAGGGCACCACCCACGTCGGAGGCGGTACTCTTAAGCACAAGATTTTTAGCCTGAATAACCGGCACAGTCACAGTGGCGCCCTGGTCGATTTGAGCAGCGGCTGTGGTTATCGACACCGTGCCCAGACCATCCCCGATAGCCTTGGTGATACTGCCGGTGGGATTTAGGGTGAGGGTGGCGCCGACTCCGGTTTTGGAGAAAGTATTGTTGATAGTGACATTGGTATAGCCAAGGTTGTCGACTATCAGATTTTTAGCGGCGCTGACAAACTGAATGCTCTGTCCATGAGTAGATTTGCCGGTGAGGGTGGGTGAGTTGGCGTTGCTGTCTTTTATAGATATGAGCGCGCCTGAATTGCCGTCTACAGTCAGCGTGCCGGTGACGTTGGTGGCCAGAGCTTTGGCGGACGAGCCGACTGCGCCGCCGGCGACTATCTTCAAATCAATGGCGGTTATGGGCACAGAGTTGATGATACTGCCACTACCAGTGGTGGTGAGATTGACAGTACCGGTCTTGCCCGTAAATGGCGCAACGACATTGATGTTAGAAGTTATGTTTATACCGGTCGAGGACAGATTGCCGGTCTCCGTCAAATTGACGATGCCGTTGAAGGCTGTTATGCCCTTGGTCACTTTGATTTCTTGAGCGGAGTTCAGTGTGAAAGTACCACCGCTGCCGACATGGGCATCGAGGAGTGTGAGCGATTTGGCGGCAGTCGCGGCCGCGTTAATTGTCACGGAAGTGAAGCCGGCTGCCACCGATAGCTTGTCCACTGCCACATTGGCCGAGATGTTATTCTCGGCAGTGAGACTGGCATTGGTAGCTTTGATCAGTGATCCAACACCGAAATCTATGTCACCGTCAAAGGAAGTCGAAGTGGTATTGAACGATTGAAGAGAAACGTTTGTACCGGTGATAGTGGCATTATTTACTTGCAGTTTGCCGGTAGAAGCAATATTGACAAAAGCACCGCCATTGATGTCGGCATCTATAGTCAGATCACTGGTGGAAACTACAGAATATGTCGAGCCGGCGGCCATGCTTGCGCCTTTGAGATTCAACGTATCACCAACAGATGTGGCGAATATATGTGCATTTTTAGTAGTGCCCGTAAGCACTATATTTGGCGTAAAGACAAAGATAGGCAGCGTGGGTGAACCCGAAAAATCAGCAACTGTGATACCAACCTGACCGGTACCATTAACAGTAGTGATTTCCTTACCGTCTGTGCCGGGGTTGGCATTGCTGCCGCCACCGCTATTAATAGCCTTCGAGCCTGGTGTGTCAAAGAAGTCGACGGTTGTAACGCCACCGACACCGCCTGTAAGTCCAGAACCGCTAGGGACACCACCCTGACCTCCAGTGGTTTGGCTGCCATCGGTGCCGGCCTGGCCTGTACCGGAAATCACAATACCTTTGGTTCCTGCCGTCGGACCGCCGACGCCTCCCGACGAACCGCCTGTACCCGCGGTCACAATTGTATTTGCCTTAGCACCGGCGCCACCGCCGCCACTGGCATAGAAGCCGCCACCGCCGCCTCCACCCACTGCGGCGCCAGTACCGGTCGAGACTGTACCGGCTGCACCGCCGCCACCGCCACCGCCGAACGCTGATCCGCCGCCGCCGCCGCCACCACCAGCAGTGCCCAGAACTGCAGCACCACCGTCGCCACCTGCTCCGCCTTCGGCTGCATATACACCACCGGCGAAAAAGAACGAATTGCTACTTTCTACAAGTATGGTGCCGGCCTTGCCTCCCGTGCCACCTTTGCCCGGTGCGCCGGTAGCCTCACCGCCGCCACCACCACCACCGCCTCCTCCACCGGAGACGTTCAGATATCCGGGCGCAGGCTGGAAATCCTCGATAATTATTGGCCCTGTAGCTTTGAGCGTTATATTGCCACCGTCACCGCCGTTGCCACCATTTTGGCTGGGGTTACCACCGCCGCCGCCTCCGCCAGTAGCGTCCGCGCCACTGAGGAAAATAGCCGAGCCATTGAGATCTATATTTCCACCTTTAGCACCATTAGCACCAGCAGCGCCACCAGCACCAGCCGCCACAACCACATCGGCTGAGATAAACCCCGCGGTTTTAACGGTGACATTGCTGCCGACGACTTCCATGAAGTTCACATCGGAAACCGTGTTGCCGCCTTGAATAAACGAGCCGCTTGTAGGATCAATGGTGCCGTTTGTTATGCTGATTTTATTGACGTTGGGTCCAGATCCGCCAGTAATCGTTGGCGTACCGCCCAATATTTTTATGTCACCACCAAAAAGATTCAGGCCAAACATCGCTTTGCCAGCGCCTAATAAAGTGATATTTCCGCCGCCACCTGTGCCTGTAGCATCTATCTGACTCATACCAGCTTCGCCGGGAATTGCGCTGGCGATAATCGAGCCCGAATTTTTACCGGTGCCGGCATAAGCCACCATCAAAACATCGCCACCTTTTCCGGCAGTGCTTGCGGTGGTTACATCAGTCAAGGCCGTGTTCTTTGTGTTGCCGGTGAGGAAGATACCGGACAGATCGATGAAGCCACCTTTCACGGTGCCATGACCAGGATTACCCGAGTCTGAGATGGTCAGCGTCGTTGAAGTGTCGTTAGAGTTCGAAACAGTAATAGGATTTGTGGTGAAATTGGCTCCGGCTATGAGTGTCAGCGTCCCGCCATTACCCGACTTTGACGAAGTATCGAGAGATCCGCCATTGGCGATGATGTTGCCGCTGGCGACAATTGCCAGGTCGGGATTGCCGGTGAGGTTGCCCGAGATGGTCACGTCGCCTGCGTTATTGAAGTATGTGGGATCGCCCGATATGCAGATATTGCCGAGATTGAGATTATCGGTCGAGGCGTTTATGTGCGACGCCGAGCCGGTGCCATTGATGATGCCGGTGACATCATTGATATTGGCGTCTATGGTGCCCGTGCCGGCGTTGAAGTTGAGCTGCTGCGAGAGCCAGTTGCCGCCTGAGGCGACAATGCCCGCGCTGCCGTTGTAATCGGGAGCATTGAAATTGATATTGCCGTTCAGTGCCTGGATCGTACCGCCTACATTCATCACAGCCAGATTGGCTGCGTTGCCGTTGAACATATTGACGTTGGCGCCGGTCGAAGCAATCAAGCCGTTGTTAGTCAGCGACGAAGTATAAAGATTGACGTTCTGCGCCGCGCTCAGCACGGGCACAGTGGAAAAGTTTGGCACGGTCGATCCGGCATAGACGTTGTTTATCGTGGCGGCAGTGATGTTCAGATTGCCGGCGCTGGACACCGTGCCGGAGTTGAAGAACAAACCCGCGGCATTGAGCGAAATATCGGTGGGCAACAAGGCCCCGGTCATCGACGAGGTAATGACACCGCCCCAGCCGTTATAAATATTGGCGGCAGAAATAGAGTCGACCGTTTGACCAACCGAGCCTGGAAGCGCGCCGACAATAATCGAGCCCATGTTGACCAGGTTGCCGAGCAAGTTGAGATTGGCCAGCGAATCAATAGCCTGCACGCCGCGCGAGATATACAAGGATTTGATGTTGCCGCCGACAGCGTCGCTTATGGCCGAGATAGCGGCAGCGTTCATGTCGAAGACACCGCCTGTGGCCACACCGCGGGCGTTCAATTTGATGTCTTGCCCACCGTCGGCAAGCACCTGCTGTGCGGCGACGAGCATGGCACCGGTCAGTTTGGTGTCGCCAAAAACTTGCACCTGCTTACCGCCGATGTCCAGCGTCAGGTCGTGGAAACCAGCCAGGCCGCTGGCTGCGTAGAGCGCTGCGGCACTATTGAGGTTGACGTCGTGGGCAACTGCCGCTTGATTGTTGACGGCGTTGAGGGTGTTGCGAGCCGCGTGCCACGACTGTGAGAGGGCTGCGGCATTAGTGGCCGAATGATGTGCGGCGGCCTGCAGAGCAGCGTGACCGACACCAAAATTCACAGCGCTGGGCGAGGTGTGCATCACTGAGGGCGCGGTGGCCTGAGCGGCCATGGCTTGCATTGCAGCGTGCTGGAAGACTGGAGAACTAGCGCCGGAATGATCGTGCGTCCAGCAGTTGTGCGGAGAAGCACCGGCACCGGTGGTTCCAGCATTAGCTCCAGAGTGTGCCCAGGCACCGGCATCATGCCCAAGGGCAGGATTAGCAGAGGTTGAGACAGAGACAGCGGCTGATACCGAACTCGTCACCGCCAGCGAAAGCGAGGCACTGAGAAATCTCTGTCTTACGGTATATCGTCCGAACTGTGTCTCCACAGGACTCCCCACCGAAGAAATAGACTCAATCTTTTGCATAACGGCTTGCGCTCCAAGTTTGTGACAGACTTCACCTCTGGCGAACCGCAAGAAACGGCTACACCACTGGCTTTGCGCCGCAATGCTATCGAAGAAACACCAGGTTGTCATCGGCTAAAGTTTAGGGTGCAAAAACGCACATCGATGAAGACGGGCCTCCATCTAAAGTTTTCAGAGAAGTAAACGTTCTTTCATGGCTCGATTGCGGCGCAAGAATTTGCGCCGCAATCGCCCAAGAACCGCATGAGTAAAGAGAAGAGGCGGCTTCTCCAAGAGAAACCGCCTCCACTTATTTCCTGATTATTGCTTAGTGCATCCAGCCTTCAATCAGCTTTCACGCTAAGAATTGCCAATCACTTTTCTTGACGCAAATTACTTAACGTTCATTGCTGTCAGGTCGGGAGTGGCTTGAACCATGTACTCAT
>Ga0207711_10003341_pt1 | contig 13906 bp, 21 predicted proteins | sample KBSS34metaG_FD_184401 | JGI IMG/M metagenome (GOLD analysis project Ga0207711, IMG submission 184401) | Switchgrass rhizosphere microbial communities from Kellogg Biological Station, Michigan, USA - KBS S3-4 metaG (SPAdes) (version 2) | ecosystem: Host-associated > Plants > Roots > Rhizosphere...
CAGCCGAGGCTTTGGAAAGCTGGAAACGCATACCAAGCGGCAAAATGGAATCTCTATAAAGTTGCGGGGGTATGAAAAATGAAAACCATGATCACGCTTTTAATGAGTAACGGGCGAGCTAAGGCCGCAGCTAGTTTCGAAGTTGATTTGAAATGGTGCGCTCTAACGCCCGAGAGCGCAGAAAAGATTCGCGGATTTTCGCCTCGTTATCTTTACGATTTTACGCTTAGCGATCCCACGGGACATTATCGTTTCTACACCATTATGCCGCGCGGCAATAAAGGCAGACCGCAAAGCCGAGGCAGCAGACTTGCGACGAAGCGCCGACGAACAATCGCCAAGCGGAGCTTTTGAAATGACAACGGCAACCAACCGAACCGATTTTATAAAATTTATCGCTCGCCTGTGCGCGGGCCAGTCGGCGCTTCCAAATCAGATCGAGGCTTTTGAGAAGTATTACGATGCCAACGCCCCTCACGCCGACAATCTGATCGCAGTCGATGAGGTTCTGATTTCCGGCACGGCAAATAAATCAATGCCTGTTGTTTTCGAACTGTACAAAAACGACAAAAAAGTAAACGTCTGCGCCATCAATTTGTTCGGTGGAATCTATCGCTGGTACACGGGGCCTGATCAGAAAGTAATCGCCGCCGAAAGCGATATCTACTGGCAAGTTCGCCGCAATACCTATGGCGTGAGCGCAGACTTTTTCAGGCACTATGTCGGCCAGATCAGCTTCATCGATTCAAAATATAAGCGCCACTGCCTGACGATGACCAAAGCACAAGGATCGATTGTCGACCCATGATTTATGAACCGTTCATCGATAAAGCGCACCGCTACAGCAAGAGCGGATTAATGCGCCTGCGCGCAACGTGGATGGCGTGTGCGCAAGTCGACCACAGCGATATCCCTGGCGCATTTGTGGAGTGCGGCGTATGGCGAGGCGGCAACGTCATGGTGGCGCGTTGGGCGTCGCCGCTTCGCCATTGCTGGCTCTACGATACTTTCGAAGGCATGACAGAGCCCGGTAAATACGACATCAAAAACAAACCTAATTCTAAGCCTCTGGACGATAGCTGGATCGGCAAGCTTGCCGTCAGCGTGGAAGCGGTAACCGAAAATCTAAAAGAGGTTGATGTGTTCGACGACGAGCGCGTCCGCTTCATCAAAGGCGACGTGCGCAAGACACTGCTCGAGGAAAATAATCTGCCAGAGCAGATCGCCGTGCTGCGATTGGATACTGATCTTTACGACAGCACCAAAATTGAGATGGAAGCTTTGTATCCGCGCCTCAGCGTCGGCGGGTTTCTGATCGTCGATGATTTCGGCCACTGGCAAGGCGCGCGAAAAGCAGTCATCGATTATCTGGGAAAGAAATCGAAGGGGCTTAAGCCAATCGACTACACCGGAGTCTGGATGCAAAAGGAATAAAGGAGACGAGCCATGACAACAGCAACGAAAGTGGCCGCGTGGATTCTGGCCTGTGCAATTTGGTTTGTTGGATACGTTTTATGTTTCGGCCTACCTGCTCCCGCATCGCCGACCTGCATGTCGATCAGAGAAGCGCGCGCAGAATACCCGCGAGATCATCTTTATAAGCGCGATGGTTGCTGGGACAGCAAACGCAAGCGTCGCATCGTTCCCATCGATCTAAGCGACAAGCGAATAGCCGACGCAAACGGTATGGTTATTGCGCCGATCGATCCACCGCCGCCGCCCGAATATGACAAGTTTGTCGGCCCGCATGAGCCGATGCTGAACTATATGGTGCCAGAGATCGCGTTCAAGAAATCGGATCGGCTAGATGCTGTCTTTGAAGAGGAAGCGAAGCCAGAGCCGCCGAAGATCGTAAAGACAGAAACGATAGTCGAGCACCCGAAAGGTTCGATGCGCTGGGACGAGCGGATCGTCCTATGGGTTTTAATTCTAAGCTCAGCTTCAACATTCGCAGTTATCACCGCGTACATAATTTCCCGCACAACGTTCCCGACGCTCCCAGATCGTTGGCGGAAACTTTTAGGGGGCAGGAGAAAAACCGATGCAGACGAACACTACACCCGAATCCCTGTTGCGCGAGTTAATCGACAGCTTAAAGGGACAGGAGAACGCGCGATTGCGGGAGGCGATGGCCCGCGAGATCAACAACCATATATTTATCCGCGGCACATTTTCGACGAGTGGTGGGGAATTAACGAGCGAGGACATGGACGTGATCCTAGCCCGCCTGCAAGTCGTCCAGACGACTTTAGCGCTCTCGGCGCGTGGGCAAAGTCACGAGGCTTACGCCCCGAGACGCCACCAGCAACCGCATCCGAAATTGAGCCCAGTCAATCTCGACAGGCTCGAAAAAGAAATCGTTGGTGGAAGCGGTTCTCGATAGCGTCATGACGCCGCTAACTAAAGCGCGTCGCAATCTAGTCGCTCGCCTTCGGGCGGGCGACATTGCAGCCGACGAGCTGAAGCTTGGCGAGTTCGCGCGGTGCGCATTGGACATCTGGATCGCCAAGAGAAAGACGAAAGAGGCAGACGGTCTCCGAAATGAGGCGCTGAAACGCCTCGCTGATTTTGAGTCCGCTATTCAAAAAGGATACGGAAATGGGAATCAGAAAAATTGAAGATGCAGAAATACCGGTAATGGATGGTTCACGCGCTGCTTATGTGACCATTGGCGACATAGCGCAATACGTCGCCGATAAGAAGGCGAAGCAGCCAGAGGAAGCGGAGGTTGGCTTTGTCGCCACCGCATTACTCGGTGCCGCTGCCGTTGCGAATAAGTCGCCAGTTATTACGCGGCGATTCTGGTCGCTCAGGAGAGGTTAATGCGGAACAACGGTGATCTGGCTTTGGGGATATTGCTTGGCTTGCTGACGCTTGCCGGCTCGGCAATCCTTCTCTACCAAATCCTCAAATTATTCGCATAGGGGTGGGAAATGACGGTTACAGAGATACGCGAGGGCGACGAGTTCTTCACTGATCCGGTGGAGTGCCGTCAATGCCAATGGGTCGGCTTTGTCGGTGACTTGATAGCCGGGATGAAGCCAAAACCATATTGCCCCGAATGTGGGAGCATGGACATTGGCGCAGTTCAGATTGTGCGAACGTGAGGGGTGGTGAATGATCGGCGGGCACATTTGTTGCAAGGGCCTCATCCTAAGTGGTGAGTCTGACCCCTTCGTGAGATTGGGTTGTAAATGTGCCCACCCGTCACTCATGCGCCAGAAATGACAGGGAGGTTGATATGAGCGGTAATCCAAGAACGCGCAAGCCGCTTGACGGGTGGCCTAGAATATATCTGCGTTGTGTCGATGCTGGCACCGACAATGAATGTTGGATTGTATGTGCCAAGGGCGATCCCGGTGCCATCCCGTTTCTACGCGAAGAAACTTAACCGCCGCTAAACACACCGGAGGATGATTTGACCTACGATACAAAATGTTACGAACTTGCAGAACATTTCCTTGGGTCGAAACCTGAGATTGAGAACCTTAGAAAGCGCCTTGCCTACGATATTCAATGCAACGTCGAGGCGTGGCTTGAAATGGAGCGCGACCAAATAATCGAGTCAATTATCGCTCATGGCTAGTGTGAGCACGACAATGGGATTTGCTGACAACCCGTATCACGCACAGACGCAGATCATGGATTGGCTGCGGCAGAAGGGCCATAAGGTTGATTATGGTCGCCGGGAGACTGCGCGAGAGCGATTCATCATGCGATCATGCACAATGAAAAAGCGATATTCGATTGAGCCACCGCTACTGCTAAACGAGCGTGCCTACTCGTGCGAGTTCTGTCAGGGCTGGCACAAGACAGTCAAAAAGTAGGAAATGGACGCATTCGTGTCGTGAAAATAAAAAAGGGGCGGAACCGCCAACTGGCTCCGCCCCCAAGACCACAACAGCACGAGACTTTTAACAATGTCCGACAAATGGCGCAAGAATAAACGCGACTGGTATCACCGTAATAAGGTTTGGTTGAAGATCAAACGCGAGCTTGGATTTACTACCGAGCGAGCGCAGCAACTAGCGCCACCAATCCGGCTACCGCGCACCCGCGCTCGAATAAAAGCTAAAGCTTCGGACGGTTTTCAAGTTGTCGCTCTAGACGCTGTAGGACCGTCTCAACAGCCGTCAGACGATTACCGATAAGCTCTACCTTTGATGTTAGATCGCGCGCCTGCCCATCGCGTGAAATCACCGTGGCGCTAAGTTCAGATCGAATTTGCGTGGCGGCTTGCGTCGCGTTTTCTACGCGCAGAGACAGAATATCAACCTTATTGGTTAAGCCATTCCAAGTCGCGAAGGCCGTACCAATCAAACCGATCAGCGCAACGAGGTTGGCGACAGAAACGACATTGACTTTGATCTTGCCGCCTACGCCGCGATCAACCTCAAACGGGCCATCGACGTTTGTCATTGTCATTTTCCTCTGCAAGCTCGCGCCTTATCGCGGAGCTTTCCATAGTCGCGTATCGCTTCGTGGACAGCCGTTCCCGATTTCTTAAGCTCGTCGGCTAGCTGCCGCTGGAACTCACGCGAATAGACTTTTTCTGTCGGGCAACTGCGCGGATCAAAATTTGCCGTCACGCAGCCGCTTATCAACATCGTCATCGGTATCAGGACGAGCATCGATCTTTTCGAACTTTTCCTGATTGCGTTTAACAGCAGCATCGCTTTTCTTCCTTTCCTCGGCGGCACGGTCTGCCGATCCTTTCGCATATAGTGCCGCTGCGCTGCCAACGACAACAGCAGCCTCTATAGCGAGTCGCCGCAACGGCGGTATGAACCACGCGACTGCAAGACATGCGATTACGATCAGCCCCGAGAGGCCGATCCACGCGACTGTTGAGTGCCAGAACCATTCAGCCATCGGAGTCGTCCTGCGATAGGTGTTTGATGATGTTATTTACGTCGATACGCCCCTTGATCACCAAATACAGCCCGAGGCTCAGCGCACCCACAATGAACACCAACGCGGCGAAGCCCCATGGCGTTGCAATGTACTGGAAAGAACCCATTACTGCGGCAGATATGCCACTGAGCCAAGTAATGATGCCGCCCCAAATCGTCTTGCTCTTTTCAAGCGGCTTGACTTGAGAGACCGTATCGTCCGCTTTCGGGCTGGCTGGCGTAGGCTCAGGCTGAATGGGAGCGTCGGTCGGGACAAGTGGCGGTGCTGCATCGATGTCGAACTTGGCGGTTGGATCCATTGCCATGATTTGCCGCAATAGGGCCATGGCGCCTATCTGCTCATCGTAAAGCGGCTTGCCAGTTTTTGGATCGACTGTCGCGTAAACGCCGTCCGAAATGTATTTGCCGGGTTTCTGAATATTCGTCCCTGCCCAGAGGTACGGGCTAGGGATATTTTTATTCGGGTTGCGATAGCCAAAGCCATTGAACTTTTCCGCCGCATAGGCGACGCGCTCCGGTCCCCAATCTTTAACGTTGTGGAGCTGCTCGCCGATGATCGCGTCGGCTGCGCCTGCCTCCCAGCTAATATTCGGATCGGTTGGCCGGCCCTTCGGTACGTTGACGGTTCGAACCGGCTTGCCGTCTCGGCGCATCGGATCGCCGTTGTGCAGCCAGGTATTAAAATTGCCGTTGCTTTCGCGCATATGCAGACAGCCGACGCAGAACCAAGGCATCCCGGTCATTTTCTCGACGGTTTGATATCGCGCCTTATTCGCTGGCGAGCAGACTTTGCCAGCCTGCTTGTTCGTCTCGGTAAGCTTCGTGACGATCATCTTATCCCAGAGCGCTTTGTATTCTGGTTGCAGCGTCGAATAGGAATATTGCGCCATGTCAGCCCCCGAGCAGTTTCTTGACGGGTGCGAAAGAAATCATTCCGCCCCACCAGAAATGACAACTGAGAAATCCGAGAACGAAACCAAGCACGCCGACGAAGATTACAATGATGGCTGGATGGTCCACTGTTATCTCCCATACGAAGCGCGAGAATGTCGGAACGTGATGCTTAAGCGCGTAAGCTTCCAGCGCCGCGAAACTTAAGATGATCGCCAAGATGATGCTGATCACCCAAAGCGGCCAGACGAGATACATATTCATTGCTGCCCCCTATGAACTTGTTAACCCGTAAAGCGCCGATGTGGCAGACGCGATGTTGCCCGTCTCAAACTGGAATCGAAGCGCAGTAATTGCCGACTGGACATTATAGGTGCCGTTAAAGACCGACCAACCGGGCACACCAGAGGCGCACCGATAGCTCGCTTGACCGTAAAGACTGAAAAATTGGTTCATATCCGGATCGTGGAAATTGATCGTCGCGCTGAACGTTTCGCCAGATGCGTTGCCGACATCGGCGGTGCCGGATTGTCTTGTCATCGCGATTTTAGAATCGCTGGTGCTGGCAACATCGGCGGCAACGTTCGAAGCGACCGCGTGCGAATACCAATAATAGTTTGCGGTTTGATAGGTAGGCCCAGCGCCAGTGCCGATGCGCAACCAAGCTTCGACATCGTCGGTGACGGGCGCAGCGCTATTGATCTTCCAGATATAGGAATCATAGGTGCTGTCGAGCACGACGCCGGAAACGCCGTGTACAAAATCAATCGATGCGACAGCAGCCACGCTCTGAAAGCGCAGAAGCTTTGCGCCGTATGGAACGACAGCGGCGGGCGCATAGCCAACGACGACAAGCTTTGCTAACCCGCCATCATAGTGCAGCAGAACGTGGCTGTTGATGCGCAGTGCACCAGCCGTCAGCGCAACACCTTCGGCGTCGACAACCGCCGTCCCATTAAAGGTCACAGCACCAGTATTCGTCGCAACCGGCGTCAATATGAAATTCATCCCATCGAGGAAGCCAGATATCAGCGGGGGCGTGATCGTTCCGGTAATCGTATTGGTGCCAGAGACGCCGCTAATCGTAATGACGGATGCAGTATTCCAAAGCGCAAGGATTTCCTCGGCGACCTGATCGAGATAATCGTTTCCAGTACGCGGCCCAGGCGTGGCGCTGCCATCGGTTAGGCGATCAACAGTCATTATTTTTTCTCCGGCGCTTTAGTCGTTGCGTCTTTCAATTGTTCTTCCAGTTCCGCGATCCTCGCGTTTGCCTGTTCAAGCTGATCTTGCAGACCAGCAATTGTTAAAAGCTGCGCGCCTAGCATTGCTTCGATTTTCTTTTGCATCGTTATGCTGCCGTTGTCAGTGCTGTCCAAGTTGTCCCGCCGTCCGTGTTGATATAGGCGCGGTCGTTCGTCGTCGTGCCGTTCGATTTCAGATACAGCGATCCTTTCGCCGCGCTCAGCGTCGGATTGCCAGAGCCGAAATAGACTCCAAAATTTGCTGTAGATGTCGCTTTGTAGCCAACACGGTTATCCCCACCTGCTGGAATAGCCGTGCCATTATATGCTATTGGACTGATCGCGACGCGAAAGCGCTCAGCGAAAGCGCCCGATTGAATTGTCTCAAATACCCAAGCGCCGCTTTCCGACGACGCGGTATTCACCGCTAGATCGACCGCCATCTTTGCGAACGTTACTGTTGCGGGCGTCGAGTTGCGGCCTTGAACGAAAACACCGCCGAGACGGTCGTTGACGGCCACCGAGCCAGAATTATGAAACAGATTGATAATCGCGCCTTGCGCGCCACTATCGTTCTGCTGTAGCGACAGCATGTTTGTCGTATTGCTGACGGCGAATGTTATGCCGCCTGTCGCATGGGTGATGGTAAAATCGCTATTCGCGAAATTGATGACGCCGCCAGAAGCGAGAGACAAATCCGACCAGCTTAGCGACCCTGTTCCTAGCGGAGCGCCATCATTGATAGCCGGGTTAAGTCCGCCCGCTCCGACAAACTGCAAGCTGCCTTCGCCGGCCGCCGTTGGCGATCCAGACGCGCCGCCAGTCGCGACGAGCGCGGAATCATAATCGAGCGCTGTCGCCCCCGAATGGAAATGGATAGCTGGGTTGCTTGCATTGCCGTCGATCCGCCCGAGCTCCAGCTTAACGTCGCCAGAGCCTTTGATCTCGACAGAGGTTAGCGCCGTCAGAAGATTGCCGACTTGGTAGCGGCGATCCGATCCAGCGCCTCCGCCCGTCGCATAACCGGCGAGGAAGTCCGTAGCGGACGGGCCGGTGCTTTCGGTAAAGTCGCCAAAGTTCATGACATAAACTCCAAAGTATCAGCGCCGCCTTCCATCGTATTAAGCTGCGTCAGATCATCCATCGCCTGCAGCAAGGGCGCGCCCGCGAATCGCACCAGTGATGGTGCTTCATCTACCAGCGCCATTGAAGCCTGAAAGTCCTTTGAGGGCGAAATAGATTGCACAAGCATCCGTCGATAGACGGTCGACATATCGCCAGCGACGACGAGACAGCCGTATTTGCGGTCGTTATCGGCAAAGCCTTGGATCGTGGAGACATCAGTAAATGGCGTGGAGAACGTCAGAACGTTAGTCGAGCCAGTCACATTCGAAAGCTGATGGATCGAAATCGTCCCATCGGTTCTGCGGATCGCCACCCCGGTTTTGATTCCCACGGCATGCATATCGGCAATCGCGTGCATGTCCGTGATCGCGTGCATGTCCAGTTCATTTGTGCAATCGATCTCGGCGTCAAGCGTGATGCCGGTAATTTGCACCGGGCTACCGCCGCTTAATTGCTTGCTGGCGATGTAGCCATCACCGGAACGGCTCGTCAGAATATCGTGCTCAAGAGCGACCAGTGATCCTCGTCGGCAGACAATCGATTCAATATCAACGTCCATGTAATAGAACGTCGAGCGCAAAGCAGCCTGATCGAGATCGAACAACGCACGCGCTTCGACCTTATCGACATCAATTATTCCGTCGTAGGCGACGCTTTCCAAAAGCGTCAGATCAGTATTGGTTAGATCGCGCTGATAAACTGTCGTCTGCGCCTGATCGTCGTCGAGACTTTCATCCCGATAGGTAACGTTGAAGCCAGCGGGCAGACGCGCAAACGCTTTTTCATAATGCAGGTTCGCGCTATTGCGCCGCGAGAATACCTGAACCGGCGCATCTGCCGTTCTATCATTATCGACAACGATGCTATAGATATCCGATTGATACGGGCGCGCATATGCACATGACGCCAGCAAGTTAAGAACGTCCTGCGTGCGCGTATCGTTGATGATCGCGTCGCATGTCCAATTGTTATCGCGACAGAGCACTCGCCAAGCCACCAGCGCATCGTCGTCGCGCAGATCGTCAGGCAGCGGGTCGAGGTTCTGGCTGCCGCTCAACACGTCACGATAATGCGGAGCCGGATTGGATGAGGTCGTCCAAGCAGTCCAATCGGACCCGTCCCAATCTTGCACATAGCCAGATGCCTTGATGGACAATTGCCTGACAGATCGGTTTAGCGCCGTCAGTGCGACTAGCGCGACCTCTCCGGAACGGGTTAACGGCGGCTCATTCCAGATCGACACCACGCGCGTTAACAACACGCGGTCGGAGAAGTTGGAATGGTTCTGGAATATTTTAAATCCACCGGAACTGAAATACCAGAAAGGATCAATGGCACCAACAAAACCGCTGTAGCCCATATTGCTGATCGAGAACGATGAACTTACCAGCGTGGTGCCGCGCTTGATTTGAATCTCATAAATGCCTTTCGGAAAAGTATTTTCGTCGAGATAAACTTCGCATCGGTTGTCAAACAAGTTAATATTTCTCAGGCGCGTCGTCGCAGTATTTCCGTTGATCAGGTAAGCCACGCCGGCCCCATCATCAAAATACGAGTCGGCAGTCCATTGCCGTTCCGGAGGCGTAGCCGGCGTCTGTGCAGAAGCGCCAGTATTTAATCGCGCGGCCCAAAATCCAGCGCTCGACGAGGCTGGTGGGTCCTGCAGGAGTTCTGCTGCCTGCCATTTTAATAGGATTGCCACCCGGCGCTGGTTCGTGGCGTTAAACTCGTAATACAATTCCGGAAGGTTTATCCACGCTGTATCGCCGCGCATGCGAAAACGAATGCGCAATGGCACCGATGCATATGTATTGCTGCCGGGATAGATGCCACCCGGGAAAAGCAGATGCAGCCATATTTCGTCGGGCGAACTGCGCGACGCTACGCCATGCCAAACCGGCAAATCTGTTTCCGGCAAGCTTTGGTGGCTAAGCAATTGCCCATCGCCCTGCACCGAAGTGTCTGATAATTCGAGACTAGGGGTTATCGTTCTGCCCTGCCGCGTTATCAACGATTGCTGCGTATCGCTGGGCCAGCCTTCGCGCGTTTCAAATTCGATATCTTCCGCCTCGACGAGCGGACCGCCATCGATCCGGATATCCTCAAGCTTGTGCGGGCCATTGAGGATATAGAGCGCTTCGACAACTTCGTCCTGATCGACAAGCTCCACGACCGGCTCGCACGCGAGCGGTGGAAAGACCTTTCTCGTTCCTATAACGCGGGGAATTGACCCGCCCCTATCGAGAATGTTTCCGCTCGCTGCCGCTGCCTCCGCCTGCTCGGCATTGGTGCCGCCAGCGTCTACCCCTGCAGCCGATATGGGAGGTCCGCTCAACGCAGAGATGGCCAGCGCCCCGCCAATGGCGACAGCGCCAGCAAGTAATTGAGCGGAAGTCGAACCGGCAGCAAGATATGAACCGGCCAGCGCCAACCCTTCAGGACCGAAAGCGCCCGCCGTTATAGCTGTCGTAACAACGATAAGAGCGAGCGCGGCGACCAACTGGAAAGTTTGCTTGCCGCCACCACCGCCCCCGCCACCGGGGTTTTGCAGCGCAAGATGCATCGTAACAGCGATGGGAAGCTCCGCGCGTGTAGCCTTGGGCCGAACCAGCGCCCACATTTCGCGCGGTACGATCTCGTTGTTAATGCAGACATAGCCGTCCTTGTGAAAATTTGGCGGCAGAACCGGGCATGACGCGACGATATCGAGAACGCTCGACCCGGGCGGACGATGTTCGATCCAGCATTTGCCGCTGAAATCGAACGGCGCTCGATAAGCGACCGGGACAATGGGCTCATGCTGCATCGCTGATTAAATCCCGGTGGCGATAGAATCGCGGATTGCGGAAAATAATACTCTCGTGTTTGACCGGCACCATGACCGCGCTGATCTTTTCCTCAATATGCAAAAGATGATCCGGCCCGCACATAATGCCGACATGGATGGGTGAATGGCGTCGGTGCATAACGACGACATCGAACGCTCTGCGCCACTCTGGCAGAACAAGCACCCAAGGATCGATGCTGCTTTCCTTCGCGATCAGCCCCGCTACTTTTTGCAGATCGAGCGCCGATGTTTCCCCGTAGGTGGGAAGCTCGACGCCCTTTTCCTCACGCATGACCAGTTGCACAAGCCCCCAGCAATCGACGCCGGAAAAATCGCGTCCGTGATCCTTGAATGGGAGGCCGACATAGCGCGCGGCCCATGCAACCGTCATCGGAATAATCCCGGGCATAGAGATTGCGTTGCCCGCTTCCCGGGCCATACACGTTGCAGATAATCCCAGCCGACGATGTCACCGCTGACCGTCATGTAATCGACTTTGACGTTGATCAGAAATGCCCGAGAGAAAGAATAGACGACAGTGGTCGGCGGCGACCCACCCGAAAGCTCGACGCGCGGATCGACAGCCGTATTAAAATCCGCAGACGACAAGACCTCTAGCTTCAACCTGGGTGGCGCAACGAGGCCGCGGATCGTTTCGCCGATGCGCGAATCGATATTCTGGATCGCCAGTTGCGCTTTGGGCGGGCCTTCGTCGTCGGACAAAATCTGGATATCGAACGGGAAGCCGATAAAAGTGAACCCTCCGTAAATATAATCCTTGGTATCCCAGACGACGCGGATTGGATCGGAGAGCTTGTTATGCGTGATCGTGAGAAAGCAGATATCCGCTTCGCCGGAAAATTGCGCTTCGATCTCCTTGCGAAATGAAAGCTGGATATCACGGGGCATTACGGCAACCGCACAAGCTGGAAGCTCACCGAATGAAAGCCGGGAGACGTGCGTGTGATGCGAGGATCGCTGGCAAACATCCAACTATAATTTGTCTTGGTGACAGGATGGTTCATCGTAAACGGCAGCGAGCCGTCTTTTAGCGTCGTTTCATGAAACGTCTTGAACGACGCAAGCTGCGCGGTGGAGAACCGCCACGTTGTATCCGTTACCCAGCCTTTGGCCGTCGAGCGCCGTCGATACTTTGGCGGACCGACCTCCGGCGAAAACTTCGCGACATTTGGTTGCGGCGTTTCTTCAAAGCCGTTGAGGATCGGGCATTGCGGAATCGTGGAAGGCCAAGCTGCTGTTGTCATCGTGATTTCACCGCGCGTAGGCCATAGCGACCGCGTTGAACATCATCAAAGCTGCCTTTCGAGAAATGCTTTTTGACGACGCCGATTATCAGTTGCTCGCCATTGGGCCCCGAACGCTGTTCCTGCGTCGTCTCTGTATCGTTCGAGGCATAATTATTGACCAAGACTTGAAGCCCAGCCGCCGAGCCGCTTCGCGTCACCTGATTGGGAACGATAGTGCCAGCGCCCTTCGGAATGAAAAGCTCAGGGCCGTGCTCGCCGACAACGTATGGCGTATTGGCGCTAACCGGCCCGCCAGCAGCTTTGCCGCCGCCAAACCCTGATGGCGATCCGCCACCAAACAGGAAATTGAAACCCCCGCCACCACTTCCAAACAAACCCGATAACGCGCCTGCGAGCGGGCCAGTTACCGACATGCGCAGCGTCAGGCGAACCAGATCGCGAATGATCGAATCCGTCATTGACTTAAAAGCATCTTGGAACGTGCGCGTGCCGGTAGCGAAATCAGCAAAATTGTTTTCGAAGCTCGTAAATGATGATGTGACTATCGTATCGAACTGCTTAAACCCGTTTGCTGCATCCAACCCGAACCGCGTTAGCTCGGGGAGCTTTGACGCAGAGACGATCATCGCCTCATAAGCGTCTTTCGATTCCTTGACTGCTTTCGCCCGAGCCCGCTCCGCTTCGGTGTTATCGATGATGCCTTTGTTCACATCAAGCTGGATACGCGCAAGTCTAGCGTTCAATATTTCCTGCTCAGAGGCGACGCCAAGGCTTACACGCACCGCTGTATTCTGTTCGAGCTGCGCGACGTTAAAAGCTTGCAGTGCTCGCACGCGGGCGGCACCTAGCCTCACATCGTCCTGAACAGCTTTATCTAGTTGCAGCGTCTTTTGTCTCAACAAATCCTGTTGCGTCGCCGCGTCGCCGAGAACGCCGACCCACCGCTCCTGAAATGTCAGATTGGCTGCAACCGCATCTTTCTCTTGCTGCAATGCCTCTGCCGCTTCCAGCGTCCGCTTGATATCTGCCGATGGGCGGGCCTGCGGGATAGCCGTCCTGACTTCAAATTGCGTTAGCCCAGATTCATCAACACCCGATGCACCGCTGCCGCGCCCGCGCTGCGGAGAAACCGCGAGCCCTGGAACTTGCAGATTGGAAAGATTTTCGTTGCCGGTTTTGCCGCCGCTTAATTTGCTGAGATCGATGGTGCGTGCAGCTTGGGCGATATCGTTCAGCTTCTGCGCGATGAAAGCGATTACCTGCGCGGTTTCTTTCTGCGCCTGCAATTGTGTTTCGGCAAACGCTTGTCCGAAAAGGTTATCGCTTTTCTTTTTGATCTCATCGATATCTTTTTTCAGTTGGACGATGCGATCATTCAGTCCTTTGTCAACGCCCTTGCCCAATGCTTCGAGGCTGTCGCCAGCCGCTTTGATGCCGCCCTTGCCTGCGAGGTCTTGCAGAATACGACCGACTTCAATTTGCCGTTTGCCGAACAGATCGGACGCGAAAGCATTTTTCTGAAACTGATCGGCAAGACCATCATAAGCCTTGATAACAATATCGATGGCCTCTGCCGTGCTGTTCGCGTTCGTCACTTGCCGGATCAAAGCCGGATTAATCTTCGCCAGCGCATCATAA
>Ga0207711_10003343_pt1 | contig 13904 bp, 14 predicted proteins | sample KBSS34metaG_FD_184401 | JGI IMG/M metagenome (GOLD analysis project Ga0207711, IMG submission 184401) | Switchgrass rhizosphere microbial communities from Kellogg Biological Station, Michigan, USA - KBS S3-4 metaG (SPAdes) (version 2) | ecosystem: Host-associated > Plants > Roots > Rhizosphere...
ACGCCTCATCGACCTCGGTAAGCCAAAGCGCCTGGCCCTCGCCGCTATCGCGCGAAAGCTCGTCGTCCTCGCAAACGCCGTCCTGCGCGATCAACGGCTCCTCGCCGCCAACTGACTTGATGACAACGAGGGGGCAGGACCATACGGTCCCGCCCCATGATCACTCCCATTCTGATGCTGGGCGCCGGACGCATGGGCGGGGCGATGCTCGCCGGCTGGCGCAAGGCGGAAGCCTTCGCCGCGGCCGAGCTGATGATCCGCGACCCGCAGCCGAGCGAGACGGCGCTCGCCGCCGGCCGCGACGGCGCGGCGCTCAATCCGCCGGAGGCCGAACTGGCGCGCGCCCGCACCGTCGTGCTCGCGGTGAAGCCGCAGTTGTGGCGCGAGGCCGCCGCCGAGGTCGCGCCCTGGCTCGCCGCCGATGCGGTCATCGTCTCGATCGCCGCCGGCGTCCGCTCGGGCGACATCGGCAAGGAGTTCGGCGGCCGCTGCGTGGCCCGGGTGATGCCGACCACCGCCGCGGCGATCGGCCGGGGCACCGCCAGCCTGTTCGCCGACGATCCCGCGGCGCTGGCCCGGGCGCATGCGCTGTTCGAGCCGCTGGGCGCGGTGGTCGACCTGGCGGACGAGGGGCTGATGCACGCGGCCACCGCCGTTTCCGGCTCGGCGCCGGCCTATCTCTACGCCTTCATCGAAGCGCTGGAGGGCGCAGGCGCCGCCGCCGGCCTGACGCCCAAGGACGCCAGCCGCCTGGCGCGCTCGACGCTCACCGGCGCGGCGGCGCTGCTGGCCGAGACTGGCGAGGATCCCGCCGAGCTGCGTCGCCAGGTGACCTCGCCGGGCGGCACCACCCAGGCGGCGCTCGACGTGCTGCTCGGCGAAACCGGCCTTGGTCCGCTGCTGCGCGAAGCCGTGGTCGCCGCCGTCAAGCGGTCGAGGGCGCTGGGGGCCTGACGGCCTGCGCGTCCCGCCGGCTCAGATGCCGTCGCCGCCCTCGTGGGACAGGTCGTTGCGGATCTTGGCCTGGGTGATCCGGCTGCCGGGCGGGACGCTGTGCGTCAGCCAGACGCTGCCGGCGATGATCGATCCCCGTCCGATGGTGATCCGTCCGAGGATCGAGGCGCCGGCGTAGACGATCACCTCATCCTCGAGGATGGGGTGGCGAAGGTAGCTCTTCGCCAGCGATCCGGTCTCGTCGACCTCGAAGCGCCGGGCCCCAAGCGTGACTCCCTGGTAGAGCCGGACGTTGCGGCCGATCACCGCCGTCTCGCCGATCACTACGCCGGTGCCGTGGTCGATGAAGAAGCCTTCGCCGATCGCCGCGCCGGGATGGATGTCGATCCCGGTCAGCGAGTGGGCGATTTCAGAGATGATCCGCGCCAGCATCGGCGCGCCCAGTTCGTAGAGCTCGTGCGCCAGCCGGTGGCGGATGATCGCCGCGATCCCCGGATAACAGCACATCACCTCGTCGAGGCTGGTGGCCGCTGGATCGCCCTCGTAGGCGGCCCGGATGTCGGTCTCCAGCCGCCGGCGGATCGCCGGCAGGGCGGTGGCGAAGGCGCCGGCGATCTCGTGGGCGCGGTCGACCGGCTCGTCGCCGTCGCCGGCTTCGAGCGACACCAGCTCCAGCTCCAGCCGAACCTCGCGCTGCAGCGTCTGCAGGGCGCTGGCGAGGGCGAAGGTGACGAAGGCGTCGACGCTGTCGCCGCTAAGACCGGATGGCCCGAAGTGGCGCGGGAACAGGGCGGCGATCAGCCTGTCGACCACCTCCGTCATCGCCAGCCGCGAGGGCAGGGCGGGCAGCGGCCCGGCGCCATAGCGGGCCTGGTGCGACTGGGCGCGCAGGGCGTGAAGCTCCGCGGCGATGTCGCCGAGGCCCGGAAATGTCGGGGCCGAGCGTCCGGGATTGAACAGCGCCGTCATGCGCCCCTCCGTCCGCGCGAGCTTGCCATTGGGCGCAAGGCGCTGATCATGCCATCGACCTCTGCGTGGGAACTGTAGAGCGCTGACGACGCCAGCCCCGTTCCCCCTCCACCGAGCCGCGCCAGGAGTGACCGGCCCCGTGCGGCCTTGCGAAGCAACGCGCGCATCTTATGATCCTAAACGCCCATAGTTATTGTAGGAATTAAGCGGCGACGCGCCCTCAAGCCAAGGTAGTTTTTCTGGGGGCGCGTGGATTTTGCCAGCGACGGCGAAGCTGCCTATCCGGCGGGCGTCCAGGTCTGGCTCTGGCAGAACATCATCACGCAGCCGTCGACTGTCAGCGTGCCGTCCGGCGCCGCCTGCAGCTTCGAATCGTAGGTCTTGCCGGTGTGCGGGTCGTAGATCTTGCCGCCCTCCCAGCGACCGGGGCCGGCGGCGTGGAAGTCGCGGACGATCGCCAGCCCCAGGATCGGGCGCTGGCGCAGGGCCGGATCCGGGTTGTGCCTGTCGTGCTTGGGGCCGCCGCCGTCCGGGTCTTGCGGATCCTTCAGCCAGACGACCTCGCCGCAGAGCAGGTCGGCGTGGTCGCGGCAGGGCGCGACCCGCACCTTGGCGTCCTTCTTCTTCACCAGCCAGAGCCCTTCCGCCGGATCGGCGGCCAGGGCCGGGCCGGCCGCCAGGCTCAGCAGGACGGCGGCGAGGGTCAGGTGGCGCATGCGGTCAGCTCCTCCGCGGTTCGGTGGTCGGCCGCAGCGCGCCCGGCAACCTGAGGGTCGCCCGCAGCCCGCCCAGCGGCGAGCGGTCGAGCGTGATGTCGCCGCCATGCCCACGGGCCACATCGCGGGCGATAGCCAAGCCCAGGCCCACCCCCTTGGTGTTCTGGTTGCGCGACTCGTCGAGCCGGCCGAAGGCCTTGAAAGCCTCCTCGTAACGCTCGGCGGGAATTCCCGGTCCGTCGTCGTCGACGACAATCTCGACTCCGCCTTGGGGCCGGGTCTGCGCGGCCACCTCGACGTGTTCGCCGTGCACCGCGGCGTTCATCACCAGGTTGGACAGGGCGCGTTTCAGCGCATTGGGCCGCACCGGCGCCTCCAGGCCGGGATCGGCGGTGACGCTGACCCGGGCGCCGGCGCGCACCGCCCCCTCGCTGACCTGCTCGATCAGCTCGCGCAGGCGCACCGTCTCGATCGCCTCGCCGCCCTCGCCGCGGGCGAAGGCGAGGTATTCATCGATCATGTGCTCCATCTCGACCACGTCGCCCTTCATTGCGGCGTTGGCCTTGCTGGGCTCGGCCAGGGCCAGCGCCAGCTTCAGCCGGGTGAGCGGGGTGCGCAGGTCGTGGCTGACCGAGGCCAGCAGGGTGGTGCGCTGGTCGATGTGGCGCTGGATCCGCGCGCGCATGTCCAGGAAGGCGACCGCCGCGCGCCGCACCTCGCGCGCGCCGTGCGGCCTGAAGGCCGCCGCGTCGCCGCCGCGCCCGAAGGCCTCGGCGGCGTTGGCCAGCCGCTCGATCGCCCGCACCTGGTTGCGGATGAACAGCAGCGCCACGGCGGTGAGCAGGACGGTGGCCACCGTCATCCACAGCACGAAGATGTGGCCATTGGTGGCGAAGGCCCGGTCGCGCGGCGCCAGCACCCGCATCACCCCGCCCTTCACCGCCACCCGGATGTCGACGTAGCCCGGGTAGCGGGTGGTGTCGAACCAGAACGGCTGGTCCAGACGGTCGCTGAGCGCCTGCTGCATCGACCGGTCGATCGGCGCGAACAGCGAATAGCGGCGGTTGACCGGCAGCTTCTTGCCCGGCTGCAGGGCGATGGACAGTCCCATGGACTCCTCCGCCCGCCGCGACAGCTTGCCGAAGGCCACCGCGCTGGGATCGTCCTGGTAGCTTTCGACGGCCCAGGCGATGTCGCCGGCCAGGCCTTCCGAGAGCCTGGAGGTCACCGTCTGCCAGTGGGCGTCGAAGAAGACATAGGTCACGGCGATCTGCATGATGGCCACCGGCAGGACGATGATCAGCAGCGAGCGCCCGAACAGGCTCTGGGGCGCCTGCCGCCGAAGCCAGACGCCGATCATCCGGCCGAGGCGCCTGAAGTCGACCATCAGTCGGGCGCCAGCCGGTAGCCGATCCCGCGCACCGTCTGCAGGTAGCGGGGCGCCTTGGGGTCGTCCTCGATCTTGCGGCGCAGGCGGGTGACCTGGACGTCGACCGCGCGACCGGAAGGATCGCTGGCGCCCTTGGCCAGCAGGAGCCGGTCAACCGGCTCGTGGGGGGTGCGGGCGAGTTCGCGCATCAGGGCGACCTCGGCCTCGGTCAGCCGCACCGGTTCGCCCTCGCAGGTCAACTCGCCGCGCTCGGGATCGAAGGCGCAGCGGCCCAGCGACAGCGGTCCGGCCGTCGCCGGCCGGTCCTGCGAGCGGCGCAGGATGGCCTCGACGCGGAGCAGCAGCTCCTCGGGCTCGAACGGCTTGGCCAGGTAGTCGTCGACGCCCACCTTCAGGCCCTCGATGCGGTCGCCGGCCTCGCCGCGGGCGGTGAGCATCAGCACCGGCGTGCGGCCGCCGGCGCCGCGCTGATCGCGCAGCCAGCGGGTCAGCGACAGGCCGTCCTCGCCGGGCATCATCACGTCGAACACCGCCAGGTCGAAATCCAGCGCGCCCAGCAGCTTGCGCGCCGCCTCACCGCCGTTCGCCGCCGAGACGCGGAAGCCCGCGCGCGCCAGGTAGGCCTTCAGCAGTTCACGGATGCGGTCGTCGTCGTCGACCACCAGCAGGTGGCGCGCGCGTTGGCCTGGATCGGCGTAGGCGTTCATACCGTTCACCCCATTTCGTTTGACGGGAGGCTTCCACGGGGGTTCAAGGAGGCCCTCTGAAAGGAGCATTTGTTCAAATGTCTACTGTTTCCTTCGACGATCGCGACGGTTGGATCTGGCTCGATGGTCAGTTCGTGCCCTGGCGCGAGGCGAAGGTGCACGTCCTCACCCACGGGCTCCACTACGCCTCGTCGGTGTTCGAGGGCGAGCGGATGTACGGGGGCGAGATCTTCGAACTGACCGCCCATACCGAGCGCCTTTTCAAGTCGGCCGAGATCCTCGACTTCGAGATCCCCTACACGGTGGCGGAGATCGACCAGGCCTGCAAGGACACCTGCGCCAAGAACGGCCTGACCGACGCCTACCTGCGGCCGATCGCCTGGCGCGGTTCGGAGATGATCGGCGTCTCGGCCCAGAACACCAAGATCCACGTGGCCATCGCCGTCTGGGACTGGCCGAGCTACTTCAAGCCCGAAGAGCGCGCCAAGGGCATCCGCCTGACCTGGGCCAAGTACAAGCGTCCGTCGCCGGAGACCGAGCCGGTCCACGCCAAGGCGGCCGGCCTCTACATGATCTGCACCGTCTCCAAGCACGCCGCGGAGAAGGACGGATATACCGACGCGATGATGCTCGACTACCGCGGCTACGTCGCCGAATCGACCGGCTCCAACGTCTTCTTCGTCAAGGACGGGGTGATCCATACGCCGCTTCCCGACTGCTTCCTCAACGGCATCACCCGCCAGACGGTGATCAAGCTGGCGCGTTCGCAGGGGGTCGAGGTGGTCGAGCGGCACATCCTGCCGGATGAGCTGGCCAGCTTCACCGAATGCTTCGTCAGCGGCACCGCCGCCGAGGTGACGCCGGTCGCCCAGATCGGCGAGTACAGCTTCACGCCGGCGAAGCTGTCGCTCGGCCTGATGGACGACTACGCCAAGCTCGTGCGCCGGGAGCAGGTGAGCGCCTAGGACCTTCCTAGCGACCTCGCACCGCATTCCCGTCCCGTGCCCGGCGCCCTAATCTGGCGTCGGGACGGCCTTCGAAGGGTCTTGAGTCGCTGATGGACGACGCTGGCGGGCCGCAGCCCTACGCCTATGGTTACGACGGCGTGGATCCCGACCTCCCCCACGACCGGCCGCCGCCACGGCGACGGCGGTTCTGGAACCTGCGCCGGATCCTCGGGGCGATGGCGGTCCTGGCGATGCTGTTCGGCCTGCTGGTCGCCTGGCTGAGCTGGAGCCTGCCGGTGTCGCGCGCCCTGGAGCCGCTGGCGAGCCCGGCCCTGGTGCTGGTGAGCGCCGACGGCCATCCGTTCGCCCGTCGCGGCGCGGTCAAGGACCGGCCGGTGGACGTCACGACCCTGCCGCCGCACGTGGCCCAGGCCTTCGTCGCCATCGAGGACCGGCGCTTCTACCGCCATTTCGGCATCGACCTGATCGGCGTCGGCCGGGCGCTGATCACCGACATCAAGAGCCGCCGCATCGTCGAGGGCGGCAGCACCCTGACGCAGCAGCTGGCCAAGACCGCCTTCCTGAGCCCGGATCGCACCTTCCGCCGCAAGGCCCAGGAGGTGGTCGTCGCCCTCTGGCTGGAGGCGCGGCTGACCAAGGCGGAGATCCTCTCGCGCTACCTCTCCAGCGTCTATTTCGGCGACGGGGTGTTCGGCCTGCGCGCCGCCGCCCAGCACTATTTCGCCAAGCCGCCGGAGCAGCTGACCATCGGCGAGGCGGCCCTGCTGGCGGGCCTGGTCAAGGCGCCCTCGGCGCTGAACCCGGTGGACCACCCCGACGCCGCCGCTCGCCGCCAGCGGGTGGTGCTGGGCGCGATGGTCGAGACCAAGGCGATCACCGCCCTCCAGGCCCAGCGCGCGCGGCGCGTTCGTATCCGGCTCGCCCAACCCCTGCCGGTGGGCGGCTATTTCGCCGACTGGGCGGCGCCCCAGGTCAAGCAGGCGCTCGACGCCCAGTACGGTCGCATCGAGGTGCGCACCACCCTGGACTCCCGCCTGCAGCGGCGGGCCGAGCGCGCGGTGAAGGCATGGCTCGACGGGCCGGGCCGGCGGCAGGGCGCGACCCAGGCGGCGCTGGTCGCGCTGCGGCCGGACGGGGCGGTGGTGGCGATGGTCGGCGGCCGAGACTATGGCGCCAGCCAGTTCAACCGGGTGGTCCAGGCCAGGCGCCAGCCGGGCTCGGCCTTCAAGCTGTTCGTCTACCTGGCGGCCTTGCGCGACGGCGCCCAGCCGGACTCGCTGGTCTCCGAGGCGCCGATCACCGTCGGCGGCTGGACGCCGCGCAACTACGAACGCACCTCGGGCGGCGACCTGACCCTGCGCGACGCCTTCGCCGAGTCGAGCAACATCGCCGCCGTGAGGCTGGCGCAACGGCTCGGCCGGGAGAAGATCGTCGAGGCGGCCCAGGACCTTGGGGTGACCAGTCCGCTGGTCAAGGACGCCACCCTGCCGCTGGGCACCTCCGAGATGACGCTGCTGGAGCTGACCTCCGCCTACGCCGCGGTCGCCGCCGGCCATGCGCCGGTCCAGCCCTACGCCCTGCTGGAGGGCCAGGATCGCCCGGCCGCGCCGCGCGGCCTGCCGCCGGAGCAACGCGCCGAACTGCTCGACCTGCTGGGGGCGACGGTCGCCGGCGGCACCGCCCGGGCGGTGCGCCTCGACCAGCCGGTGTTCGGCAAGACCGGCACCACCCAGGAGCATCGCGACGCGGTCTTCGTCGGCTTCACCGGCGACATCATCGTCGGCGTCTGGGTCGGCAACGACGACCATTCGCCGATGCAGGGCGTCACCGGCGGCGGCCTGCCGGCGCAAATCTGGCGCAGCTTCGTGACCAGCGGCCTGGACGCCGGCCTGGTCGAGCGGGTGCGGCCGCCGCCGCCACCGCCGCCGATCCCCACGCCGGAAGAGCGCGGCCTGGGCGGCTTCCTGCACCGCGCCTGGGAGAGCCTGTTCGGCGGGTGAGGGCGGCGGGCGATGGCCCCCTCAGTCGCTTCGCGACAGCTCCCCGCAAGCGGTGGAGCATCTTCGGCCCAGATCCTCCACCGCGCAGCGGGGGAGGTGGCGGCGAAGCCGACGGAGGGGGCCTGCGGCGCTGGCCGGCGGCTCAAAGATTGCAGTTCGCGCGTTGACGGACCCGTCCATCTCGCCAAGGTGCCGGCCATGAAAGCTCTGCCGAACATCCTCACCTCGATGCGCCTGGTGCTGGCGCTCTTCATGTTCGTGGCCTTGGCGGCTGCGGCGGGCGCCGTGCCCTATCTGGCCGAGCGGCTGGGGCCGGAGCAGCAGTTCGCCCTCGAGCGCTGGGCGGTGATCGCCTTCGTGGTGGCGGCGGTGACCGACTTCTTCGACGGCTGGCTGGCGCGGAAGCTGAACGCCACCAGCGTCTGGGGCGCGATCCTCGACCCGATCGGCGACAAGGTGCTGGTCTGCGGCGCCGTCCTTGGCCTGTTGGCGCTGGGGCCGCAGCCGATGGTGGTGCTGCCGGCGGGCCTGATCCTGTTCCGCGAATTCACCGTAAGCGCCCTGCGCGAGGTCGGCGCCGGCAAGGGGATCAAGCTGCCGGTCACCCTGCTGGCCAAGTGGAAGACCACCTTGCAACTGACCGCCCTGGCCCTGGAGCTGTTCGTCGCCGCCTGGGCCGCATTTGGCCTGCCGGACGATCCGGCCTTGCAGGGGCCGGTGACCGGCCTCGCCCACGGCCTGTTCTGGCTGGCGGCGGTGGTGACGATCGTCACCGGCGCGCAGTACTGGGAGCAGACTCGCAAGGCGCTGCAGGGGTAAGGCGATCGCCCTCCCCATTAAGGCAGGGAGGCATAAGCGGCGCGCCAGAAGTCCTTGTGTAGCTGCGGCGGGTCGGCGCTGTCGAACACCCGCTGGGTCAGCAGGATCGCGGTCAGCCCTTTGGCCGGATCGTTGAACCAAGACGTGCCAAAGCCGCCGTTCCAGCCGTAGGCGCCGGGCGGGACCCCGTCGATGTTCGGCTCGACCACGACGCCGACCCCATAGCCCCAGCCGCGGCCCGGCCCGAGGATCATCTCGCCGTCGCGCATCTGGGCAGGCGTCAGGTGGTTGGTCCGCATGGCCTTCAGCGACGCTTGGGTAATCAGCCGGCGGCCGTCGGGCGCAAGCCCGGTGGCCAGGAAGCGGGCGAAGGCGGCGAAGTCGTCGACCGTGGAGACCAAGCCGCTGTCTCCGGCCGGGAAGTTTGGCGGCTTGGCGTAGCGTCCGTCGGCGGCGTCGAACAGCACGAGCTTGCCCTCTTGCGGGAAATAGCCGGTGACCGTCCGGCCGACCTTGTCGCGCGGGATCCAGAAGCCGGTGTCCCCCATGCCGAGCGGCCCGAGAATCCGCTCCTGGAAGACCACGTCGAGCGGCTTGCCGGCGGCGCGGGCGACCAGCACCCCCAAGACGTTGGAGCCGGCCGTATAGAGCCAGCGCTCGCCCGGCTGGGCCATCAGCGGCACGGCGTGCAGCCGGCGCATATAGGCGTCAGGCGTGAGCGGGGAGGCGGGGTTGGGCATGCCGAAGCCCGGCAGGTCGGCGACGACCTTCTGGATGGGTAGGCCGGGGTCGAACTGCACGCCCCAGCCGAGGCGGAAGCTCAGGACGTCCTCCACCGTGATCGGCCGCGTCGCCGGGACGGTGTCGTCGACGGGTGAGGACAGCGTCCGCAGCACGCGCCGGTCGGCCAACTCCGGCAGCAGCCGCTCGACCGGCTCGTCGAGACGCAGCCTGCCCTCGTCCACCAGCATCAGGGCGGCGACCGCGGTCACCGGCTTGGTCATCGAGGCGAGACGGAAGATGGCGTCGCGGCGCATCGGCGCCGGCCCGTCCAGCGACATCCGCCCGGCGGTCACGACCTCGGCCTCGCCGCTTCGCGAGACCAGGGCGACCAGCCCCGGCGCCGAGCCTTTCGCGACATGACTCTCCAGTAGGGTCTTCATCTGCTGCAAGCCGGCTTCACTGAACGCCATCGATCTGCTCCTCGCCTGTGCGGACCCTCCGACCAAGGCCGCCGCGGCCATCGCCCCGGCGAGGGCCTGGCGCCGGTCGAGCGTTGGGATCTGGGTCATCGCGGGTCCTCCTGATGGTCGAAGGACGCGCGACGGCGGCGCGATCCGACACGGCTCAGCCGATCGAGGTGCGCGACGCGTTTCAGACCCCCGCCGGGGCGAGGAGCCACGGCGACGCGTTGCCTATCCTGCCCCATGCTGGTCCTCCCTTTTCCGTAAGCCCTATATCCGTCCCGGCGCGCGGCGTCGGCGATCTTATCGCGCGGCGCGCTGCGAACCTTGGACTGGGGCGCGTCGCGCTGGCGTCTTTGCGGGCGAAGCCCTAGATCCAGCCGATGCAAACATTCCGAGCCTATATCCGGGACGCGGCCGGCGCGATCATCTGGGCGGCGTGGATCGAGGCGGCGCATCGCGATGACGCCCAGGTCCAGGCCCAGGCGTTGCGGCCGGGCCAGGCCTTCAGCCTCGACCTCTGGTCCGCCGAGCGGCGACTCTACGCCGCCAGCGAACTGGAACCCCTGTGATCTGCAGTCAACGCCGCAGGATCAGGCTGTCGAGCGCGAGCCGCTGCTCCCAGCCTTCCCGCGACAGCTCCGGCTCGTCGGACGGGTCGGCGGGATAGCCGAGGCAGAAATAGCCGATCAGCGACCATTCCGGCGGAACCTCCAGGACGCGGCCGGCGGCGGCGGGATCGAGGATCGACACCCAGCCCATGCCCACGCCCTCGGCCCGCGCCGCCAGCCACAGCTGGCAGATGGCGGCCACCGCCGAATAGCGCAGCATCTCCGGCATGGTCCGGCGACCCAGGCCGTGGCCGATCTGGGTCGTCTCGTCGACGAACACCGCGAATTGGCAGGGCGCCTCCTGCAGGCCGGCCAGCTTCAGCTGGGCGTAGCGGGCCCGCCGCTCGCCGGAATAGGTTTCCAGCGCCTGGCGATTGGCCGCCCGGAAATTGTCGACGATCGCCGCGCGCCGCGCCGGATCGTCGACGATCACGAACCGCCAGGGCTGGCTCAAGCCGACCGACGGCCCGAGGCAGGCCTCCTTGATCAGTCGCTCGAGCGTTCCCGCCGGCGGCGGATCGGTGCGAAAGCGGCGGACGTCGCGGCGCCAGACGAAGAGCTGGTGCAACTGAGCCTGGAAGGCGGCGTCGAAGGCGGGCGGTTGGTGGTCGTCGGACACCTGCAGGCCGATCACGCCTTCGGCCAGCCGTAGGCCACCTCGTTCAGCGCCCCTTGTTCGAGGGTGATCTCCCGCTGGCCCATCAACTTGCCGCCGAGCTTCTCGCACAGCGAGCGCGCCGGGATGTTCGCGCGCGGCGCCCAGCAGGTGAAGCCGACCAGGCCGCGGCCGGCGAGATCGTTCATCATCGCCGACATCAGGCCCGCGCCCAGGCCGTGCCTCTGGTCGGTCTTCAGCACATAGACCGCGGTGAATTCGCCGGCGTAACCGGCCGCCGCCAGGGTCTCGTCGCGCTGCTCGCCGCAGGCGCCGAAGGCGACGAAGGTGCCGGCCCGCTCGGCGACATAGGCGGTCGAAAGCTCTTCGGTTTCGCCGGAAAGCTTACGCTGCCAGACCGCCGCGCGCGCGTCGGCGGTCAACGCGTCCAGCATCTGCCCGGGCATCAGGCCTGCGTAGGTCTCCCGATAGGTGGCGTCGTGGACGAGGGCGAGCGCCGCGGCGTCCGCTACCGTCGCCCGGCGGATTGAATAAGCCGACTGTTCCACGCGCGCGCCTCGTTTCGTCCCTTGTTTTTTCTAGCCTAGCACACCGGACCGGGGTCGAGTCCAAACCGACGCCTAGCCTGTGTTCAGGCCGGCCAAGGCGTCTTCCAGCACAGGCGCCAGCAGGGCCGCCGCCGCGGCGATCCCGGCGGGGTCGGCGAGCAGGTCCTGGCGCACCTCCAGCTCGACATAGTCGAGGCCGTGGGCCACCGCGTGGTGCGGAACGGTGTAGTCGGTTTCGTCCATCTGGTAGGGCTGGTTGTCGCCGACGACCTCGGCGCCCAGGCGTTCGCGAAGCCGCGCCAGGACGGCGTCGGAGAAGGGTGAGGCGCCCAGGTGCAGCACGCCGTAGCGCCACGGCCTGGACGCGCCGCCCATCACCGGGGTGAAGGAGTGCAGGGCCACCAGCAGCGTGGCCTGTCCGCGCGCGGTCCGCGCCGTGATCTCGTCCTCGATCCGGCGGTGGTAGGGGGCGAACACCTCGTCGATGCGCAACTGCCGGTCGGCGGCCGAGAGGCGCAGGTTGCCGGGGACCGGCGTGCCGTCGCTCACCTCGCAGATCGCGTCGGGACGCGCCGGGTCGCGGTTGCAGTCGATCACCAGCCGCGAGAAGCGCTGGGCGATGAAACAGGCGTCCAGCCGATCGGCCAGTTGCGCGCCGAGTTCGGCCACGCCGATGTCCCAGCCGATGTGCCGGGCCAGCTCCGCCGGCGGCAGGCCGAGGTCGCCCAGCGCGGGGGGGATGTCGCATCCGGCATGGTCGCCGATCAGCAAGAAGGGGGCGTTGGCCCCGGCATGGCGCACGGAGAAGGGCGCCTGGGCGCCAGCGACGAGGCGTCGCGTGGACGGGCGACACGAATCTGTCATCTCATCCTCCAATGCCGGTCGTCTCCATTCGCCACTCGACCACCTATCGCTACCGCACCGCGGTGGGGTTCGGCGAGCATCGTATGATGCTCCGGCCGCTGGAGGGCTTTGATCAGCGGCTGCTGTCGGCCGAGATCGCGATCTCGCCCGAGCCCAGCCTGATGCAGCATCTTCAGGACGCCAGCGGCGCCTGCGTCGGCGTCGCCCGCTTCGCCGAGCGCGCCGACCGGCTGGTGTTCGACAGCCAAGTCCGCGTCGACCACCGGCCGCACTCGCCCTTCGACCTGGAGAGCGCGAGCCTGGTCCCGGGGCAGGCGCTGACCCCCTACGATCCGGAGGAGACGCAGGAGCTCTCGGCCTCCATCCGCCGCCGCTACGCCGACGCCGGCGAGACCGAGGCCTGGGCGCGCCGCTTCCTGCGCGCCAAGGGGGTGACGCGGCTCTCCACCGTCCTGACCGACATGATGGAGGCGATCCGCGGCGACCTCGCCTACGCGCTGCGGCTGCGCGGCGCGCCGCAGACGCCGGCCGAGACCCTGGCCCTGCGGCAGGGCAGCTGCCGCGACTTCGCGGTGCTGATGATGGAAGCCGCCCGCAGCCTTGGCCTCGCCGCCCGGTTCGTCTCCGGCTACATCTATTCCACCTCGCCCAAGGCCGGACGCACCGGCGGGGGCCATACGCACGCCTGGGCGCGGGTCTACCTGCCCGAGTGCGGCTGGGTCGACTTCGATCCGACCAACGGCATCGTCGGCAATCTCGACCTGATCCGGGTCGCCGTGGTCACCGACCCGCGGCTGGCGCTGCCGCTCTACGGATCATGGAACGGCGAGGCCGAGGACTACCTCGGCATGGACGTCTCCGTGGACCTCACCGTCGAGGCCGCAGCGGTTCCGGCGTCCGCGTTGGCGACCGATCCGCAGCCCGCGATGCGCGCCGCCGGCTGACCCGCCGCGGCCCGCGCCGGCGGTCCGTCTATCGCGACAGATGCTTGCGCGGACTTCGTAGGAGCCGGCTTGTCTTTGAAGGTCGGGCAGGGAATGTTGGGCCGGCGCGGGCGCGGCGCCAAGGCTTCGTCCAAGCGCCTGTCTTGTCCGGCGCCTTCGTCTAAGGCAGCGCGGCGATGATTGCGCCCGGGTTCACGCCTGGGTGGCGGAAGCTAAACCGGACACCATATTGTCGCGATGCTCAGGCATCGCGGACGCGCGCTGCTTGCGGGGAAAGGACCTCCGATGCGCCTGCCCACAGCGTCCGCAGAGTCGCGGCTCCACGGCTCCGGCGGAGAGGCCGTCATGCATGAATAGCGACTTTGTTCCTGGCAAGACCGGCGGCCGCCAGGCGCCGGCGGCCAGCGCCCACGCCACCGGCACGCCATTCGAGAGCGTGGCCCTGCTGCTGCAGGGCGGCGGAGCGCTCGGCGCCTATCAGGCCGGCGTCTACGAGGCCTTGCGCGAAATCGGCGTCGAACCAAGCTGGATCGCCGGCATCTCCATCGGCGCGATCAACAGCGCGATTATCGCCGGCAACGCGCCCGACCACCGGGTCGAGAAGCTGCGCAAGG
>Ga0207711_10003345_pt1 | contig 13900 bp, 13 predicted proteins | sample KBSS34metaG_FD_184401 | JGI IMG/M metagenome (GOLD analysis project Ga0207711, IMG submission 184401) | Switchgrass rhizosphere microbial communities from Kellogg Biological Station, Michigan, USA - KBS S3-4 metaG (SPAdes) (version 2) | ecosystem: Host-associated > Plants > Roots > Rhizosphere...
GTTCGTCCCAGTGGCCGCAGAAAACTTACATGGTCGAGGGGCAGAACCTGGATCATGCTCAGAGTAAAGGAGTGGGTCGCGTCGAACGTGGACGGGCCTTTTTCCGCGTCCGGGTTCCAGGGATTCTGGGGCATGGTCTGCAGCACCACGCCCGCTCCCGCGATCGAGCCTCCCAGAACGGCGCTGGTGTCGTCAATCGATTTGGAATAGGTGTAGCTGGCCTGCAAACCGAGACCCAGGCGCGCGGAATTCTTGCTGACGCCGGACTGCAGCGCATGATAAGTGGAATGCGAACGGCTGGTCATCACACTCTCCGGCCCAAACCCTCCGATAGCATTGCCCGAAGAATCGAACTGGGTGAAGGGAGCGAAGGCCGGATCGGCCCCGCCATAGCTGTTGGGCGAATAGACCGCGGACAGGTGCACTCCAGCGGTGGCCACATAGGCAGCGGTGAACTTGAAGTCCCTGAAATCGTGGTCGATGCCGGCGGTGTAGCTCTCGATGTAACCGTTGCGGAAGTTCTTTGCCAACCCGACCATGGAGAGCAACTGCACCTGATTTCCCGGCGTGAGCGCGGTCAGATCGTTCTGGTAGCGCTGCAGGTCCACCTGCGTGTTCGGCGGCACGTGACTGGCATCTCCATTGGGGAACAGAGGCTGGCCCGCCGTGGTGTAGGGAGGCGGAAGCGTCACCGGCACCACCGAATTCTGGAACGGTAGCGGGACATTGGGCAGCGCGCTGGCGTAAAGGCTGGTCGCAAGCGGAATCGCACCGGTAAGAAAATTGTCCTGCCACAGATTGGGGACAAGGGACGTGATCGCTCCGCCGGCGTGCAGCACAGTGTGACTGGTGACGGCATAGTCCACCGAGAGGCGCGGCCCCAGCCCCTTCCAGTCCTGGTCATAAGGAGGCTGCGGGTTGAAGTAGAACGGCTGCTTCGCATTGTGGTCCCAGTAGGGAACGTCCTGGCCGCTGGCATTTACGAATCTGGGCAGCGATGTACGATTCTCGGCTTCGTGGATGCGACTGTTTACTTCGTAGCGCAGCCCGTAGTTGATGGTCAGATTCGGCCGCGCCTTCCAGGTGTCCTGAAAGTAGAAGTTATAGGCCTCGCGTCGGACCGCGGCTTCGTCGAAACGGTCGCCGGTGGGAGTGACGTCGGCGGCGGCGATGACCCCGTACGAATACGGAGTGGCGGTAAGCAGGCCGGTCAGCGAATCCGGCAGTGGATCTCCGGGATGAATGTCGTGCGTCCCGCTGGCCGAAGTGATCAGCACGGGAGAATATGCCGTACCTCCGCCAAACGTGTACTGCCCGTTGGGATTGGTGCCGAAAATAGTAGCGTCGCGGTTGTGCCGGATTTCCACTCCCCACTTGAAGACGTGATTGGAGTGCACGTAGCTCATGTCTTGCTTGAGTTGGTAGAGGTTGCTGTACGATCCGAAAATCGAACCGCCCGGCTGGTTGAAGGCGAGAAAAAGGCCGTCGCCGAAAGCCATGGCCGGCTGGGTGTGGTTGATGGCGGGGAAAAAGGGAGTGCTGCGAATGTAGCTGAACGCAGTGTCCGAAATAAAGTGAGGTGAAATGGTGCGTGAATATTTCACTCCGGCGTTGCGCTGGTGATCGAAAAACTGCACCGCGAAACTGGGATCGATCGCCGTCTGGTCGGGATTGGTCAGCGGCCCCGTCACCTGGTTGAGGCTGAACCGGGTCATTAACGATGCCTTGTCCGAAATGCGGTGATCGACCCGCACCGAAAACTGGTCAGTGCGGGTGTAAATCTTGGACGAGGCGGCATAGGTGCGATCGCCGTAGGCTCCCTTGGGATCGTTGGGCAGGGGATAGTGATCGAGCACCGGCACGATGGCCGGGTTTACCGGGACGGTCAGAGTGTCGCCGGGAAAAGTTTCGGTGTCAATACCCTGGCGCTCGGCTGCGGTGGGGACGGGGAACACCTGCGTCGTCCCCAGCACCTGGCGGAAGCCCTGGTACTGGCCAAAATAAAAAGTGCGGTTGCGGCCGTCGTAGATTTTCGGCAGCACCACGGGGCCGCCGTTGGTGAACCCGAATTCATTGCGCACAAAGGGAGGAATGCGACGCTCGTCGGCGACGCTCTTGTGATCGAAGTAGTTGCGGGCGTCGAAGGCGGCATTCCGGGCGAATTCAAAGAAGCTGCCGTGCACCTGGTTGGTGCCGGATTTCGTGACAACATTGGTGTAGCTGGCGGCCCCGTGACCGATCTCCGCAGTCATCACTCCGGCATTGGACTGCACTTCCTGGATGGCATCCACGTTGAAGTTGGAAAAAGTTGCGCCACCCATTTCCGGATCGGTGGTGTCAAGCCATCCAGGGCGAAGACGGTGGTGGTGCCGCGCTGCCCGTTGACCGCGAATTGCTGGGTAAAGTTAGCGGCGCCGTTGGCGTCGGTCATAGTACCAGCGGCCAGCAGCAGCAGCTTGCTGAAGTCGCGCGCATTCAGCGGAAGACTGGAAACTTCTCCGCTGGAAAGCCGCTCTCCACCGCTGGACTGTGCCGAAGACTCCTCGCCGATGGGCAGGATGCGGACTTCCGCCTGGGACGACAGCTGCAGAGTGCCGTTGAGCGAGGCGCCGCCCGCAATGGCGAGGGGCGTCGACATGCGCCAGCTCTTGCCGCCGCTTTCCACCGAAACGTCATAGTCTCCGGCAAGGATGTCAGAGAGGGCAAACTCGCCGCTGCCAGTTGTCGAGGCTTGGTAGTGGCGGCCCCCTGTGGCCGAGGTAAGTTTGACGGTTGCCGCGCTGACTGGTTTTCCGCCACTGTCGCGTAAAACGCCGCGCCACGACGACAGGGCAACGGCCCCGGCCACCGGCACCAACAAGGCAATGAGGCACAGGGTATAAAGAAGCTTCCCGAGACGGAAGAACATTGCAGGGAATTATATCCGCTATACATGTGGAGACAGCCGCCCTCGGCTGTCGGGTCGAGCGCAGCTCGACTTGGTTTTCCGGAAGTCCAGCGGGGCTTCGCTCCGCCGGACAGCCGAGGGCGGCTGTCCCCACGTGAGTTTCTTGCGATATAGTAGCGGCTTCAGGTTTTCAGCATGGCCCGCCTCCCTCGGTTGCGAGAAATTCCCACCTTGATGCGGGCCGCTGCTTTGGTGTGCTCCGTCCGGCTGGCTTTGTGGATTGTCCCTTTTGCCAGGTTGCCGCGGGTGGTGAAGTTCCTGGCCCGTCCGCGCTTAGCTCGGCAGAGCTACTACTCGTCTGACCAACTCAGTTTGGCGGTGCGCGCTATCAGCCGGTATGTGCCCCGCGCCACCTGTCTGACCCAGGCCTTGGTTCTGCATATCATGCTCCGGCAGGAAGGCCTGCCGTCCAGAATTCGGATTGGCGTGAGCCAAGACACAGGACACTTCGAAGCCCACGCCTGGGTTGAATGTCAGGACCGGGTGATGATCGGCGACTCCGGCTTGCAGCGCTACACGCCGATGATGGTGTGGGAATGAAGGCACAAATCAGGCGGCGACCGGCAAGCGAGATGCCGTTAAGGCCGCTGGCGGAGCCCGAACTGCGGTTCAGAGAATCCCAGCCAAATCGTGGCCCTTGATTCTACAGGCTATGGCGGCCCGAAAGCCGCTCCAGAAGCACATCATTTTTCAAAAGTTAGCGGGCCGAATGTTTCCTGGATTGAGGATATAATTCATCCGGCGCCCGGCATCGTAGGAACTCGACTCGCTGGAAATACTCTGACTGTCACGGACTCTCATGCCTGAAAAGGAAGTTTCGCTGGAATCAATCGTGGTGATTGGCGACGACCTCGTGGCACGCGACTTCAATGGTCAAGTCGTGATTCTGAACCTGGAATCCGGGACGTACTTCGGCCTCGAGCAGCTGGGGGCACGGATCTGGGCGCTCCTCCAGAAAGGTGGGCCACTGCGCAGAGTGTTCGAAGAGATTCATCAGGAATATGATGTTTCCCCAGACACACTTGAGCGCGACCTTCTGCGACTCGTGGGAGAATTGCATACCAAAGGCCTGGTAAGTGTCTCTCCGCCCCAGAAAAGCCAGGACACCCGTGCCTAGGGTGCGCAAAGTCTTGGAGCCCCCGGCTCCGGACTGGCTCGCCAAGGTCGAACTCGGCCTATTCTCAATCCTGCCCCGTCTCAACTCTACGATCGTGAGCGTCCACCCGAAAGAGCAGGCTGCCTCGTGAGCGGCATCGCCGGCATCTACAACATCAACGGCCTGCCGGTTGACCCTGTTGTTCTTCACCGGATGATCGATGCCAGCGCTCATCGAGGGCCTGACGGCGTGGGGCACTGGATCGATGGACCGGTTGGTCTGGGGCATTGCATGCTTCATACCACTCCGGAGTCGGTTTACGAACGGCAACCGCTCACGAATGAATCGAACAACTTGTGCCTCACCATGGATGGCCGTGTGGACAATCGCGAAGATCTTCTCGCGGCGCTCAAGTCAGCGGTTGCGAGGCTTCGCGACGATACGGACGCTGAACTTGTCCTGAGGGCTTACGAATGTTGGGGTACCGAGTGTCCGGCGAAGATCATCGGTGACTTTGCCTTTGTCATCTGGGACAAGCGGCACCGGCAGCTTTTTTGTGCCAGGGACATACTCGGGATCAAGCCCTTTTACTATCATAGCGACGGCCGCAAATTCCTTTGGGCATCTGAACTCCACCAGCTCTTTCGGGACGCATCTGTTCCCCGCGAGCCCAATGAAGAAATGGTGGCAGGGTATTTGGCTGCGAACCTTACCGACCGGGAAGAAACCCTGTACAAGGGTATTTTGCGTCTCCCCCCGGCGCACTCTCTTTTGATTCGAGAAGGCCGGATCGACAAACGCGTCTATTGGGATCTCGATCCAGGCAAAGAGGTTCGCCACCGAACTGATGAGGAGTACGCAGAGCACTTCTCCTCGGTTTTTAAAGAAGCCGTGCGCTGCCGATTGCGGAGCCAGGGGCCGGTTGGGGCGGAACTGAGCGGCGGCCTGGATTCTTCCTCGGTGGTTGCCATGGCACAGGAGGTCTATCGAGAAGGGCTGGCCGCTGACCACGATTTTGCAACGCTTTCACTGGTTTATCCGGGCCGGTCATACGACGAGAGTTCGTACATTGATGACGTCGTTGATATGTGGAAGGTGGAGTCCCACAAATTGCACCAGGAGGCGGTCTCGCCCTCCGTGTATTTTGAGGACGCCCGTCGTTATGAAGATTTCCCGGATTATCCGAACGGCGTCATTTCGAACCCAATCTCGGTTCTCTGCCGGCAAAATCGGCTCCGCGTGGTTCTTGGCGGCGGAGGGGGAGATGAGTGGCTCACGGGAAGCTTTTATCACTATGCTGATTTCCTGCGGCGGCTCAACCTATTGTCCCTGGTGCGTCAGCTGCGCTGTGATCGGCAGTTCGGCCGAACTTCAACTGGAGTGCCTGCCATTATCTTCCCGCGGCGCGCTCTTCTAAAGGTTGGATTCTTTCCTCTTCTTCCGCCGCTCGCGCGCCGTGGCGTCAAATGGGCATTGCGGCGTGGCTACGTGTCTCCGCCGTGGATAGATCAGCAGTTCGCGCATCGGGCACGGCTAACCGAAAGACAGAGCGAACCTGTTCATAAGAAGTTCCCCACCTTTGCCCAGGAAGACATGTATCGCAATCTCACGGACGGATGGGCGTGCCAGGGATACGAGATCGGAAATCGGTCCGAATCGCGATATGGCTTCGAAAGGCGGCATCCGCTGTCGGACCGGAGAGTGATCGAGTTCGCATTTGCCTTGCCGGAAGAGCAGCGCTGGCGCGGACGCGAACCCAAGTTTATTCTACGAAATGCGATGCGGGGCCTCTTGCCCGAGACCATCCGGCGTCGCTTGACCAAAGCTGACTTCAGCCAGGTGTTCCCCGAAGCTCTGGAGGCAATCGGAGGCGAAAATTTCTTTAATTCGCTTACAATAGCGTCCATGGGATGGGTAAATGGAAATCAAGCCAGCGGCCTGTACCGGGAGATGATACAAAGCTACAAGCAATCGAATGGCGGGCTGATCGCGCACACCTGGCAGCTGTGGATGATCTGCGGCATTGAGTTGTGGTTCAGGGCAGCTTTCCTGGGGGCGGGTCATGCCTCATCGGATATCCTCGCCACTCGTGAAATTCAACCTGTTTAACGGGAGCCAAGCTATGGACGAAGTAGAGAAGAAGATCTCATCAATCGAGGCTGCCAGGACCAACTTAAAGAAAACCTACATTTCCCCAAATCTCCTGGAGTACGGGAACATCGCGAAGCTGACACAAGGCGGCCAAGGCACAGGAAGTGATTCCGGTACAACCATGATGATGATGTGCCTGTAGGTTCTAGAAGCTAGGTTGGGATTCCACTCTTCGGATTTATGTCCAAAAGATTTGGCGGATTCGCGCCGGATGGGGTGAGACAGGTTCTTTTCCAAGAGGAGTTATTTCTTGTCCCTTGTTGTCGATGAGCATCGAGAATACTTATCCGATCAGCCGCGCATCTCCGCGTTCAGCCGGGCCATCAGTGAGGTCGTAAAGCCTGGCGACGTTGTCCTGGATCTGGGTTCAGGGACCGGAATTCTGGGGCTACTGGCCTGTCGAGCAGGCGCGAAGCGAGTCTATTCGGTTGACGACGGCGGAATGGTCGGCCTGGCCCGGCAGATCTGCAAGGCGAACGGCCTTCAGGACCGAGTCGTATTTATAAAGGGTCTGTCCACCCGCGTTGAACTGCCGGAGAAGGTTGATGTCATCGTTGCAGACCAGATTGGGCACTTCGGGTTCAACGCTGGCTTGCTCGAATATTTTAGCGATGCCAGGGAACGCTTTCTAAAACCCGGCGGCACAATGGTGCCATGCGGTATTGAATTGCTGGTGGCGCCCGTCGAATCCAAGGCGATGTGGAACCAGGTTGAGTTTTGGAACAATTCACCGGCAGGATTTGACTTCAGTCCGGCGCGCTCTTTGGCGGCAAATACGGGTTATCCATGCAAATTTCAGCCTGAAGCTCTCCTGGGCGCACCCCTCCGGATCATTGCTCTTGATCTGGCGGAAGTCACTGCTTCGCCGTTCAAAATGGAGGGCTGCGCTGCGATTTCCCGCAACGGCTGCCTCCACGGCATCGCGGGCTGGTTTTCCGCCCATCTCTCCCCCAAAGTGAACATGACCAATTCGCCGCTGGCCCCGGATTCGATCAACCGGAGGAATATCTTCTTTCCCATCGATCGCCCGGTAGATGTCGTGAAGGGTGACTATGTGCGGGTGGTAATGCATATCGTGCCAAGGGAGACCATGGTGACCTGGACGGTGGAGATCTGGAATGAGAAAAACGGGGACCAGTCCGACCAAGGACGGGTTTGCAAAGCCTCATTCAAGCACTCCACCTTCAGGGGCCTCCTACTCTGTGAAGAAGACCTGCAGCATACCCAGCCGAGTTCCGTTCCGCAGCTCACACCATGGGGAGACGCCCGGCTATCCGTTCTGACCCTCTGCGATGGCCGGCGGCCTCTCGCCGAGGTGGAGCAGGAGGTTTTTCGCCGGCACCCGAAGCTGTTCCGTTCTTCGCAAGAAGCCGCGACGTTCGTCGCCGAAGTGGTGACCCGCTACTCGCAGTGACCCATGCCAACCTATAGCGTGTGCGACGTGGCAATCGAGAGCAATTTACCCCTTCCAGAGTTGAGTTCCGTCGAGTGCCCGGAGCCGGAATTTGCCTTCGCGCTCGATTCCAGGCAGTCGCGTCGCTGGGATGATTGCCAATGGCTGCATACATGGTATGCGGGCGACGATGCGCCGTGGCTCCTGCTAGGCAGGCAAGGCGGCGACTACTTGTTACGTTTCCCCAATCTGGCCGATTTTGTAGTTCAAAGGGACGGGAGAGAGATTTCCTGCTGTCCAGGACCAGGCATACCCACTGACACCATCAGGCACCTTCTTCTGGACCAGGTAATCCCATTACTACTGAGTAAGCAAGGCCGCCTGGTGCTGCACGGAAGCGCCGTCCTCACTCCTCATGGAGCGGTCGCTTTTCTGGGGGAAACGGGCCAGGGGAAATCAACTTTGGCCTCCAGCTTTTCCGGGAAGGGATCGCCAGTCCTGACCGACGACTGCCTTCTAGTGAAAGAAGAGGATGGACAGCTGTTAGCGATCCCGAGTTATCCCGGTCTGCGACTGTGGCCTGAGACCGCGGAGGCGCTCTTCGGGCCCAGAAAGCCGCTGGCGGAGGTTGCGCACTATACCGGGAAAAAGCGGGTAAATCAGAACATCGGCCTCTCGTTCTGTGACGAGCCAGCCCGCTTGCAGCGAATGTATTTTCTATCGCCTCCTGACGAGATGGAAGAAGAGTCCGTCAGCATTGCGGCAGTCTCTCCGAGGGACGCTTTCATGGAGCTGGTCAGGTTTACATATCTGATCGATATTAACGACCGCCGGCGGTTGCGCGATGAGTTTGGGCGCTTAAGCCGAATCGCTGCGTTGCCCCTCTTTTACCGCCTCACCTTCCCTCGCGACTTCTCGCTGCTTCCCCACGTTCATGAGGCGATTTTGGAAAACGTGAGCGGATAAACGAAAAATCCACTTGCATGCCAGGCGCACGGGACGGACTAAGTAATAGAGGAAGCCAAGCGACGGAGGAAATCGCACGAATTCCAGGTCCGTCAGCTTGGGTGCAAAAACAGCCGTCGCGAAGTATCCCAACTTGTCCAGAGACCGCGTGAGTACGCGCAGATGACGGAAAGCCAGGGTCGCTTCCGGGGAGTCTTCCAGAAGGGGAGTCTGGGGAAAGATATGCAAGCGCTCCGGCAGGTGGGCCGGAGAACAGTCCGCGGGCAACGGTGTTCCCAGGAGAAGGGAGGACACAGCCAGCGTCTGGCGAATGGCCGGGCCGAGCTCCAGCCTTTCCGCCTCTTCCATCGCCTTCCGCCAATTCACTGTTCCGGACAATACGATCTGATGAATATCCACCAGCCATTTCAGGACCTGCCAATCATGGTCCGCGGCGTGCATGCAGAGGTACAGGAACTCCCACTCAGGACTTAATGAACGTGCCGGCACTTCGAAAAAGGTTTGGGGACGCGTTTCGGCCCAGAGGTGGCGCACGGCTTCGGCATTCTTCGATGAATGTTGCACCAGGATCCAATGGACTTCCAGGACGAAGGAAATACCCCGGCTTTCACGGACGACACTGAAATGTCTGCCATGACGCAGGGCAAGTTTCGAAAAGTAGGGATGGCTGATCTCGTCGCGGTAGCCGGAAGCTAGAATCAGGTCGATGGCTCGTACTACGTCGGCGGGCGGAACAAGAATATCGATGTCGCCGCACACCCGGGCCGCCAGGTCGCCAAAGAGGGACAGCGCCAGGGGAACGCCCTTCAGGGGAGTGACGGGTATTCCGGCGTCCCCGAGCAGGCTCAACACCCGGGCCAATTCTTCCGCCAGCAACTGGTTGCGAAGAGCATTGGCCAGGTATTGATTTCTCAGTCCGGACTGGATCGCCTCGGGCACGCCGGAGAAGCCGAGATCACTCAGGGTGCGATAGACCAGGGGGAAAATCTGGTGACTGCGGGCGCGTTCCATGATCACAGGCCAGCGTAGCGGGGTGGAGAGAAGTTCGAGGGCGCGGGCCCGGCCTTCGGATGTGAGCCGGCCCCGGGCGAGCACAAGACAGAGTTCGTCCTCTGGGCCCATGGATGAGATCGTGGAGAAGACCACGGCAGAGCTGCTAGGGGCGGAGGTCATGACTTCGCTCATGATTTCATGGAAGAGCGGTGCGGCGTTCGCATCCCGGCCATCGTACACTCAGGGTACACGATAAAACATGGCAGCCAGCGCTCTGGTGGTTGAAGACCTCGTGAAGTATTTTCCGGTGCCGCAAACCGGAGTGCGGGCGTTTCTCAATCCCTTTTCGCCGCTGACCCATCCTGCGCTGCTCGGCATTTCATTTCAGGTGGGAGCGGGGGAGGTCGCTGCCCTGATCGGCGCGAACGGCTCGGGCAAGTCCACATTGTTACGCATCCTGGCCACTCTGTTGGTTCCAACGCGGGGCCGGGCCAGCGTTTCCGGTTATGACGTGGAACGGCAGGGCACGCAAGTTCGTGCCCAACTTGGCTTTCACACCGCCACCGACGGCGGCTTCTACGAAAGGCTCACGGCGCGGGAAAATCTCAGCTTCTTCGCCGCCATGAACAATCTGTTCGGCGTAGAAGCGGAACGCCGCCTCGAAGAATTAGCCGACCTGATGGGCATGGGTACATACATCGACAGCCAGGTGCGCACACTTTCCACCGGCCAGGTGCATCGCCTGGGTCTGGCGCGAGCGATGATTCACCGTCCCAGCGTGCTTCTGCTGGATGAGCCTACGCGCAGCCTGGATCCGATCGCAGCGGCGGAGTTCCGGAGGTTCCTGAAGACGCAATTGGTGGAACGCCACGGCACGACCATCCTGTTCGCTTCGCATACCCTGGCGGAGGTTGAGCAACTGGCGGATCGGGTGGTGTTGCTGGACAAGGGCCTGATGCTGGCGTGCGATTCGCCGCGCGGCTTGCGGGCTGCAACCGGCGCGGCCACGCTGGAAGACGCACTCGAGCGTTTGACTCCTCCTGGCTCTCTGGCCGAGGTGCCCTCATGAACTCACAGCGCATGTTGCGGAAGGTCCTCGCCTTTTTCCGACGGGATGTAGCCATCGCCCGCAGCTACCGCATCGCTTTCGCGCTGGAGATTCTGGAAGCTTTCTTTGGAGTTGCGACTTTTTACTACCTCTCGCGATTCGTTTCGAACGACGAACTCCGCCACGTGCTTCCCGAGGGCGGCGACTACTTCGGCTTCGCGCTGGTCGGCTTCGCCTTCTTCGACTATCTCACTGTCTCCATGAGCGCCTTTGACGGCAGTATTACTGAAGCGCGGCAGAACGGCACTCTCGAGGCAATGCTGGTCACGGAGACGCCACTGACCATGATTCTGGCTGCCTCGGCGGCGTATCCGTTCGTCCTGCTGGCCATGCGGACCCTGGTCTATCTCGCCTGGGGAGTGCTGTTCTTCCACTTCCCCATTCACCAAGCCAACTGGCTGGGGGCAGCGGTCATTCTGGCGGTTTCAATCCTGGCGTTTGCCGGCCTGGGGATTATTTCGACGGGATACCTGCTGCTGTTCAAGCGCGGCAATCCGGCGCGCTGGCTGATCATCGGCGCATCCAGCCTGCTGGGCGGCATGATGTATCCCGTGTCGGTGCTGCCCGGGCCGTTGCAATGGATGGCGCGGCTGCTTCCGGTCACTTACTCGCTGGAGGGAATGCGGCAAGCGCTGCTGACGGGCGCCAGCTTCGCGCAACTCTGGCCGGCGGCGCGCGCCCTCCTGATTTTTGCGGTGGTACTGCTGCCGCTCTCGGGCGTTGTGTTTGCCTGGGCGTTGCGCCGGACCAAGATTACCGGCACGCTCACGCACATGTAAGTTGCCGCTTCGTAAAATACCAGCCACACATGAGTACGCGTGTGGGTCGGACAATCTTGTCCGACGCCCTTGCTGTTGTTTTTGGTTCTTAGTCAATCGATCACCCAAGGGGCTTTTTACCTGCAAAATTCAAAGTCCCAAGTCAAAAGCGTCGGACAGAAGTGTCCGACCCACACATTATTACTTTAGATACCGGCTTGAAATAACGAGTACTGGTGCGTGCCTGCGATTTTTTTGAACGCCAGATAGTTTGCCAGCACGGGTTCGAGCAGCGGGTTGTGATACAGCAAATACACTTCGCGGGGACATTGCCGCAGCGAATCATCGAGGTTGGTCATTACTTCGATGAGCGCGGCCTCGGGGAGAGAATTGAACAGATACAGTAGGAGGGGCTCTGGCGGGAACATAAATTCCCGGGCATCTCCGCACACCGTTTCCAGCGCGAAGCACTGCTGAGAATTGCTGCGATAGGCACTCAAGTTTTGCTGCGCTACGCGATGCAAGGCGGGGAATAGCTCTACGCCAACAATACGGTGGAATGGATAGTCCGCGGCCATCAGAAGCACGCGTCCTTTGCCCGAGCCCATATCGATGAAGGTAAATTCCTGAAAATTAATCTTCAGGCTGGACATCATCTCCGTGAAAAGAGCGGGCTCGGTGGGCTGGTAACCGGAATGAAATTGTCCCAGCAGGCGCTCGCGCCAGCCCACGGTCGCACTGGTGGTGTTGACGCGGTGGTCCCAGTCATATTCCGCATCGCCATAGCGCTGGCGGCGCTGCGCGGGCAGGGACTCCCAGAGAAATTCTCCGATGCGGCGGAAGAAACTCCGGGCAGCCGACCAGGGTCCATCGCGCGCCCGGTCCTCTTTCCAGCGCCGATGCATGGTGGCGAGGAGGTCCGGAGTCCGCGCCAGGATAGTGGCTCCAGGTGGCGGCGTTGTCGTCATTTGGAGTAAGGCGGCACCGGCAGGCCCGCCCAGGTGTTCACCAGGCCCAGAGTTTCGCGCACCACGGACAATACGTCGCGCGTGTTTCGCCACCAGTGATCAGGGTCGAATGGGTCTTGGTGCGCGCCATGAACCAGGGCCCTCGGCTCCTTTCCCACCAGCTTCTGCCAGAGGGTCCAGACTCGCCGCGTGTGTTGCGGCGAAGTGACCAGGATGACCGTGGTCTTGCCATTTCGCAGCATCTCGCGTCCCAATTCCTGCAGCTCCTCCTCGGTATTGACTACCGGCCCGGGAAGAATATGGATCGCGCTTTCCGGAACGCCTCCGCGCATCAGGATCTGGCGGTTGTAATCTTCCTCACCCACGTAATGAATGCCCAGCCTGGCCAGGTCGTTCACCGGGCTGTCGGGACGGCTGCACCAGACTTCAGGGGCGTAGCCCTGGGCGAAGATTTTGCCGGCTTCGACGGCGCGTTGCGGCATGCCGCCGCCCAGCACGAAGATTATGTCTGCGCGGGAAAGAGGGTCTTCACGGTCGAGCCAGAGGCCGGCTCCGCGAAATATGTACAGCGCCACGATCAGGAGTAAGCCGATCAGCACGCCGAGCCGGACTCGCTTCATGCTGACATGTTAACGCCGAACACGTGGAAACAGGTGTCCTCACCTGCCCGGCCGGGCAAGGCCCGGCGAGGTTTCGAACTCGGTGAGCCCCGCGTCTCTAAACCCTGGCGAGCGGCGCTCGCCCGCCCAGACGAGGACGTCTGGGCCTACGTGTGCCTAGAAATGGAAGCCGATCTGGGCGGTCAACGCTCGCGGCGTGACGTAATGGGTCCCGCTGAAGGTTGACAGGAAGTTGTAGAGCGCAACTTTGTTGGTCAGGTTAACGGCGGTCAAGGTGACGCTCCACTTGTAGCGTTCTCCGTGGAAAAGATTGTCGTCACCCACGGCGAGATCGAACAGGTGGCGCGGCGCAACCCGCGGCGGGTTGGTGTCGCCGTTCTCGGTACCGGGCACGGGCAGGCTGATGAGCGTGGACCCGTATTGTCCCGCGGCGCAGGTGGCCGGGAGCGCTACGGTGGGGGTGGCGTGCTGGCTGCCGCAAAAAAGTCCAGCCTGGAATTGCTGATCGGCGGTGAGGCCGCTCAGGTCAACCGAAGTAGCGTCCGCGACGGGTACTTCGCCCGCGACCAGCCCGCTGTCATATCGCCAGTTGAAGCCGACCCATGGGCCGGCCTTCCAGGGTTGATACTGCACGTGCGTGGTCTGGTTGAAGCGTTCGTCGTGGTCGATGCGGAACGGAGTGAAGGCCGTGCCCAAAGTTCCCGAGGGGACTGCGCCGGCGCCGCCAATCTGGGGAGTAAAGAAGCGGGCCGCCACGCTGGAGAAAACCATCAAGGCCGAGACTCCATGGAAGTCGGGCACGCTTACGCGTCCCGCGAACCCGGGAATCTTGGAGTTGTGCCACTCAATGGGAAACGTGATGGGAGTGCTGCCCAGCACGCTGAAGTCGTAAGCGTTGTG
>Ga0207711_10003352_pt1 | contig 13876 bp, 10 predicted proteins | sample KBSS34metaG_FD_184401 | JGI IMG/M metagenome (GOLD analysis project Ga0207711, IMG submission 184401) | Switchgrass rhizosphere microbial communities from Kellogg Biological Station, Michigan, USA - KBS S3-4 metaG (SPAdes) (version 2) | ecosystem: Host-associated > Plants > Roots > Rhizosphere...
CGATTGCGACCTCGAGGCATAGGCATCCGCAAGCCTCGCCCATCCGTTTCCGGTCCTTGGCTTATCCGCCGCGAAGAAGGCGATAACCGTCGCGGCATTCTCTCCCGGCTGCATGGCCTTTTCGGCCCAGACGCGCATCCGCCCTTCGTCGGGCCAGTCGGGATTGGCGATGAGGAAGGGGGCGTAGCTCGAAAAACGATAGCCGCTGCTTTGGCGCAGGGCGCGCCAGTCGTTAAGTGACGAAGCGACGCTCTGGCTGGTCGCGTAGGCAGGCGCAGAATATCCCGCAGTCCCGGCATATTGCGCCGAACTGGCAGGAGCCAGGGCGAGCAGCACTGGCACAATCACAGCCAAACGCCACATGCTGGACATCATGCAGTGCTACTCCTTATCAGCCCGTGAACGCGCGGCCCCGCATTGCTCTCTCCAACTCTCCTCCAGGGAGGTAAGTTCATGTTTTTCGGTTCGATTCCGGCCCTTGTGACGCCCTTTTCGGGCGGCCGTGTCGCTGAGGACACGTTCGCGGCCTTCGTCGAATGGCAGATCGCGGAGGGATCGGATGCGCTCGTTCCTTGCGGAACGACTGGGGAGAGCGCGACTCTTAGCCGCGACGAGCATCGGGAGGTCGTCGCCCATACCGTCCAGGTGGCGAACCGCCGGGTTCCGGTGATTGCGGGTTGCGGGAGCTATTCGACGGCGGCGGCGATCGAACTGGTGCGCGCAGCTGCGGATGTGGGCGCCGACGCGGCGCTGGTCGTCGTGCCGTACTACAACAAGCCAAGCCAGGCGGGCCTTGTTGCCCATTTCACCGCCATCGCAGACGCATCGCCGCTTCCCATTGTCGTTTACAATGTACCTTCAAGGACCGTTGCGGACATATCGGTCGAATCCCTGGCGGCGGTCGCGAAACACCCGAAGATTATCGCGGTCAAGGACGCGACCGGAAATCTCGGCCGCGTGTCCGCACAGCGGCTCGAATGCGGCGAAGCGTTCGTGCAGCTCTCCGGAAACGACGACATGGCGCTCGGCTTCAATGCGATGGGCGGCGTCGGCTGCATCTCGGTCACCGCCAATGTCGCGCCAAGGCTGTGCAGCGACTTCCAGAAAGCCACTCGCGAGGGGCGCTGGGACGATGCGTTGAACCTCCAGGACAAGCTCTATCCGCTCCACGCGGCGCTCTTCACGGACGCATCTCCCGGGCCCGCCAAATATGCCATTGCAAGGGTGAAGCCGGACTTCCCCGTTGAACTTCGGCTGCCGCTGGTCGAGCCTTCGGACGCGTCGAAGCGCGCGGTCGATGCAGCCCTCGAACATGCGGGGTTGATCTGATCTTCAATGGCAAAACCCCTTCCACAGCCCTTCGACAAGCAAAAGGTCGTGGCCGAAAACCGGCGTGCCCGTTTCGACTATTTCGTCGAAGAGCGATTTGAAGCTGGGATCCAGCTGAGCGGCACCGAGGTGAAGTCGCTCCGGCATGGAGAGGGCTCGATCGCGGAAAGCTACGCGGCGGTCCAGGGAGACGAAGTGTGGCTGATCAACAGCCATGTCCCCGAATACAGCCACGGAAATCGTCTGAACCACGAGCCGAAAAGACCGCGTAAATTATTGCTCAAGAACCGCGAGATATCCAAATTGCAGGGTGCTGTGACCCGTCAGGGCCTGACACTTGTCCCGCTGTCCTTATATTTTAACGGCAGCGGGCGGGCGAAGGTCGAGCTGGCGCTCGCACGCGGTAAGAAGGTTCACGACAAGCGCGAGACGATGAAGGAGCGGGATTGGAAGAGGGAGCAGCAACGGCTGCTGAGACGAAATGGCTGAGGCGAGCTCGGCCATGAGCCTGTTCCAATGGCTGAAGGGCCACATTCCGACGCGCGAGACGGTCCATCGCTACCGGCTCCTGAGGCCTTTTGCTTCTCACCTTTCGCATTCTTCGCTCTGGCGGATGACCCGTCGGTCGGTCCCGCGCGGAGTCGCGCTGGGCTTGTTCGTGGCTGTCATCATTCCGGTCATGCACACGGCCATCGCAGCACTGCTTGCAATTCCGGCGCGAGCGAATGTCGCTGTTGCCGCGGTATTCACGCTCGTGGTGAATCCGCTGACCATTCCGCCAATCTATTATGCGGCCTACCGGATAGGTTCGTGGGAACTGCACCACGACGCGCCGCTTGTGAATCCCGCGGCCGCCGAGCGCTTCTCGAGCGAGCTTAGCCGCTTGCTGTTCTGGATTCACCAGGCATCGGGACCGATCGCGATCGGAGTGCTGACGATTGCCGTCGGATCCGCCATCGTCGGCTATCTCGCTTCCGCCTTCGTCTGGCGTTTCTGGACGCAGAGCCGCTGGCGGAACCGGCAAAGCACCAAAGACTGATTCTGTTGTTTGCAGGTGCCTCGCGGTCGGTCGTCGATCGGGATTCGCCGCGCCAAGCGACTGCCTGTCCAACGCGAAGAATCAGATGGAGGGGATTTGAAATGGTTCGAGTGATTGCGTTCGCCCTGGCGACGACGGCTTTGGCTGCCTGTGCGACCCAGGCACCGCCGGTAGCGGCCGCCGACAACAGGCCTGCCGCGCAAGTTGCCGATGGGGTTAAGGCAGCGACTACTCCGAAACCGCAGTTCGGCTCATTTGGTTTCGATGTCGCGGGAATGGATCGAAGCACGTCGGCGGGAGACAATTTCTACCAATTCGCGAACGGCACCTGGGGGACGAACACGCCGATTCCGGCTGACAAGCCCAACTATGGCGCGTTCTCGTTCCTCGACGATCTGTCCCACACGCGGACGCAGGAAATCCTGGAGCAGGCGAAGGCGGATCCGAATTCGAAGATCGGTACGGCCTATGCAACCTATCTCGACACCGCGGCGATCGAGGCCAAAGGACTCGCCCCGATCCAGCCCTGGCTCACGCAGATTCGACACCTCACGTCGAAGACGGGCTATCCCGCGCTAGTCGCTGAGGCCGCTGCGAACGGCGTCGGCACTCCATTCGCGGCAGCCGTCACGCAGGACAGGAAGAATCCCGACGTCTATGCGATGAACCTGTTCCAGTCGGGCCTCGGCATGCCGGACCGCGACTATTACCTTTCGAACGATCCCAAGCTGGCCGATACGAAACGGGCGTACGAAAAGCATATTGCGACAATGTTGTCGCTTGCCGGGGAGCCCAACGCTGCCGCCCGCGCCAAAGCACTTGTCGACTTCGAAACCGAGATCGCCAAGGTCAGCTGGACTCGAGTGCAGAGCCGCGACGCTGACAAGACCTACAACAAAATGTCTCTTGCCGAGCTTCAGAAGTCGGCGCCGGGGTTCGACTTCGCCGGCTTTTTCAAGGCGAAGGGCGCTTCGATCAATGACGTGATCGTCGGCCAGCCGTCGGCGGTCGCCGGAATCGCGAAGGTGATCCGATCGGCGCCTCTTGCGGTTCTCAAGGACCAGCTGCTCGTACGCTCGCTAGACAGCTTCGCCGACGTTCTTCCGAGCGCCTTCGACAAGGAAAATTTCGCTTTTTTCGGGACCGTCCTCTCGGGAACGCCCGAGCAGCAGGTCCGCTGGAAGCGAGCCGTGGACTATACGGTTGGAAGCCTGACCGACGAGGTCAGCACGATTTACGTCGCCAAATATTTCCCGCCCGAAACCAAGGCGGCGGCCGATGAGATGGTGAAGAACATCATCGCGGCGATGAACCGCCGGATCGATGCGCTCGACTGGATGACTCCGGAAACGAAGGCCAAGGCTCACCAGAAGCTGGCTGCCTTCACTCCCCGCATCGGTTACCCGAGCAAGTGGCACGATTATTCCGCCATGAAGGTCGTATCCGGGGATGCGTTCGGCAATGAGCTGAGATCCAACCAGTGGCAGGCCGCGGACAATATCTCGAAGCTCGGCCAGTCGGTTCGGCGGTGGGAGTGGGGAATGACTCCCATGACCGTGAACGCGCAGGCCAATCCGCCGCTGGTGGCGATCACCTTCCCGGCCGCGATCCTCCAGCCGCCATTCTTCGACCCCCATGCAGATCCTGCCGTGAACTACGGCGGCATTGGCGCGGTCATCGGCCACGAAATGAGCCACCATTTCGACGATCAGGGATCCAAATATGATTATGAAGGCAGGCTCACGAGCTGGTGGACTCCCGCGGACGTGGCAGCCTTCAATTCTCGGCTCGACAAGCTCGAAGCGGAGTATAACGCCTATGAACCGCTTCCCGGATTCCATGTCATCGGCAAGCTGACGATGGGCGAGAATGTCGCCGACCTCGCCGGCCTTACCACCGCGCACGATGCGTACATTGCGTCACTTGGAGGAAAGGCGCCCCAGGTCATCGACGGTTTCACCGCCGACCAGCGCTTCTATCTGGGCTGGGCGCAAGTCTGGCGGCGGAATTACCGTGAGGCGGATTTGAGGCGACGGCTGCTGACCGATCCGCATTCACCCTCCGAGCAACGGGCGAATATCGTCCGCAACATGGATCCCTGGTACCAGGCGTTCGGCATCCAGCCCGGGCAGAAGCTCTACCTGGCTCCAGCAGATCGAGTGCGCATCTGGTAGGATATTTTACAGCTGGTAGGATGACTCCTGCCGCATGCTGTACCAGGAGCTGCCTCGGATAGATTCGACCCCGCTCGACGGGTGGGCACGGTGGCTTGCGCCGGCTTTGATCGTGGCCGCTGCAGCCACTGCTGCGGTTGTACTCCTCCTGCTCGGCAGCTGGATTTTTGCGGGCGTCGCAGCCGCTGCGGGAGCGATCGGGGCGGCGATCAGTCTCGGCCGCTCGTCCCCCATCGCGGCGCCGTCGGAGCCGCTTCTTGTTGGCCCCGATTATACGCTGGTTGGCTCTGCCCTCAGCCTCAGCCGGGATCCCGTTGCCCTTACCGGCGGCGATGGATCGCTGCTGGTCGTCAACTCCGCTTACCGCGAACGCTTCGGCAGCTCCCCGCCGCTCGATCTCGCCGCAAACGATGACGCGTTGCAGGGCCTGAAGCTGGCCCAGACCATGGCAAGCCGTGACGGCGCCGGCTGCGTTGCCGGGATCGAGACTGCAGCGGGCGCAAGTCCGGTCGAGGTCGAACGGGCCGGGGTCAGCGGGGAGCTATTGCTGTGGCGGTTCCCGGAAGCACCGGCGCTTGATGCCCTGTCGACTGCAGTCCGGCGCATTGAAGGCGTGCCGGGTCACCGGCTCGCGACTGCCGGCGTCCTGGCAGCCGTGGTCGACGGCAAGGGAGCAATCCTGGCCGCTAACAGCCTCTTCGCCGACCGCGCTCTGGAACCGGATCAGCAACTTCGAAAGGTCCGCTTCGGCGACCTCGTGGAAATCGGGGAAGACGAGCAGATGCGTCTGGTTGCGGACGGAGATTCCGGTCAGCCGGTGCGCGCGGTTCATCTTCCCGCGGACCTGACCAGCGACGGCGGAGCCGGGACTTTCCTCCTCTTCGACGCATCTGGCGGCCCGTCGGCCGCTCAATCGTCGAATCTCCAGGCCCTGCTGGACGTGCTTCCGATCGGCCTGGCGCTGGTCGATCGCGACGGCCGCTTCCTGACCATGAACGCCGCATTCCGTCAGGCTGCGGGCATCAAGGGGACTGCGTTGCCGGTTTATCCGGGCGATCTGGTCGTCAAGGAAGACAAGGCTGCGGTGGCGGATGCCGTCCGGCGGAATGCGCGAGGCCCCGCAATGTCCGGAGATCTTGCCGTCCGGCTCACGCACCAGGCTTCCGAGCCCGTCGCGTTGACGATCGCCGGCCTTCGCGGACTTGGCGAGGCCACCGTTCTCCTTCTGCTCAAGGACAACAGCGAAGAGGCAAAGCTCAAGCGACAGGTTGCCCAGGCGACGAAGATGCAGGTCGTCGGCCAGCTCGCTGGGGGCGTGGCCCACGACTTCAACAACATCCTGACGGCGATCATCGGCCATTGCGACCTGATGCTGATGCGGCATACGCCGGGAGATAGCGATTATGACGACATCCAGCAGATCAAATCGAATTCGAACCGCGCTGCTGGCCTTACTCGACAGCTTCTTGCCTTCTCGAGGCAGCAAACCCTGCGCCCGCAGGTGCTCCAGCTTCCCGACGTTGTGTCGGAGGTGTCCCATCTGTTGAAGCGCCTGCTCGGTGAGACGGTCGAGCTGGTGGTCAAGCATGGCCGAAGCCTTGGGCCGATCCGTGCGGACCCCGGGCAATTGGAGCAGGTGATCATCAATCTCGCGGTCAATGCCCGCGACGCGATGGCCGCCAAGAGCGGCGGAATCCTGACAATCCAGACCTATTCCGTGAAAGCCGACAAGGTTGCCGAACTGGGCTCGGACATCCTGCCGGTCGCGGATTACAGTGCGCTGTCGGTGACCGACACGGGGACCGGCATCCCCCCAAGCGTTCTTGGAAAGATTTTCGAGCCGTTCTTCACGACGAAGGAAGTCGGGAAGGGAACTGGCCTCGGCCTTTCGACCGTATACGGAATCGTCAAGCAGTCCGGCGGCTTCATCTTCGCCGACTCCAAGGTGGGTGAGGGGACCCGCTTCGTCATCTACCTGCCGGTCCACCGCGAGGAGGCCGGCGCCGGGCGGGTCCGAAAGACGGAGAAGACCAAGAAGGACGAATTGTGGGGCAGCGGGACCGTCCTGCTGGTCGAGGATGAGCCAATGGTCAGGACCGTTGCCGAACGCGCGCTCACCCGGCACGGCTATACGGTCATCACTGCCGACAATGGCGAAGATGCTCTGGAGATCATCGCAAGGAACGAACCGATCGATCTCTTGATCAGCGACGTGGTCATGCCGGGGATGGACGGCCCGACCATGGTTCGGGAGGCGAGGCAGAGCCGGCCCGAGCTCAAGATCCTTTTCATATCGGGCTATGCGGAAGAGCAGCTGCGGAAATCGATCGACATCGAGAACGTCAATTTCCTCCCCAAGCCCTTTTCCGTGACCGAGCTTGCGGAAGCGGCACGGCGGGCGGTGATGCCCAAATAAGTTATTTGCGCTTTCGGCCCTCCGCTTTATTCCTTCCCAATATGTCTGCGTCCCGTTCCATCCTGATCGTCGAGGACGAACCGCTCATTGCGATGATGCTCGAGGATTTCCTCGATTCGCTCGGGCACAAGGTCAGCGGAACCTGCGATTCCGTGCAGGGCGCCCTCGATGAGGTGGAAAAAGGCGGGTTCGATCTCGCCATTCTCGACGTAAATCTGAAGGGCGAGAACGTTTGGCCGGTGGCAAGCCTGCTCCGCGAGCGCAATGTGCCCTTCGTTATCGCTACGGGAGGTCACGTCGATCCCCCGCCGCCCGAATTCAATGACGCGCCTGTGATCGAGAAGCCGTACACGGTCGATCGCGTGACTCCGGCAATTGAAGCGGCATTCGCCGGCTAGTCGCAACTTTCCTTGTGGCCGCCGCTGCGGCAATGGGCGCGATGTTTGAATTCCAGAATCACCTCATTTTTCCAATCCATGCCGTGCCCCAGGCGGGGCCGTTGCCACCGCATGCCGAAATCCTGACCATCCGAACTCCGGACGATCAGACGCTTCACGGCATTCACATTCCGCCCGACCGACCGGATCCGGATCGAATTCTACTTCTCGGATTCGGCGGGAATGCGTGGAACGGGCAGGACGTCGCCGAATATCTCCACGAATTGTACCCCGATCATGATGTCATCGCATTCCACTACCGTGGATATGCGCCGTCGACTGGCGAGCCTTCGGGGGAAGCGCTAATTGCTGATGCCCCGCTCGTCTATGATTCCGCGGTCGAGCGGCTGAAACCCGCCCATGTGTTTGGAGTTGGCTTCAGCATCGGAACAGGCATTGCCGCTCAGTTGAGCTCAAAGCGCCATCTCGACGGCCTGATCCTTGTAACACCCTTCGATTCGCTGAAGGCCGTGGCGCAGTCGATGTATCCATGGCTGCCGATCGGCCCACTCTTCGCCCACGAGATCGATGCTGCAACACCGCTTACTGACGGGCATACTCCCGTCGCGATCATTGCAGGCGACAAGGACGAGATTGTGCCTGCTGAACGGACGGACGCCCTCCGTGCGCGCATCCCGCGACTGGTCTTCGATCGGACCATCGAGCGAGCCGGTCACAATGACATTTACGCTCGTTCGGATTTCCATGAAGCCATGCGCCAGGCGCTTGCTGCCGTGAGTGGAGCGGCGGCCAATCCTGGGACACGGTAAGGTTACCGGACCGCCGAACAGGCCTTGCTACAATGCAGAGGTCCATCCATATTCTTGAATTCAAAGGACCATATCCGGGCGGGGATACGTTAACCCACCCGCAGAGTTGAATGTGTCATAAAGCGGGCTAGCATGCCCAACAGCAGGTCGCAGGCGACCGAGGTATAAGGACAGGAATGACCAAGCTTTCAGGCGGCGACAGCAAGAGCACCCTTTACTGCTCGTTCTGCGGCAAGTCGCAGCACGAGGTCAGGAAGCTCATCGCCGGACCGACGGTCTTCATCTGTGATGAGTGCGTCGAGCTGTGCAACGACATCATCCGCGAGGAATCGAAGTCCGCGCTGGTGAAGACGCGCGACGGAGTTCCCACTCCATCCGAGATCTGCAAGGTTCTCGACGATTATGTGATCGGGCAGGATCGCGCGAAGCGGGTCCTCTCGGTCGCAGTCCACAACCATTACAAGCGGCTTTCGCACGGCGCGAAGGCCGGCAACGATGTCGAGCTCGCCAAGTCGAACATCCTGCTGATCGGCCCAACGGGTTGCGGCAAGACGCTGCTCGCTCAGACGCTGGCCCGAATCCTGGACGTTCCGTTCACCATGGCCGACGCGACGACGCTCACCGAAGCGGGTTATGTCGGCGAGGACGTCGAAAACATCATCCTGAAGCTGCTTCAGGCGTCCGACTATAACGTCGAGAAGGCCCAGCGGGGCATTGTCTACATCGATGAGATCGACAAGATCAGCCGCAAGTCGGACAATCCGTCGATTACGCGCGACGTGTCCGGCGAAGGCGTCCAGCAGGCACTGCTGAAGCTGATGGAAGGAACGACCGCGAGCGTTCCGCCGCAGGGTGGGCGCAAGCACCCGCAGCAAGAATTCCTGCAGGTCGACACGACGAATATCCTGTTCATCTGCGGCGGCGCGTTTGCCGGCCTCGAAAAGATCATCTCCGATCGCATGCAGGGCAAATCCATGGGCTTTGGCGCCCATGTCGCAGCTCCGGATGAGCGGAAGACCGGCGAGGTCCTGAAGCATTGCGAGCCGGAAGACCTCCTGAAATTTGGCCTCATTCCCGAATTCGTCGGCCGACTGCCGGTGATCGCGACCCTTCTCGACCTCGACGAGCCCGCGCTGGTCAAGATCCTGGTCGAGCCGAAGAACGCTTTGGTGAAGCAATATGCCAAGCTGTTCGACATGGAGGACGTGCAGCTCGAGTTCACGGATGATGCGCTGCATTCCATTGCCGTGAAGGCGATCGAGCGGAAGACCGGTGCGCGAGGCCTGCGTTCCATCCTCGAAGGCATCTTGCTCGACACGATGTTCGACCTGCCGTCGATGGATGGCGTCGACGAGGTTCATGTCGACAGGGACGTGGTTGAGGGCCGCAAGGAGCCTGTCCGCGTCTATGCCTCCAAGGATAAGGCTGGCGACGCCGCCTGAAGCCTAGAAGAGTCTGGGAATGATCGCCGGAGTCGAGCTCCGGTAATCCCGGAACTTGTCCCCGAAACTCTGCTCGAGAAGTCCGTCCTCAATCCGCGTTCGGATGGCAGTGCCCGCGAGAAAGACCGGCACGGCGACGATCGTCATCGCCCAATGGCCGAAAGCCGCGGCCAGGCCGAAGAGAAACAGCAGCATCCCAAGGTAAATCGGGTGGCGGACCCACGCGTAAGGCCCTGCGCGCACGAGCTCATGATCGCCTCGTGTGCGTGCGACCAGACTCCAGTTCTTTCCGAGAGCACGGGAGCTGGCCGCGAACAAATAGATTGCGCCACCCATGAACAGGAGGACGGCGACCGTTCCGAGCAAGCCGGCAGCGCTCAGCGACTCCAGCGTTGGCCGGGGCCGCCCAAGTCCAGCGATGCCGATTCCGACCGATTGCAGGAGGATTCCGAACTGCGAACGCTGGTCCGCTTTGACGCTGGATTCCCTGGTCCGGCGGGATGCCGCGCGCACCAGGAACAGAAAAAACACCAAGGATAGCCCGATGAAAGTCGCGACCTGCAGTGGGCTGATCGGCACCGTCAAGAACATGGACGTCGATTTATTGTTGGTGTGTTATTCTGTCAATACACCGAAACTTAGAGACCTTTGACCGCCGCCATCAGCTGGGTCCCGAAGCGCTCCATCAAGTGCGCGTCGCGGCCGTAATGATCTTCCATGAACTGTACGCCGTCGGGCGTCGGCTGGGCTGTCAGATAGGTCATGTAGACCGGGATGGGCTTTGGAAGGTCGACCTCTTCCTCGACCTTGGGATTGTGACCCTTGGGCAGATAACCGAACAGCCAGGTCGCAAGTCGCTTGTAATCCTCGACGCGAACGCAGCCGTTGCTGATCCACAGCTCGTTCTTGGTGAAGTGTTCCTTCTCCGGCGAGTCATGGAGATAGATGCCGAAATAGTTCGGCAGCATGAATTTCATCATGCCCATGGAATTGGCCGGGCTCGGCAATCGCCGGAGCCGCACATCCTGCCGGCCATCGACCACCGCCTGCCAGTCGACGTCGCGCGGATCGATCGTCTGCGGATTGTCGCTCCAGTCGGTCAGCACCTGATATTCGCGATCGGTCAAGTAGCTGATGCCCTGCGCCACAACGCGCGGCCCGATCAGGTTCTTCACCAGCTCCGGAGGAGCGTTCCAGTAGGGGTTGGCGCTCGCATATTTGATGTAGGCAGCCATCATCGGAGTGGCCGTTTCCGCCTTGCCGACCACGACCTTCATTTCGTCGACCTTGCGCCCGTTCTCCCACATCGAAAGGCGGGCGTCGCCGGCATCGACGATCAGATATTTGCGCTGCTCTTCGGGGGCGGGGAGCCGTTTGGCCCGCTCCATGTTGATGATGATCAGCTGCTCATAATATTTCGCGCCGCGGTTCAGCGCTTCGATCGTTCCGGCTCCCGCAATTCCGTCGGCCTTCATTCCGTGGACCGACTGGAATTCCTTCACCTGTGCGGCGAGTGCCGCATCGAACTTGTCGCTGTCGGAAAGGCCGAGGCGCGCGCGGAGCGCAGCGACCCGCTCACCCGTCATCCCGGTCTTGAGCGCCGGTCCGGTCGGAACCGGAAGCTGCGGCAGGCTGCCCCAGCGCTGCTGGTATTTGACGAGGCCGCGGCGAAGCTCCGTGTAGATCGGATTGACGGAGGTGAACATGTCGACCGGAGCGCCGCTCCATGCCGCAAAGCTCATGTCGCTCATCGGTCCATTGTCGTGGACCGACTTCGGAACCAGCTCCTCGTCGATGTAGATCATATCAACACCCTGCTCGATCGCGGGCGGGAGATCGATCGGCTCGAGGGCGGGGGCCTTGTCACCCTGCGCCGCAGGCGATTGCCACGGCTGCCCCTGGGGAGCCGGGCGCGCCATCCAGGGCTCGGCCACGGGAGCCTGCGATCCCTGATAGGATTGCTGCTGCTGCGGCGGAGGGGGCGGCACCGGGCCAGGCACGGGCCAATTGCCGTTCCACTGCGCAAGGGCAGCGGTAGGTATGGTCAACGCGCTTAGCGCGAGCAGGTAATGGAGCTTTTTCACGTCACTATAAATAGCTGTGGAAACTGAACGATTACAGAATCAATGGTTAATTTCCGCCGCGAATTACTCACCTCTGAGCCGAAGCACCCGCAAAATTGCCGGCCTTTTTTAGGCTTTGTTGCGTAGAAGAGGGGTGCAGCCCATATACTGAACCATGACTCGCTCACTTCCCATTCTTCCCCTTCGGGACATCGTCGTCTTTCCGCACCGGATCGTGCCGCTCTTCGTCGGCCGAGAAAAATCCGTCGCTGCGCTCGAAGCCGCGATGGCCACGGACAAGGAACTGTTCCTCGTCGCCCAACTCGATCCGGGCGAAGACGATCCGGACCGCGATGCGCTCTACGACCTTGGCGTCATCGCCACCGCGATGCAGCTCTTGAAGCTGCCCGACGGGACCGTTCGGGTGCTGGTCGAAGGCGTGAAGCGCGCCCGCCTCGTCAATATGATCCCGCGCGACGGTTACACGGCCGCCGAGATCGAGGAAGTCGATGAGGAAGGTGCCGCGGGGCCCGAGGCCCAGGCGCTGATGCGTTCAGTGATCGACCAGTTCGAAAATTACGCCAAGCTCAACAAGCGGCTCCCTCCCGAAACGGGCATCCAGCTCGGCGAGATCGAGGAGCCATCGGCGCTCGCCGACGCGGTGGCGTCCAACCTGTCGATCAAGGTTGCCGACAAGCAGGCGCTGCTGGGCGAGCTCAATCCCGCCCGGCGCCTCGAAATGGTGTTCGCCTTCATGGAGGGTGAGCTCGGCGTCCTCCAGGTCGAGAAGAAGATCCGCAGCCGCGTGAAGCGGCAGATGGAGAAGACCCAGCGCGAATATTATCTCAACGAGCAGCTGAAGGCGATTCAGCGCGAGCTTGGAAACGAAAGCGAGGAAGGCGGCGACGAGCTTGTTGAGCTCGCCGAGAAGATCCGCAAGACCCGCCTCTCGAAGGAAGCGCGCAATCGCGCCAATGCCGAGCTCAAGAAGCTCCGTGCAATGGCCCCGATGTCTGCGGAAGCGACGGTCGCCCGCAATTATCTCGACGTCTTGCTGGGCCTGCCCTGGGGCAAGAAATCGAAGCTCAAGAAGGACATCGCCGAGGCGCAGCGCGTGCTCGACGAAGACCATTATGGGCTTGAAAAGGTAAAGGACCGGATCGTCGAGTATCTTGCCGTCCAGGCCCGCACCAACAAGCTAAAGGGGCCGATCCTGTGCCTCGTCGGGCCGCCCGGCGTTGGCAAGACTTCGCTCGGCCGCTCGATCGCACGGGCGACCGGCCGTGAATTCGTTCGCCAGTCATTGGGGGGAGTCCGCGACGAGGCGGAGATTCGCGGCCACCGCCGTACCTATATCGGCTCTCTTCCCGGCAAGATCATCTCGAACATAAAGAAGGCCGGCACTTCGAACCCGCTGTTCCTGCTCGACGAAATCGACAAGCTTGGACAGGATTTCCGCGGCGATCCGAGCTCGGCGCTGCTGGAGGTCCTCGACCCCGAACAGAACAACAAGTTCCAGGACCATTATCTGGAGCTGGATTACGACCTGTCGGACGTAATGTTCGTGACCACCGCGAACTCGCTCGACATGCCGCAGCCGCTCATGGACCGGATGGAGATCATCCGTCTCGAAGGCTACACCGAGGACGAGAAGGTCCAGATCGCCAAGCGCCACCTGATCCCGAAGCAGATGGACGCGCACGGCCTCAAGGCCGAAGAGCTGACTTACAGCGACGATGCGCTTCGTGCGATGATCCGTCATTATACCCGCGAAGCGGGTGTTCGCACGCTCGAGCGCGAGCTGGCGAAGGTCGCGCGCAAATCGCTTCGCCAGATCCTTGAGAACAAGACAGACAAGGTCGAATTGACGCCGGAGAATCTCGGCGATTTCCTCGGCGTCCGGAAGTTCCGCTACGGAATCGGTGAGGAAGAAGACCAGATCGGAGCAGTCACCGGTCTTGCATGGACCGAGGTCGGCGGCGAGCTGCTGACGATCGAAGCCGTGACCGTCCCGGGCAAGGGCCAGATCAAGACGACCGGCAAGCTCGGCGAGGTCATGCAGGAATCCATCCAGGCGGCGATGAGCTTCGTCAAGGCGCGCGCTCCTGCATACGGGGTGAAACCGTCGATCTTTGCCCGCAAAGACATCCACGTCCACTTGCCCGAGGGTGGGGTGCCCAAGGATGGCCCGTCCGCTGGCATCGGC
>Ga0207711_10003353_pt1 | contig 13874 bp, 8 predicted proteins | sample KBSS34metaG_FD_184401 | JGI IMG/M metagenome (GOLD analysis project Ga0207711, IMG submission 184401) | Switchgrass rhizosphere microbial communities from Kellogg Biological Station, Michigan, USA - KBS S3-4 metaG (SPAdes) (version 2) | ecosystem: Host-associated > Plants > Roots > Rhizosphere >...
CGTCCACAAGCGCACGCCGCCGATCGAATGGGACGTCGAGCTCGAACTAGTACCGCAGTCAGTCACGTTAGCGACTAACGCCACTTGGGCCTGGGACGATACAACCCTCTGGGACGACGCCACGCTTTGGGACGACGCGACCACGGCTGTCGCGACCGGCCTGGCGCCAAGATTTGCCGCCAATGCTGACCTGGCGCCGGCGTTGGCGGCAGCCTCCGCGACCGGTGTGGCGCCGACTGTCACGGCCAGCGTCTCGATTGCATCGGGAGTCGGCACCGCTGCCGCAAATGGCATAGCCCCGACCGTCTCTGCTGGACTCCAGACGTTCGCCACGAGCACGGGCGCGGCAGCTGCCGTTGGTGTCGCGTCGACTTTGGCAGCGTCCAGCGCGTCGGCGCCCAGCGTCGTGACGAGTTTTGCGACAGGCGTCGCAGCAACGCTTTCGACGTCTTCCGGGTTGGCATCGCTCGCGGGCGCGGCAGCAGCGACTGGCGTAGCGCCGACGGCCAGCGGCAACTGGGTCGGCCTCCCGGCCGTCGGGCCAGCTGCGGCGGCAGGCGCAGGGCCGACTGTGGCGGCATCGTTGGTCGCAGCTACAGCTGCGGGGCTGGCGAATGCTGATGGGATCAGGCCTGATATTATCGTCAGCGGCGCCGCTCAACTTGACACCAATACTGGTGCGGCTGCGGCTGACGGCGCGATACCAACGCTGTCCATCGGCTCCTCGCTGAGTACGAGCGCGGGCCTGGCAGCAGCGTCTGGCGCGGCACCGATCGTCAGTGCCGGCGCGCTTGTCGCGACCACGACCGGAAACGTTCCAGCAACTGGCGCAGCTCCAATCGTCTCTGGTGCCGTCGTCGCGCAAACGGCGGTTGGCACGGCTGATGGTGTCGGCGCGGCGCCCACGTTGGCGGCGTCAAGCGCCGCGGCGACGAATGCGGGCAGCGCGAGCGGCACTGGTCCGAGCCTTTCGCTCAGTGCAGGCAGTCTCGCAGCGGCAGATGTTGGCACGGCGGCGGCCGTTGGCTCCCTTACAAATGTGGCGACCAGCGCGCTCATGGGCGTTGCGACTGGGACAGCCGTCGCCAACGGCATCGCTCCAGACTTGGCGATCGCGGGCAACAGGTCGGTCTCGCCAATCACTGGCGACGCGACTGCTGCCGGGATCGCGTCCGTCATAAATCTGGGAGCCATCGTCGACACCGCCAATCCCGTAACCGCGACCGCAAGCGGCGTCGCTCCAAGCTGGGCCCAAAACACGACTGTGCTTCCAGGTGTGGGCGCTGCCGTCGCAAACGGCGTCGCTCCAGCCATATTCGGGGCGCAACATGTCGCCGTCGCGCCCCTGGCCGGCGCGGCAACGGCGGGCGGTCTGGCGCCCAGCTTCGCAAACATCGTCAGCATCGCGACGAGCACAGGCGAAGCGGCGGCCGCAGGCCTTGCCCTCAATGTCAGAGGCTCTGCGCTCTGCCTGCCGCACGTCGGCACTGCGGCAGCCGTCGGCATCGCTCCTCATTTCTCGACCGGGATTGAGCAGGCGTTGACGCCAGCGACGGGCACGGCGATCGCCGACGGCCCCGCTCCAATCTGGCGCGTTGCCGGCTTCTCTGCCACTATCGTTGATCGAGGCGCGAGATCGCGCTTTACGGATCGGTCGGCATTCGCTCCAAAGGACAAGGCCGCATGAGCTTGATTGACGCCACTTTCCCGGCAACTGGAGCCGCTGTCAGCAAAGCCGGCGAGCGGGCCAACTGGGCCGCGGCCAAGAGCGAGATCGAGCTGTTTCAGGCCATCGAGGTCAACGTGAAAGCATACGGCGCCGTCGGCAATAATTCCACGGATGATGGGGCCGCGATCAACGCGGCCATCGCCGCCGCCAACGCGCTCACAGCCGCCGGCTTCGTCACCTTGCGTTTCCCGGTCGCCAATGGGTACCGGATCAACGCGGCTATGACGGCCCTGGTCCCGAACATCAGCGTGATCATGGACGCCCCAGTCGTCTACAACGCCGCGCCCATAGCTGGTTTTGTCTGGACCATCGGCGACACCGCGACCCTCAACCACACTGGCGGGAACAATCTGGTGCTATGGTTCCGCACGTCTGGATCGGCGAACTACAACACCCAGACGTTCGGAGGCGTGCGCTGCTATAACTTGATCAACTCCTACGTCCGATTGAAGCAGTTCATTGGCTTCAACATCGGGTTCCAAATGAATGCCGCGACCGGTCAGTATTGCACCGGCAATCACGTCACCGTCGGCAAGATGGACGCGCAATACGCGGTCGACTTGGTTGCAGACGGCTCGAACGCGTGGATCATCCAGAACAGCTTCTACGGGCACGGCCAGATCGGCCACGGCGCGCCGACCACGCTCGACCGCGCGGGCGTCCGCATGCAGTCGATCAATGGCGCGCTCCCCATGCACGACAATAAGTTCTACGCGCTGGACGTCGAGTTGAACACGAGCGGTACCAACCGCGCGGATGTCTTCCGCACGATCGGCCAGTGTCGCTTTATCGCGCGCGACCTGTACTTAGAGACCGACAACAAATTCCTGTATTCAGACGGCGGCGGCTATTGCGTCGCCACGTGCATCGCCGGGGCGGGCGCCACGGACATGTTGATCGACGAGCCTACCTACAGCGGCTCGCTCGTTCAGTACGTCGAACAGTATGCCGGGACGCTAGAGACTTCAGCGACGGGCGCGCGCACGCTGACCCAGAACCACGTCAACAGCCAGCAGCGAAACTCGTCCGGCACGGCGACCTGGACCGTGAACAAGTTCGTGGGTCTGATCACAGTGGACAACGTCGACGGCGGGACGATCACGCTGTCTGCCGGCACGGGCGTAACGTTGAGCGCGAGCACGATCGCGGCTGGCGCAGTCGCGCGCCTACTGGGCCGCGTCAACGGGACCAAGGTGCAGGTGATGGTGCCATGACGATCATTCGGTTCGTCGGTTTCGAGACTGGCGACGTCGCGGAGTTTGACGCCAAGAACGCCAACGTCACGAACGTGAATAGCCTCAAGACGACTCCCGGTGTCCGCAGCGGGACCTACACCTGCCGCCTCGCTTCGGCGATCACATCGACGGCGTGGGGGCAGATCAACTTCACATCGCCGGGGGCGACGTGCGGGATCAAGTGCGGCCTCTGGATCGCGGCATTGCCGAGCACCGATCCCCAAGAGATCGTGACCGGTCAGGGCGCGGCCCTGCAGTTCGCTGTGCGGGTCGGTAGTGACGGCAGGTTACGCGTCTACAAAGGCAACGAGACGACCCTGCAGGCGACTGGCACGAAGGTCCTGGCAATCAACACGCAGTATCGGATCGACGTGAAGTACGTCAACACCAGCAACACCTCGAAGACGGTCACGGTCAATGTCGATGGTGCTACTGTTGCCGACATCGACACGACATGGACCGAGACCGCTCAGAATTTGGTCAACGTATACTTCGGCGTCGGCACGAACTACAACACAGCGGCTTATGACTTCTACTTTGACGACCTGACGGTCGCTAATGATTGGGTGCCGTCGATGCTGATCCCGAACGCCATCGCGGCGAGCACGAACCTCACCGGAACCATCTCCACGCTGGTCGAGCCGGTCGACGTGCCGGCCGCGACATGGCTCACGGCGACCAGTGTTAGCGCCGTCACCGACCTCCGCGTCAGTTTTCCGACGCCAGCGTTCAATCTGCTATGAGCTTAACTGGCGGCGCAAACCTCCTGTCGCAACAGCTCGCTGTGACCGAATCCGTGATTCGAGTTCGCACTAGAAGCTGACGATGACGCTCTTAAATTTCTCTGGTGTGGAAAGTGGCAACATTGGCGAGTTCGACTCGAAGAACGCCAACGTCAACACGGCCAACGCCATCAGCACGTCGCATCCGCGAAACGGTACGTATTGCTTGAATCTAAACTCCACCATCACCGCGGCTTGCTGGGTTTTGTTGTCTTGCACCGCGGGCTCCCCCAGGGCTGTCCGGTTCGGGTTTTACGTGGCCACGCTTCCGACTGGTGGCAACGAGGAGATCTGCGGATGGGATAGTGCCACGCAACAGGAAGGTGACCTGCAAATAGGCACCGACGGCATATTGCGTTTATATGCCCGCGACGGCACCACTGTGCGGGCCACGGGTACGGCAGTCCTAGTTACGGGTAGATGGTATTGCATCGAAATCATGGTCACAAATACTGCGAATACATCAAAGACAGTCCAAGTTCGGGTCAACGGAGCGACTGACATAGCAGACACTTTGACGACGGAGACCACGGCTAACGTCATTGATTTCTTCTTCGGCGTGGGTACCATCAAACACGCGTCGACTTATGATTATTATTATGATGACATGGCCGTCGGGGATGACTGGATAGGTGACGGAAAATGTGCCGTGGTTACAGGTAAGACAGGCGCACCTACCTATGACAACTGGACTAAATCCAGCGGAACTACAGCATTCAACTTGTGGTCTGAGATACCGTTCAATGTCACCAACCAGTGCATCAGCCCATCTGGCACATCTAATGCCCAAACTGAGTTATTGGCAGCCACGAGTACTATAGTCGGGTCGAACTCGATAGTGAACGCGGTCAAGGTTGGCATGGTGGCGAAACTCAGCGCGGGGACAGCGAGGACGTACGCGATCCGCTTCAGATACAGCGCCGCTGATCACGACACCACGAGGGTCGTGACGACTTCCGATGCATATTGGCAGACAGCCGTGGTCACGGGATTGAGTCTGGCTACGTTGGACGCGGCGGAGATCGGCGGCGTCCGCAGTGGCACGACGTCCGGAGCGCAGTTTCAAATCGAAGATATCTGGATGTTCGTAGACTACATCCCGCATTATGCTGATCCAGCGGCTAGCAAGCGCAAGAGCTTCCAGCACATGCTTGTGAGGTGAGTCAAAATGGCCAGGATGTACAGCATAGCTTTCGACAACATCGCCGTCAGCGCGGCTCAGGATCTGTTTGAAATAGCCCCAGCGGCGACCGCCGGGGTGATCATCCACGGCTTGGTGATGGGACAATCGACGGACTATGGCGATGCAGCTGCTGAGGGACTGCGGGTGCTCATCATTCGCGGCTACACAGTCAGCGGTTCGGTCGGCTCTTCGGTGACGCCGACACCCCTGATTCCAGGCGGCGCGGCTGCCAGCAGCGCTTGCGAGCGCAACAACACCACCGTGGCCAACACCGGATCGCCGGTCACGGTTCACGCGGATTGTTGGAACATTCAAGCGGGCTATCAGATGTGGTGGACGCCCGAGACCAGGATCTACGTCGCCCCGAGCAGCCGCGTCGTGGTCAACCTGCCTGCAGCGCCGGCCGACGCCATCACCATGTCGGCCACGCTCTACTTTGAAGAGACGGCATAACCTCTGATGTTCGTCTTCCGCCAATATACCAGAACGAGACGACGTCTCGCCTTCGTGGGCGGCGGAGTATCGCCTGACGTCGTTCTTACACCTGGCGTTGGTGATGCAGCAGCCACTGGCGTGGCGCCCACGCTCGCCGCCTCGTCGCTCATGGCGACTGCCGTCACGGACAACGCGGCGACCGGCGTTGCACCAACGTTTGCAGCCCATGCTTCACGCGCACCAGCTTTGGGGGATGCTGCTGCCACTGGCGTTGCGCCAACGTTGGCCGCAAGTTCGACAGCGGCGACTTCGGTCGGCAACGCCTCGGCCACGGGCGTCGCCCCGACCCTGGCTGCGTCCAGCCTGGCGGCCACCAGCGTTGGGACCGCGGCAGCCACTGGCGTCGTTCCGACCGTAGCCGCATCGAGCCTGGCAGCCACCAGCGTCGGCACGGCATCGGCAACGGGCGTCGCCCCGACGTTCGCGGCCGGCCTCAGTCGCGCGCCTTCCGTAGGAGACGCTGCTGCCGCTGGTGTCGCGCCTACGGTGGCGGCGGCAATCCTGGCGGCAACCAGCGTCGGATCTGCATCGGCCACGGGCGTTGCCCCGACTCTGGCTGCTGGTTCGACGGCCGCGTCCTCGGTCGGCACGGCAGCCGCAGATGGCGTCGCGCCCACAGTCTCGGTCACCACAGTCATATCAATCACTGCCGCGACTGACGTCGGCACTGCTGCGGCTGCCGGCGTCGCGCCGACTGTCTCCATCACGGCGGACATCAGTCGCACGCCTGCGGTGGGCACGGCAGCCGCGGATGGCGTCGCGCCGACGCTTGCCGCCGCCAGCCTCGTTGCAAGCGACACCGGTACTGCCGCCGCGACTGGTGTTGCGCCGACGGTAGCGCTGAGCGCATTGCGCGCGCCAGCGGTAGGTGATGCGGCCGCGACTGGCGTCGCTCCGACCGTGACCGGCAGCGCCAACGCGACGGTCGCGACCGACACCGGGACCGCTGCCGCCACGGGCGTGGCTCCGACCCTCGCCGCGTCCATACTCGCCGCGACCAGCGTCGGGACAGCAGCGGCAAACGGCGTCGCTCCGACGGTGGCCGCATCCTCCACGGTTGCGACCAGCGCGGGCACAGCCTCGGCGACCGGCGCCGCCCCGACCATCGCGACATCGTCGACCGCGGCCACGAGCGCCGGATCGGCGTCTGCCGTTGGCGTGGCCCCGACCATCACAGCATCTATCACGGCCGCCACGAGCGTCGGCAGCGCGGATGCCGACGGCCTCGCTCCAGGAGTTGCGGCTGCCGGCTCGGTCTCAGTATCGCCCGACACGGGCACGGCGGCTGCGGACGGCGTTGCGCCGACCTTGTCCATCGGTTCCAGCTTGGCGACGTCCGTCGGCTCGGCGACGGCTGGTGGCGTGGCGCCGACCTTCGCAGCCTCCGTCAGCCGCGCGCCTTCCGTCGGGACTGCGGCCGCCGACGGGGTCGCTCCCACGCTGTCTGCAGGCTCTCTGGCGGCTACGGCTGCGGGATCGGCGGCGGCGACTGGCGTTGCCCCTACCGTATCTGTCACCAGCAACATCGACGCGCAGCCGAGCACGGGCACGGCTGCCGCCACCGGCGTCGCCCCGACGATCGCGGTCGGCTCCAATCGGACGCTTACGGTAGGCACGGCTGCGGCCGCAGGTGTCGCGCCGACTTTCGCGGCGCATGTTCCCGCGTTGCCTGCAGCTGGCTCCGCGTCTGCTGTTGGTGTCGCGCCCACGGTCAGTGCATCGGCCAGCCTAGCGACGAGCACTGGAACTGCCTCTGCGATTGGCGTCGCGCCCACGGTCCAGGCTGGTCAAGACGTTCACGCGCTGCCGACCGTCGGCACCGCTGCCGCCACCGGCGTCGCCCCCACAGTCGCCGCGGGCGCGACTTATCAAACCGCGTCTGGATCAGCGTCCGCTGACGGCGTCGCGTTGACGATTGAAGCTGGCAGCGACGTTGCCACAAATCCAGGTGACGCGACGGCTGGCGGCGTGGCCCCGTTCTGGGCCGCCGGGACGATCGCGATCCTCTACCCAGAGACAGGTGACGCGACCGCGGACGGACTTGTCGTGGTCTTCCGCCAACGCGATATTTCTGCCACTTTGAGCGACCGAGGTCCGCGTGGTCAGTTCAACGATCGAGCCGCGAGGGCTGGCTTCGGTGACAGAGGCCCCAGAGGCAGCATCAAGGATCAAGCGGCATGAGCTCGAAATCCGTGAACATCCAAGTCAAAGAAGGCGCTGCAACCGCCGATGGCGAGAAGTCCAGCGTGTCGGCATCGGCGTCCATGGCGCCCGCCACCGGCGTTGGCATTGTGAGGGCTGGTAAATGAGCGACCCTATCTACGACATCGCCGATCGTCGCACGCTCGGCTACGACGTGGTCGACGACATGGGCAATCCTGTCGATCCCGAATTCATTTCGTTTTTGATCACCGAGCCAGGCGGGCGCAAGACGAAGATCGTCACGGGCGATCCCGAGCTGACCAACCCGGCAGTGGGCACCTGGGAAGTCACTTTCGTCTGCGCGAGACCAGGACGCCATGTGGTCAGGGTCGAGACGAGCGGCAACGTCCAGATGGGCGACGAGTATTTCTTTCAGGTGCGCAGGCCGCAAGCATACAAGGTCGGCGAGTTCGTGCTTGGTCGCGGACGCGCGATTGCAGCTGGCGTGGCGCCGACCGTGTCCGCCGCGTGACCTCCCGAGGCAGCGGCCAGCGCTTGTCGCGGCGCCAAGTCGCGATGGCGCCTCGGGAGGCACCAGACAATCAATAGCTTGTGTGCGGCATCATTGTAAGACCCAGCATATTGCGTTAAGACTGCCCCGTCGCGGCGCGCCATCACCTCCGAGGGTTGGACCGAGGAGGTATGCTCGGAGTTATTTGGATGGCCGCAGGTGCGTGGAAATGGTTTGGCGCAGGTCTTTTGTCGACCGCCACTGGCGGCATCAACCTGAACACCACACCAGGCGATCATTTCAGGATGGTCCTGGTTACGTCGAGTTGGACGCCAGCGCAGACCACGGATGCTACCTGGACGACTCTATCTGCCAACGAGGTCGCCAATGGCGGCGGCTACACTACTCACGGCAAGACACTTACCGTCACGACCACCAGGACCGGCTTGGTCGTTAAATTCTCGGTCGACGACCAGTCCTGGACCACCTCGACCATCACCGCCAAGTATGCTGTGATCGTCAAGGATGCGGACAACAACGGCGCCTTGGCATCCACCGACGCGCTGTTGTGTTATTGCGACCTGGAAACTGGCGGCGGCAGTGTCTCAACAACTAACGGCACTTTCGCGATTACAATCGCCGCGGGTGGGGCATTAACCATCACGGCAGCGTAATTGAGCCCCTAAAGTTGCGCATAAGGCGAGCGTCGCAATGCGACGCGAGATGGCGCGAGATTAGAGGGCCCGCATGAGCCAGGTCACCGAAGGGACCGTCTCGGTCACTAACGGCAGTGCGACCGTCACGGGGACGGACGTCAGCTGGGCAACCGTGCCTGCGACGGCGGTGTTCTACATCGACGGCGACACGCGCAGCTACGAACTCATAGCGCCGCCGAGCGGCAATACCTTGACGTTGTCGACGCCCTATCAAGGCGTCACCAACGCGGCATCGAGCTATTCGCTCAGCACAGACTTCACGCCTTTCCTGGGCTTGGCTCGGATAGGCAACCAAGACATCGGCACCCGCCCCCTGCTGCGACAGATCGCGGACGCGATCGACGCATGGGCGGCCGGCGGCGGTGGTGGTGGTGGAGGTGGGGGCGGCGCTGTCACCCGCGTTTTCGGGCGGACCGGCGCGATCCTTGCGCAGGCAGGCGACTACACGGCCGCGCTGATCACCGACAGCGCGACCAAGGTCATCATGCTTGCGACCGAGCGCAGCAAGCTGGCCGGGATCGCCGACGGCGCGCAGGTCAATCGTCTGGTGGCCAGTCAGGCCCAGGCGCAGGCCGGGACCGACAATTCGACCGATATGACGCCGCTCAGGACCGCGCAGGCGATCGCGGCGCTCGGCGGCGGTGCCGGCGGTAGTGCTGAGGCTGTCGCTGGCGGCACGTTCGTCCCGAGCAGCATCACCTTCACCAACGCCAAGACCACGTACAGCCAGTACAATCAAGGCGGCGCGGTCACGTTCACCCTCAACCTCGCGGGAAGCACCTTCCACGAGGGCGAGATCGCCGTCTACTTCAACAGCAACGGAGCTTCGCTGACCTGGAGCGCCACGCTCGTCGACGGCAAGACCGGATCAAACAGCAGCTTGCCTGGTACGCTGCCCACTGGCTTGCAGAAGATGGTGCTCGTCTTCGACGAGGTGCTCGGACGAGCCGAGGTCTATCTCGCCGGCAGCAGCGGCGTGGTCGGTTCCTTCACCGAAGCCACGTCGTACTCGGCCGCACGCAGCGGTGAGATTTCGCGCAGCTTGGTCACCCGCACCAAGGACGTCATCAACGTCGGAGACTTTGCGCCTGGTGGGGTCTATCCGTGGAACATCAACGACGACACGCCTGGGATCAACGCCGCGATCGCAGAAGCTATCGCGCGCGTGAATGCCGGAGCATCAGCCACGTTATGGTTCCCTGCGAAAGCAGGTGTCGCAGGCTATAGGGTTTTCAGTAAACTGACGAATTGTCCTGGCAGCGTTAACGTCATCATGGATGTGCCGATTATCGTGCATTTTGACCAAGCCACTATCAACAATTTTGTTTGGACAATAGGCGATCCAGCTTATCGTAATTATGAAGTGGAACTGAAGCTGTGGATGGCCACGTATGGCCCGGCTACTGATTATACCGTTAATCCAAACTTTGGCGCGTTCCAGTTGATCAATCTTAACCGCTCCAAGGTTACGTGCCATCAAATTGGGACTTTCCAAATATGTTTGCAGTTGCTGTCAACGGGTGCTGGGCAGTACACGACTGGGAATGTGGTTAATCTAGGTTACATCGACGGACGTTGGATGCTCGACCTGGTGGCTGATGGGAGAACGACACCTGCTACTGCAAGTACAGGCGCTTGGATGATCTCTAACACTTTCAATGGAGGTGCTTTCAGTCACGACGCCGACCGAGGCGGTGTCGATCACGCGGCGATTCGCTGTCGCGTTTTGAACGGCGCGCAGAATATGCATGATTTGCGGTTCATCAACCCTGACATTGAGATTGGGCACAGTGGAGTCAGGGGTGATGCGTTCCGTTGCGACTCGGACGCCACCACGGCGACTGATAACGGCGGTACCGGCGGCGGTGCGTCGATCTACATCGAGAACGCCTATCTTGAGAGCAACGGTACGCTAGCTTATTCAAATCCGACGAACCACGCGTATGCCTACATCTACGGCACGGCCAATCGCTCTAATTGGGACGGCGACCTTGTGCTCGACGAATGGGGACCCATGGGCTCCTGCGTCGAGCTCAACGGGATGGAGCAAGGCAAGATCCCGCGCGACCCACGCAACACGCCGGCGCGTATCTGGTGGTCCCCGGCCTATTCCGTCATGACCAAACAAGCGGCCGACGCGTACGGATTCCGTCGCGTTAGCGCGGTTTCGGATGTGATTGGCGTCCTCGCACCTCTGATCGAGACCGGGACCACGGGGCCGATCTGGGCTGGTGATCCGCGCAACAATGCTAGATCTGGTCTATGGTTCAACGGTACAACCAACTGGCTTAAGACCAGCACTCAAACGCTCGCGACGACGCTTGGCAACATAAATAACTGGAGGTGCCGGGTCGACTTCATAGCTTACAAGGCTTCTGCCAATGGAGATTCGATCATCACTGGCGCAGTAAGTGGTGGCATCTACCATTGGCAAATCGGTGTCTATACTACGGGAGGGGGAGAGCCAAGGATTTATGCGCAGGTTCATGACGCCACTGCCTACAGGGTCATCGAGGTTGGGATCTTCATCGGCGTTCGCACCGTCGCTGAGTTCTATTACAATGGGACGTCAATCTATCTGCGGGTAAATGGTTTTGTCTCTGACCCAGTGACTGCTGGCGCGGTATCGGTCACCAATCAGGTGATGCAAGTAGGTAATGACGGCACTGCCTTTTTCTTCAAGGGCGAGATCTATGACATCGTGTTCTTCTAAGCGGTAAGGTAACGCTGTGAGTCTTCAAGTCGCGTTATTGCTGTCTACGTCTGGTGGCGGTGCTGGTTCGGGCGGAACCGGAACGATAACCACGAACGCGTCGACCTACGCAGTCGGTGGCACTGTCACCGCGACCGTAACCAATGGCCCGGCGGGCGCGCAGAACGCCGTCGGTCTCTATCATTCGACCGACGATCCGTCGACCGCCATGCCGCTCGACTGGAAGTATCTCGCCAACAATGCCAGAACCCCAACGCCGACGGCGGGTATCGCGAACGGGTCGGTCACCATCAGCCTGGTTGGCTTGAGCCCGGACACCTACGACGTGGTGCTGACCAACGTCCCGTTCGTGGCGAGTGCCACCAACACCTACTACGTCAGCCCGACCGGCAACAATGCTTTCGACGGGCACAGTACGCTCACGCCTTGGCAGACGATCGCAAAGGTTAATGCTGGAACGTATCCGTCAGGCACCAATATTCTATTCGAAGGCGGCCAGACATTCACAGGCGGTCTGGCATTCACGGCATCAAGCTGGACCGGGGCCAACTCGGCCGCCAATAGGATCACGATTGGTTCCTACGGCACCGGCCGTGCAACGATCACTTCCGGATCGGTGTCCGGCCTCTCTGTTATTAACAACGCCGGCCTTCGTGTGAAAGATCTGATCTTCATCGGCGACGGCGCCTCGGACGTCAATGGTGTGGAGTTCGTCAACAAGCTGACCGGTCCAGGCAAACTTCCTTATATCGAATTGTCCAATTTAGACGTGAGCGGCTACGGTCGCAGTGGTATTGCAATCTTTGGTGGTTACGGTCCGTCGGGTATTGGCACTAACGACTTTGCTGGCTTCGACAACGTCCTCATCGACACAGTAAGGACCCACCACAACACCGGCGTGTCCGTGGCTCCCCTCTTCGGCACCGCCGGCATCAACGTCATGGGTCATTATGGATATAACGCTCTTTCGACGCCGACGCACACGAACGTCATCATTAGGAATTGTTTGGCCGATCTCAACGGCGGCAAGGCCAGCTCCACTAAGCCCACAGGGTCCGGCATCTTCATTGGGCAAACACAGTTCGGCTTGATCGAGTTCAGCGTGGCGAACGACAACGGCGTCAACAACACGCTCGCCGGCGGACCGGTCGGGATCTGGACGGGAGATTCCGATTCGATTGTTATTCAATACTGCGAATCCTACCATAACAGGACCAGCAACGGTGATGGCGGCGGTTACGATATTGATGGCGGCTGCACCAACTGCATAATCCAATATTGTTATAGTCACAACAACGATGGGCATGGGTTCCTGCTCTACAATTATGCTGACTCCGGCTTCATCGCCAATTGGGATAACAATACCGTCCGCTATTGCATCAGCGAGAATGATGGCGCTGCCTCGAATCCATTGTCTTCAATTACCATCGCGTCTGATGGAGTTGGCCTAACGAACGTGAGAGTGTACAACAACACTATTTATAAATCAAGTGCGACGGGTATCGTCGTCTATTTGTACGGCACGATTACTAGTGGCCTAGTCGCGAATAACATCCTGTACTCCGCGGCGAACGCGTGGCTGGTCAACACGGCCATTAACCCTGGACTTCTATTCAGAGGAAATAATTACTGGGCTACTGGAACCTTTCGCATCCAATGGAACAACGTCACCTATTCGAGTCTCGCAGCTTTTCGCACGGGCACGGGCCAGGAGATCCGCAACAGCGTCAACTTGGGCCTGTCGGTCGATCCGTTGCTGAACTCTCCCGGTACCGGCGGCACGCTGGGCGGCTACATCCCAGACGACTTGGATGCCTATAAGATCCCAAGCATTTCTCCGATGGTCGACACGGGTCTGGACCTGTTCAGGCTGTTTTCAGTCAGTCCAGGCGATCAAGATTTCTACGGCAGCACCATACCAGCTGGCTTCACGTTCGACATAGGGGCTTGTGAATCCCAACAGACGGCGGTGCAAGTCTCCGAATTCACTGAAGATTGGACCGATCCGACCAACGGAAACTCGTGGAATTTCACCCGCTGGCCGATCCAAGAGGCAAGCGACCTGCCTTCAGCGATAACGATCCAGTCGAATGCCGGGCAACTCACTGCCGGGGGCTCTCAGATCAACAGCTGGGCCCATGTTGGTTCGATGGTCAACGCCATGACCGATTTCGACCTGCGTGTTACGGTCGAGTTGTCGAGTGTGGGCCAACAGTTCCACGCCCTGCACCTTCGGGTGCCGAACTTGGCGTGGTCCCCGACGGCATCGCCCCGGCCGACTGATGGCTATGAGGTAGGCGTCTACGACTACGGTACTGCATCCGGGCCTCTCGGTCCCGGGACTAAATCGATCGGTTTTTACCCGATC
>Ga0207711_10003354_pt1 | contig 13873 bp, 10 predicted proteins | sample KBSS34metaG_FD_184401 | JGI IMG/M metagenome (GOLD analysis project Ga0207711, IMG submission 184401) | Switchgrass rhizosphere microbial communities from Kellogg Biological Station, Michigan, USA - KBS S3-4 metaG (SPAdes) (version 2) | ecosystem: Host-associated > Plants > Roots > Rhizosphere...
CTCTTCCCGCCATGGCGAGCCTGAGCCAAGGCCACGGACGCCGGCGACGCCATACCGATCGCGCCAGCGACGGCGATCACCCGAAACAGCAGAGCCGCCGGTGAGATGGAGGGTTTCATTGATCCGTTCCTACACGCCTGGTCCTTCTTAAATGCGAAGCGGGGCCCCGGCGTTGACGTCCCTCAACGCGCTTCCGGCGCCGACACCGCGAGATCAGGCCCGACCTGCGCCACATGCGGACATTCGATCGCGTCCAGAATCCTGACCTTCGCGAGGGGCACCTCGATGGGTGGAACCACCCTCGCGGACCGGTGGGGAATTGGGCACCTCACGACGGACCTGAAGGCCTGTTTGATTAGACTGGCCGCGGACGCCTACGACCCGCTGATGGCGTTCCACCCGTTACCATCGCCGTCAGCCGTGAAGGCGACCGTAACTCCGTCACCGGATCGCGTGACCACCAGACGATGATCCCAAAACGGAAGCACCGCATTGCCCGCGGCGTCGAAAGGCAATGTCCCGGTCCAGATTGTCTCGGACTTACCATCCTTGGAGAGCACGGCCTCCAATGTGACCGCAGAACCTCCGATCTTCGCAATCCGCAGAGCCAGATCCATCGAGCCAACGAGATCGTCGTGGCTTTCGAGAATCTCCATTCTCTCGTTGCCAGGCACCCTGATCGAGTTGGCGTCGACGAAGGTTGCATGCCAACGCTGTCCGCCAGGGACGACCATTTTGTATCCGTCTTCGTCCGAGAAGAAACACCAGTAGTTCGGTCGCGATCCGAGTGCGTTGCGGTGAATAACTTCGCCACACCAATAAGTCTCCGCCGGACCGTCCTCCCCCGGAAGCACGACTTGATAAAATATGGTGTGCTCTTTGACTTCCCCTGTGATGCTTGGGTAAGGCCGCGTGGTAAGTGCGGCGCTTAGCCAACCCGTTCGGCGGTGCGATACGCTTCCTGCCAGGACTTGGCCGCCCCGCCCAACGACCCCGGTAGCGGGGATTAGGTTCGTCGGATCGAAGCGTAGGCCGGCATAGACGAGGGATTCCTCCGGCGCTTGGGGCAATGGCGGAACCTGCGGCGTCCGCGCTGCGTCAAGGCGAGCGGAAAAATCTGGGCCGTCGTACACGGCCTGTGTCCAGCCCACCGGATCGTGCTTGGCCGCGCTCGTTTTGGACGCCTCGACTTCCTCAGCCGTCATCGGGACATGGCTGTAGCCGCGGGCGTACATGCAGCGCCGGATATAGCCGGCGCGCGCGCCATGTTCCGCGGCGGCGCCAATGATCGCAGCCCCAATGACAGCTCCGAGCACACCACTACTCGAGGTGTAAGCGGCCGAATTGTTGCCTACCGATGCATGCACATCCTTCGCCTCAAGGGCGCAGGCGTCCAGATCCGTCTGCATGCTCTTCGCGGACGTCAGCGCCTTAGCCCAAAGGCGCGGCGTTGGAGTTGCATGGCTGGATCCCGCTACACTGAGCGCAGCGACGGCAACAACAGCGCCAGTCCACAGTCGGCATGCCCAGACTCGCAAGATTGCCCCCTTCCCCAATTCCGGCTCACCATGGCAGAACCAAGCTTCACCTTGAAAGCCAGATCATGCGTCTAAGCTCATCTTTGGTTGTGTGGGCCCTCTGTGCAGGAGCCGCGACAGGTGAGCCGCTCACCGCAAACCAGAGCGCTATGGTTGGAGGATGGACAGCCCCCGGCGTGAGCGGGGTCAAACGCATATTCTTGGCGCGAGTGATGCAAGATGGCGCCTGCCTAAGGTATGCAGATGGCTCGGCGATCCGCCTCAACGATCACCTCGTCGCCAGCAAACCTGCGATGTGGGGAGTCCACCGGGCCGAGCCCGGTCTTTATGCGTTGGCAGGCGTCGGGTGGGGGGCGGGCGAGGCGATATTTCCCTCTACTACGTGGAGCGGCGTCTCGCGCCAGCATGGCAGCGTCTGGACGGTGGAACTTCGGCTAGGCGCTGTCACCGACATCGGCGTTTGGACCGTCGTGTCGCCATACGCCCAGCGATACAGCATCGAAGGCGCCGAGCTCGAACGCGATCGAGCGTTAGCGGGCGCCTTGGCGGACGGTGTGGGGCCGATGCTGATAGCGAAACCTGTAAAACGCGAAGTTCTCGACCCCGGCGTCCCGTGTCAGGGCAAGGCCGGAGCACCGGCGGACATAGGCAGAGGTCCCTGAATCCGAGATTTTGGAATTCTGCCGGCGACGCGCCACTTCCGGACGTTGGCGCGCCTCCAGATTGCAGACCTTCGAATGTCGCCAGTGAGTCAGACGGGCACGTGCAGCTAAAGGACGGCTTTAGTTCTACAAGTTCTCGATGAGTAAACTTGTAGCCATTCTTCCGATTAGGGCATGGTTCGTTTCATGAACCCATCGAAAAGTGGTACCGTAAAAGCTGTATCTCCATGAGCTGGGCTGTAGATCATCCCTTTGGTGATCAACGAACTGCGGATTGGCGCGGCCGTCGTCACCTTTTGGTTGAGTTGATCGGCGATATCACCCGACCGATGTGGCCCCGCACCAAGCTCAGCCATTGCTCGCATGTAACGCTTTTCAGCGGGCGTTAGCCTATCGAAACGGACGCGGAAGAAGCTAGCGTCAAGCTCCGCCAGCGCCTGCGTCGTGGCAAGCTTTGCGTCGTCTTCTTCGATGGGTGACTTGTCGGCTACATTCCAGCTGTGCTTACCCCATTCCTGCAGAAAGTACGGATAACCATGTGTCTGCTTGAGGATTTCCTTGATTGAGCCACCTTCGTAGCTAACACCCTCTTTTTCCGCAGGCCGGCACAGCGCGGCTTTTGCTGCCACATCATCGAGGCGGTCGACGGGGGTAAATTCAAACAGGCGTTCTGCGTATGACTTAGCTCTTCCGGTCTGTCCTAAGAGCTGCGGCAAGCCTGCCGCAACCATCGTGATGGGAAGCTGCATCTGATTGGCATTGTGTAGGGCAGCGATCAAAGCGGCGAGTTGCTCTTCAGGCACATACTGGAGCTCGTCTACAAATAGGACGGCCGCAGTGCCTCTTTCCGCCGCCGCTTTGCCAACAGCAGCGAGAAGGTCGGCTAGGTCAGTTTCCAAATCGCCGCTGTCCGCCACGCCAGGCTCGCGGTCGAACTCGATCCCGACTTCGATGTCGGCATACGTAACCTTCAGCGCCTCTGCGAACCCGCGGAGCGCCCTCAAAGCGTCAAGGAGCGCAGCCTTTGCCTTTTCGCCTTTGCTAAGCCTAAGGAGCGTAGATCTCAGTGCGGGCGCAAGAATCGCCGGCAATGATCGCTCCTCGGGAGCTTCAATCCGGATGGATGCGATCCCCCGTGCCTCAGCATCGATCCTAATGCGGTTCAGCAGAACCGTCTTTCCGACCCCTCTTAGGCCGTAAAGTATAAGGCTGCGCGCCGAACGCCCCGCCCTAATCCGATCTAGTGCTATGGCTGCGGTTTCGATGATCTGGTCTCGGCCCGCGAGTTCGGGCGGCGGAGTGCCCGCTCCGGGCGAGTATGGGTTGAGCCGTGGGTCCATCAAGCGACCTTAGCCCAGTTTATGGGAAAAGGCTAAGTCACCGTTCAAGCAAGTTTATGCCGGTTTATCGTTCGGACATAAACCTAGCTAACATTCCTCAAACGAAGGCCTTCTTCGTCCAGGCCCCCTAAGCTTCAAATTGCCCGTGCCGCGGCAAGGCTTGGGTGCGCGGGAGCGGGCTCTCGGAAAGTCGGCTAATGGGCTTTTGAGACCCGCCGCGGTGAAGCTTCGCAGGGTGCTCGAAAGCGGACGTTGCCAACGTCCCAGATGAGTCAAACTTCCCCGTCACCGCGCCCAAGATGCGGGTCCGCAACAGGACGTCCGGACGCCGCCCAGGGGTAGCCGCCCCTTCAGACCCCCGCCAACTCCCCCGCCAGCGCCCGCTCGATCAGGGCGATGGTGCGCTCGATGCCGAAGATCGCCACGAAGGAGCCGAAGCGCGGGCCCTGGCTCTGGCCGAGCAGCACTTCGTAGAGGGCGGAGAACCAGCCGCGCAGCGGCTCGAAGCCCGCCGCCTTGCCGACCTCGAACACCTCGTTCTGGATGGCCTCGGCGTCGGCGGCTGGCGGCAGGGCGCGCAAACGGGCGACCAGATCGCCCATCGCCGCCCGCTCCCGGTCGTCGGGGGCGCGGAAGGTCTTCGAGGGCTTCACGAAGTCCTCGTAGTAGTTGATCGCATAGCCGGCGAGCTTGTCGAGCAGCGGCTGGGTCTCAGGCGTGGCGCCGCGGATGTAGCGCTCCAGGAAGCCCCAGAGGATTTCCTTCGTCGAGGCGTCGGCCGCCGACACCAGGTTCAGCAGCAGGCTGAAGCTGACCGGCGAGCCCGCCTCCGGCGGCGCCCCGCGGTGCACGTGCCAGGCGGGGTTGTCGATCGCCGGCTGGCCGGTCTCGGCGCGGATCTTGTTAAAGGCGTCGAGCTGCTGCAGGTACTCGTCGGTCGCCTTGGGGATGACGTCGAAATAGAGCCGCTTCGCCGACTTCGGCGACTGGTACATGTAGTAGGCGAGGCTCTCGGGCGTACCGTAGCGCAGCCACTCCTCCATGGTCAGGCCGTTGCCCTTGGACTTGGAGATCTTCTGGTTGTTCTCGTCCATGAACAGCTCGTAGTGGAAGGCCTCCGGCGGCTCGCCGCCCAGCGCCTTGCACACCCGGTTGGAGACCCGCACCGAGTCCACCAGGTCCTTGCCGCTCATCTCGTAGTCGACGGAAAGCGCGGTCCAGCGAGCCGCCCAGTCGGGGCGCCACTGCAGCTTGACGTGGCCGCCGGTGACCGGGACCTCGGTCAGGGTCCCGTCTTCGTCGGCGAAGACGATCGTGCCCTTCTCGACGTTGCGCTCCAGCGTCGGGACCTGCAGCACCCGGCCGGTCTTGGGGCTGATCGGCAGGAAGGGCGAATAGGTCGCCCGCCGCTCCTCGCCCAGCGTCGGCAGCATGATCGCCTGGATGGCGTCGAACCGCTGCAGGATGCGCAGCAGGACCTCGTCGAACCGGCCGGACTTGTAGCAGTCGGTCGAGGAATGGAAATCGTAGTCGAAGCCGAAGCCGTCGAGGAAGGCCAGCAGGCGGGCGTTGTTGTGCGCGCCGAAGCTCTCATGCTCGCCGAACGGGTCGCGCACCGCGGTGACCGGCTTGTCGCGGTCCTCTTCAAGGATGTGCCGGTTGGGCACGTTGTCGGGGATCTTTCGCAGCCCGTCCATGTCGTCGGAGAAGACGATCAGCTTGCTGGGGATGGCGTCCTCGGTCAGCGCGCGGAAGGCGGTGCGCACCATGGTCGGCCGCGCAGCCTCGCCGAAGGTGCCCATGTGCGGCAGGCCCGAGGCGCCATAGCCGCACTGGAAGATCACCGGCCGCTCGACCAGCGCCGGCAGGGCGGCTGCAGCCTCCAGCGCCTTGCCCTCGCCGATCAGGCTGGCGGCCAGATCGCGCTCGGAATCGGAGAGACGCAGGCGCAGGATGCGGTCCAGCAGGAGCCGCGCCTGTTCGAAGGGCCAGCTCTTCGCTTCACGAGCCCGATGGGAGAGACCTTGCAACATGGGCGAGGCGGTAACGCCCGCAGGCGAAAGGCTCAAGGCATTTCGGGCGTAGATCCTCCCCCACAGGGGGAGGTGGCGCGCAGCGTCGGAGGGGGCTTCCGCTCAAAACGCAGATAAAATCCGCCTGAACCCACCTTCTGAGCGGAAGCCCCCTCAGTCAGCTTCGCTGACAGCTCCCCCAGAGGGGGAGCATCGTGCTGGAGCGCGACATTGCCCGGCGTTGGGCGATCGTCGGCTGACCAGGCGCGTCCACGCACGAGAGGCATGAGGACGCTCCGGCTTGTGGTCGTCGCCGGCCCTCCTAAATCCCCTCCATGATCCGACCGCAGGACCTGCTCTGCCCCAAGCCCGCGGGGCTCTACTGCGCGCCCGGGGATTTCTACATCGACCCGACGCGGCCGGTGGCGCGGGCGGTGATCACCCATGGCCACGCCGACCACGCGCGCGCCGGCCACGGGGCGGTGCTGGCGACGCCGGCCACCCTCGACATCACGGGCGAGCGCTATGGCGCGGGCTTCGCCGAGGCTGTCCAGGCCGCCGACTACGGCCAGGCCGTCCCGCGCGACGCGGTCGAGGTGACCCTGGTCCCCGCCGGCCATGTGCTGGGCTCGGCCCAGGCGGTGGTCCGCTGGAAGGGGCTGACGCTGGTGGTCTCCGGCGACTTCAAGCGCAGGCGCGACCCCACCTGCGAGGCCTTTGCGCCGGTCCCCTGCGACGTCTTCATCTCCGAGGCGACCTTCGGCCTGCCGGTGTTCCACCACCCGCCCGACCGCGACGAGATCGCCCGGCTGCTGCGCTCGGTGGCGCAGTTTCCCGAGCGCGCGCATCTGGTCGGCGCCTATGCGCTTGGCAAGGCCCAGCGGGTGATCCGCCTGTTGCGCGAGGCCGGGTGGGAGCGGCCGATCTATGTGCACGGCGCGCTGGAGCGGCTGAACGCCCTCTACGCGCGGCATGGCGTCGAGCTTGGCCCGCTGCTGCCCGCCACCACCGCGGCCAAGGCGCAGTTCGCCGGCGAGATCATCATCGCCCCGCCCTCGGCCCTGCAGGATCGCTGGAGCCGGCGCTTTCCCGATCCGGTGTCCGCCTTCGCCTCCGGCTGGATGCAGGTGCGCGCTCGCGCCCGCCAGCGGGGCGTCGAGCTGCCGCTGGTGATCTCCGACCACGCCGACTGGGACGAGCTGACCTCCACCGTCGACGAGATCCGCCCCGGCGAGCTGTGGATCACCCACGGCCGCGAGGAGGCCTTGGCGAGGTGGGCCGAACTGCACGGCGTGCCGGCCCGGGCGCTGGCGCTGGTCGGCTACGAAGACGAGGCGGAGGACTGAGCGCCCGGCGGCGCCGTCTTGACACCGCCTGGCTATGCTCGCGCCGAAGCCAAGTCGCCACGATTGGCGCCGCCGGCCTGAGCGCCTATCTGCGCAGGCATGCGCGCCTTCGCCGATCTGCTCGACCGGCTCTCCCTGACCGCTTCGCGCAACGCCAAGCTGACCCTGGTGCGCGACTACCTGCGCGCGACGCCCGATCCGGACCGGGGCTGGGCGCTGGCGGCGCTGACCGGGGAGCTCAGCTTCAACGCCGCCAAGCCGGCCTTCATCCGCAAGGCCGTCGAAGAGCGTATGGATCCGCAGCTGTTCTGGTGGTCCTACGACTATGTCGGCGACCTGGCCGAGACCGTGGCCCTGGTCTGGCCCAGCCGGCCCGGCGCCAACCGCGAGCCGCAGCTGTCCGAGGTCGTCGACGCCCTGCGCGGGGCCAGCCGCGCCGAGGTCCAGCGGCTGATCGAAGGCTGGCTGGACGCCCTGGTCGAACCGCGCGAGCGCTGGGCGCTGTTGAAGCTGGTGACCGGCGGCCTGCGCGTCGGCCTGTCCGCCCGGCTGGCCAAGCAGGCGGCGGCGGATCTCGGCGGGGTCCCGGTCGCCGAGGTCGAGGAGCTGTGGCATGCATTGCACCCGCCCTACGAGGACCTGTTCGCCTGGCTGGAGGGGCGGTCCGAGAAGCCCTCGTCGGACAACCCCGCACGCTTCCGGCCGGCCATGCTGGCCCAGGCGATCGACGAGGCGGTGGACTTCGCCAAGCTGGACCCGGCCGACTATGCGGCGGAATGGAAGTGGGACGGCGTCCGCGTCCAGGCGGTGTACGAGGGGGGCTTGCGCCGGCTCTACACCCGCACCGGCGACGACATCTCCCGCACCTTCCCGGACATCCTGGAGACGTTGACGGACGAAGGCGTGATCGACGGCGAACTGCTGGTGATCCGCGACGGCCAGGTCGCGAGCTTCGGCGACCTGCAGCAGCGGCTGAACCGCAAGGCGGTCGACGCCAAGCTGATCGCCGCCTATCCCGCCGCCATCCGCGCCTATGACCTGCTGGCCGAGGGGCCGCAGGACCTGCGGGTGCTGCCCTTCGCCGAGCGCCGCAAGCGCCTGGAGGCCTTCGTCGCGCGCCAGCGCTTCGCCCGCATCGACATGTCGCCCCTGCAACCGTTCGACAGCTGGGCGGCGCTCGCCGACCTGCGGGCCGATCCGCCCGCCGGCGATCCGCAGATCGCCGAAGGCCTGATGCTGAAGCGCTGGGATTCCATCTACGAGGCCGGCCGGCCGAAGGGGCCGTGGTTCAAGTGGAAGCGCGATCCCTTCCTGGTGGACGCCGTGCTGATGTACGCCCAGCGCGGCCACGGCAAGCGGTCGAGCTTCTATTCCGACTACACCTTCGGCGTCTGGACCGCCGCCGACGCCGCCGGCCAGCGGACGCTGACCCCCGTCGGCAAGGCCTATTTCGGCTTCACCGACGAGGAGCTGAAGCAGATCGACAAATACGTCCGCGACCACACCATCGAGCGTTTCGGGCCGGTGCGCTCGATCCGCGCCGAGCCGCACGCCGGCCTGGTCTTCGAGGTCGCCTTCGAGGGCCTGCAACGCTCCAGCCGCCACAAGTCCGGCGTCGCCATGCGCTTCCCGCGCATCCACCGCATCCGCTGGGACAAGCCGCCGGGCGAGGCCGACGAACTGATCACCCTGGAGCGGATGCTGGAGCAGATCGAGGGACGCTGAGGCTTGCCGCGGGCATGGCCGGTTCGCCAAGGCGGTACGCCAGGCCGGACCCGACGCCCGCCTCAACCGTTCCTGCCACGATCGACGCAGCGAGGAGGGCTCATGAATGCGACCGGCGGCTGGCGCGAAGGCCCTCCCGGCCGTCCGCTGCAATGGCTCTGGCCGACCCTGCTGCTGCTGGCCGTCGCCGGGGTCCTGCTGGCGGCGCACATCGCCGAGGAGATCGCCGAGGGCGACACCTTCCGCTCGGACCGCGCCATCCTGCTGGCCCTGCGCCGGCCAGGGGACCTCGTCCATCCGATCGGCCCGGCCTGGCTGCAGCAATCGGCGGTCGACATCAGCGCGCTCGGCGGCTTCACCCTGCTCTGGATCTTCGGCGTCGGCGGGATCGGCTATCTGGCGCTCCGGCGACGCCGCGTCGAAGCCGGCTGGCTGGCCGCCTCGCTGGTCGGCGCCTCGATCATCGACACGGTGCTGAAGAGCCTGTTCCACCGGGCCCGGCCGGACCCCGCCCTGCACCTGGCCTATGTGGTGAACGCCAGCTTCCCCAGCGGCCACGCGATGATCTCGGCGGCGGTCTACCTGAGCCTCGCCCTAATGCTCGCCGAGACCGATCCCCGCCGGCTCGGACGGGTCGGCCTGCTGACCTTCATGTGCCTGATCGTCATCCTGATCGGCTGCAGCCGGGTCTATCTCGGCGTCCACTGGCCCTCGGACGTGGTCGCCGGCTGGTGCCTGGGGACCGCCTGGGCGCTGCTGGTGTTCGCCGCCATGCGCTGGCTGCGCGGCCGCCGCCGCTGATCAGCCCGCCGGCTCGGCCTGCAGCACGGATCCGGCGGCGACCTCCTGCAGCAGGCCGTAGAGCTTGGCCACCTCGATCGGCTTGCCCAGATGGCCGTCCATTCCCGCCTCCCGGTATTCTTCGATCTGGTGGGTCATGACATTGGCCGAAAGCGCGACGATCGGGGTCCGCCCGCGACCGGTGTCGGCCTCGTGGCGACGGATGGCGCGGGTCGCTTCGACGCCGCCCATCTCCGGCATCTGCACATCCATCAGCACGACGTCGAAGCCGCCCTCCCGGAAGGCGGCCAGCGCTTCGAGGCCGTTCGACACCAGCTGCAACTCGAGATCCAGCGGCTGCAGCAGCGCGCGCAGGACCAGCTGGTTGGTCGGATTGTCTTCCGCCGCCAGGACCCGCAGCGGCCGGTCGCTCTCCGGCGCCGGCTCGCCGGCGGCGTAGGGTGCGGCGGCGGCGCTGACCTCCGGGGCGTTCCGCAGCGCCAGGGTGAAGGCGAAGGTGGAGCCTTCGCCCGGCGCGGTCGTCACCTGCAACTCGCCGCCCATCAGCCGGACCAGATCGTGGCAGATCGCCAGACCCAGGCCCGAGCCGCCATAGCGGCGGGTGGTGGAGGCGTCGGCCTGGCTGAACTTCTGGAACAGCCGGGCGATCTGCTCCTGTTCCAGCCCGATCCCGGTGTCGCTGACCGAGAAGGTCAGCCCGCCTTCGGCGAGGACGACGTGCAGGCCCACCGTCCCGCGGTCGGTGAATTTCACCGCGTTGGAGATCAGGTTGGACAGCACCTGCCGGATCCGAAGGGCGTCGCCTTCCCAGGACAGCTGATCGTCCGTCTCGATGGTGAAGCCGAGCTGCAGGTCCTTGGCCGCGGCCAGCCCGGCGAAGGTCGCGCACACCGTGCGGCAGAGGTCGTGCAGATTGAACGCCGTCCGCTCCAGCTCCAGCTTCCCCGCCTGAATCTTCGACAGGTCGAGGACGTCGTTGAGCAAGGCCAGCAGCGTGGCGCCGGACTCCTGGATCACCGTCAGACGCTCGCGCTGCGGTTCGCTAAGGTCCGCGTCGGACATCACGTGCGCCATGCCGAGGACGCCGTTCAAGGGGGTGCGGATCTCGTGGCTGATGTTGGCCAGGAACTCCGACTTGGCGCGGTTGGCGGCGTCGGCGTTCTCCCGCGCGACCCGCAGCTCGCTGGTCATCTGGTCCATGCGCCGCACCAGGGCCGCCAGCAGCAGGGTGATCAGCACGGTCACCGCCAGGATGGTCCACTTGGCGTTGGTATAGACGCCGACGCCGGGCTCCTCGGGCCTCCAGGTGATCGCCCCCACCGGCGCGCCGTCGCTGCCGCGCAAGGCGACCCAGGCGCCGTGGCTCGGCGGCCGCTCCACCAGCTGTGCGTGGGACAGGCCGTAGTCGGCGTCCAGCGCCTGGAGGTATTTCGGCCCGATGTGCACGGCCGTGACCACGATGGGCTCGCGCCTCACCAGGCGTCCCTTGTAGCCCGGCTCCGGCACGACGGTGCTGGCCTGCACGAGGTAGACCTCGGTTCCCACGCGGAGCGCCGACCCGGCGGCGGCCCGGCGCGGAAATCCCAGGCTCCACGGAGCGACGGCGAGCTTGGCCTGTTCTTCCGCCCGGACCCGCAGAAGCAGCGGTCTGGCGGCGTCGGCGAAGGCCTGCAACCGCGACGTCGGGACCATTTTCCCGCCCACGGAGGCGTAGAACAGACGGTCCTGGGGGTCCAAGGCGAAGGTCAGGTCGTGCTTCAGGTACTGGCTGTAGTATTGGCCGAAGTTCACATCGAGCCATTCGCGATCGGTCTGGCTGAGGCTCTTGTCGTAGGCGTCGTTCCAGACCGTCGCCGACGTGAGGTCCCCCAGGATCGTCGCCAACCGTCGGTCGACGGCGCGCTGGAGCAGCTGGGTTTCGCGCTGCTGGGTGATGCGATTGGTGGCCACGCCGGCGTAGAAGATCAGGCTGGCGAAGCCGAGCATGATCATCGCAAAAGCGCAGAGCGCGATGGGGATGACGGCATGATTGCGCCAGAACGTCCGCGCGCGGCGCAGTCCGACCAGCAGCGGGCCAGGCCTCGGCATCAGAATTCGACCGTCAGCCCGGCCACCAGGGCGGCCGGGGCGTCGGGCTGGTCGGTGTCCACATAGCTGAGCTCGGCGCGCACGGGGCCGAACTGGCGCCGAACGCTGGCCGACCAGTCCCACTTGCCGCCGGGCGCGAAGGCGCCGTCCTCGTAGCCGGACTCCACCGTCATCTCGACGGGACCGGCCTGCCAGCCGACCGAGCCGTAGACGTAGCCGTCGTCCTTGTCGCCGATCGCGGCCTGCCGTGGCGCATAGGCGCCGCCCAGGGTGACGGTCGCGCCGCCAAACGACCTCGACAGGCTGATCGGCGCCTCGACGTACGACAGGTCGCCCGCGCGCGGGTAGGTATAGGCCCCGAGGCTGAGATCGACATCCAGCCCCGCTGCCTGGAAGGCCCAGCCGGCGCTGAAGTCGACCTCGACCTTGGCGCCCGAGGTGTCGCCTTCGCTGGCGTACTCTTCGATCGTCGAACCCCAGAGGCCCAGATAGGCGCCGCCGGCGAAATTCGCCTGCACCCCGGCCTGCAGCGCGGGCTTGCGACCCGACTGGCTGACGCCACGAAATCGGTAGTCGGAGACGACGCCCAGTTCGTAGGCGAGCTGGATCGGCCGCGCCGCCGCCGGTTCACCCGGCGCGGCGGCCACCGCTGCGATCGCTAACATCGGTGCGAACATTCTGTCCCCTTGCACACCAGGGTGTTGTCGCCGGAAAACCTTTGCTTTTGGATTACGCGGACCCACGCGGCCCTGCTTGCGAGTCGTTAGCGCTGGCGCCGGTGCACGAGCCGACTAAGTTTCGCCGCCGATGAACAGCCATCCCGCCCTGCCCGCCGAAGAGGCCGCAGCCCTGACCCGGCAGGTCACCCTGCTCTCGGTGATCACCGCGGCCGTGCTGGTGGCGATGAAGCTGGCGGTCTGGCTGGTCTCGGGCTCCGTGGCGCTGATGGCCTCGCTGGCGGACTCTGGCCTCGACCTGATCGCGTCCCTGGCGACCTTCTTCGCCGTCCGCTACGCCGCGGCGCCGCCGGACGCCGAGCACCGGTTCGGCCACGGCAAGGCCGAGGCCTTCGCCAGCCTCTTCCAGGGCGGTCTGGTGTTCGCCTCGGCGGCCCTCGTCGGCCGCGAAGCCATCGTCGACCTGCTGGCGCCGCATCCGCTGAAGGCCGAGGGCTGGGCGATCGGGGTGATGGCGCTCTCCACCCTGCTGACCGGCGGGCTGATCGCCGCCCAGACCCGGGTGCTGAACCGCACCGGCTCGGTCGCCGTCTCTGGCGACCGGGCGCATTACGCCTCCGACCTCGGCTCGAACCTGATCGCGCTCGCCGGCATCGCCGCCTCCGCCTGGTTCGGCGTCGGCGGGCTGGACGCAGTGGCGGCGCTGCTGGTCGCCGCGGTCCTGCTGTGGGGGGCGATCGGCGTCTTCCGCGAGGCCGCCAACCAGCTGCTGGACCGCGAGCTCGGCCAGGAGGCGCGCGGCCGCATCGTCGAACTGATCAGCCGCGACGCCCGGATCACCGGCGTGCACCAGCTGCGCACCCGCGCCGCCGGCCCCTATGTCCATATGCAGATGCACATCGACCTCGACCCCGAGCTGACGCTGGCCGACGCCCACGAGGTGCTGGTCGATGCCGAGAAAAGGGTGTTGGAGGATTTTCCCTCCGCCGACATCATCATGCATGCCGACCCGCGCGGCAAAGCCGAGCCTCACGGCGGGGCGTTCGCCGAAACCGCACGGGCGAACGCGTAAAGCTAACGACGCCTTAAGAGGTCCCAGCGCCTGTTGGGCGCTTAGGGATTCGGTCCTGAATCCACCGCCAGCCGCACCCCCGCAGAGATGAGCGTCGAACGCACCCTTCACCACTTCCCGCTCGACCCCGCCTCGCGCCAGGTGCGCCTGGCGCTGGGCGAAAAGCGGCTCGACTTCGGCGATCTGGTGGTGCGCTACTGGGAGCGGCCGAAGTCGCTGACCGCCCTCAACCCCTCGGGCATGACCCCGGTGCTGGTCGAGAGCGGCGGGCCGGAAACCCTGGTGCTGTGCGAGAGCCGGGCGATCCTCGACCACTTCGAGGAGACCTGTCCGGAGCCGGGGCTGATCGGATCCGAGGCCGCCGAGCGCGCCGAGGTGCGTCGGCTGCTGCAATGGTTCGACCGCAAGTTCGAGTTCGAGGTCGGCGGCTTCATCCTGCACGAGAAGATGGAGAAGCGGCTGCTCGGCCTGGGCGCGCCGGAACTGGCCAACCTGCGCCAGGGCCGCGAAGGCCTGAAGAACCACCTCCACTACATGGACGGCCTGCTGCAGGGCCGCGAATGGTTGGCCGGACGTAGGCTTTCGCTGGCGGATTTCGCCGCCGCGGCGCAT
>Ga0207711_10003357_pt1 | contig 13865 bp, 13 predicted proteins | sample KBSS34metaG_FD_184401 | JGI IMG/M metagenome (GOLD analysis project Ga0207711, IMG submission 184401) | Switchgrass rhizosphere microbial communities from Kellogg Biological Station, Michigan, USA - KBS S3-4 metaG (SPAdes) (version 2) | ecosystem: Host-associated > Plants > Roots > Rhizosphere...
CTCCAGACACTGCAGTCAACGCATTCAGCAGGGTGGACAAGAAGCCAAGCTATCGCGCTGCATTCGTCTTCAAGCCATCGACGCGGGGCAGTGCCTACTTTGACTACGGCACCAGCTTTAACCCTGCAGCGGAGTCGCTCAGCCTTAGCCTGGGACTGTCCAAAGACCAAGCGAAACCAGAGGAGAATGAGACCTACGAAATTGGAGCAAAGTGGAATTTCCTCAACGAAAGGCTGTTGATGGAAGGCGCTCTCTTCAAGACGGAAAAGGACAATGCGCGCGAGACAGACCCGACCGATACCAACAACATTGTGCCGGCTGGCAATCAGCGAGTCAAAGGTGTGCAGGTGAGCGTTGTAGGAAGACTGCCCCAGGGAATGGATCTCGTTGCCGGGTATGCCTATCTCGACAGTGAAGTGATCTTCTCGAAGTTCTTTCCTGCCGCGATTGGTTTTCCCCTGGCCAACGTGCCCAAGCAGACCTTTAACCTCTTTGTGACACACGACCTGCCGCTGCGCCTGAAAGGCGGCCTTGGCGGCAATTATGTCGGCAGCAGAAATGCAAGCTCGACTGTTCCGTATATTCCAACATCGTTTGAACCCGCCCCCGATGGAAAGGGCTTTATCGTCACCAGTGTTGGCGTGAAACAGGTGCCGGGATACTGGGTCTTTAACGCGATGCTGAAGCGTTCGCTCTCGGAGAAGCTGGAGTTCCAGGCGAACGTCAACAACCTGCTGAACCGTTACTACATCGACCTGCCGCATCCGAGCCATCTGGTTCCCGGAGCGGGAGCGAGCGCGGTGGTGGGCATCAACTTCAAGTTTTAGGTTATGGCAGGTTGGTCTGCGAGGCGGGCTAGCCTGCTCTTTTTTGTAAAGGAGTTTAAGCAATGTTGATTACGATTCCCGATGTGTTGACGGCGAATGAAGTGGCACAGATGCGGGCTGCTCTGGACGCTGCCGACTGGGTAGACGGCAAAGTCACTGCCGGCTACATGGCGCAAAGCGTCAAGGAGAACCTGCAACTGCCGGAGGGGCATCCAGTGGCGGTGAAGCTGGGCGAAGTGGTGTTGGCGGCGCTGGCGCGTTCGCCGCAGTTTATGTCGGCGGCTCTGCCACTGAAGGTGTTTCCGCCGATGTTTAACCGCTACACGGGCGGGGGGCACTTTGGGACGCATGTGGATACGGCGATCCGCGCGATGGCTTCGACAGGGCAGCGGATTCGCACGGATGTTTCGGCTACGGTGTTCCTCGCTGAGCCTCATGAGTATGACGGCGGCGAGCTGCTGGTGGAGGACACCTACGGCGTCCACAGTGTGAAGCTACCGGCGGGGCATATGGTGCTGTATCCGGCGACGAGCCTGCACCGGGTTACTACCGTGACGCGTGGAGCGCGGGTGGCCTCCTTCTTTTGGATTCAGAGCATGATCCGCTCGGACGGGGATCGTACGATGCTCTATGACCTGGATACGGCGATTCAGCGGCTGGCGAAGGATGTTCCCGGGAATCCCGCGGGGGTGCAGCTGACTGGGGTCTACCACAACCTGCTGCGGCGCTGGGCGGAGATGTGATGCTTTCGGGAAAAGCAAAAGGGGCATGGACGAATCCATGCCCCTCGTTGTTTGCTATAGACCAAATTTAGTTGCGGTCGCGGATTTTGCTCAACAGGCGCAACATTTCCATGTAAAGCCAGACGAGCGTGACCATGATGCCGAAAGCTCCGTACCACTCCATGTATTTGGGCGCGCCGTACTGGACGCCTTTTTCGATGAAGTCGAAGTCGAGCACGAGGTTGAGCGCGGCAATGCCGACAACGATCAGGCTGAAGCCGATGCCGATCAGGCCAGAGCCGAAGACACCGTTCGTCCCGTTGAAGTGCATGCCGAACATACCGAAGATCATCGACGCGAGATAAAAGAGCGCCACGCCGCCGGTGGCCGCGAAGACGCCGAGGCGGAACTTGTCGGTGACCTTGATGACGCCGGTGCGGTAGATGAAGAGCAGCACAAAGAGCGTTCCGAAGGTAAGGCCGACGGCCTGGATGGCAATGCCGGGATAGCGCAGCTCAAAGACCGCAGACAGGCCGCCGAGGACCAGCCCTTCGAGCAGAGCGTAGGCCGGAGCGGTTACGGGCGACCACTCTTTCTTGAAGATCGTCACCATGGCGGCAATGAGACCGCCGAAGAGGCCGAGCAGCATCCAGGGCATGACGTCTGCCGGGTTGCGCGACTGCATGAACTGGAGCCAGGTCCAACCGGCTGAGGCGATGGCCAACACGAGCAGGATACCCGTGCGGTTGACCGTGCCGTTGAGGGTCATGGACGCCTCACGCTCGCTCGGAAGTCCTCCGCCGAAGCGCTCGCCATCGATGGTGCGGGCGTAGGCGCGCGGCTGGTTGCGGAAAGCACTCTCTCCCAAGGCTGGATTCGACGTTCTCATCAATTGCGGCATTGTGGTTCTCCGTTTTCTGCTCCGACTTCAGCCTGTTAGACCGAAATCTGAGTCTTACGTAATCATATGATGCGCCAGTGGGTGGTTTCGATGGAGGTTTAGAGGCCCATCCGGGAGGCGGTCAGGCGGATGATTCCGTGTTCGGCGAATTCCTGATTTGTCGCTTCTACGGACCCGGCCAGGTTGATGGCGCGGCAGGCGTCTTCGATGACCAGACACTCGAAGCCGAGCCGGCGGCCATCGACTGCGGAATAGCGGACACAGTAGTCGTAGGCGAGGCCGGCGAGATAGATACGGTGAAGGCCGCGTTCGCGAAGGTAGCCGGCGAGGCCAGTGGGGGTGGTCTTGTCGTTTTCGAGGAAGGCTGAGTAGGAGTCTATCTGCGGGCGGAAGCCTTTGCGCAGGATCAGTTCGGCATGGGGAACGTCGAGGCCGGGGTGGAAGTCAGCGCCGGAAGTGCCCTGGACGCAGTGGTCGGGCCAGAGAGTCTGAGGGCCGTAGGGTGCCTGGATGGTTTCGAAGGGCTGACGGCCGGGGTGGGTCGAGGCGAAGGAGCTGTGGCTGGAGGGGTGCCAGTCCTGGGTGAGGATGACGTGGGGAAAACGGGAAGCTAGCTGGTTGATGAGTGGAACTACGGCGTCGCCGCAGGGGACCGCGAGGTTGCCGCCGGGGCAAAAGTCGATTTGGGGATCGATGACGAGGAGGAGGTCGGTGGAGACGATGTTCATCGGCATCGGTGGCACCTCTCCCAAAATCATCTCGCAATCGAGCGGCTTGCATCTTTTACAAAGTGTAGTGAGCAGAGTTGGGAGCTGTCGCGTCGGGTAGACACGTATTCCAATTTCTGGGAGGAAACTGTGATGGACAAGCCAACGGTCTGGTTACGGAATGTCTTGGCGGCGGTTGGACTGCTGGCCGTGGGGTATTGGCTTGGGAGCGGCAGGACTGTTGCTGCTGCCGGTTACCAGGGTAGCGAAATGGAGTTTCAACTTGGTGGGGTGAGCGAGAACAGTTCTCTTCTCGTATATCAGCCGGGAACCAAGACGGTGTATGTGTATCGAGGAGCAACCGTGGGCAATTCTACAGTTCAATGCAGTTTCAAATATGTCCTGGGTGCGCCAGGTGGCGCGATTCAGCGAGTGAACTGTCCGATCGGTTCGGCACAGCCTTGATCACCATCGCACTCGCTTGGTCTCAAACTGACTGGAAAGGGACTAGCCCCGCGCGAATAATGCACCCTAGGTTTTTTGAAAATGTCAGGGTTATCGGCCTTCGCGCGCTAGCTCATCGATGATTTCACGGGTGGCTTGGGCTGCTGTGGCTACGATCTGGTCGGCTTCGGGCTTGGTCAGGACGAGCGGCGGGGCGAAGCCGAGGGATTCGCTTTGGGGCATGGCGCGGGTGATGAGGCCGAGTTCGCGGGCGCGTTTGGAGATGCGGTAGGCAACAGTCAGGCTGGGGTCTAGGCGGCGTTTGGTGGCTGGGTCCGCTACGAATTCGACGGCCAGCATGAGGCCTACGCCGCGAACCTCTCCGGTGATGGGCAGGCCGTCGAAGGCATCATGTAACGCGGCGAGCATGTAGTTGCCAACTTCGTCTGCGTTCCTGGTGAGGTTTTCGCGCTCGAGGATGTCGAGGTTGGCGTTGGCAGCGGCTACGCCGATGGGGTGGCCGGTGTAGGTATAGCCGTGCGGGAAGGTGCCTGCCTGGGCGGCGCCGGCCTCCAGAACATCGTAGACGCGCTTACCGACGATGACGCCGCTCAGCGGCGCGTAGGCAGAGGTGAGGCCTTTGGCGATGGTGATCAGGTCGGGCTGGATATCGTAGCGGTTGCAACCGAAGAGCTGGCCGGTGCGTCCGAAACCGGTGATGACTTCGTCAGCGATGAGCAGAATGTCGTACTTGCGCAGCACCGCTTGAATTGCCGACCAATAACCGGCAGGCGGCGGAATCAGGCCCCCTGTGCCGAGGACCGGCTCACCGATGAAAGCGCCAATGGTCTCGGGGTCTTCGGCCAGGATCAGCTCTTCCAGTTCCTGCGCGCGGCGGGCGGAGAATTGCTCCTCTGTCTCGCCGAGATTTGCGCCCCAGTAGTGATGCGGCGCGCCGGTGCGAACGATAGCTGAGACGGGAAGGTCCATGAAGTTGTGATAGAAGTTCAGCCCGGTCATGGAACCGGCCATAACGGAGTTGCCGTGGTAGGCACGCTCTCTGGCGATGATGCGCTTCTTTTTGGGCTTGCCGATGAGGTTGTGGTAGTACCAGACCAGTTTGGCGTTGGTTTCGTTGGCGTCGGAGCCAGAGGTGCCGTAGAAAACGCGCTGCATGGGTCCGTCGGCTGAGTGCGGCGCCATTTTTACGAGCCGGTCTGAGAGGCGGACGAGTTCTACCGTCGAGTGGCCCGCATAGGTGTGGAAGTAGGCGAGCTGATGAGCCTGGCGTGCGATGGCGTCGGCTACCTCGGTACGCCCGTAGCCGATATTGACGCAGTAGAGGCCAGCGAAGGCGTCGATCAGTTCTGTCGCCGGAGCGCCGTTTTCGCTGACCCGGACGCGAACGCCGCTTGCTGTTTCGACGACCACTGCGGGGAGCTTGCCCGATGCAAAATCTGCAACATGAGTGCTCGGATGCAGGACGGAGGCACGGTCCAGCACTTCCAGCTCGTTCGGAGTGTGGAGCGGGGCTTCAGCGATCGGCGGCAGGGCGGTAGCGGACATGGGCTTCCTCGCAAACAGGGTCGGATGCCTTCCAGATTACATGAGCTTTGGGAAAAAGACGGTGCGGCTAAGCCAGGAAAGCTCCGATGCGGGACTCGGATGCGGTAAGCGAGTCGCAGGCCCGGTCGAGGACTTCGTACTCTGCGTCGTGAGCCTTGCGGAAGGCGCGGAAGGCCTCTTCGCTGGTCCAACGGTCCATGGTCAGGTAGCGGCCGGGAACGTAAGCGTCTTTCAGAAGTTCTGTTCCGGCATACTCTGGCGATTGGGCAAAGAGGGCAGCCCACGAGCCCTGGGAGCCGTATGCGGCCTCGAATGCTGCGATTTTGTCTTCTGCGATATCGAACTGCCAGAGGATGACGAACATGCGGTGGTCCTATCGATTGTGGCCTGCGCTTAGGTTGAGGATACCGTATTCGCCTGCCCGGGGATGATTATGCGCCCCAGGAACGCCCATCGTTCCTCAAAATTCTAGACCTCAAGATTCCACGCCAATGAGGCGTCTGTCGAAACTGTTCATTACGATACAACCCGCCGTGATGAATCCACATCTTAGTTAGTGGGGCAGTCCGGCCCGCATAAGTACATATTCCGAGATATCCGGCTATCTTGACTTTGTATCTTCATCTGTTTCAAATTCCTGCCTTGCTTATTCATCCGATCAAATGCACAAGCCCGCGAGGCTATAAAAAATCAATTGTGCATTTGGATACAACCCGGCTGTATAAGCTGCCGTCCAAGGATTCACGAGCGTAAGAATGCTCGGCAAATCAATCCTTGAAGTTTCCGAAAGGTTGTGACAATGGCTACTACTAATGAAGTCTTCGATCCCCGCGAATATCTTGCCAAGGGTGGGTTTGGAAAAACCATTCTTCAGATCAAAAAGAACGAAGGGATCTTCACTCAAGGAGAACCTGGGGATACTGTCTTTTACATCCAGAGGGGTAAGGTGATGTTGACGGTTGTATCTCCGACCGGTAAGGAAGCAACGATCGCTTTGCTTGGCGCTGGACATTTCATCGGCGAAGAGTGCATCACCAGCGATCAGCCGAACCGCACATGCTCTTCGCGCGCTCTTACACCATGCACCGTGCTCCGCATTCGCCGGCAAGAGATGGTGCGCGCCCTGACAGAACACGGCGCTATGTCGCGCCTTTTCATCAAGTATCTTCTTTCGCGCAACACTCGCATCCAGTCGGATCTGGTCGACCAACTTTTCAACTCGAGCGAGAAGCGGTTGGCGAGAACGCTGCTGCTGCTTTCTCAGACCAAAGATGGCGAGCCCTCTACTCCGCTGCCGAAGATAAGTCAGGCAACTCTTGCCGACATGGTGGGAACCACTCGTTCGCGGGTAAGTTTCTTTATGAACCGGTTCCGGAAGTTAGGTTTTATCGAATATAACGGGTTGAATCGAATCCATGTCAACAGCTCACTCTTATCTGTAGTTCCTATGCAGTAAGCAGGAGTAACTCCACAAGTTGATTTGCTTTGTATCTCAGGGCGCAATTCCTAGCTGGAAATTGCGCCCTCTTTTTTTGTCCGGGATAATTTACGGAGATTTGCCACTCAGCGCTTCAGAAGGTCGATAGGCTGGGTAAAATCCGTGACCCGGAAATACTTTGCCAGAGAGGGATGTTGCCGTTCGACAGCCAGGTACATCTCCCAGGCAACTTTGCGGTAGCTGAAGTGGCCGGCAGGGCCGGAACGCAGCTCGGAGATATACTGCGCCTCGGCAAAATCCATCTTGAAGAGGCTGCGGATACGCGTGGCCAGCGGCAACACGTAGAGAGCAGATTGGGCAGCCTCAGGAGCGCGGCTTTGGGCGATGGCACGGCTGGCGGCAAAGGCTGCATCCATCTGGGCCTGATACTGCTCCAGGATTCCGGCTTCGGCGAGCCCGGCGGCGTCGCCTGACTCAGGAGTGTCGTAGCCGTGGAGGTGGGTAAACTCCTGAATGATCTGGGTGCAGCGGCGGTGGCGGTGCATGTCCCGGAAGCCGCCGATATCCATGAGAATGTCGAAGCGCAGGGCTGCACCGGCGTGGAAGGAGCGGAGGGCCTCGTCGTGGCGGCCGCGGTGGTGGAGGCCGATTTCAATGATTTCGGCGACCTTTGTCTCGGGGAGAGCAGCAACCAGATCGCGAATCTGGCGGTAGGGATAGTGGCTGGCGGAGTAGAGCAGCGTCGCGGCCAACTCGACTTCGAGAGACTCGGTGCGCTCCACGAGATCTACGACCGGGGCGGGCGCGATCGCTTGACCGGAAAGAAGCTCGGAGGCGGCCTGGGCTAGTTCTGCCTTGGTTTGCTGCTCGTAAGGATTAGGCTGGGCGTACTTCACCAGCGTGGGAGCAGTGTGCACTTCTCGAGTCAGGAGCGGCCCGGACTCGGCGGCGAGATCAGGGCTGAGAGCTGCGATTTTGTCCTGGAGGGCGGCAAACTCTTCCGCATTGAGGTTCCAGGCTGCGCCGGTGGCGGATTGCTTGAGCTTTTCGCCCAGATCGCGCACTTCGGCGGCCGGATGCGAAAGCAGCCGTGAGACCTGTGTCTCCAGGGTGCGTGCATTCACGATCTGGCCGAGAGAGGTATTGGTGGCCAGCGGCAAAATGTAGCGGGCTACGTCAAATGCTCGTGCTTTCAGCGTACGCTCGTAGGCGTCCTGCTTCATCTCTTCGGGGCGCGCGACTCGCTCTTTGAGGGCTTCGAAGACCGCGGCGGAGGTGCCAGCATAGGTGCGGAAGAGGTCTTCGACGGTCTTGATATACAGAGCTTTGGTTTCGACGGAGTCGCCGAAACTGGGCAGATACCAACCGGATTTTAGGAAGTTCTGATAGCGGGTAGATCGCTCCTGGCCGTCCCAGCGCTGCTCGTCGACGAGGACGATGGCTGCAAGCAGCGAGAGCCGCTCGATGGCAAAGGCTACGTGGGCCAGGTCGGCGATGGAGCGATGGCCGTACTGGAAGTAGAAGGTGTTCAGGAACTGCTCGGCGCGCTGAGAGCTGATTTCCTTAAGCGACTGACGCATGGAAAGCGAGGAGCGCGAGTACTTAGCCATGGCGTAGGCAAGTACTTCCGGGTCGGCTCCATGGACGGCGAAAACCTCGGTCTCGTTATGAGCCTGGGCGGGGATGCCGGGGGAAGGGGCGAGGGGTGTGGGTGCAGTAGACAAAGCAATCTCCGGGGACCAGAATACGGCATGGAGCTGTTGGAAAGCTGGCCGGTCTGAACCGGGTGGACTAGCATGATGACAGCGCGCCGCGGTGTGGCGTTGGAGAATACGGGGCATCTACGAAGCCGATGAACGATATTCTGGGGAAAACCTCGCATCGACCCTGGCCGCTGCCGCCGGGCCGGTGGGCTATGTCCCAACGCTGGAACGACTTGCTGTTTGCACATTGGCCGATGCGCGCTGCGGAGATCGAGGCCCTGCTGCCCGACGATCTGGAGGCTGACACCTTTTCCGGGTCTGCGTGGCTGGGCATTGTTCCCTTCTGGATGGACAGAATCCAGATGCGAGGGCTGCCTTCGATCCCGGGAGCGCGCACCTTTCCCGAGTTGAACCTGCGGACCTATGTGCGCGACCGCCAAACAGGTTCACCCGGGGTGTATTTCTTTTCGCTGGATGCGGGCAATCTGCTCGCTGTGCTGATAGCGCGAACCATCTTTCATCTGCCTTACTACTGGGCGCAGATGCGGCTTGAGCCACGTGGGGAGCGGGAGTTCCAGTTCTACAGCCGACGGCTGATGACTCGAAAACCGGTTGTCTTTGCTGCGCGGTATCGCGGGATGGGTCCAAGCTTCAAGCTGGTGCAGAGCCGGGTGGGCACAATCGAGCACTTTCTGACGGAGCGCTACTGCCTCTTTACCCGCGACCCGCTGGGACGGCTCACCAAGGCGAACATCCACCACGTACCCTGGCCGCTCGAAAAAGCTGAGGCTGAGATCGAGCACAACGATCTTCCGGCGCAGTTTGGGCTTACGCTGCCGGATACTCCTCCACTGTTGCACTACTCGCGCCATCTGGCCGTGTATGTATGGCCGCCGGAGCTGGTGCAGGCGGCGGTGCTGGCAGGGGGGCCTGTGGTGGCTGCGGCGCAGTTCCAGGACCGCGGCGTCTGAGGACGCCAGCATCCTCTTCCACAACAGCGAGCTTTTATAATCGCGTGGGATATGCCTGCGGACAGCGGGGGCTATTCCTGAAAAAGACGAGGGACAGATGAGCGGATTGGCAGGACGAGTTGCGCTGGTAACGGGAGCTTCGCAGGGAATTGGCCGGACGTGCGCTTTGGCGCTGGCAGCCGGGGGAGCCACGGTGGCGCTTGCAGCACGAAATGAGGCAAAGCTGGCCGAAGTGGTTGCGGAGATCGAAGCCGCCGGAGGCAAGGCGGCAGCTTTTGCGATCGATGTCGCCGATGAGGCCTCGATCAAGGCTGGTGCGAAGGCCGCGCTGGAACGCTTTGGCAAGGTCGAGATCCTGGTCAACAATGCCGGTATCACCCGCGATGGCCTGGTGTTGCGCATGAAGCGGGCCGACTGGGACGATGTGCTCTCGACCAACCTGACCGGAGCCTTTCTGCTGACGCAGTCGCTGCTCGGCGCGATGCTCAAAAACCGCTGGGGGCGGATCATCAACATCTCGAGCGTGGTTGGCCGTACCGGACAAGCCGGGCAGGTGAACTATGCGGCAACCAAGGCCGGGCTGATCGGAATGACGCGTTCGCTGGCCCGCGAGGTGGCGTCGCGCGGCGTAACCGTAAACGCGGTAGCACCGGGCTACATCGAGACGCCCATGACCGCGGTGCTCAACGAAGCGCAGACCACGGCCATGATGGCTACGATCCCTCTCGGCAGGGCCGGGACGGAGTCCGATGTGGCTTCGGCCGTTGTCTATCTGGCCTCAGAGGGTGCGGGGTATGTGACCGGCCATGTGCTCGATGTCAATGGCGGTATGTTTATGGGCGGCTAAGAGCTCGCCGCATTCACAACAGGTTCATGAATCCCGGGATGCTGCCGATAGTCGTATCTGGAGCTTCCCATGGCGTCGACTGCCCCCGATTACTCCGCTGAAGGAACTGCGAAGGTGGAGGGGCTGCGCTACGCGGCCAGACAGCCAATCCTGGACTCCCACGGCGTGCTGCACGGATACGAGCTGCTTTTTCGCGAGGGGCCAATCAACTCCTTTAGCGGAGATGGAAATGCCGCGACGCGCGCCATGCTGGACAATACGCTGTTCTTTGGCCTGGACCGGCTCTCGGGAGGGTTGCCAGTCTTTGTGAACTGCACAGAAGAGGCGCTGCGCGAGCGGATGGTTCTGGTGCTGCCTCCGACACACACCGTGCTGGAATTGCTGGAAACTATCGATCCTACAGACGCTCTGTTGGCGATCTGTCACGAGCTAAAGGGTCTGGGCTATCGTTTTGCGCTGGACGACTTCGTACTCTCCGCGGCGTGGAAGCCCTTCATTGCATTGGCTGACTACATTAAGGTAGATCTCTCGATCACCACACCGCAGCAGAGAGCCGCATTGGTGGCTTACCTGCGAAGCTGCAAACCAGTACCGAAGGTTCAGTTGGTGGCTGAACGTGTAGAGACTGAGGTCGAACTGGCTATCGCGATGCAGGAGGGCTTCAAGCTTTTCCAAGGCTATTTTTTCTGCCGCCCGATAATTTTCCATAACCGCACCATTCCGGCCAACCAACTGGTGAGGTTGAAGATACTGCAGGAGGTAACCAGGACTCCGCTGGACACCCATCTGATCAGCAATTTAGTGAAACGGGATGCATCGCTGACCTACCGATTGCTACGGGTGGTGAATTCGCCGATCTATGGACTACGAAAGGAGATCCGCTCGATTCACGCAGCGCTGATTCTGGCCGGAGACGAGATGTTTCGCCGCGTGCTGACCCTGGCCATCACCGCGGAACTGGTTGGCAACCGCCCGACGGAGATTCTGCGCATGTCTTTTCTTCGGGGGCGTTTCTGCGAATTGGCCGCGCCTGAACTTGGCCGCGATCCAACCGAGCAATACCTGCTCGGCATCCTGAGCCTGATGCCCGCCATGCTGCAGGTGCCCATGGAGCAGATCGTTCACTCCATGCCGCTGCGGGGGCCTGTACAAGCAGCTCTGCTGGGGGAATCGAATACGGAGCGCACCCTCTTGGAATGGCTAATGTCTTACGAGATCGGGGATTGGGAGAGCTGTGACAGGGTGGCGGCCAAGGCCGGATTGCCTGCAGCGATGCTGCTCGACCTCTACGGCACCGCCGTGCTGTGGGCTGAGACGAACCTCAGTCTTCCCGCTTTTAGCAAAAAAAGTTGAGCTAAAGTTGACCTATGGTGAAGCCCTACTGCTGCGGCGCCTGCGCCTGTCCAGGCTCGGGGCGAGTCATGGCCTGAACGGTCGTCGCCAGGAAGACCCCGCCCTTCAAAGCTCCTTCGGCGCGTAACTGATCTCCCGGCTGAATGTCGGCCAACGTCACGGAATCGCGGCGTTTGCGGAAGGAGGTATTCTCATCGACTTCGATGGCGTGGGCGGCGTGATCGACCATGCCTTCAATGGTGATTTTTGTGCCATCGATCGCCGTAATACGGCCAGCCAGCCAGGTTTTGCCGTAGTTGGCCTGCATCTCGCGCATCTGCCTGGCGCGCTCGGGGTCGAGTTGCAGGATAAAGATTGCCCCGATGGATTTCGCCACGGCGTCCACTTCACCGCCCGCGGTGATTACGTCTCCGACCTTGATATCCGTGGGTTTCAAGGGCTCAGGATTTGGCCGCTCCGAGTCCGAGGCGTTGTCTGGCCGCGCTGCGCCGCCACGACGGCCCCCGCCACCGGGGCCCTGCTTCACGATGTGCGTGTTGACGCTGAAGTGGACGGTATACGTCTCGCCCTGGTCCGTCTTTACGGTGTAGTGGTCGGCTGCGGTTTCTGTGACCGTGCCTAGAACACCCCTGCCACCGCCGGGGAAGCCGCCCATGCCACCACGCATCCCAGGACCCCGGCGAGGGGTAGTTTGCGCGCCGGAATCCGGCTGCTGGGCCACAGTAGTTGCCGAGACCGCAAAGGCTAATCCTGTCGCGAGGCCAAGAATAAATAAAAATCTGATGCCAATTTGCATCCTTGAAGACTCCAATAGCTTCTAGTGGAGATAGACGAACGAATTGCCCCAAAAGCTACATCATGCCCTGTGAAGGGCCGGATAGGTTCCAGAACAGATTTGAGAGAGCAAGTACGAGGACGCAATGGCAACTGCGGCAATTGGCAATCTACAGGAATTGTATGAGTGTTACAGACTCATCCGGTCGCGCAGCCTGCGGCTCAGTGAGCCGTTGACACCCGAAGACATGATGGTGCAGTCCTGCCCTGAAGCCTCCCCGGCAAAGTGGCATCTGGCGCATACGGCGTGGTTCTTTGAGTCGTTTGTACTGAGGGAGTTCCTCCCCGGCTACCGGGTCTTTCACGAGGACTTTGCGTGGCTATTCAACAGCTACTACCTGAGCTTTACCGAATTTCCTGAAAAGCGTTTGAGAGCTTCCTTTTCCCGCCCTGGGATCGACGATATTCTGCGCTACCGCGCCCATGTCGATGCGGCGGTCGAGAGTCTGCTGCAGTCCGATGTGCCCGAAGAAGCATTGCGGCGCATCGAGTTAGGGCTGCATCATGAAGAGCAGCATCAGGAGCTGTTGATGACCGACATCAAGCACGCGCTGTATACCAACCCCCTGCAGCCGGCCTACCTTGAGGGCGAGGCACTTTTGGGCAATGCTCCGCCACTTCGATTTCTTCCCTATCCGGGTGGCCTCGTGGAGATTGGCCGCGATGCCGGAGAAGGATTCAGCTTTGACAATGAGCGTCCGCGCCACCGCGCCTGGCTCGAGTCTTTTTCGCTGGCTTCACGGCTTACGACCTGCGGCGAGTATGCGGAGTTTATTGCAGACGGAGGCTACTCGCGGCCTGAGTTCTGGCTCTCTGCCGGATGGGATACAGTGCGGGCGCAGGCCTGGGTTGCTCCACTTTACTGGCGCAAAGTAGACGGCGAATGGAAGGTCGGTTCGCTGCGCGGACAGCGTTCACTGATGGAGATTGCTTCGTCTCCGGTAGCGCATGTGAGCTATTTTGAGGCCGATGCTTTTGCACGCTGGGCAGGCAAGCGCCTGGCTACCGAGGCAGAGTGGGAGACGGCCGCATCAGCTGTTCCGATGGAAGGGAATCTGTACGAGAGCGGAAACCTTGAGAGCATGGGTGCGCCAACGGATGCGGAGACTCCTACGCAGCTCTATGGCGATTGTTGGGAGTGGACGGCGAGCGCGTACCTCGGCTACCCCGGCTTTATACCGCTGAACGGTTCGCTGGGCGAGATAGATACGTCTCGATACTCGCCGGGCTGGCGATGTTTCAAACCGAGGCTGACAGTCATGGTGTGGGGCTGACGGATTGCCGATCCGCGACCGAACTAAGTCCGACACCTGACTCGCGAACGCTCACGTGTCGTTGGAGGTCCGCGCCGCTCGAACCAGGGCTCTGCCCAACATTAATCGACGCAAAACGTTGCTTCCGCCCCAAGAGTCCAACTCGCCCCATCCCTCTCACCCCCGCGGCATCAGCTCATACGGAGCCTTCCACCCCGGAAGCGCACTGATGCGCTTCACCCAGGCCTCCACATTCTTAAACACTGAGCGGTCGAACCCCGTCTCCTCCGGATAGTAAA